>ERZ506887.1942-NODE-1942-length-10429-cov-3.764411_pt1 | contig 10429 bp, 12 predicted proteins | sample MGYA00512905_ERZ506887 | MGnify/ENA metagenome assembly ERZ506887 | reverse complement strand
ATCTACACTCTTGCCCTACACGACGCTCTTCCGATCTCACTGCGGCAGGTGAAAACTGTCGGCAGCTCTAAAACAAGGTCAACGCCGCCTAAAACGGCCATTCTGGCACGGGTCCATTTGTCAGTCAGGGCAGGCAAGCCGCGCTGTACAAGGCTGCCGCTCATAGCGGCAATGACAGGCCTGTTGCCGGCTATCCGCTTTGCTTCGCGCAGATGATGGGCGTGGCCGTTGTGGAAAGGATTATATTCTGCTACGATTCCTATTGCTTTGCTCATTCATATTCTCCCTCATTTATAATGTTTATACTAGCGATTATCATTTAAATAGTGTATACTATATGATATAATAAAACGTGCTATGAGCGCAAGCTAAATTTTGCACAAATGGAGGAAAACTGTGATGATTTTCGTTGTCAACTGCGGTAGCTCCTCAATTAAATATCAGCTTCTTAATATGAACGGCGAGCAGGTGCTGGCCAAAGGTCTGATCGAACGGATCGGTATGGAAGGTTCTGTTCTCAAACACACGCCTACGGGCAAATACACAGTAGATATCAGCGCCGAGATACCTGACCATTCCGTTGGCATCCAGATGGCGCTGGATGCTCTGACTAATGAAGAATATGGCGTTATTGACAGTATGGATGAAATCGATGCTGTTGGCCACCGTGTAGTGCACGGCGGCGAACGCTTTACCGATTCGGTACTGATCAGCGATGATGTTTTGAACGGGATCGAGGCCTGCGCTGAGATTGCGCCGCTGCACAATCCGCCGAACCTGTATGGTATCAAAGCCTGTATGCGCCTGATGTATAATACTCCTCAGGTAGCTGTTTTTGATACGGCGTTCCATCAGACTATGCCAAAGGTTGCCTATTTGTATGGCCTGCCTTACGAAATGTATGTCAAATACGGACTGCGCCGCTATGGCTTCCATGGAACTTCCCATAAATATGTAGCCCAGCAGGCGGCCGAAATGATGGGCGAGCATATGAGCGACCTGCGTTTTATTACCTGTCATTTGGGTAATGGCGCCAGCATTGCTGCGATCAAATATGGTAAATCCATTGATACCAGCATGGGGTACACACCGTTGGAAGGACTTGTCATGGGTACACGTTCCGGCGAGATCGACCCTGCTATCATTCCTTTTTTGATGGAAAAAGAAAATATGAATGCACAGCAGATCGACGATTATCTGAATCGTCGCAGCGGTATTTTAGGTATCTCAGGGCTATCCAGTGATTTCCGTGATCTGGAAAGTGCCGCTAACCGCGGTGATGAACGCAGTCAGCTTGCTATAGACATTTTTGCTTATAAGGTCAAAAAATATATTGGCGGTTATGTTGCTGCCATGGGTGGCGTTGATGCCATCATCTTTACAGCAGGTCTGGGTGAAAACTCTCCGTTTATGCGTGATAAGATCTGTAATGGTCTGGAATATCTTGGTACGCGTATTGATCCGGAACTTAACAAGCTGCGCGGTAAACAGATGGAAATCAGTATCAAAAGGGCGCGGGTCAAGATCTTTGTGATTCCCACGAATGAAGAACTGGTCATTGCCCGTGATACTCTGAATATCTGCCGCCGCATCATTAAATTATAATAAAAGTTACGCTTTTTTCTTGACAAAGATTTAGAGCATAGCTATAATTGATACGATTGGTGAAATATGATAAAGATAAATGTCGCAGAAATCAAGAAAAGACTGGTCGGTAAAAAAGACTTTTCCTATGAACTGAAACCAGCAGAATTGAACATTACCGAAGCGGATCTTCCGCTGACAGGAACGGTGACCGTAAAAGGCACGATATCCAATGCAGGTGATGTTTTGCTTTTGGAAGCTATGGTTGAAGCCATGGTCAACAGGACCTGCGGACGCTGCCTTAAAGCCTTTACAGGTAAGAGTACGGCTGAAGTATTGGAAAAATTCTATCCGGCAAGTGCTGAGAATATCGAAAATGATGCTTTTATTTATGAATCTGATATCGTCGATCTGACGGAACCGATTCGTGAAAGTCTCCTGCTGGCAGAGCCCCTTCAAGCTTTGTGCAGGATCGATTGTCAGGGCTTGTGTCCGGTCTGCGGCGCCGATAGAAATAAAGGCGACTGCGGCTGTGATACTACCACAGTCGATCCCAGGTTGGCGGCATTAAAGCAATTCATCAAAAATTAAATTCACATTCATTAGCTTGAGGAGGTGTATCAAAGATGGCAGTACCAAAGAGAAAAATGTCCAAAGCTCGCCGCGATTCCCGTCGTGCGAACTGGAAACTTACAGTTCCTGGCTTAGTCGAATGTCCGCAATGTCATGAGATGAAAATGCCGCATCGCGTTTGTCCCGAATGTGGTTATTACAACGGCAAACAAGTTATCGTTAAAGAACAATAATCTTGCAGCTTTAAATCCCCGTACCTTAACGGTACGGGGATTTTTGCTTTTTATTGGCTGGTACTAAAGTGATACAGGCAGAGTAAAAAAAGCTGTTTGAAAACCGTCGGGCATTTGATTGTGACTAACTTGTGAATTATTAGGAAAATTAAGCATGGAATTAAAATTTTTACTTGCTTTTTTTATTGTGAGCTTTTATAATACCTCTAGATATTAATAGTTGGTACTAAAGTCGGGTGATAAAATGAATTCTTCCAAAAAAATAATACGGCAGGAAAATCTGTCCAAGATGTTGGAACGCAATCCATTTTTGACAGACGAGCAGCTTGCTAAAGCACTTGAAGTCAGTATCCAGACAATCCGTTTGGATCGCCTGCGAATGAATATTCCGGAAGTACGTGAACGTACACGTCAGATGGCCGAAACTGCGCAGACAAAATTGAAAGCCATCGACAAAAAAGATATTGTCGGCGATCTTATTGATCTGGAATTGAATAAGATCGGTATTTCGATGCTGAAAATAACTCCGGAAATGGTGCTGGAAAAAACAGGCGTCGCACGCGGTTACTATATGTTTGCGATGGCCAATACCCTGGCTCTGGCTGTAGTCGATGCAGATGCGGCCTTGACAGGGGTGGGTAATGTTAAGTATAAAGTACCGGTCTATGCCGGTGCAACCTTAGTCGCTAAGGCGGAGGTGATCCGCCGTGAGCATGATAAATATGTTATCTGGGTCAAAGTTCGCAACAATAACGAAGAAGTGTTTCGTGCTAAATTCATTATTGTATCACTGCCCAACGAAAGGATCGAGAAATAGTGAAAATTGCGGTTGATGTGATGGGAACTGACTATGGACCTCAAGAACTGGTTTTGGGAGCTGTCCAGGCTGTCAGAGCGTATGACTGTGAAGTCGTTCTCGTAGGCGACTCCGAAATTATAAAAAAACTGCTGGAGGAATATAATGCTGCTGATGAACGAAAAATCACAGTACATCATTCCAGCGAAGTTATTAATATGGATGAACATCCAGGTATAGCAGTAAAAACTAAAAAAGATGCGTCTATCGTCGTTGCTACGAAGCTGCTGCGTGATAAAGAGTGTGATGCGCTGGTATCGTCCGGAAGCACAGGGGCGGCAGTCGCCGCAGCATTGTTTGGACTGGGACGCATCAGGGGCATCGAACGTCCGGCTATCGCGACTCCTATCCCAAGTCTTACCGGGACGACAGTAGTTTTAGACAGCGGTGCTAAAGTCGACGCCAAACCCGAACATATGGTGCAAAGTGCTATCATGGGCAGCGTTTATGCTGAGTTGATGCTGAAAATAAAAAATCCGCGCGTCGGGCTTTTGAATATCGGTGAAGAAGAAACAAAAGGTAACGAGCAGGCTCTTGCTACTTATCCTCTGCTCAAGGCTGAAGAACATATCAACTTTGTCGGTAATGTAGAAGGCCGTGACATTAACAAAGGCACTGTTGACGTAGTCGTCTGCGACGGGTTTGTCGGCAATGTAGTCCTGAAGTTTGCAGAAGGTCTTGCAAGTGCTATAATGAAGTTAATGAAAGAAGCTATTTTGAATGGCGGTTTTCTGGCCAAGCTGGGCGGACTTTTGATCAAACCGGCTATGAAGGGGCTTGCCAAGCGGCTTGATCCGGCTGAATACGGCGGTGCGCTGCTTTTGGGTGTCAAGGCACCTTTTATTATCTGTCATGGCAGCAGTAAAGCAAAGGCTATCAAAAATGCAATCGGCGTGGCTATAGATTTTGCTGAGCGTGATGTAGTTGAACATATCGCCGGCAATATCGTGAAATCAAGAAAAGGAAACGAGGAAATATAAATGGAAAAAGCAGTTGGTATTTTAGGTCTGGGCTGCTATGTGCCTGAAAAGGTGCTGACCAACCATGATCTTGAAAAAATAGTAGAAACCAGCGACGAGTGGATCGTTGAACGTACAGGCATTAAAAACAGGCATATTGCCGCTGAAGGCGAAGCTACATCCGATATGTCCGTTATTGCGGCAGAACGTGCTTTGGCTGACGCAGGCGTAAGCCCTGAAGAAATCGAACTGGTCATCGTAGCAACTGCTTCTGCTGACCATGCTTTTCCCTCTACCGCTTGTCTGGTACAGGACCGTATCGGCGCTAAAAACGCAGCCGCATTCGATCTGTCCGCAGGCTGCTCTGGTTTTGTTTACAGTCTGGGCGTAGCAAGCCAGATGGTAAAATCCGGTTTGTACAAAAAAGCGCTCATCATCGGTGCTGAAACTTTAAGCCGCATTATGAACTGGGAAGACCGCAATACCTGCGTTCTTTTTGGTGACGGTGCAGGAGCGGCGGTCATTGGTGAAGTCGAGGATGGTCTTGGTGTTTTGGGTATCGATCTCGGTAGCGACGGCAGCGGCGGAAAATATCTGTTCCAGCCGGCTGGAGGCAGCCGCAGACCGGCTTCTCACGAAACAGTAGATGCAAGAGAGCATTTTATCCATATGAACGGCAATGAAGTATTTAAATTTGCAATCCAGATCATGGGCAAAACGGCTAAACGAGCTTTAGCTAAAGCAGGTCTTGAACCGGCTGATGTCGATCTTCTGGTTCCGCATCAGGCTAATATCCGCATTATTAACAGTGCTGCTAAACGTTTGAAAATGCCAATGGAAAAAGTTTGGGTAAATGTCGATAAATACGGCAATACTTCCGCTGCTTCCATTCCCATTGCCCTGTGCGAGGCGCAGGAGCAGGGCGTACTTAAAAAAGGCGGTACAGTACTGTTGGTTGGTTTCGGTGCTGGCCTCACATGGTCTTCCATTGTGCTTAAATGGAGTAAATAAACCTGCAAGAACAATTGAGCAAAAGACGAAAGAGAGGTTTTCCCAATGAGCAAAATTGCATTTGTATTCCCGGGACAAGGTTCCCAAACTGTAGGTATGTGTAAAGATCTTTATGATAACTATACTTGCGCTCGCAAGGTTTTTGAAGCTGCTGACGAAGCTTTGGGTTTCTCCATCAGCGATATGTGTTTTAATGGTCCGGAAGATCAGCTGCGTCTGACCTTTAATACTCAACCGGCTATCCTGACTGCCAGCGTAGCCTGTGCCGAGGTGCTGAAAGAAAACGGACTGAGCTGCGAAGTTGCTGCTGGCCATAGCCTGGGTGAATATTCTGCTTTGGTTTTGGCAGGTGCTTTGGACTTTGCTGATGCTGTCCGTATCGTTCGTAAACGTGGCCAGTTCATGCAGGAAGCTGTTCCTGTTGGCGAAGGCAGCATGGCCGCTGTCTTAGGTCTTGAAAGCGATAAAATCATTGATATCTGCCGTACTGTTGAAGCTGAATGCGGTGAAGCTGTACAGGCAGTAAACTTCAACTGCCCTGGCCAGGTCGTTATTGCAGGCTCTGTAGGCGCAGTGGATAAAGCTTTGGCGGCGTTGAAAGAAGCCGGCGCCAAACGCGCTGTTCTTCTTCCCGTAAGCGCACCTTTCCACAGCACTCTTATGCAGCCGGCTTCCAAACGTCTGGCTGAAGTTTTTGAAACTATTACCTTCCACGACGCTAAGATTCCTGTCGTCGCTAATGTAACTGCAACTGAAGTTACCAAAGGAGAAGAAATCAAAGAATCTCTGATCCGTCAGGCTGCTATGCCTGTACTTTGGGAAACCTCTGTCAACCATATGATCGCAGGCGGCGTCGATACTTTTGTTGAAGTCGGCCCAGGCAAGGTTCTGTCCGGTTTTACTAAAAAAATTGCCAAGGGTATGGCTGCTTTGAACGTCGAAGATGAAGCAAGCCTTGAAAAAACACTTGCTTATTTTAAGGAGGTTCGTTAAAATGCAGTTAGAAGGTAAAATCGCACTGGTTACAGGTGCTTCCCGCGGTATCGGTAAAGCTATCGCAGTGGCGCTGGCTGCTGCAGGAGCTGATGTCGCTGTCAATTATGCCGGTAACAAAGCTGCTGCTGAAGCAGTGGCTGCTGAAATCGAAGCTATGGGACGCAAAGTTCTGCTGCTGCAGGGTGACGTTGCCCAGCTTGAAGTCTGCACTGAAATGATCGATGCCGTTATCAAAGAATTCGGCCGTATCGACATTTTAGTCAATAATGCAGGCATCACTCGTGACAATCTACTGATGCGTATGAAGGAAGAAGATTGGGACGCAGTGCTGAACACTAACCTCAAAGGTGTTTTCAACTGCACTAAAGCAGCTGTCAAATACATGATGAAACAAAGAGCGGGCCGTATCGTCAACATCACCTCTGTCGTAGGTGTAATGGGCAATGCCGGTCAGGCCAACTATGCTGCAGCAAAAGCAGGCTGCATCGGTTTCACCAAATCTGTAGCTAAAGAAGTTGCAGCCCGTGGCATCACTGTTAACGGTGTTGCACCTGGTTTTATCAAAACTGATATGACCAGCGTTTTACCAGAAAAAGTAGTAGCCGATATGGAAGCCGGTATCCCGCTGGCGCGTCTTGGCGAACCTGAAGATATTGCCAAGGCAGTATTGTTCCTTGTAAGTGACGATGCTGCTTACATAACCGGTCAGACTTTACATGTTGACGGTGGTATGGTAATGTAATTATGCAATTCTTAAAAAAAGACCTTTGGAAGGAGGTGAATCGTAAATGAGCACTTTCGAAAAAGTAAGAGACATTACTGTCGAGCAATTGAGCGTTGACGCTGATGAAGTAAAGATGGAATCATCCTTCATCGATGATCTGGGCGCTGACTCCCTCGACATCGTTGAATTAATCATGGCTTTCGAAGAGGAATTTGAAGTTGAAATCCCTGACGAAAAAGCTGAAAAAATCCGCACCGTGGCTGATGCAGTCAAAATGTTGGATGAAGAAAAATAATCTTTTAGCAGCTCAAGGGAAAGCTCTTAGGAGCTTTCCCTGACAGTTGCAGTAGTCCTGAAATGGGGGATATTTGTTGAAACTACCAGTACTTAAAATAGGTGATTTGACAGCCGAAGTACCGATCATACAAGGCGGAATGGCTATCAGACTGTCTACCGCGCGTTTGGCGGCAGCCGTTGCGCAGGAAGGCGGAATAGGACTCATCGCAGCGTCCGGCATGGCGTTTGACGAGCTGCGTAAAGAGATCCGGCTGGCCAGAAAGCTTACCGGCGGGAAAGGCATCATCGGCATTAATGCCATGGTTGCGGCCCGTGAATTTCTTGGGCTAATTACCACTGCTGCCGAAGAAAAAATTGACCTGATCGTTGCCGGTGCCGGTTTTTCAAGAGATATTTTCGCCGTGGGGCGTGAACATAACGTAGCCGTAGTGCCCATCGTTTCCTCTGTCAAACTAGCTAAAATATCTGAAAAGCTCGGTGCAGCCGCTATTGTAGTGGAAGGAACAGAGGCGGGAGGACATCTTGGGACTCAACAGTCCATCAAAGATATTCTGCCTGATATTGTCAAGGCGGTCAATATTCCGGTTATCGCCGCCGGCGGAGCTACTGACGGTGCAGCTGTAGCGGAGCTTCTTAAATTAGGGGCCAGCGGTGTGCAGATGGGCAGTCGTTTTGCCGCCAGCGAAGAATCCAACGGTGCTCCGGCGCTGAAAGAATTATATCTCAAAATGACCAAAGAGGACGTTGTACAGATCGACAGTCCCGTTGGCTATAAAGGCAGGGCGATCCTTAATCCTTTTGCCAAACAGGTTCTGGAAGGTACGCAGCCGCGTCCCCGCACCTGTGATAACTGCCTTAAACAATGTTCCCGCAGCTTCTGCATCATCCGCGCGCTCACCAGAGCTCAACAGGGCGATGTTGAAACCGGCCTTGTTTTTACAGGTGCCAATATGTGGAAGATCAAAGAAATTTTACCCGTGAAAGAAATTTTCAGAAGACTGAAAGAAGAAATAGCAAAAATTTAATTTGAGGTGATTTATTTTGAAAAGACGAGTCGTTATTACCGGTGTTGGCCCGATTACTCCAATCGGCATCGGCAAAGATGAATTTTGGGGCAATCTGATCGCTGGTAAATCCGGTATCGGTCTCATTACCCAGTTTGATGCTTCTGATCCTGGCTTCACCACTAAAATTGCAGGCGAAGTTAAAGATTTTGATTTCGCTAACTATGGCGATAAAAAAGAAAGCAAACGTATGGATCGTGTGACCCAGTTTGCTGTAGCGGCTGCTAAACTGGCAGTGGAAGATGCTGAACTCGATCTGGAAAAAATTGATCCCGTTCGTGCCGGCGTTTGCGTTGGCAGCGGCATTGGCGGCATCCATACCTTCCTCGAGCAGTCTTTAAAATATGGCGAAAAAGGTCCAGGCAAAATCAGTCCGTTCTTCATTCCGATGGAGATCCCGAATATGCCTGCCGGCCAGATTTCTATTGCTTTAGGCTTTAAAGGACCTAATACCGCTATCATCACAGCTTGTGCTACCGGCACTAACTGTATCGGCGACGCTCTGCGTACTATTCAATATGGCGATGCCGATATTATGATCGCAGGCGGCACAGAAGCTGCTGTTTCTCCTGTTGCTATAGCAGGCTTCGGTAACATGAAAGCTCTTTCCACCAACAACGAACATCCTGAAAAGGCTTCCTGTCCGTTCGATAAAAAACGCGACGGTTTTGTTATGGGTGAAGGTGCCGGCGTAGTAGTTATGGAAGAGCTGGAACATGCTTTGGCACGTGGAGCTCATATCTATGCTGAAGTAGTAGGCTTTGGCATGAATGCCGACGCTTATCACATCACTGCTCCTGATCCGAGCGGTGAAATGCCTGCCCTGTGCATGCAGCAGGCTATCGACGATGCTGGTATGAAACCGGAAGACGTTGATTACATCAACGCTCATGGTACTTCTACCCATCGTAATGATTTGAATGAGACTTTAGCTGCTAAAAAGGTTTTTGGCGATCATGCTTATAAAATGACTATCAGCTCCAACAAATCCATGACAGGACATTTGCTGGGCGCTGCAGGCGGCGTAGAAGCAATTGCTACCGTCATGACCATTGAGAATGGTATTATCCCTCCGACGATCAACTATGAAGACCCTGATTTAGAAGAAGGTCTGGACCTCGACTATGTTCCTAACGTAGCCCGTAAAGCAGAAGTAAGAGCGGCTCTGTCCAATAACTTCGGCTTTGGCGGCCATAATGCCACCATTCTCTTCAAAAAATATCAAGCTTAATTGAGAATAGAGTGATTTAAATGCAAGACACGCGCAAAGAGCAGCTGCTGAAGTTCTGTCAAAGCCTTGGCATCGAAATGCACAAGCTGGAACTTCTAAACAGCGCTCTGACGCATACATCATACGCTCACGAATCTAAAGAATTACCGCGTCCGGAACATAACGAACGCGTAGAATTTTTAGGCGACTCCGTGCTCAGCGTTATCGTCAGTACATATATGTACTGCACTTTCCCCAACCTTAACGAAGGAGAACTTACCAAGCTCAGGGCCCATATCGTCTGCGAAGCATCTCTGGCTGAATATGCCCGTAAAATAAATCTTGGTGATTACCTGCTTTTAGGAAAGGGAGAAGGTTTGTCGGGAGGACGCGAACGCGCTTCTATCCTGGCCGACGCTTTTGAATCTGTACTTGGGGCTTATTATTTAGACCAGGGTATGGAAGCAGCCCGTGTATTTTTACTGGGGTTAATGAAAGCCGAGCTGGATTTTATCTGTACGCACGGCATTTGCAGTGATTTTAAAACAAGGCTGCAGGAAGTTGCGCAGCAGGATGGCGATGTTGATATCGTCTATGAGCTGATCGGTTCCAAAGGTCCTGAACACAACAAACATTTTGCCACCATTGTTTCCGTTAACGGCAAACATATCGGTTCAGGCGAAGGCAGGACGAAAAAGGAAGCGGAACAGCAGGCTGCTAAAAGCGCTCTTGAAAAAATGGGCGCGCCTTTGACAGGCTTTCCTAAATAAAATAAACCCTTGCCGGTTTACCGGCAAGGGTTTTCTTTGTCTGCTGTTCAGCTCAGTGTGAAGGTCCATACAGGTTCAGCAGAACTACGCCGCTGACGACCAAAGCCATACCGACGGCGCCGATGGCGTTGATGCTTTCGTGAAAGACCAGC
>ERZ506887.1939-NODE-1939-length-10442-cov-4.198132_pt1 | contig 10442 bp, 7 predicted proteins | sample MGYA00512905_ERZ506887 | MGnify/ENA metagenome assembly ERZ506887 | reverse complement strand
GGGCTAACGTGAGCTGGGGTAATTACTGGAGTTGGGATAGCAAGGAGACGTGGGCACTCATCACCTTTATGATTTATGCCGTAGTAGTGCATACGCAGAGTCTACCGGTCTTCCGCAAGCCGCTGGTATATCACATTTACATCACCCTGGCATTCATGAGCATTGCCATGACCTACTTCGGTGTGAACTATTTCCTCACGGGCATGCACTCGTATGCATAACCCATCAGAAGACAGAATATATTTAGTCTTAAGGCAAAATTTATTTTCCCTTAAGGATAAATATATGATGGTGTTGACATCAATCTAATCAAGAAGTATTCCGGACGAACCCAGGAACAGATAGAAAAAATCCGTTCCTCCACACTCTTTTTGTATTTTTTTAACAGCTTCTTCAACACTACTATCAAAGACCTTATCAATAGATACCGTATCTGTTTCAGAATTATAGTTAAACTTATACCCGGGATTATATCCTTTACACCACAACGCACATTGTAAAATGGCATATTTATTATCAGTAACACCATCTTGTCTTTTCAATATATTCTCAGAATAAAGTTTTTGCGTTGTTGGTCCAAAGCTATTTGAAAGAGAGGTTATACCAAGCTCGTGCTGCAAAGCCTTTCTCAAACCATAGATAGTGGCCCACCCTGTTTTTCCGTTTTCTTCTACCTTATCAAAGCCTGTTAAATTCCCATATTCTTGATTCAGCCATTTTTGAGTATAATAAACCATTGGGTCTACGGGGGTTGTGTTTGAGTAAGCATTATTAGTTATATCTTCTTCATCTTCATCTTTATCATACACAGTATCCAAATAGTATTCATCATCCGAATAAGACTTATCGCCTATTTCAATTGACGAATTTGCTATTATGAATTCACTATCCTCCATTGAACTAACCACTTTGGCATTGTTAAGCGCCTCGATAATATCTTCCTTAGAATAAGGTGTATTATTTACCAAACCATCATTTTTTTCTACATTTACGCCCATAGCCGCAACGGAAAGAATAGAACAATTTAATGTAGCTAAAATTACAAGGACCATTAGTATTACAGAAACTGCTTTTCTTTTGTTTTTTAACATATCATATCCCCTTAACAATATTTCCTTCTCGCAAAATATATCCAGCAAAAAGCTCCTTTCGACCAAAATTAAAACATAAATTACGCAAAGCCGACTGGATTATTTTGGATAAAGGTAAGGATATTATAGCATTTTTACATTATGCTTGTATATACCTTCAAGTCATCTCAAAAAAAGTCGGAATAATGCACAAAAATTCAACAAAATTATAGTAACAAATACAAAAGCACCCATACTTTCAAAACGAAAGCATGGGTGCTTTTTAACATTATTAAACGTTAAGCAACTTCTTTACTGAGCTACAAACTTACAGCCATTAGTCTTTGCCCAAGTTTCGGCATATGAACCGGTAGTAACGAAAAGCGTTATATACTTGTCTTTTTTTCGGGAAGGCTCCCCTTCTTGCTTTTTGTAAGTATAAATAAAAGCGTCTGTTCCTATATTAGTAACACTACTTGGTATAGTAATATTTGCGAGAGAAGAGCAATAAGCGAAAGCTCTGTCTTCAATACTTGTTACAGAATTGGGAATTACAACGTCAGTAAGGGCATAGCATTGAGTAAAGGCACCGTATGGAATGCTTGTAATTGTGTTTGGTATAACGACTTTTGTGATACTGCTACAACTGCTAAAAGCACCCGAACTCATGCTTGTTACAAAATCAGGTATAGTATATTCGCCAGCTTTTCCGCCGGGGCAACATATTAAGTTTGATTTGTTTTTATTGAACAACACTCCATCCTCACTTGAATAGTTTGAATTATCCTCTGCAACTTCTATTGACTTCAAGCTATAACAACCATTAAACGCGAAATTACCTATGCTTGTAACGCTACTCGGTATTATGATATTCTTGAGAGAGGGGCAACGTTCAAACGCGCGTATTCCTATGTCTGTCAAACCATTGGGAATATTGACATTTACAAGTTTATCGCAAGCAGAAAAAGCATCTCTTCCAATACTTATTACACTATTAGAAATATTAACGTCTGTAAGGTGTAAACAACTATAAAATGTAAGATTTCCAATGCTCTTTACACCATCGAGAACCTCAGCCTCTTTAAGCGTTTGTTGAAGATGGTGCTCAGTAATGCCTTCCATGTTAACGTAGGCAAAAGCATCATTTTTCATCAATCCGTCCGAGTCATTGCCGTTCTTAGATATTGTCACCTTAGAAAAATCTTTATTGAACTTAGCAACAACATACTCAGGTTTGGTTTTGCCTATATTAAGCGTGTAATTGTTGGCTTTTATTTGTTCAAAAAAGGCATTAGTAGCACCAACCTCATCGAATGAAAACGTAGCTGTATCGGTATAATAACCCGAATATTTAGGTTTTTCGGTTGCAATAGCACCAAAGTGCGAGGTTTTCTCTTCAGTAGACTTACCGGACGTCTGAGTTATGATTGTCGAGCCACTTGTTAAATCGCCTTCGGCGGTAGCGAGCTTATATGGTATTTTCACATTGTTTTCTTCAGCTACAACGCCGTTATATGTAACTGTTCCCACAAGGGACTTACCGTCCGGTATAATTACATCTCTTAATGTTACGCTGTTGGCGTTGGTATCGACGTCTTCGGACATCTTCTGTACTTTGATATACGCTGGTATAGTCGCCGTATATGTAGACTCTTCTGAATATTCAACTGTTGAACTGCCCGAAGGCGTGTCCTGATTAAGTGTCTTATCTGCCGCGAAAGCCATAGTGCCACAGCTTGCGGCTGTTACTGCTCCGAGAGCTACAGATATAATCTGTTTTGTTAACTTTTTCAAATTTATCAATCCTTTCTTAGAAATAGGAAAAGCGGCCCCTATAATTGTTCGGGGCAATATATAGGAGCCGCTGAAAAATGGAATCGGGTCAATCAAGACCGATTACGAATACAAGATTAGTCAACAGATACAGTGAATGTAGCTGTGTCGTTATAGGTTCCTGAAAAGGACGGAGCCTGAGTAAGTACAGCACCGAGAGCCGTAGAAGTTACAGCATCCGGAGTACCGGCGGGCACACTGAGAATGGTGTCGCCTGTTGCTATCTTCGCACCCTGATTCTGAAGGTCGTAAGTAATCTTAGTATCTGCGTTGTCAGCAAGTACAAGAGAATCCGCAAATGCAACCTTTACGTTAAGGGGCTTGCCGAACGGAATAAGGACTTCTTTGGCAGTTACATCTTCTGTTACCGGGGTCTCGCCGACCTTGGCAGCTTTAATGTATTCCGGAATGGTTACTATATATGTTCCGTTGACCGTATCATCGGTCGGGTCCTCCGGAGTACCGGGGTCGGTTACTTTACCTGCCTGATAGTATACGGTTGCAGTACCGGTCGGGGTGTCCTGATTAAGTGTTTTGTCAGCAGCGAAAGCTACTGTGCTGAGTGAACAAAGAGTCGCAAGTGAAAGAGCTGCGGCTACTGCCTTCTTTAATACGTTTTTCTTAAAATGCATTGTTAATTACCTCTTTTTCTTTCTTGAAATTTTTTGCTTTTATTGAAATGCAGCACAAGAAGGCTCTGCTCGTACCTTGTAATAGACTATGGTCTTCAAAGCAATTCTCCTTTCAATTTAGATTTTTGTATACGGTCTTGTTTTCATTGCACGCCTCTGAACAATCTTACTTGACGTGCATCGTTACCTGCATCTCCGGCGAGTTCATCTCGGCGCCGGTTTCCAACTCGTTTGTATAAATGTGTATGATAATCGGATAATCACCCTGCGAGAACTCACGCGAAATGTCTATTTCATGTATTTTTTCTCCGGGCGGCACCATGTTTGATTTGTATATTACCTCTCCTGAGTCTTTGAGCTTAATTTCAAACGAGAAATAGCACGGGTTGCCATCAGGGTTTTCGAGGTCTATACCTAATCCCTCTGTTTTATTTGCCGGTATCGTCCATTCGGTGAAGCCTTTTACTTGGATGCCTGCCGGTCGCTGTTCCTCACCGTTATTGTCGCTATCTCCTGTAATGTCTTCTATCGCAGGCGTCCACGGCATATGCGGTTTGTCAGGCTTTGACGGTATAAACGTCAATCCGACGAGCATAGACGTCACAAGTAAAATCGGAATTATAATTACGGCTAACGAACGCTGTATCTTTGTAAAGGAGTTTTCTCCCGTCCTTACATACTGTTTTGTATACGAGAAAAATCTTCGCTTATTGTAATGGTCGAATTTGTCTCCGTTTATAGACAGTATGTTGTCGCCTTTGTCCTTAAACTTCTTTTTTATCTTTGCAAAGCCGTCAATTGGATAGTCTTTACCGCGTTCTTCCTGCTCCTGCTTAAACCGCTTAAACTGCTTGCGTGTAAGATACTGATATTCTTTTTTCTCTTTTTCACGTTTGTATTCACCTTTTTTATACCCTACGCCCAAGTCCTGCACATTGCGAGCGAAGTATATCTTTTTTTCATCCGTCTTCTGCTCTTTGCTCTGTTCAACATCAGAACTCCCTGATGTGGTTAGTTTTTTGTTTTCATTCATTTTTGTTTTTCCTCCTTGTTGTATTAACATCTATATATGATGAAAAAATCGTGGAATTTGCCCTTTTTACAAAAAATCAATGTAAAAAAGGACATAAAAAAACCGCTTCCCATAGGGAAACGGTCTAATGTTCATTATTTGGTTGTTTTTTGCGTTTATTCTTTTTTCTCGCACTTATCACTGTAACTATTATATCGCGGCTTTATTTTGAAGTCAATGTCATCTTTTTTTCACGATTTTTTTCATTTTTATTTCACGATTTTTTTCACATTTTTTTCACGTTTTTTACAAAGCCAAAAAAAGAAAGCCAACATCAAAAGATGCTGACTTTCTAAATTATTTTATGTAATGAAATAATCAAACCGAACCGTGCATACTCGAATATTTTCCTTTATGTTCGCAAGTGGCATTACTTTGTTCTTGCCTCAACAAGCTTTGAACTTCACTCGGTGCTATTTCGACTTCTTCTGCATCCGGTATTTCATCGGCTGCTTTGGAAGCTTCAACTTCGGCTTTTTTCTCGGCTTTGGTAACGGATGCTTCGAAATCTTCATCGTTGCTTCGTACAGCTACAACCTCGTCGTTGCTGTCTGTCTCGTTACTTTTCACCGACACAACCGAATTGTTAACACTTCTGCGCTTAGTTGTGGCCTTGGTTTCTGTCTTAGCATTTTCCGGGCTTGACGTACTCTCAGGAACAGAAGCCTCAACATCTGAAGCATCTGCATATGTCGTAACAACCGTCGTTGTTTCCGGCATATCTTCATCATTATTCCTTTGAATAGAGAAAGCTACCGTAAGTGCTGCTGTTAAAACAGCACAAATGCCCACTGTCATTATTATTTTAGACGTCTTTTTCATGATTAAATATCTGCCTTTCAGTAAGAAGTAAAAGTAAGATATATATAAACGGCTGTAAAATATAGAACAGCCGGAAAACAAAAGAAAGCCGCGCTCTCCAAGGAGAAGGCGGCTGATATATTATACTTGCCATATTACTACAACAAGCGGTCTTCAAAAGACCATAACAGCCGCCTTTACACTTTACATGTGACGGTTGATAAAAAAATAGCTGCTACCAATCACCAATCGTGAAAGATAACAGCAAGCTCCCGTAAAATACACAATATAAATAAAAAAACGCCACCAATCGCCGAACGCGAAAGATAGCAGCAAAACATTAAATTTATTTAATATACATAATTTATTATATTTAAATTATACCATAGTATTTTACTACTGTCAAGTAAAAAAAGCAAAAAAGGCTCACTGAGTATCACACCTCAGAGAGCCTTAATTATATTTGTTTTACTTTACACTTGCAATAATTCTTTCATTCTTTTAACGCCCTTACTTGCGTCCTTATAGCCGCTGTTGTACGACCTTGTATACCATTCAAGGGCCTTTGTATAGTCTTGTTCCACACCTTTGCCGCACTCGTACATATAGCCGATATTGTACATTGCAGCACTATTCCCTGCATCAGCAGCTTTTTTGAGCCATTCAAGAGCCTTGGAACAGTCTTGTTCTACGCCTTTGCCGTAATCATACATATAGCCGATATTGTTCATTGCCGCAGTATTCCCGGCATTAGCAGCTTTGTTATACCACTCAAGAGCTTTGGAATAGTCTTGTTCCACGCCTTCACCGCAATCATACATATAGCCGATATTGTACATTGCAGTAGCATTACCGGCATTAGCAGCTTTGTTATACCATTCAAGTGATTTTGTATAGTCTTGTTCTACGCCTTTGCCAAACTCGTACATACGGCCGATATTGTTCATTGCAGCAGCATTACCGGCATTAACAGCTTTGTTATACCACGCAGCAGCATTACCGGCATTAACTGCCTTATTATACCACTCAAGAGCTTTTGTATAGTCTTGTTCTACGCCTTCACTAAACTCGTACATATAGCCAATATTGTTCATTGCAGCACTGTTGCCTGCATTAGCAGCCTTGTTATACCATTCAAGAGCTTTGGAATAGTCTTGTTCTACGCCTTCACCGTAATCATACATATAGCCGATACTGTACATTGCAGAAGCATTACCGGCATTAACAGCTTTGTTATACCATTCAAGAGCTTTGGAATAGTCTTGTTCTACGCCTTCACCGTACCTGTAAATATGGCCAATGCTACATAAAGCCTTATTGCGACGTTTCTTATCTATTGTGCTTTCTTGCGCAAGACTGTTAAGGTAAACTATTTCCTTCATGTAATATAGCTCTCCCGTCTTTTTCTTGGTGCTATACAGGGGTTTTCCACATTGTACACAGAAGTTTGCCGTATCCATATTGACATTTCCACAGCTCATACATGCGCTCCCCAAAACTAATCGTTCTGCGGAAATTTGTACATCATTTATACAGACTTTCGGGGCTTCCGATATAAGTGTATTGTAGTAACATTTGTTTGAGCGACAGTCGTTCCTATATTTATCAATACTGTAAAAAGCTGGCTTCTTTAAATCGTCTTCCGATATAGCAATACTATTATCTATGTATTGTTTCATACGATTGCCCCAATATAAGCACAACAAATCATTGCGGGCTTGAGAAATAATGACAATATATTTAATTTGATTTATGCTTGTTTCCTCATGTACGGGAGAAATAATATCATTCCCATACGTGTTAATAAGACTTATAAGATATTTAAAAACCTCAAGTTCGGAACAACTTAAAGCTTTGGAATATTTCACGTCATAAATTTTTTCAAACATATCATAATGGTTTCTGTTAGTGAAATTCTGACAAGTGTTATTATTATATAAACATGAAATTTTTAAGGCTTCAAGTAACGCCGTAGCAATATATTTTAGCGGGACAAATTCATTTGCAAGTCCCCTTTTGGCTGCAAGAGTCGCAGCTTTAACAATCCAATAATAATATCCCGCATCGTACAGATAGTTATTATTAGAAAAATACACTTTCGCATCGCAACATCCACGGAAATAATCATAAGATACGCAAACAGATTGAAAAGCACCCCATTGAATTTGCTTCGGCAGAAAACCGACAGCAATATCAAGCATTGCCTGAATATCGCCTTTATTGGCTTTGTTGTTTAAATCAACGTACTCAGGTATGCGCATAAGGTCAGGCTTAGTGTAACAATTATACCACATTCCGTAATAACGGCGATTGGGAGAATAATAATCGGGATTACGCATAGGTACATTATTATTCTTTTTGGCTGTTTCAATTTTTTCCGTGTTTTCTAATTTCCCTTCAAAAGCTTTAAGCACTTGGTTAAGAAGATGCAAACACTCTTCAGCATCATCAATAGTCGCTTCTCTTTCGGTCTCTTCTTGGGCGTGGACTCCACAATTAGACTTAATCCTTATACGGTGAAGAAGAGATTCCTCTTTTTCGTCAATCATATTTGCTTCTCTGATTTTCTGGATTAAGTCACATAAGTCCACCTTGTAAGTATCAATGTTGCATTGGCCGCAAAGAACTTTTACAACTCTTTCAAGAGCTTTTCTGATATTAAAGAGTGCATTTTCCGCCTCTCCTCTATCAATTGCTTCTTTCGCCAACCGATAATATTCATACTCTTTTTTTGTTGTAGTCGCATTTTTCATAAATAAAATGGCCCTCCGTAATGTTTTTTCTTTTTTCCTTTCGTGTCTGAAAAAAGCAAAAAACCGCATATTTTTTCAGAACACATCATTTTAGCACACAAAAAAAGAAAGTCAACACCTAATTGATGTTGACTTTCTAAATTTTCACTATAAATTGTACGTTCGGTTTAATTGCGTAATCCAAGTATCAATGATTTGCACTACTCTCAAACCGTTCTCAAGCATAAATTATGCAGCGGTTTTTATTCTAACCGGCAAGGTTATGAAATTAGCTTTACCGTCCAAAATGTTAATGGGATTGTATGCATTACCTACCGTCATTTCAAAGTCTTCGCTTTCTACAGCTCCGACTGCTTCTAACAGATAGTTAATATTAAATCCCATAACCAACTCTGCTTCGGCATTTGACTTAGCTTCAACACTTACCTTTGCTGTTCCGAGTGCTGTGGCTATTGAAAACTCAATCTCGTTCTTTGTAAACTTCACAACGATAGTTTTTTCCGTTGCGGTGCAAAGAGGAATGAGACTGTCAACCGCATCCTGAAATTCAGATGTGTTTACATTAAAGGTCACTGTGTTGTCCTTTGTTATTTTTGCGACCAGCGCGTCCACGTCAAATATGTTTCCGCCGTACAACCTTCCTATTACTCGGCTGTTGTTTATATCGAAGATAATGTTCCTCTTGTCATATGACACGATTACGTTTTCATCATCTTTGGTGTTGCTTTTCGCAAGTTCCAACAACACATTCTTCGGCAGCTTTGCTTTGAACGATACTGAGTCGTCAGCTATCTTCGTCTTACGGCAAGCAACCCTGAATCCGTCAAGCGCAAATGCTTTCATTTCGCCTTTTTCTACTTCAAGACTGAACGCACAGCCCTTGGCAAGACTCGCTTCGTCATTGTCTCCTGCCGCAAACAGTGTCTGTTCAATACTTTCCTTCATATCGCCGAACGGAACCGTGAAGCTTTTTGCTGATTCCAACGACGGCAAATTGGGATAGGTCTTTATATCTACCGTAGGCAGGTTAAATTCCATACCGGGTTTTGATACCTTGACGCTTTTATCATCAAAAGTCTCAATAACTATTGTCTTCGTTGTCGGCAGCTTCTTTGCAAGAGATACAAACGTTTTGGCATTTGTCAATATCTCTCCCGGTTCCTGCACTGTTATATAATCACAGAGCGTTGTTGTTATACCCGTTACAAGGTCGTATCCTGTTATTATAACCTTGTTGTCCGCCGTAGCGGTTATTTTTAAGCACTCCAATGCCGGAACGGGGCTTTTGCTCGCCGCTGCTCTCGCACAAGTGACAAGAGCTTTTTTGAATTCTGCTGAATTTGTAAACGTTACTTTCATAAAAATTTTTCTCCTTTTTTATTACATATAATTACTTGGTTTATTTTTTTACAGACTAAGACTTATCAATGATTCCTCATAAAACGAATCGTCACAGCCGTAAATGTTTTTAAAGCCCCATTTGTAGCAGCTGTCAGGCGAAATCTCGTGAACAAACTTTATCGGGAGCTTGACATCTTTTTCAAGTTTAAGCTCTAAAAGACTTCCTGAGCCGTTCCAAAAGTCTATCAGCCCGCAGTTAACATCCTTATCTAAAACAAGGTATTTCCTGTCTTTAATTTTCTTGGGACAATATTTTTCGTCTTTCGTTATTCTTTTTTCAAGTTCTTTTTTCGCTTCCAGTATTGCTATAGCTTGCCCTAATGGCATCTTAACAAGAAACGTAAGTGCATTTATACCGGTACATTCATTAACGTATTCCGCAACAAGACTTTCTAAAAAGCTGTTCTTACTGTAATCACCTTCGTTATAAGCCTTGTTAAGCTGTGTCTTACTGTATCCTTGCTGTTTAGACAGCCATACTGTTGAAGCTAAATCATTTATTTTTCCTTCGTAAAACGAGTTAAGAGTAAAATCGTAGTTTGCATCACCCGTATCCACGGTTATATCAACGCAAACAGTTCTTTTCAGGAACTCGTCAAACGGAAAGTTTATATGTATGTGTTCTCTTACCCACTCGTAAATGAAGTCGTGATAACCCTCGTCAAACTCTTTTTGAATTTGAGTTGTTATCTCATCACACTCATAGTCGTAATAGTCATCATACATATCAATTATTTGCTCTTCGAACTCTGCCATAGGCTCGTCACTTTGGAAGATTTTTTTCAACCTTTCCGTTGAAATTTCATCATCGTAATCAACGTAAGTATCGAAAGAATATTCTCCGTCGTGTTCGTCGTTCAAATACATATTATTTTTTATA
>ERZ506887.1936-NODE-1936-length-10450-cov-15.443771_pt1 | contig 10450 bp, 8 predicted proteins | sample MGYA00512905_ERZ506887 | MGnify/ENA metagenome assembly ERZ506887 | reverse complement strand
GTAACGGCAAACGGCATTTGCAGCGCCGCTTTCTGCGAAAGCGCGGCGCTGCGGGGAATACCCCTTCCGTCAAAGCCTGCGGCTTTGCCACCTTCCCCAAGGGGACGGCTTCGGTGGTGGCGGCAAAGTTTCCGGCTAAAGTGTAGAGCTTGCGATAACGCTACAAGCTCCCCCTTTCGGGGGAGCTGGCACGCCGTAAGGCGTGACTGAGAGGGTTTGTCCCCGGCAGCGCGACTGTTTCCGCAGGAAACAAGCGCTGACTTGCCGTTTATCTCTACGACCCCACCCGTGAAAATGGAAACCCGGAGCGTCCGCAGACGCTCCGGGTTTCCGAAATTATAAATAATTTTTCCTTAGCTTATGCCCAGAGCGCAGCGGAGGGCATTCCGGATCATTTCTGCTGTTCCAGCATGGTCTGGATGCGGGTCTTGGCGCGGTAATAGGTCACCCGCGCCCATGCAGCATTGTGGCCAAAAATAGCCCCGATGCGGTCAAAGGGCAGTTCGCCGAACACCCGCAGGCTGAAAACCTCCTTGTAGGGTTCTTCCAGCGCGTGCAGACACTGGTGCACCGTAAAGGCGGCATCCTTGTCCACCAACAGCTGCGCGATATCCGGGCCGTCGGCAGCTTTTGTTTCGGCATCTTCCAGCGGGGCGGCGTGCTTTGCGCGGCGGCAGTGGTCGTAGTAGGCGTTGCGCGCCACGGTGAACAGCCACGCCCGCACATCCTGCTTGCCGTCATAGTCCTCAAGGCCGTCCAGTGCCCGGAAAAAGGTCTCCTGCGTCAGTTCCTCGGCCAGCGTCTCGCTGCGGGTGAGCCCCTGCAAAAACAGACAGACGTCCCGGAAGTAGAGCCGATAGATGGTTTCAATGTCCATAGTCAGCCCTTCTCAAACACGCCTTGTTCCTGTGTGACTACATCCTCGGATTCGTAAACATAGGTCTGTGTCCCATCCTCTTTTTTCAGGATGAACCGCTCCACCTGCTGACCGTCCCTGTAATAGCGGGTCTCGTCGGCGCATTGCACTGTCAGCAGCTGTGTGCCGGAGACTGTGATGCTGGTATCGGAAGCCGATGTGCCCAGCAGCCCTTCCAGTGCGGCATGGATGTGCGGGAAGGTATAGCGCACCGCCCGGACGGTAACGGATGGTTTGCCCCAGTTAAAGGAGCCTTCCAGTTCCAGCCAGACGTTTTCGCCCTGCACTTCCAGCACACAGAGGTTGGCCTGGTTTTCCTTTTTGTTGTAAGTCCAGATCTTCGCCTGTTCTGCCGTCACCGGCGTTTTTGCGCCGCCCATCCAGAACACCAGCCCAAGAGCGCACAGCACAGCCAGTACCGCTGCCGCCGCTATGTGGATGCTCTTTTTCTGCATGGTCTTTCGGATGCTCCGCAGCGGTGCATCCGGCTGGGGTTCCGGCTGCACCGGCACCGGTTTTTCCATCTGTTCCAGCTCCGCACGGCAGGCAGGGCACTCTGCAAGGTGCTGCTCCACCAGCGCACTGCTGGCGGGGCTGGCAAGTTTTTCGGCGTACAGGGGCAGTAAATCGCGGATCACGTCACATTCCAGTTTCATGGTCATTTCCTCCTTTGCGGGCTTTCGTGCGCCCTTTCACCCCAATAACGCACAAAGAGGAAAAACGTTACAAAAAATCTGCAAATTCACCGGACCGCGGTCTTTTCCCGCAGTTTTTTCGTTCCCTTGAGGAAGAGCCACACCAGCACTCCCAAAAGCAGGCAGATGCCGGCGTGCATGGCGGCCATCATGTAATAGCCCTGAAAATCGAACCGCACCGCGCCGGCCATCAGGTAGGGCTGATGCCCTGCTTTGTACAGGGTGACAAAGCAGGAGATGGCGTTGTACAGGCCCCGTACAGCCCCGCCGCTGCGCACACGATGACCCGCAGCAGCCTGCTTGTGATGAATCTTATGAACATAATTGCAGCTCCGTTCTCTCTCCGTCCTTGTAGCAGTAGATGCCGCCTGCGCGGGAGAAGTCCTTGTCCACCTCCACGCAGTCAAAGGCGCTGAAAGCCTGTTCAATTTTTTCGGGCGTGCAGACAAAGCCCCGGATCTTCAGGGCAGTATCCTCGCCCACCACCGCATTCCACAGATGGACCGACCAGTAGCTGCAATTTTTGTCCACTGTCCATTTATCGTGCTGTTCCATGTAGTCCTCGATGACCTTCAGCTGCTCTTCCCCAATATTGGTACTCAGGGACAGTCTGCCGGTGTAGCGTCCGTAATTGGCGATATAGCACGGTTCCAGATCGAACAGCAGCCCCGAGAGCCCCGACACCGCCCAGACCGAGAAGGTGACCATCTCGCCGTCCGGGATGGCGCGGTCTTTCAGGTAGACCGTGTGCCCGGTGCGGTTGTCCAGCCCGATCCATGTATGCCCGAAACACTTGAGGAAGGGCTTGGATTCGCTCTTGCCGTCAAAGGTGGTGATGGAAAGGATAAGTCCCTCGTCCTCACAGGGCAGGGTGCGGGCAGTTTTGCCGACGGCGGCGCTGCACCACAGCCCAAGGGCTGCTGCGCATACCGAGAGCAGCACCGCCCATGCAATGATCCTCTTTTTCAATGTCGTTCCTCCTGCATCTTACGGCTCAGTCGTTTTCCTTCCAGAACAACCCGCCGGAGGTCTGGAACAGCAGGCGCGGGTTCACGCTTCTGCTGCCCAGCTTGAAGTCCATGGTCAGCTCTTCGCCCAGTACGCCCACAGCCTGTCCCTTTTCCACGGTCTGTCCCCTGCTGACCGAAAGCTCCTGCAAGCCGTACAGGTAGCTGCGCAGCCCGCAGCCGTGGTCGATGACCACCGTGTTGCCGGTAAGTTCCAGACTGCCCGCGAACACCACCGTGCCGTTGGCTGCGGCGCGGCAGGGCGCGCCGGGGATGGTGTACAGCTTTGTGGAGTTGGAGCGGCTGCCCTGCTGGCCGTTCGTTACCTTGATTTGCCCGTAGTCCACCAAGGTCATGGAGTCCTCAGCCGGGGGCACAAAGCCGCCCTGCCACTGCTTGGCGGTGACGGCAGCCTCGTACAGCGGCCAGATGGCGCTGCGGAACTGCGCGTTGGCACTCTCCGGGGCGGGCTCTTCGGCCTCCACCTCCACCGTGCCAAAGTCCTTCGGCAGCACGGTCAGGGTGCGGGTGATGGTCTCGCCGTTCACCGTGATGTTCACCTCATGCCCACCGGAGGAGGCGTTATAGGCTGCCGGGATATAGGCGCGCCAGCCCTCGGCGGCGCGCACGCACTGCACGCTGCCAAGGTCGGTCTCGATGGTGGGCACGGCGTCCCCGGTCATGCCGGAGATGCGCACGCCCACCGTGCCGCCCTGCTCCACCCGCTCGGCGGAAAGCTCCACCTCCGCACTGGCCTGCAAAGTAAACCGGAAGCTGTACCGATACCAGCCGGTGGGCTTTGCGGGGCGCTCCAGACCTAAGTTTTTGCGCAGCTGCCCGGTGCTGCCGCCCTCAAACTGGGTGATGACCCCGCCCTTGGGCACACGCCATGCGGTCAGTTCCGCCTTATACTCGCCGTTCGCAGGGAAGAGGAAGTTCTGGTACTCCCCCGCGCTGCCCGCAAACAGCACATCCCCCGCCGCATTCTGGATGGTCAGGGCGGTGTAGCCCGTCCAGTCCGGCAACGTCAGCTCCGGGTGGGCGGTGTACAGCACCCCCAGCTTCTGCACGGTCAGGGTGGAGGGGCTGGCAAAGACCTTATCCAGCTGCCCGCCCAGCAGCGGCACCTGCCAGCAGGAGCCGTTCGGCTCCAGCGCCTGCCCGCCGAACTGCGCCGCCCCGTCCGGGCAGCCGCCCTCGGTGGTAAAGGCATAGCTTACCCCCATCACAGCCGCCAGCAGCACCACCACACCCAGCGCCACACTGATGAGCCAAAGCAAAAAACGCTTCATGTTCCTTCTCCTTATGTACAAAAAGGGCGCACCGGGGCAAGTCCGTTCAGACAGACTGCTCCGTGCGCCCCGATGCGCTTATCTTCCCGGCAGTTTCCGGTATTTTGGGGAATTATTCTGCCTCGTCCTCAGCAGCGGCTTCCTCCGGCTCTACGGTTTCTGCGTCATCCTCGCCGAACAGCAGGCGCTCGTACTCGTCCAGCTCCTTCTCGCGGCGGTTCAGGTAAAGAGCCACAGCAGCCAGCGCACCAGCCACAGCAGCCAGAACAGCGATCACAGCGACCAAGCAAGATTTTTTCATAGATTCAGTACACTCCTTTTTGCAGTTGAAACATTGTTTCAGCTTGATTTTTCCAGCGGGCGACCCGCAAAAGGATCTTGATTCAAGCGGCAATCAGCGCCGCCTTGTAGCTTTTATTATACCCGTTCCCGCCCAAAATTACAACCGTTGCACCCCAATTTTCACGCCCCGAAGGTGCTGCGGGGCGCAGTTTGGGCAGTGTGCCGGTTTTGGCGCGGTTCATTACAGCAAATTGCCAAAATCACAGCAGCAGCGGCTTGTACGCCCGGAACGCCCCGGGCAGGGTGTAGGTGGTGCGCAGCTGCTCCCGGTTTGCCCAGACATAGCCCGCCGGGGCGCTCTGCGCCGGAACGCGCAGCTGCACGCCGGACATGAGCCACTCGATGTGGGTAAAGATGTGCTTTGCGGCGGGCAGGGCGGCGGGAGCTGCCGTGCCGGTGTCCAGCCCCAGTGCCGCCAGCCGCGCCAGCACCTCGGCCTGCAAAAGATGCTCGCCCTCCCACAATACCGGCTGCCACAGCCCGGCCAGCAGCCCTTTTTGCGGCCGCTGCTGTACCAGAAAGCCCGCCGGGCTTTCCACCAGTGCCAGCGTTACCGGCACAAGCTTGCGGGGCTTTGGCTTTGCCTTTTGGGGCAGCTGGGCGGTGGTGCCCGCCGCCCGGGCAAGGCAGCGCGCCGCCAGCGGGCACTGCCCGCACAGGGGCGCGCCGTTGGGCACGCAGACCAGCGCACCCAGCTCCATCAGCGCCTGATTGTAGTCCCCGGCCTTTTCCGGCGGCTGATGCTCCATGACCCGGGCTGTAAAGGCCTTTTTTACCGCCGGTTCTGTAATCACACCCGGGTCATTATACAGGCGGGAAAACACCCGCAGCACATTGCCGTCCACGGCGGGCACGGGAAGTCCGAAGCTGATGGAGGCGATGGCTCCGGCGGTGTACTCCCCGATGCCGGGCAGCGCACGCAGGGCGGCATAGTCGGCGGGCAGCTGCCCGCCGTACTGCGCACAAACGAGCTTTGCAGCCTTTTGCAGGTTGCGCACCCGGCTGTAATAGCCCAGCCCTTCCCACAGCTTATGCAGCCTTTCCTCCTCGCAGGCGGCAAGCGCGGGGATATCCGGCAGCGCTTCCAGAAAGCGGTAGTAATACGGCAGCACCGCCGACACCCGGGTCTGCTGCAGCATCACCTCGCTGAGCCACACATGGTAGGGAGTGGGATCCTCCCGGAAGGGCAGGCTGCGGCGGTTCTTGTAAAACCACTCCAAGAGGGCAGGCGAAATGTTTTCCACTTATTTTGTGCTCCTTGTTGAAAAGATAGGCGTTTTACGATTCAGAATTGCCTCCGCTTTGCTCTAGCAATATTCAGCGGAAGGATTATTTTTAATTTCGGAGCAACGGAACGCCTGCGGGCGTTCCGTTGCTCCATTTTCACAGAAGGGGACGTAGAGGAAACCGGCATTTGCAGCGCCGCTTTCTGCGAAAGTGCGGCGCTGCGGGCGGGTGCTTGCTCCCCCGAGAGGGCTGGCTTCCCCCGGCCGGGGGAAGATGTCACCGCAGGTGACAAAAAGGGGAATCTGTCGCGCAGCGACTGAGGGGCTTCAAATCGGCGGAGCCGGAAAAAACGGTTAAAAGATCTTCACGCCGAACAGGCGTGAATCTTCAGTTTTTTCCGGTGTAGCCCACTTCTTTGGGGTTAAAAGGGGCGAGCAGCCCCTTTTTCGTGGCTCCAGCGCGTCGAAATCGCTGGCACTTTTCTGGTTCTCTTTTGGTGTCAAAAGAGAACATCCCTCGGCGTGCGCCCACAATACCAAAAAGCGCCCCGCACTTCCGGTGGAAATGCGGGGCGCTTTGGTTACACGGGCTGTATGCCTTATGCCTCCGGCTGGGGCTGTGCCGCAGAGGACTGGGCGGCAATGAACTCGGCGGCATCGTCCGGGATGTCGTCCAAGTCCTCGTCGCTGCCGATATCCACGTTGAGCGGCGGCTTCTTGAACAGGATATCGTACAGGATCGGCACGATATACAGGGTCATCAGGGTGGCGTAGCTCAGGCCGCAGATGATGACGATGGCCATGCCGCTCATCAGCTGGCTTGCCATATCGTTGCTGAACACCATTTGCAGCATGGCCAGCACGGTGGTCAGGGTGGTCATCAGGATGGGGCGCATACGGGTCTTGCCGGTGGCCACCAGTGCGGCGCGGCGCTCCATGCCGCCCATGCGCAGCTGGTTGGCGTAGTCCACGAACACGATGCCGTTGTTGACGACCGTGCCCATCAGCACGATGAAGCCCATCATGGAGATCATAGTCAGCTGCTGGCCGGTGAGCAGCAGGCCCAGCAGACCGCCGGTAAAGGCCAGCGGCACGGTGAACAGCACGATGAAGGGGGACAGCAGGCTCTGGAACTGTGCCACCATGACAAGGTACACAAAGGGCAGTGCCAGTGCCATCCACTGGATCATCTCATTGGTCATATAGTTGACGCTGTCGCTCTCGCCGCCCATGGAGAAGGAGCAGCCTTCTGGCATCTCGTCGGTGAGGGCAAAGGCATCCAGCGCCTTTTTCACGGCACGCGCCTGCACCGTGGTGTTGTAGCCCGGGGCAGTCTCGGCAGTGACGGTGACGAACTGGTTCTGGTTCTCGCTGGTGATGGAGTCCGGTGCGTTGCCGGTGGTCCAGCTGGCGATATCCGACAGCTTGCAGGTGCCGGTGGCGGTGGTGCCGTCGGCGGACATGACGGTGGTCTCAAAGGTCATATCCATCATGTTTTCCTTGGTCAGCGGGTCCAGATTGTTGCTGATCTGCACATCCATGGTGGTGCCGTCCACGGTAACAGGGGTCTGTGCCGTGGTGGTGGTGGTCAGCTTTGCCGCGATCTGCTGGTACACCTGCGCAACGGTCAGGCCGTAGGCACGCACCTTATCGCGGTCTACCTGCAGGATGATGGTGGAATCACCCGCGCCCAGACCGTTGGTGGCGTTCTGGAAGCCATCGGTGCTGTTTACGATATCCATGACCTTCTCGGACAGGGCGGTCAGGGTCTCGGCGTCAGTGCCGTAGATTTTGATGGTCAGACCGGTGGACAGCTGACTGGTCAGGTCGTCGGTCATGCCGTACTGCTGGACGGTGGCGGTGCAGTCCGCCACCCCGGCCACAGCGTCCTCCATAGCCTTGCAGGCGGCGGCGATCTTGGAAGAAGAAAGCTCCTCGTTGAGCTTGACGTTGATCTTATACTTGCCGTAGCCGTTGGCAGCGTTCAGCAGGTCGGTGATGGTGGAGGGCAGGCCAAGGTTGGAAACATCCATGCCCGCCACAGTGTTGTCGGGGGTAATACCTACCTCCTCCACGCCGTCCACAGCCATCACAGCCTGCACCACCTTACCGGCCACATCGTAGGACTCGTCCTTCGAGAGGGTGTCGGTGGTGGAAAGGGTGATCATGGCCTCGTTGCTGGTGCTGGTGGGCAGCAGCACGATGCCCATGGAGACCACCCGCCAGCAGCAGAACACCAGCAGCAGAACGGCGGCTGCCAGCGGTATAAAGCGATTTTTCAGCGCCTTTTCCAGACTGCGGCCGTAGGCGTCCTGGATCTTATCGAACCATGCCAGCTTTTTGGGCTGGGCATTCTTCAGCACGGTAGCCGAGGCAGCAGGCACCACGGTCAGTGCCACGATGAGAGAAGCCATCAGGCAGTAGCCGATGCACAGGGACATGGGGCCCATCAGGTTGCGGATGAGGCTGGCAGAGAACACCGCCGGCAGGAACACGCACACCGAGGTAAGGGTAGAGGCCACGACCGACATACCCACCTGACGTGCACCCTGCACCGCAGCGCGGGCAGCGGGCACGCCGCGGCCGCGCAGACGGTAGATGTTCTCGATGACAACAACAGAGTTATCCACCAGCATGCCGATGCCAAGCGAAAGACCTGCCAGCGTCATGACGTTCAGGTCCAGACCGGTGAAGTACATCAGCACCACGGCAAACAGCACCGACAGGGGGATACTGACACCGACCACCAGCGTGGGCTTGACGTCCTTCAGGAAGATGGCCAGCACGACGATGGCCAGTGCGGCACCCACCAGCATACTGGTGAGGATGCTCTTGATCAGGATGCTGATGTAGTTGCCCTGATTGGACAGCACCACAATATGCAGACCATCGTACTGGGCTTCCAGCTCCTTGAAAGCATCCAGACAGTTGGCAGATACGTCACCTGCGCTGGAACTGTCGTCCTTGTAAATTTTCAGCACCGAAGCCTGCTCGCCGTTCAGGCGGGTGTAGCTGTCGGCGGCGTTGTCGATGATCTCCACGTCTGCCACGTCAGAAAGGCGCACGTCGCCGTAGCCCTCCACATGGAGCAGCAGTGCACCGCGGATATCCTCCACGCTGTCGTATTCCTCGCCCACCTTCAGCAGCCACGACTCGCCGCTTTCGTCCTTGACGTAACCGGCAGGCATGGAGAAGTTCTGGGCGTAGATGAGGCTGGCAAGGGTCTTGATATCCAGCTGCTTGGTCACATCGGCGCTGGCAAGCGCCTTTTCCCTAGCGGCCTCGTACTGGGTCTTGGCCTCGCTGAGCTGCTTTTCGTACTCGTTCAGCTGCTCGCGGGCTTCGGTAAACTGCATATAGGCAGCCAGCTGCTGCTGGGTAAAGCTGCCCAGTGCGTTGGAGAACTCGGTCATCATGCCGGGCACGTTGTCCATGGCCTTGATGGTGTCCTCCAGCGTCTTATAGATGACATTCAGGCTGTCCTGCAATTGCAGCTCGTCTACCAGATCCTCGGCGCCCTCGCCCTGCGTGCCGGTCTCGGTGTTGATGCGGTTTTGCAGGGTCTGCAAAGCAGAGGAGAGCTTATCGGTGATATCGCGCAGCTCGGACACGATCTCGATCAGAGAGTCGATATCCCGCATACCGGTGCTGTTGAACTTGTCCAGCACCCGCTGCAAGCCGGCCTGCACCTCAATGAGGGCCTGCTGCACCTCAGGCTCCTTGACCACGGCGATCAGGTTGTTGACGCTTTGCAGCAGCGCTTCGGCCTGTTTGCGCACTACCTCTACGGCGCTGCCAACATCAGAGCTCAGGGTGCCCATGACCGTGTTGGACACGGTATTGCCGAAGTTTTTGAACTGCTTATCGTATTCTGCGCGGCCGGCCTTGATCTTGGCCTCGGCCTCTTCCAGCTGGGTATGTGCCGCTTCCAGCTGGGTGTCGATGAGTTCCATCAACTTTTCGTTGATGTCATCCACCTTTTCCTGATTCAGCTGCACCTGCACCAGCTGCTCCACAAGGCCGCTGGCAGATACGCTGGACACGCCGCCCTTGCGCTGGACGTAGGGGGTCATGGTGTTCTTGATGAAGTCAGAAAGCTCATACACCGAACTGCCCTCGCGGCTGACAGCCACGGTCATAAAGGCGTTCATGTTCATACTGTACTGTATCACAGAAGGGGTCAGGGCGGTATCCGGCAGGTCGCTTTTGGCCTGATCCAGCTTGTTGGACACCTGCACCAGTGCGCTGTTCATGTCCGTATCATCCACGAACTTCATCAGCAGCAGGCTGTAGTTTTCAGCCGAGGTGGCGGTGATCTTTTCCACACCGGGCACTGTAAGCGCGTTTTGCAGCACGTCTGAGACTTCGCTCTCCACACGCTCCGGGCTGGCACCGGGATACACGGTGACCACCATCAGGTACGGGGTGCTGACATCCGGCAGCAGGTTCGTTTTCATCTTGGTGACCGACACAAAGCCGAGCATCAGCACCATGATGACTGCAACCAGCACCGTAAATGGTTTTTTGACACTGAATTTTTCCATCTTATCCTACCGTTTCTCTGCCGCACCGCCCGGCGCAGCAGTTTCTCCACCTTCGTGGGGCAATGGGGGCTCTTAACATTCCTATTATACACGCAAGGCGTGTGCTTTCAATAGCGGGGCGGCGAATCTTTTTGCGAAAGTTTTGTCAAAATCTGCAAAACGCACAACTTTTCCGCCCCAAAACCGGCATTCTGCCTGCCATCCTCCCCTCTGCCGCCGGACAAAATTTCGACACCTTTTCCATACTGCATACGGTTGAGCGGGGTGGATCATTGCAGGGGAGGGGAAATTTTACTCCCTCAGTCAAAACCTGACGGTTTTGCCAGCTCCCTCGGGGAGGGAAGCTTTGCGGGGTAACTTTCTGCTTGCCTTTAGCGTGCAGGGACGCTCCGCTGGGCCAGAGGCAGGGAGGGGTGTTCCGACTCCCC
>ERZ506887.1935-NODE-1935-length-10454-cov-3.708914_pt1 | contig 10454 bp, 8 predicted proteins | sample MGYA00512905_ERZ506887 | MGnify/ENA metagenome assembly ERZ506887 | reverse complement strand
GGCGTGGAAACAAAGGGCGTAACCTGCAAAATCCCGCTGGATCTGCATAACCAAATCAGCGAGGAAATCAGGGAAACAGAAAGCACGATGAGCAAATTCATCGAAATGATCATCCGGGAGCATTATGAGAAAGGGGCTAACAGAATTATGGAAAAAGGAAGAACATTAGCATTTCAGGTGAGCGAGGAATTGTTCCAGAGGGTAAAGGAATACCTTGAAAACTACGAGAAAGCCTATCATCGCCGCCTCACCCAAAAAGAATTCGTGATTGGACTGATCGAACAGGCGCTGGAAGAAGCGGAAGAAGAATTCGAAGCCGCCAGAGCAGCTGAACACGAGGAACAGGCTGAAAACGGCTGGGAAGCCGCAGAAACCGCTGAAAGCGATGAGGACGAGGAAGTACCCGATGACGAGGAATCAGAGGACTGGGACGAAGAAAATGGCGAAACCGAGGGACTCAGTGCTGATGAAGAAACAACCGGGAACAGCTGGGAACCTGCAGAAAACACCGAAACCGACGAGGGCGAGGACGATGAGGATACTACGCCGGAAAGCTGGAATCGGGATGAGGAAGAAGAAACCGAGCCGGATGACGATACCATAGAATCCGGCGAAACTAATGAAAATGAAGATGAAACCTACGCATAACACAGCCAGCAGCAGCCCGCAGGAAACTGCGGGCTGTTTTCATATATATTTCATTTCACCATGGGAAAGGGGCGATGTTCGTTGATTGTATATTAGTCTTTGAGATTATTACAAAGGAGCGTGATATGAAAACGACAAAACAAAAAATATAGATCATGGAGTATCGGGAGGTGAATGCCATCGATTGATCTGAAAGACCAATACTTCGGCTGTGAAATTGAGATGACGGGACTCACCCGCCAGCAGGCAGCAGAAGCCGTGGCTTCCCTGTTTGGAACCAACGCTGTCCATTCCCGTTCTTCCCGCACCTATGATCCGTGGGAAGTGATCGATAACGAGGGAAAAACATGGCGGTTTGTTTACGACTCCAGTATCCATGGTTCTCATCGAACCGGGCGGCAGCAGGTTCCAATCGGTGATGGTGACTACAAGGTGGAGATGAATTCCCCAAAACTGGAGTACAGCGAAATGGGAAAACTGCAGGAAGTTGTCCGTACCCTGCGCCATGCAGGAGCTGTTGTCAATGGAAGCTGCGGTATGCACGTTCATGTGGACGCTTCCAAGCATACACCGCAGAGCCTGAAAAACGCCCTTTCCATTATGTATTCCAAAGAGGATATCCTATTCAAAGCCTTAAATGTAAACGAGAGCCGGGTGGAACGCTGGTGCCAAAAGGTGCGGGAACCCATGCTGGAGAAAATCCGCAAACTTCCAAGCAATACTACCATGGATCGGTTAAGGCGGGAATGGTATGAAGGGTCTGACGGAAGTTACGAGCACTACAACTGGACAAGATACTATGCCTTAAACCTTCATTCTGTGTTTTACCGTGGGACATTGGAATGGCGCTGTTTTGAAAGCACCCTCCATGCCGGTAAGGTGCGGGCGAACATTACGCTGGCGCTGGCGATCTCCGCACAGGCCATCAACCAGAGCCGGACGGTCATGCGCAAAACCGAGATCAGCGAAAACCCCGCCTTTACCTTCCGCACCTTTCTTTTGCGCCTTGGCCTCATCGGACCGGAATACAAAAATGTGCGGGAGCATCTGCTCTCGAACCTCCCCGGCGACCGGGCATGGCGATATGACAAATCCCAATATCCCAGCCTGCAGAACCGCCGAAACCAAGAACGATAACACTGGAGGTGATGAAAACCAACGAAAGACTTTACTTTGCCTATGGTTCTAACATGAACCTAAATCAGATGGCATTCCGCTGCCCGGACGCGGAAGTGGTGGACACCGTCCGATTGGAAGGATACCGCCTCGCTTTCCGCATGAATGGCGGCGGGAACGGCGTCGCCACCATCCTGCCGGAACCGGACAGCTATGTGGACGGCGTCCTCTGGCGGATTTCTGAACGGGACGAACAGCATCTGGATCATTACGAAGGATTTCCCTTTTTATATGGGAAAGAGCCTGTTACAGTGACAGATCAGGACGGAGTCAGACGGGAAATCATGGCCTACACCATGAACAGCCCATATAAGGATCCCCCCGCCATGCCATCCAGAGCCTATCTGGAAGGAATCCTGAACGGCTGCCAGCAGAATGGGATCGAAACCGCTTCTGTCTTGGAAGCGGTCTGGATCACTCAGCGGGAGCTGCCCGAAAAGACAGTTCCCCATAAAAAGCAACGCCGTCAGAAAAATGGCGAAGAACGATAATTTCAGTACCTGCCCCCGTGGGTTTGAGGTTTTCCCTCAATCCTGCGGGGGCTTTTTGTATTTTACGAATAAGGAGAATTGTATGAAAAAACATCTAAAACGGCTGCTGTCCGTTATGCTGGCGGCGCTGCTCTGCTTAGGGATCGTACCAAGCAGTGTTTTTGCCGCCGAGTATGAGTACGACGGATATATCTCCATGATCGACCATAACACCAGAGGGTATTCCCTCAGTTCCAATCTTCCCGCCCCGTTTGGCGGCTACAGTTCCAATAAGTTCACCGAACTGCGGATCAATGACCTGAAAGCCTTCCGCACCGCCTACTGCATCCAGCTGGGCGTCGGCGTACACACAGGTATCGGTTATGACCAGTCGGATGATTACGCCGCCTTTACCGCCGAGCAGAAAGCGATGATCAACACCGCCCTGACCTTGGGATACAACGTGGAAACCGGCACCAAGTACGGCGGCAGCGCCATCGACGAGTACATCGCCACCCAAATTCTCATCTGGCTCATTGCCCATGAGCAGTTTGGAACTGGATATGAAGATCAGATCGTCAATGAATTCACCGTCAACAGCCCCGCCGCGAAGCCCATCTTCTATCAGCTCCGGGAGAACGTCGTGAATTACCACACGATCCCATCCTTTGCTGCCGATGATCCCGGCGCGGTTGGGGCATATACCCACGACCTCAAATACAATGAAAGCACCGGGAAAAATGAAACCACGCTGGTGGATGAAAACAATGTGCTGGACAATTTCGCCGTCAGCTATCCGGGCGTGGACTTTTCCATCAGCGGAAATCAGCTTCATGTTTCCACCGCCGAAACCGAATTCGGCACCATCACCGCCCAAAAGCGCCTGCCTTCTTCCGTTCCCGGCGTGGTCACAGGCGGCACCAAATACTGGCTGCGGGACGAGTACCAGAACGTGGTCACCTTCGATGTGGGAGGCTCCGCAGAACCGGTGAAATGCTACTTTTCCCTCGAAATTAAGGCAGGCACCCTGCAGCTTGTGAAAACCTCTGAAGATGGAGAGGTTTCCGGTATTCCTTTCCACATCTCCGGAAACGGGATTGAGAAGGACGTTGTGACGGGGCCGGATGGCACCATCCGGGTGGATAACCTCCAAGCCGGAAATTACACCGTAACCGAGAAGGCCCCGGACAAATATGTCCAGCCCGAATCCCAGCAGGTAACCATCTACCCCGGACAAACCTCCAGCGTAAGTTTTTCCAATATCCTGAAAAAGTTTACCGTGGAGATGCAGAAAAAGGATTCCGGCCACAACAAGCCGAGAAGCTCCGAATACGAAGCACAGGGCGACGCCACCTTGGACGGCGCTGTGTACGGGATGTTTAAGGGCGAAACTTTGCTGGATACCTACACCACGGCGAACGGGGGCAAATTTACCACCAAGGAATACCCCTGCGGCCCGGATTACAGCATCCGTGAAATTTCCCCCAGCGAGGGGTACCTGCTGGACGAAACCGTCTATCCGGTAGGCGCGGAACCGGGGAACTTTACCTTAGAAAACAACAGCATCCCCATGACCGCCACGGAGGACGTCGTCCTTGGCAGCATCGCCATCACCAAGCATACCGACCAGCCTGCCATACCAAATCAGGAAGAACCGGAACAGCAGCCGGAAGCATCCGCTGAGGAAAATACTGCCGCAGAGAACACACCAGCAGAAGAAGCCCCGATAGAGAAAGCGGAAGAAAACGTAGAACCCGCCAATGACGATGTGCAGATCGAGCAGCCGGAGGAAGGGGCAGAATTCCAAGTCTATCTTGCCAGCGCAGGCAGCTATGAGAACGCCAAGGAAGAAGAACGGGATCTTCTGGTCACCGATTCCCATGGATTTGCCCGTTCAAAGGATCTTCCGTATGGCTTGTATATGGTGCATCAGACCAAAGGCGCCGAAGGACAGAAGTTTGTCCCGGACTTCTCGGTGTTCATTTCTGAGCATGGCAAAGTCTACTACTTTATTCTCAATAACCCCACCTTTACCTCTCTCATCCGCTTTGAGAAGAAAGACGCCGAATCCGGCAAAATCATTCCTCTGGCGGGAACAGCAGTCAAAATCCGTAACACCGATACCGGCGAGTGGGTGGTACAGCATATCAACTACCCCAGCCCCATCGATATCGACACTTTCGTGACGGACGCCACAGGAACCCTCATGCTGCCGGAACCGCTTCCGTTTGGAAATTACGAGTTGTATGAACAGCAGAGTCCATGGGGATATGTTCTTGACAAAGAGCCGGTTCCCTTTGTGGTGGACGGTTCACAGGACGTGGTTACAGTGGAGAAATACAATATTCCGCAAAAGGGAACGATTACAGTCTCCAAAGAGGGCGAAGTATTCAGCCATGTTGCAGAATCCGGCGGGATGTACCAGCCTCAGTATGAGGTGCAGGGACAGCCGGGCGCTGTTTATGAAATCACCGCACTGGAAGATGTCGTGACCCCGGATGGCACCGTCCATCTGAAAGCTGGCGAACTGGCCTCTACCCTGACCACCGGGAGCGACGGAACCGCCACTTCGGAACCTTTGTATCTCGGCCGCTATCAGGTGAAGGAAATCACTGCGCCGGATGGCATGGTAATTGATCCTGAACCCAAGGAAGTCGTTTTGTCCTATGCCGGTCAGGAAGTAGAGATTACCTCCGCCAGCATTGGCTTCGTCAATGAACGCCAGAAAGTGGAGATTTCCCTCAAGAAGTTGCTGGAACAGGACGAAACCTTCTCCCTCGGCATGAATGAGGAATGGAAAAACATTACTTTCGGACTGTTCGCTGCGGAACAACTGACCGCCTCCGATGGTACCTCCATCCCGGCAGACGGGCTGATGGAAACCATCGGCATTGACGAGAATGGAAACGCCGTATTTACAACCGACATCCCCTACGGGGCTTCCCTGTATGTGCAGGAAATCGGAACCGACGATCACTACATTTTGAGCGACAAAAAATACCCTGTGGTGTTTGAGTATGCTGGACAGGATGTGGCGAAAGTGGAAATTGAAGCGAACGATGGAGAAGCCATTGAAAATACCTTAAAGCGCGGCAAGGTATCCGGCTGGAAGGTCGATCAGGATGGTTTTGAATTAGGCGGCGCTGTTATCGGCCTGTTCCGTTTTGACGAAACGGAGTTTACCGAAGAAACCGCCCTCATGGTCACCGAGAGCAATGAAATCGGGTACTTTGAGTTTGATAAGGTACCTGTTGGAAACTTCCTCATCCGTGAAATCGCACCGCCGGAAGCCTTCGTTTTGACGGAAGAAATCTTCCCGGTAGAGATCACTGAGGAAGGGCAGACCATTGAAATCACCATTGAAAACCAGATCATCAAAGGCACCGCCGAAACCATAAAGGTGGACGCCGATTATCCGGACCACAAGCTGTCCGGGGCTGTTTTTGAAGTTTATGCCGATGTGGACAATAACGGTGAATTCAATGCGGCTATCGACAAGCTGGCAGGTGAAATGACGGAAACCGAACCGGGTCTTTACCAGATGAAGGATCTTGTGTATGGAAATTACTTCCTGCATGAGAAGGAAGCGCCGGAATTTTTCGAAAAGGATGACGGATATTATCCTTTCTCCATTACGGAGAATGAAGCGATTGTCCGTATCGAAACCGAAGCTGGCGTAGGCTTCCTGAACAAAGCGCAGACTGGTTCCCTGAAGGTAGTAAAGACCGCCGATGATGATAAGATCGAAGGACGCACCTTCAAAATCAGCGGTACTGACTTCATGGGCAATGCCTATGAGCAGGAATTCAAAACGGATGAAAACGGTGAAATCAACCTCACTCTTCGTGTGGGAGAATACACCGTATCTGAAGTAGCTGGAGAAGATTCAGAAAAGTATATTCTGCCTGACGATCAGACCGTAGAAATCAAGGCAGGCGAAACAACGACTGTAAAGATGCATAACAAGCTGGTGCCGGAGGTTCCCTCTGTTCCGCAGACCGGCGATAACCCGTGGATGCCTGCTATCCTTGGCACTCTTGCAGGCTTGGCAGCTTTGTCCGGCGGCGCTCTGCTGTTCCTGCGCTATACAGGTAAAAAGCGCAAATCTGCTGATCAGGCCGATGAGGATCAAGGCACAGAAGAATGAAAATCTTTCTAAAAGGATTTTGCATCGGCCTTTTGTGTCTGAGTCTTTTAGGACTCCTCTGGTTTTTGGTTTTACAGCCGGGGCTGACCAATGGAGAAGCACAAACCCTGAAAAAAGAATACGCACAACCTCTCCCCGGAGCCGAAAGCTCCGGGGTTTTACCGGCTGGGAAAGAACAGCTCGAACCGGAATCCCTTGTGGACCTTCCCGCTTTGCAGACTGAATACCCGGACATCAAAGGCTGGATTTCCATTCCCGGCACCTGTGTGGATTACCCGGTTTTGCAAAGCAGCGCCGACGATCCGGAACATTATTTGCGGCGCACCTACAAAGGCGAGCATCGCACTGCCGGGAGTATTTTCTTTCAATGGGATTGCACCCCGGAGAGCAAGAACCTTGTGGTCTACGGGCACAACATGAACGACGGCACCATGTTCGCTGTTCTTCAAAAGATGGCAAAGGAAGCCTTCCGAAATGAGCATTCCAAAATCCTGCTGCAGACCAGCGATGGACTGCGGGAATACCAAATTGCGGCTGTGCTGAAAACCGATATCTCAAAGCTGCGGTTTAACCGCACTGAATTTGCGGACGGTGCGGACTTCCTGTCTTTTCAGGAGGAACTCTTCGCCCAGTCGATATATGAACCACAAACCATCCCCGGCGAGGACTGCCGCCTGCTGACGCTCGTCACCTGTTCCTATGAATGGGAAAACGCCCGCACGGTGGTCATCGCCGCAGAAGTGAGGTGAGAATCAATCAATGGAACCAAAAGCAATTATTTTGATCTGTTTATGCGCTGTCATTTTGGGCGGCCTTGTGTTCCTGCATATTCGTAACCGCAGGAAAAAATAGCGTAAGAACTAATCGGACGGGGCGCTGCGGAGCGCTCCGTCCCTATTTTTATTATACTGGAGGGATTGATTGAAAAAACTTGGACTTTTGGATGTGGTAGCCGAACAGCACCGCACCTTTATCTCCAACCTGCGCCTGCTGCCGGAACTCAAATGGGCGGCGCTTGGCGATCTGTACCGCCTGCCGGACAAGGAAAGATACCCTTTAAAGGAATGGGAAGAAGCGGTGTCCTATCTGTTGGGCTGCGAGGTGCATTTTGAAAACTATGAAGCAATTGGAAAAAGCCTGAAGCCCTTTTCCCTACAAATGAGGTGATCTGCCAGAATGCGAGTGTTGCTTGTAGAACCGGGCAAAGCAGCCCGGCCTGTTGAGATGAAAAACGACCTTCATGAAATGCAGCAAATGGTAGGCGGCCCCATTCAGGCGCTTTATCCGTGGGAAGAACCGGTTGCTATTGTCTGCAATGACGAAGGGAAAAATATGGGGCTGCCGCTAAACCGTGTGCTGGAGAACTATGACATAATTGCGGGAGCTTTTTTTGTCTGTGGTATTCAGGGAGAAAACTTCTCCAGCCTGACTGAAAAACAAATGCAGAAGTATCAGCAGATGTTTTTAAGCCCTGAGAAATTCATCCAAACACCGGAAGGGCTTTTGTGTATCCGAATAAACCCGGTGGTAAGCCCAAAACCCAAAACCAAAAAGCCCCCGAATCATGAACGATAAAGGAGAATGCCATGAATCAATTTTATACCGCTGAATCTGTTACGGAAGGGCATCCGGATAAGCTGTGCGACCTCATTGCCGACAGTGTGCTGGACGAATGCCTTTCCCATGACGCCCTCTCCCGTGTAGCCTGCGAAGTGATGGCTACCAGAGGGCAGATCATTGTCGCCGGGGAGATTACCAGCCTGTATGAACCTTCTATCCCTTCGATTGTCCGTTCGGTTCTCAGAAAAGTAGGCTACAATCCGGCCCGTTTTGCCATCCAGTGCCTCATCCATAAGCAAAGCCCGGATATCGCCGCAGGTGTGGACTGTTCGTTAGAGCAGCGAAGAAATGTGGATGGGAGCAGTCCCTCTCTGCAGCTCGGCGCTGGCGATCAGGGAGTCATGGTGGGATATGCCTGTTCGGAAACCCCGCAAATGCTTCCTCTGCCGGTTGTGTTGGCTCACCGTCTGACCAGTGCTCTCACCATTGCCCGAAAATCTGGTGCAATTCAAGGACTAAGGCCGGACGGGAAAGCACAGGTCACCGTGGAATATGACGAGGATGGAAAACCATTCCGGCTGGATACCGTTGTGCTGTCTGCCCAGCACAGCCCTGAAATCCCTACCGATGAACTCTGCTTCGAACTGACGGATAAAGTGATCGCTCCTGCTTTGCAGGTCCTGCCTCCGGATGAGGATACAAAAATTTTAATCAATCCAGCCGGAAGGTTTGTGCTGGGCGGCCCGGAAGCAGATACCGGTCTCACCGGACGAAAACTCATGGTGGACAGCTTCGGAGTGTTCGCGCCTCACGGCGGCGGTGCTTTTTCCGGTAAGGACGCCACCAAAGTGGATCGCTCCGGCGCATACATGGCCCGATATATAGCTAAGAACCTTGTGGCGGCGGGTTTGTGCGAACGGTGTCAGGTTACACTGGCTTATGCTATTGGGGCAGCCCAACCGGTGATGGTGGAAGTAGATACCTTTAAAACCGGAACGATCTGCGCCGATGACTGTCTGGCAGATGCGGTAAAACTGGTGTTTGGGTTAACGCCTGCCGAGATTATCGCAAAGCTGGATCTGTTATCACCGAGATATACTGGGACCGCCGCCTATGGACATTTCGGCAGGCCGGAGTTCCCGTGGGAACGCACCGATCAGGCGAAAATCCTGCGGGCGGCTGTCATTTAAGTAAGAAAGGAGAATTCCCATGCCCGGAGTCACCGAAGAACAAATCACCGCTGCTAAACAGATGAGCGCCATTGAGTTTTTGCGGCGTTACCGTCCCGGACAACTGGTGAAAGCCGAAAGCCGGGGTGAGTTCCAGCTGAAAGAACATGACAGCTTTAAAATCAATGAAACGACCAGCCTTTGGCATTGGAAAAGCCGGGATGTCGGCGGCAAAAGCGCCCTTGACTATCTTATTAAGGTTGAGGGGCTGAAATTTGTAGAAGCGGTGCAGACCTTATGCGAGGAAGACCCCGGATATATCCCGCTTCCTTCCCAGCCGGAACAGGAAAAAGAATTCGCCCTGCCTCCGGCAGCGGAGAATAACCGCAGGGTGTTCGCCTACCTTCTGAAGCGTGGCGTTGACCGCAAGGTTATCGAAGCCTGCGTCCGGGCAGGAATCCTCTATGAGAGCGCCGACTACCACAACGCCGTGTTCGTTGGGAAGAATGAAACCGGAACTGCCCGCTATGCGTTCCTGCGTGGCACCTATACCAAAGGAAAGCCCTTCAAGGCAGAGGTGTCCGGCAGCGACAAGCGGTTCTGCTTCTTCCTTCCCCCAAAGGGGGAGTCCAAAAAGCTGGCGGTGTATGAAGCCGCCATCGAAACCATGGCGCATCTTAGCTTGGAAAAAACCGTTGACAAATACCGGCTGTCCCTTGGCGGGATCAGCGCCCCGAAGGAAGGAGAAAAGGCTTACTCGTTCAAAAAGCCGGCCGCATTGGAATCCTTCCTCGCCAGACACCCGGAAATCGAAGAAATCGAAATCTGTACCAATAACGATTTCGCGGGGTGCTGGGCAGCTGAACATATTGAAAAGGAATATCGGGATCGATACCGCATAACAAAGAATCTGCCGGAGCCGGAAGGATACGACTACGGCAATCTGGCAGAAAAGCAATATCAGGCCGCCCGGCAAAGGGCGGCCTGTTCCCGTTAGAAAGGAGATGAGGACATCGACGAGAAAGAAATCACGCTGAAACTCTATTCCCCGCTGACCGGGGATTTTTTCCCAAATGAAGCGTATAGAGATGAAGAAATTATGAATCGATACCAATATGCACCGGAGCAATGTGGTGGAAAGGACTTAAAAAGATATATATATCCTATTCAAAAAATGGTACGATTTTGTAATCAATATCATGGATGGGATGGAAATCTCATGTTCTACTTTAATGAGGAACGAAATCCTAATGTCAAAGCAAAGACGCTCAGTGCCATCCCTTC
>ERZ506887.1934-NODE-1934-length-10460-cov-12.149159_pt1 | contig 10460 bp, 10 predicted proteins | sample MGYA00512905_ERZ506887 | MGnify/ENA metagenome assembly ERZ506887 | reverse complement strand
AGCTGGGACAGTTTGTATCAGATTTTACCTGGTATATGCGAAATCTTCTGCTTGTGAAGACTTCCGAAAATCCGGAGGAAGCCATTGATGTTTCTTCTGAGAATCTGAAGCTTCTGAAGGAAGAGAGCGGGATGACAGATGTGGAGACGCTGATGCGTTACATTCGTATTTTTTCCGATCTGTCCAATCAGATCCGTTTTGCAAGCCAGAAGCGTGTATTGGTGGAAATCGCACTGATTAAGCTGTGCAGACCGGCCATGGAGACAAATCTAGACTCTGTTCTTGACAGGCTTCGTGTCCTGGAAAAGCAGATGGAGGAACGGCCTGTGCAGCAGGTGATCGTTCGGGAGAGCGAGGCCGGTGGAGCCGGGGAACCGGGGGCGGCAGTGACCGGTACAGCAACGGTACAGCAGCAGAAACCACAGAAGGCAGCTCCTGAGGATCTTCAGAAGATCGTGGCAGGCTGGCGTGCCATCGTGGGTCAGACTACCGGACTTTTCAAGCAGTCCCTGCAGCGTGCAGTCCCCAAGTATAACGGAGAAACAGGAGATCCCATCCTTTATGTGGAATTCCAGGATTTTCTGGGGATGAATTATGTAGACAATCCGGAGGCGAAGAAAGAGCTTCAGGACATTATTGCTGCCCGGACAGGCAAAAGCGTGGAGATACATATGCTGGTAGCCAACAAACATCAGCACACCAATCTCGCGCAGATCACAGTAGACGATGCACTTCGGGAGAATATCCACATGGATATCGTAGTGGAAGAAGACCCGGATGAGGAGTCATAAATCCGTAAACAAAAAACAGGAGGAAAGTATTATGGCAAAAAGAGGTGGATTTCCTGCCATGCGTATGCCTGGAAACATGAATAATCTTATGAAACAGGCGCAGAAAATGCAGCGCCAGATGGAAGAGAATCAGAAAGCTCTGGAAGAGAAAGAATTTACGGCTACTGCAGGAGGCGGAGCTGTAGAGGTAACTATCTCAGGTAAGAGAGAGGTGACAAAAGTAAAGCTTCAGGAGGAAGTTGTAGATCCGGATGACATCGAAATGCTGGAAGATCTCATCGTTGCAGCTACAAACGAAGCACTTCGCAAAGTGGAAGAAGAATCTACAGCTGTTATGTCTAAACTGACAGGTGGTCTGGGCGGACTTGGCGGAGGTCTTCCATTCTGATGGAATACTACAGCAGTCATATCAATAAGCTGATCGAGCAGCTTTCCCATCTTCCGGGAATCGGTGCGAAATCAGCACAGAGACTGGCATTTCACATCATGAATATGCCAAAGGATCAGGTAGAGCAGCTTACCTCTTCCATTACCGGTGCCAGAGAGAATGTACAGTATTGCAAGTGCTGCTGTACTCTGACAGACAGAGAGATCTGTCCCATCTGCAGCAATGATAAGCGTGATCATTCAGTGATCATGGTGGTAGAGAATACAAGAGATCTTGCAGCTTATGAAAAAACAGGCAAGTTTGATGGCGTTTATCATGTTCTTCATGGCGCAATCTCTCCAATGCTTGGAATCGGGCCGGATGATATCAAACTGAAAGAACTCATGCAGCGTCTGGCAAAGGATGAGATAAAGGAAGTGATCATTGCTACCAACTCCAGTCTGGAGGGGGAAACAACGGCAATGTATATCAGTAAGCTGATCAAACCTACCGGGATCAAAGTCAGCAGGATTGCAAGCGGAGTTCCGGTAGGAGGAGATCTGGAATATATTGACGAAGTGACTCTTTTACGTGCTCTTGAGGGGCGTGTGGAGCTTTAAGGTTACTGTTCTGACAAAAGATCATCGGAAAAGGAGGCATCACTTTGTCTAAAAAGAAAGCAACTTCTTCTGACGTGGCAAAGAGGGCAGGAGTCTCCCAGGCAACTGTTTCCATGGTCCTGAATAAGAAATATAATGTTTCTTTTTCCAGAGAAACAGTGGAGAAGGTAGAGCAGGCAGCCAGAGAATTAGGCTATCATCTTCCCGGACGAAAGAACAGAAAAGAAAGCCGGAAAGAGAAGCTGATCGTTGTTTTTTGCCCTACGCTTACAAGCCCGTATTATGTATTGCTTCTGCAGGGGATTGAAGCAGTGGCGAACAAGCAGGGATATGGTGTCTTTATCTGTAATACACAGAGAGATCCCCGTCTGGAGGAGAAGTATCTGCGCATGATGGGTACAATAGAGCCGCTTGGCATTATCTACTGCTGTAATCCAAATCCGGATTTTCAGCAGCAGGTAGAGGAACTGGCGCAGACAATCCCACTGGTTATCATCAGTAATAAAGAGAAAACTACAACTATAGATGCCATTAATCAGGATAATACAGTTGTGGGAAGGATGATGGCAAGACATCTGCTTGATCTGGGGCACAGAGATGTAGCGTTTATCACTCCGCCCCTGACAAGGAGACAATGGCAGAGAACAAAACGTGTAAATGGTTTTGTGAAAGAGTTTGAGAAAGAAGGCCTGAAGGATCATGTGATCATTAAGGCTGCGGATGAAGCTATCGATATGCAGATCCCACGGATGGATTCGGAATATTCGATGGGTTATGAGCTTACTATGGAGCTTCTGGATGAAGGCAGGGAATTTACAGCTATTGCAGGCCAGAATGATATGATGGCTATTGGTGCGCTGGATGCTCTCCATGAAGCAAGGATTCATGTACCCAAGGATGTATCGGTGATTGGGTGCGATAATATCTTTTATTCGGGAATACGGAAGATCTCTCTTACTACGATCGATCATTTCGTAGCCCTTAAAGGCAGAGATGCCTGTGATATTATACTGCGCAAAATCGATGAGCAGGACCGTTTTCTCACAGATTCTGCTCCTGCCAGTCTCTATAATATTGAATATACCCCCAAGCTGATAGCGAGACGCACTACGGGGTATGTCAGAACCAAAAAAAATAATTAAATACGTCGAATGAAAATTATTAATAATAATTTATCGAAACTGCAGAACAGTTATTTGGTATAGAGCTGTGTGGTGAGGCAGATTGCGAATATCTACCCGGCAGGCATTTTCTGGAAACGTACCAAAATTTCAGGATGTGCGGCTGAAATCCGATATCAGAAATGATTTCTGACGGAGGTTTCCTGCAACAGCAAAGACAGCGAACAGTTACGAAAAGAAATGGTTATAAAACATATTGTATATTGCATGTTGATAACAACGAATATATGCTTTGACTGAAAAATAAAGAATTAATAAGACATGCGATTATTAATAAAGAAATTATTAATAATCTTTTGCCACGCTTGACCTGAATGTAAAGTCTGTTATAATGAAACCATCAGATCAATGAACGATTATGACAAGCAAAAATCAGGAGGGTTAAGAACATGAAATTTTTTATTGACACAGCAAAAGTAGAAGATATTAAGGCAGCTAATGATATGGGTGTAATCTGTGGTGTTACCACAAATCCGTCTCTTATCGCAAAAGAAGGAAGAGATTTCAAGGAAGTAATCAAAGAGATCACATCTATCGTAGACGGACCGATCAGCGGTGAAGTAAAAGCTACTACAACAGATGCAGAAGGAATGATCAAAGAGGGACGTGAGATTGCAGCCATTCATCCGAATATGATTGTTAAAATTCCTATGACAGTAGAAGGTCTGAAAGCAGTTAAGGTTCTTCATGCAGAAGGAATCAAGACAAACGTTACTCTGATCTTCACTGCTAACCAGGCACTTCTGGCTGCAAGAGCAGGTGCTACTTATGTATCTCCGTTTCTTGGAAGACTGGATGACATTTCTACAAGAGGTGTTGATCTGATCCGCGAGATCGCTGAGATTTTTGAAGTGGCAGGAATCGAGACAGAAATCATCGCAGCAAGCGTAAGAAATCCGATCCATGTAACAGACTGTGCACTTGCAGGTGCTGACATTGCAACTGTTCCGTACAATGTAATCGTACAGATGACAAAACATCCTCTGACAGATGCAGGTATTGAGAAATTCCAGAAAGATTATAAAGCAGTATTCGGCGAATAAGGAGAATTTACCACAATGGAAAAATTAGAACTTCAGAAAATTGCAAACGAAGTCCGTAAAGACATCGTTACTGCATTACATTCTGCAAAAGCAGGACATCCGGGCGGATCTCTGTCTGCAGCAGATGTATTCACTTATTTATATTTTGAAGAAATGAATATTGATCCAAAGAATCCTAAGAAGGCTGATCGTGACCGTTTCGTACTTTCCAAAGGCCACACAGCACCGGGATACTACTCTGCACTTGCAGAAAGAGGCTTTTTCCCAAAAGAAGATCTGAAGACTCTTCGTCATCTGGGTTCCTATTTACAGGGACATCCGGATATGAAACATATCCCGGGTGTTGATATGTCCAGCGGTTCTCTGGGACAGGGAATCTCTGCAGCAGTTGGTATGGCGCTTTCTGCCAAATTAAGCAATGAAAGCTATCGTGTATATACCTTATTAGGCGACGGCGAAATTCAGGAAGGCCAGGTTTGGGAAGCTGCTATGTTTGCAGGCTTCAGAAAACTGGACAATCTTGTAGTGATCGTGGATAATAATGGACTTCAGATCGACGGTAAGGTTGATGAAGTATGTTCTCCATACCCGATTGATAAGAAATTTGAGGCATTTAACTTCCATGTGATTAACGTTGCAGACGGAAATGATATGGATCAGTTAAGAGCTGCTTTTGATGAAGCAAAAGCTACTAAGGGAATGCCTACAGCTATCATTATGAAAACTGTAAAAGGAAAAGGTGTTTCCTTTATGGAAAATCAGGTTGGATGGCATGGAAAAGCTCCGAATGACGAGCAGTATGCACAGGCAATGGAAGAGTTAGAAAAGGCAGGTGAAGCATTATGTCAGAAGTAAAGAAGATCGCAACAAGAGCAAGCTACGGTGCTGCGCTGGTTGAATTAGGTAAGAAACATGAGAACCTGGTCGTTCTGGACGCTGACCTTGCTGCAGCTACTCAGACTGGCGTATTCAAAAAAGAATTTCCGGAGCGTCATATTGACTGTGGTATTGCCGAGTGTAATATGATGGGCATTGCCGCAGGTCTGGCTACTACAGGAAAAGTTCCATTTGCCAGCACATTTGCAATGTTTGCAGCAGGACGTGCTTTTGAGCAGGTTCGTAACTCTATTGCATATCCGAAGATCAATGTAAAAATTGGCGCTACTCATGGCGGAATTTCTGTAGGTGAAGATGGTGCTACCCATCAGTGTTGTGAGGATTTTGCTCTTATGAGAGTAATTCCGGGAATGGTTGTTGCCTGCCCTTCTGATGATATTGAAGCAAAAGCTATGGTAGAAGCAGCTTATGAGCATGTTGGTCCTGTATATATGAGATTTGGACGTCTGGCAGTTCCGGTTATCAATGACAGACCGGACTATAAATTTGAATTAGGCAAAGGTATTGTCCTTCGTGAAGGAAAAGACCTTACGATCATTGCAAACGGTCTCTGCGTAGCTCCTGCTCTTGAAGCTGCAGAGAAGCTTGCGGCAGACGGCGTAGATGCAAAAGTAATCAATATCCATACGATTAAGCCTCTGGATGAAGAACTTGTAGTTGCAGCAGCCAAAGAAACAGGCAAGGTTGTAACTGTAGAAGAGCATTCAGTAATCGGCGGACTTGGCGGAGCAGTATGCGAATGCCTGTCTGAGAAAGCACCTGTACCTGTAAAACGTATCGGTGTAAATGATGTATTCGGAGAATCCGGTCCTGCCACAGCTCTTCTTGAGAAATATGGTCTTGATGCAGAAGGCATCTACAAACAGATCAAAGAATTTGTATAATTTACGATTCCCTGTGTGATGGTATCTGCCAGAGAGATTACCGTAGACAGGCGGGTAGTCTGAAGGGTTAGCTGTTCCAGTACACCTGCGATGTTTACAATCCCTGTGATATGGATATCACCAACAGGAGGAAGTTCTTTTTGAACTGCAGCACCTGGGTAAAGTGCACCATCTGCGATGGTCACATACCCCAGGTGCTTTTTTTGTCCAAGGGAGGCATCCACTGCAATAACCAGACCTTCGGGATGCAGAATTTTGATCTGGCGGGAAATTCTGGAAAGATTTAAAGCATGTACGGGGCTTTTCAGGGTACCGTAAACATAAACGCCATGAGTGTCCGTATTCAGATGTTCAAGTAACTGGTGTCCGATATAGGGACCGAGACAGTCTCCTGTCACGCGGTCACTTCCGATACACAGAAAAACCAGTTCCGACCATCTGCCCGGATATTGAAGAATACATTTATTTAAAAGAAAAGCGATTTCCTCAGCAGAACTGCTTTTCTGTGAGTCCACATAAAATACCATAAAACCTCCCTGATCGTATTATGTACTCGCAGAGTCTCTATTGTACCTGCACAAAAAGATTTCGAGAGCACATTATTGATTATATCTTTTAATTGCTATAGTCCCTTTGCTTCATAACAACAAGCTGCGAAGAGGCTTCTGATAACATCATATCCTTACCGGGATAAAAATATGCACTGTGCAAAATCTGTCGCCAAATTCTGGTAAATTCCTCTTACAATGTGATAAAATCTGCAATTTATCTGTGTTATCCTGATACCCGAAGGGGTGATGAGAGATGATAGAAGTAATCTATAAGGACGAATCTCAGGAAGGACAAAATGGTGAGGAACCGTTTGGATTACCCAGAAATATACGCCAGATCGGCCTGGTAGCCGAAGATTACAGGATTTATATGGAGGACTATGTGTACACATTTCTGGTAAGACTTGCCAGAACGGAAGACTCTCTGGGAGAAGCAAAAACCAGAGTGGCAGTTCTTACAGGAAATCTTAAATGGCGTTCTCAGACAGCTTATCTGTTTATCAAAGGTGCTATTATAGCGGAGGAGATGGAGGCAGCACCTGATCATATCGATTTTTCGGAAAATCAATGGAAGCAGATACAGGAAGCCCAGAAGGAGTACTTCGAAGATCAGGAGATTGTGGGATGGTTCTTTTCACAGCCTCAGCTTCTCCTGAAAGTATCGGAAGTGATGTCAAAAGTACACATGAAACATTTTGGAGGAGAAAAAGTCCTGATGCTTATGGAACCTCAGGAAAGGGAAGATGCTTTCTTCCGTTATGAAAACAATGAAATGGTGCGTCTGGGAGGGTATTATCTTTATTATGAAAAAAATCCCGGTATGCAGACGTATATGATCGACAAAAATGAAGAACTTCAGCCGGAACCTCAGGAAAAATATGAAGATCAGGCTGTGAAAGATTTTCGCAAAATAATTGCAGATAAAAAGGAAACCAGGAAGGAGCCGGCAGCTCCTTCTGTTTTTTCATATGGATTAACTGCATGTCTGGCAATTGCAGTACTGACAGTGGGTGTTAATTTTTACAGAAGTTACCAGAATGTAAAACAGAACGAAAAGGAGAGCGCGACGGTTTCTTCAGTGATCGTTGAGGAGATAACGCCGTCTCCTGTTGTCGGGACTTCGAACAATGAAGCTGTCAGGCAGCATAAACAATACCGGACAGATACTATACAAAATGATGCAGGGAAGAATAAAAAGAATAATGAAGAGAATGATGAAGAGAATAATCAAAGCACCAGTGAAAAAGAAAATTCTGAAAAGAAAAACAATACTTCAGAGAAAAAAATATCAGCAGAGCAGACAGATACAGAACAAAAATCGGACAAAACAGAACAGCTTCCGGATGTAAAGACAGAAAAAGCAGATAAAACCGAACAAATCTACCAGCAGGAAGCAGATGAACGTAAAGCACAGAAACGTGTCAGGGAAGCTGTGCAGAAGGAAAACAGCGAAGCAGCGGGAAAAGCCCATGAATCATATGTGATTCAGCCTGGCGATACTCTTTTTCAGATAAGTATGGACAGATACGGAAGTATCGAAGCCATAAGTCAGATCTGCAAATTGAATGGGATGTCAGCGGACGAAATCATTTATCCGGGACAAGTAATTGTATTACCTTAGAAAACTGTGCTATAATAAATGGCAAAAACTGAAACCTGATAATCAACAAAATGAAAGTGAGAAATAAGGTAAAGGCTAAAATGGCAAATACATTTAAGAAAATAATAAAAAAACATAAAAAGAAAAAGCTTCAGGCAGAGAGAAACAGAAAAGCGAAAGCCCGGGAGAGAGCTGAAGAGGAATATGCAGATGATTATGAGCGCAGATTGTCCCGCCACAAAAGAAGTGTAGTGAAAAAGACAGTTATTACAGTGGTGGCGATAGCTGCTGCTGTAACGGCTGTGGGATTTTACATAGAGAAGAGAAGCTATCATACTTATAAAGTAGTCCAGACAAGTGAGCAGGAGGATATTGTTTCTACAAATTATGTTGAAATGGACGGAAATATCCTTCGATACAGTCCGGACGGAGTTTCGCTTGTTTCTGATAAGATGAGTACATTATGGAGTGAAACCTATCAGATGCAGAATCCTGTGGCAGATGTCAATGGAACTCGTGCGGTGATTGCGGATAAAGATGGAACAACTTTGGAGATTTATGATAAATCCGGAAAAACAGGCAGTGTAACTACTTCTTACAGTATTGTCAAAGCAAAAGTATCCAAAAGCGGTCTTGTTGCGGCAATCCTGGATGGCGGAGATGATACATGGATTGATTTTTATGGTACAGATGGAAGTCTGATTGCTGAAAATCAGACGAAGATAGATGATCCGGGATATCCCCTTGATATTGCTGTATCTGAAGACGGAGTGATCATGATGGTAACCTATCAGTTCGTAGATGGAAGTGATACGACCAGTTATGTGGCATTTTACAATTTTGGAGATGTAGGACAGAACGAGGATGACAGAATTGTCAGTGGATATAAGTATGAAGGCGTGGTAGTTCCGCAGATCCAGTATCTTGATAATAACCGGTCTGTAGCACTTAAAGATAATGGATTTACAATTTATCATGGAAGCCAGATTCCGAAGGAAGTAAAAACAGTAAAAGTAGATAAAGAAATTGTCAGTACTTTTTATGATAATGATATGATTGGTCTTGTGTTTAAGAATGACAGTAAAGACAAACAGTATACAATGGAAGTTTATACTACAGATGGCAAATTGAAATTCAAAGAAAACTTCAATATTCCATATACGACGATTAAATTAAGCGGTGGAAATATTCTGATGTACAACAGTTCCCAGATGTGTGTAATGAACAGCAGGGGAGTACAGAAATATCTTGGCAGTGTGGATGGAACGATCAAAGATTTCTTCAAAATCGGAATGAACAGATATCTTCTGGTATTGGACAGCGGTGTAGAGATAATAAAACTTAGTTAGGAGGATGAAAATGGCTTTAACGTGGGCCGGAGTCATTACGATACTTTTTCTGGCGGCTGCATGTGTCAGAGGTTATAGGCGGGGACTGATAAAAGAACTGGTTTCGCTTGTATGTGTTTTTCTGTCGATGGCGATCGTGTGGTTGATAAATCCTTATGTAAATGAGTTTATTCGGGAAAATACATCAATTTATGAAAAAGTACAGGAAAGCTGCCGGGAGTTTGTAGGAGAGGAATACAGCACATGGATAGGCAGTGGAGAAAGCCAGACTGAATTTATAAATGAAATGAATCTCCCGGAGCTGCTGAGAAATGGACTGGTTCAGAATAATAATTCTGACAGTTACCAGTATTTGGCTGTAACTACATTTTCGGATTATATTGCCCAATATCTGGCGAGAATGGCAGTGAACGGAATTTCTTTCCTGATTTCTCTGCTGATGTCGACGATTATGGTGAGGAGTATCACATGGATGCTGAATCTTGTGACGAGATTACCTGTGCTGCATGGCATGAACAAGGTAGCAGGAGCGTTGTTGGGGGCAGTTAAATTCCTTATAGTAATATGGATTATCTTTCTGGCTCTCACCATTGTGTGCAATACAAAGGCTGGTGAGGCGGCCCTTCAGATCATTAAGAAAGATTGCATCCTGAGTTTCATATATGACAGAGATATCCTGATCAGGATATTTATGAGTATCTTCTATTAAAAAGGTTTGGTATCTGTGGACCGTAGGTATCGGATCCGAATGTCTTCCTGCGCAAATGCGAACGATTTTTAAATCTTTACTCTGATATTGGGGCGTTAAAAATGAGGATATTATAGCGATATCGTAGATGGCGTAAAAAATATGTAAAAAAATGTAAAATAATACTTGACGCAAAAAGAAAATAATGATATGATAAATCCGCTTCTGAGTGAGGCGGATTTTTTTTGACAGACAACAGAGATTTGGTTGAATAAAGTTGAAAAAAATATAAAAAAAGTGTTGACAGGAAACTGAAGACATGATATTATATCAGAGTTGCTGATGCAGATGAAAAAGAACTTAAAAAATAAAATAAAAAAGTTCTTGACAAAGCAAAAAGCAAGTGATATAATAAGTGAGCTGTCAGCCAAGAGGCAAGACAGACAACCTTGATAACTAAACAGTGAAACACATACGATTCTCGAAAAT
>ERZ506887.1929-NODE-1929-length-10480-cov-5.400767_pt1 | contig 10480 bp, 8 predicted proteins | sample MGYA00512905_ERZ506887 | MGnify/ENA metagenome assembly ERZ506887 | reverse complement strand
ACCTACTGAACAGTTAGATTGACAGTATCATCACATCTTGGGAGACAACTTATGAAAAACAGGCACAAAAAAGAAAATAAATCCACAAAAAAGCATCGCCGGATTTTCTGGATATTCGTCTTTTTCCTTGTGGTCGGAATCGGAGTTACCTCATATATTCTCCTTTTTTCTGCATATACCAGACGGGTGGAACGTGAGGCAATAGCTACCGGCACCGTGCAGGAAGAAATCTACAGTTTTAAGAGCCGACGGGATCTGCTTTCCCTGACACCGGAGGTCAAACGGGCAGCTTTATACGGACGTGCTACCGAAATTGATTATGGTACTTATATTATTCCTGGACTTAATGCTACAGAAACACAGGTTTTCGGAGAAAAAAATACTTCTTCCATCTGTACTTCCATGACTCCCCAGGGACTTGCCGTTACCGAAGATTACCTTCTGGTCACTGCTTACTGTCATACCAATACGCATAACTCTGTCATCTACGTCATCGATAAAAAGACCCATGAATTTGTAAAAGAAATTGTTCTTCGAAATAAATCTCATGTCGGCGGGATCGCATACGATACGATTCATAACAACATCTGGATCTCCTGTATGTCCCGTGGTATTCCACAGGTCAATGCAATCACATTGGAACAGCTGAAAAGCTATTGTTTTCAGAATAGCTATCAGCCGATTTCCTACTCGCAGTCTTACGATCTGTATGCAATTACACGGAATTCTTTTCTGACCTATCATAATAATGCATTATATATCGGTTATTATACTTCCAATTCTGCAAGCGTACTGGAAGAATATGATATCACCGAAGATGGAACCTTACAGACCAGTACCGTCGATGATGACACGATAACAACCGGTCAGCTGGGTGTGGATTCGCTGACACCACTTGCCCTGCCATCCGGGATGCGTGTGATCACAGAGCGGGCACAGGGTGTGGCATTTTATAAAAACAGGATTCTCACCTCTCATTCTTACGGGGTGCTCCCGGGATCTCTGAAAGTATTTCCGAATTCTCTGCAGATGCTTCTTGAAGAAGACACCATGCTGCAGAAGATCCGTTTTCCGTCAAAACTCGAACAGATCTATGTGGATGGTGACGATCTCTATGTACTGTTTGAATCTGCGGCATACGGCTATCGCTATACTTCACTGACACAATTTGACCGGATCTTAAAACTAAATCTGAATACACTGCTGACAAACAGCACAAACTAATTTTATGACCAAAGGAGGGATTATATGAAGCAGTATCTTTTTCTGGGCGACAGCATCACCGATGCGGATCATCTTTTTGATCCTGCCAATCTTGGATACGGCTATGTCTCTCTCCTTGCCCGCAGACCGGAATATGCAGACGCCAGATTTGTAAATCGGGGACATGAAGGATTTACCATTGAACGGGTGTTACAGATGCTCCGTCGAGACGGGATCGGCGGTCATTGGGATGCGATCACCCTCCTTGCCGGAGTCAATGATATCCCCGTGGAACTTTTTACTTCTCACTCCAGGATTCCCCTGGAGTTTTCTGCTTTTTACCGGGAAGTGCTGGATCTTTTATGCCAGCATACTTCCACCATCCTGTTACTGGAACCGTTTCTTTTTGATGAACCGGCAGAATACTCCGCCTGGCATTCTTATATCGAAAAAGAAAGCCAGATCATCCACGATCTGGCACTCTCTTATTCTGCTCATTTTATCACGACGGACTCACTCCTCCGACAGGCAGCTCGCCAGGAAGGAGTCGATGCGATCACGACCGACGGGATTCATCTGACGCCACATGGCAACACGCTCCTTGCTGATCTCTGGCATCAGGCGTTTACTGCTCTTTCTCCTGACTGATCCCGCCTTCTTTTTCTTTCTGCTTTCGTCTCCGGTTCATGATCCCACCGATTCTTCCTGTCTCTTTTGCAGACAGAGTCTTCCACCCTTCTTCAAGCACCTGATCGAGAAGTCCTAGTTCCTGCGCGATCTCATATTTCATCTGCTCTTCCCGGCTCATCTTTGCGATATCCTCCCGGCTTATCTTTTTCTCTTTTCCCATAAAAAAAGTCACACTCCTTTTCTCTTGAAGTATGACCTTTTTTTCTCTTTCTATTCACGTTGTTTTTTATTTCGGAATGATGATCGATGCGATGATGTACGCAAGGATTCCGGATCCTCCCATAAAGGAAAAGATCACCCATGCCAGTCTCACCAGCGTCGGATCGATGTTAAAATATTCTCCGATTCCGCCGCAGACTCCACAGATCATATAATTGGTTGAGGAACGATATAATCTCTTATTTTCCATATTCTGATTCTCCTTTTATCATATAAATTTTTACTCTCTGTTATTTTTTCGGACCCACGCTTAAAATATATCCGTTACCCATTTCACAAACCAGTTAACCGGATCAAAATTGGTATGGTCACTGATTTCACTCATAACCTCATCTTTCATCTCCTGAAAATCCCCGCTGTTGATGGAAAATGCATCCACCAGATCATTTCCTCCCCGGATTCCTCCGAGAAGCATCCCGCAGATCAGAAGGGCAAGCCCGAGTCCCCCGCAGATTCCGCTGGTTACAAGTAACCCTTTGTTCAAACGCTTCATTCCGCCCTTGCCTCCTTTCCTTTATGTACGATTCTTGAGATAAAATTCAGCGTGGTACGTAATACACGCGGACACAGCTGAAAGGTAAACCACAGGAAAAATACTGCGCATAAGATTCCCAGTGCGATGCAGATCAGACCGCCGCCCATGCTTACCAGTCCGGCTGCCGGTGAACTGATCGCATGAAGGATCCCTTTGATCAGAACGGCGATCCCGCCTCCGATCATTCCAATCGCTACGGCGAAAAAGCTGATCCACAGGGCAAATACGGTTGCCAGGATTCCGATAAAAATGCCAAGTGCTCCACCGCCAACGCCGAGAAGCATCGGAGATGCAAAGACCAGTATAATGATGAGCAGTGCCCATCCGCCAACACCGCGTTTCGGTTTTCTCGCCTGCATCGCATACGGGCTTTGCGTACTGCTATTCTGCCAGCCTTGCTGTGTACTCTGATTCCATCTGTTCATTGTCTGCCCATTCTGCTGCCAGCCATCGGCGTCCTTCGTCTGACTTTCTGTCCCTGTATTTTCCATATCGGTATCATTCGCTCCGAATGTCGATCCGCCATACTGCAGGTTTGCCTTGATGCTTGCTGCTACTTTTCCCGGACTTCCCAGTTCCTGGATCACGGCATCCTCGTTTTCCTCCCCGGCATCGTCAAAATATTCCTGATAATAGCGAATGGCTTCCTGCCGTTCTGCCGGCGGCAGATCCTGCAGAAGTCTCGCTAATTGTGCAATAAACTGCTCACGATTCATTGTTGATTCCTCCCTCAAAAACCATGGAAATATTGGATGAATATCTCTTCCACTCCTCTTTGTATAACCCCAATTGGGCCAGTCCCTGCTCGGTTACTTTATAATATCTCCGGTTGCGTCCCGCACATTCCAGATCATAGACCATCAGGCACTGATCTTTCTGCAGCCTGCGAAGCACCGGATACAGGGTGGAATCGGAAATGTCGATAACCTTCCGCACATCCTGTGTGATCTTATATCCGTAAGTGCCTTCCTTCTCTCTCGAGACAACGGCAAGAACAATGGCATCCAAAAGAGCCGCTCCTGTATTAAATACCATATCGCACCCCTTTTTCTTTTTTCTGTATGTTCGAACCCTTTCCCGATCTGTTTTCACGAAAAGACTCCGCTCATACCTTTCTCCCGGTTTCCCGGACCGTATGTTGTTTTGCATTTAATACTATACATCGTATAATATTAGATGTCAACAAATCCTGGGAATCTTTAAAATATCTTAAGACTTCTTCTAAATATCTACAAAAAGCGGCTGCCGCGGAGGTTACACCTCCACAGCAACCGCTTTTCCAAGCGCAAATGAATATAAATAACACTCTTTTACCTTTTTTCCATACGCGCGTTCCAACGCCTGACTGTAATAATGCATCTGTCTCTGATACCGGTCGATCAGTTCCTGTCCCTCTTTTACATGGTCAGTTTTATAATCCACCAGCACCAGGCCGTCCGCCTCTTCCCAGAAAGCATCGATGATTCCCTGCACCAGGATCTGCTCGCCCTGATTCCACGCGAGATTTCTCTCACTGGCATCGATACTCATCACAAACTGCTGTTCCCGGTGCAGCGTGCCAAGCACAAAGGCTTCTTTCATCCGTTTTCCCACAGCTGAACGCACAAACCAGCTGATCTGACTGGAACGCACCACTTTGGCCGCCTCTTTGCTGATCTTTTCTTCCTTCAACAGTTCTTCAATCTGCTTCTCGATTGCCTGCTGCGAATCTGCTTTTGAATAGTCCAGGCACTCCAGGATCCGGTGATATGCGGTTCCCCTTGCTGCGCCCTGCAACAGCGGCTCCCTGCTCTCCTTCATAAAATCGGGAATGATTGGTTCCTGTTCTTTCTCCTCATACAGATAGACGGTCTCTTCCTCCGGCTCCTCTCTGCCCTGTTTTTTCAGCTCTGATACGCTGACCTTCGCCGGAATCTCCTGTAAGTATCCATACGGATACACATAGGAAAATTTCTCTTCCAGATTTTTGCGGATCTTCGCATCAAACACCTCCTGTGGATCCCAGGTTTCGTATGCGGCCCTCTGCCGTACCCGGTCTTCCCGGTCTGTTACCTGATCCGTGATCAGATGTTCCATCTCAAGGATCTGCACCGGAAACTCTTCGTTTGCTCCGGCAAGTGCCGGAAAAATCCAGTCCCAGTAGCAGCGCGCGCCTTCCCGCATGCCGTAAGGAAGTTTCTCTTCCTGCCAGTCCCGCGCCTCCGCCTGTACTGCCTGATAATCCTCTATTTTTTTCACGGTTCCGGTAAGGATCAGTTTTTCTTTTGCTCTTGTGAGTGCCACATATAATACACGCAGTTCCTCACCCAGACTCTCCAGCCGGATCTGTTTCTGGATCACCTGCCGTACCAGTGACGATGCCTGCGTCCGTTCCTTGGGGTCTACCGCCTGCGTGCCGATACCGAGATCCTGATGAATCACCAGACCGGTGCTGGCATCGGACATATTAAACCGTTTCCCCATCCCTGCCGCAAAGACAATCGGAAACTCCAGTCCCTTACTTTTGTGGATGCTCATGATCCGCACCGTATCTTCCTGTTCTCCACGGATATTGACCTCACCAAAATCCACCTGATATTTCTGCAATTGTTCCACATACCGGATAAAATTAAACAACCCACGGTAACTGGTACTCTCATATTCCATGGCTTTTTCCACCAGCATCTGCAGATTTGCCCGCCGTTGTGCACCACCGGGCATCGCACCTGCGTATAACCCATACCCGGTCTTTGCCAGAATCTCTCCGATCAGTTCATGGATCGGCGTATAAGTAACCTTTTCACGGAGTTTTTCATAGACAGACCAGAAATTGCCAAGTTTTTCACACAACTCCCCGTCCTGTCCCTCCTGCAGATAGTTCCAGACACAGCCATAGATTTTCTCCTGCGGATAGCAGGCTTTTAACAGTGCCAGCTCTCTCGCACTGCACCCGCCTAACGGCGATAACAGGACACCGGTAAATGGAATCTCCTGCATCGGATTATCCAGGATCCGCAGATAGTTCAGGATCGTCTGTACTTCTGTCGTGGAAAAATATCCTGTTTTTGAGGTAGCATAGGCAGGGATTCCCATGTCCATCAGCACATTGACAAAGTTCTCCGCCCAGCCGGTGATCGTCCGAAGCAGGATCACACAGTCCTGATAACGTGCGGGACGATACTGTTTTTCTTTCTTATCCCAGACCAGTTCTGTTCCCACCATGCTGCGGATCTTTTCTCCGATCATCCGTGCTTCCAGCTCCTGATCGCTCTGTTCCTGCATCTTCTCATCCATACCGTCTGTGCCGGTCTGTGCCACAAGTACCTGGCACGCCGGTTCTTCCGGTACTCCCTCCGGCTTTTCTTCAAATACCGCACCCGGATACAATGCCGCATCTGCATCGTATTCCACCGCTCCCAGATCCTTTCCCATGATCCGGTAAAAGATCTGATTGACCCCTTCGAGCACCCCGGCTCTGCTTCGGAAGTTTTTGTGTAGGTCGATCCTCTGACATACACTGTCTTCCAGACTGTAGGTTTCGTATTTTTCCATAAAAAGTTCAGGTCTGGCAAGGCGGAACCGGTAGATACTCTGCTTCACATCGCCCACCATGAACAGATTATGCCGCCCGAAGCGAAGCTGTGACACACTCTGCAACAAAGTCTCCTGCACCAGATTGCTGTCCTGGTACTCATCGATCAGGATTTCCTCAAAACGATCGGAAAATTCATCCGCTGCCTGAGTATACCGGATCTCCCCGTCTTCTTTTTTGACCAGGATCTCCAGCGCAAAGTGTTCCATATCTGTAAAATCAACGATATTTTTCTGCCGCTTTTTTTCCGAAAATGTCTCGATAAACTGCCGGGTCAGACGAATCAGTTCCTGCACCGGCTCCCTGCAAAGTTCCAGTTCTTCCAGCACTTCCTCCGTTGTCTCATAAAAATAATTCTCCCGCAGTTTTTTCACAGCATCTTTTGCCTGATCCCGCAGGTTCTTCGCCAGCTCCCGCTTATTCTCCTGCACACTGTCATCTTTCTTTCGTGACAGTGCTTTTGGCTTCCAGCTATCCAGCAGGACTCTGCATCCGTCAAAATCCTGTGCCACGAAAGCCTCTTCCAGATCTCTTCGAAACAAAAGATCCTGTTCCAGCGCTTCTCCGTACATATATGGTCCGCCTAGACTGTAGATCACTTCTTTGCACCGCTCCTGAAGATAAGTGATCTGATCCAGCAGGTGTCCGGCATCCTCCCACAGTTTCCGCATCCAGACACAGGATGCCAGTTCTTCCCGGGTTCGGATCTCATATGCCTTTGTACAGCTGTCCAGCCATTCCAGCGGCCAGGGATTACTCATGGCAAATTCATACATCCGGAGAATCAGTTCCGTCAGCACCTCATCGCTTTTTCCGGTGGCAAAACTCTCCACAAAACGATCAAAACTTTCGGTTCTCTCCTGGTAACTGCTCTCAAGCACCTCTTTTGCCACATCCTGTTTCAGCAGTTTGATCTCTCCCTCATTCGCCGTGCGGAATCCGGGATCCAGATCGATGGTGTGAAAATAGTTCCGGATCACATAAGAGCAGAATCCGTCGATCGTCGTGATCTGTGCGTTGTGGATCAACGTCTGCTGTCTTTGCAGATGTTCATTTTCCGGATCCTGTTCCAGATAATTCTCCACAGCTTCCGTCAGTCTCTCCCTCATCTCTCCGGCTGCCGCCCGGGTAAATGTCACAATCAGCAGCTGGTCGATATCGATGGGATGATCTTTTCTGGTCAGTTTCCCCAGGATTCGTTCTACCAAAACAGCAGTCTTACCGGATCCTGCCGCCGCACTGACCAGGATATTTCTGTCCCTCAGTTCAATGACCTTCTGCTGTTCCGGTGTCCACTTCATTTCCATCTTCCTTCTCCCCTTTCTCTCTCATTTTCTTCCACAGTTCCTCATCGGAAAATGTCGGAAGTCTCCGGAAACTGTTTCCCTCCTGCTTTTCATCAAATCCGCAGATCTCCTTAAAGCTGCAATAGTCGCAGGCGGTCCGTTGTTTCAATTTATATGGATTTTTCTCCATCTCCCCGCCAAGGATCCGTGTTCCATTTTCACAGATCTTATCGTTGACATAGGCACAGAGTTCTTCGAACTGTTCTTTGCTTGCCGTTTTGGAACGACTTGAAAGACTGCCGTTTTTATTGTAAGCTGCCGGGATCACCAGCGATTTTTTCCCTGCTTCCAGTTCCCGATCCAGATCCTTTAAGATCTTTTCTTCTGCCCGGACCAGTCCGTCCACCTTTAATTTTTCCAGCAGTTTCCGTTCAATCTCCTCTTCCTCATCCCCAGGTTTTCCATCCACCAGTGGATCTTTGACATGATAATAAAACATCCCCGCCGGTTCTGCATGTTTTCCCGGATGATTCTTTTCTTCCAGCTCCAGTGCTGCATTCAGATATACGATAAGCTGCAATTGCAGTCCGTGATACACCGAAGTAAGATCCAGAGCCGTATTGCCGGACTTATAATCAATGACTTTCACATAGATCGTATCGTCCTCCTCATAGCGGTCCACCCGGTCAATCCGCCCCCGCAAGCGCAGGCGCTCATCCTCCGATAACTGAAAATTCGATGCTTTCAGATCTTCCTCCATAGAAAAAGAGATTTCAAACCGACTTGGTTCATATTTTCCTGCTTTCAGCTGTTGCTGCAGTGCCCAGACCGTCCTCCGCAGGATCCGTTTTACACGCAGGATCATATACTGGTTTCTTGCACTGCTCTCCAGAATCGTATTGCCATAGTCGTGAATGGTTTCCTCCACACTCGTATCAATCAGCTGATCCCGTTCCTGATCCGTCAGACTACGCCATGTCAGCCGGTTTTTTTTGAGATTTCGTGAAAACTGTTCCAGTGCCTGATGAATCACATTGCCCAGATCTGCCTGACGAAATTCGTATTCCTGTCGTTCCTCGATCTTCAGACCATACTGCAGAAAATGTGCAAAGGCACAGGCTGCAAACCGTTCCAGTTCTGTCGCACTGTTTTCCAGTTCTTTCCCGTAAAGTGCCACCGCCGCCGCTTTTCCGATGCTGCTCTCCGGTGCGCCCTCGTATGCCGCCCGGATCCAGCGAAGGCACTGCTCCTTCCACTCTTTTGACCGCAGATACCAGGAAAACAGTTCCCTCCAGCCATCGTTCTGCTGCTGTTCTCCATCCTTTCGAAGTCCTGCCAGAAGAATCTCCGTTGCCTGCTGTGCCATCTGCATCTGGCTGATCTCGTCTTTCGGATTATCCTGGATCACCAGTTTCGGATACATCCGAAGAATCAGCGCGATCAGATACGCCGGACTCTGTGCCTGCCCCTGTGCATTTGACTGAGCGTAAGAAAGATACAGACACCGGGAAGGTTTCGTCAGATTCAGATACAGATAGAAACGCTGGATATACATGGATTCTCTTGCTGTAGGTGCCAGTGCTACCTGACGGCTGTCGAGAAACTCCCGATCCGACTCAGACAGCAGACCTGCCTTCCCTCCGTGTTTCGGGATGATTCCGTCGTTGACGCCTGCAAAGAACAGTACTTTGATGTCTTTCAGTCTGGTACGCTCCATCTCACCGATCAGTACCTGATCTGCCGTCGGTGGAATGATGCCCACCCGCATCTCCTGAAATCCCACATCGAGAAGCTGTCCGTACTCCTTCGCCGTGATCGTCTCGCTGCCAAGCATCTGCACCATCTTATCAAGAAGTTCCATGATCATTCCGTAAATCTGGCTGTATTCTTTCACCATCGCCTGATCGCCCTGTGTAGCAAATTCCTGTTCTTTCTCAGATAACCGTTCCTGAATATCATCTTTTACGATCATCTCATAGAGCACCCGTGTCCGTTCTTCCACTGTGTGCTCTTTTTCTTTCATATACTCCGCAAAAGGACCAATCTTTTCCCAGACCTGTTCCCGGATCTGGTTGATTCCTTCGATACTGCCTTCTTCCATCCCCCGGTACCGTCTTACCCAGTGATCCTTCCACTGTTTTTCCCCGCGGATTCCCACAGCGATACAGTAATTTTCCAGTTGATCCACCTGATAAACCGGAATCCCGGACAGCCCACAGCGAAGATAACGGAACATACTCTCATAAGAAAAATACTCCACCACCAGATTGACAGCCGCCCGGATATACTCCACAAACGGATTCATCAGAATAGAATGTTTTTCATCGATAAAGCAGGGAATCTCACACTGTTCCATGACCTGTCTGGCATAACTTCCATACGTCGTCATATCCCCCGTGATCACGGCAAAATCCCCATACCTGTAGCCCTTTGTCCGCACCAGCAGGCGGATCCTTCTGGCGATCTCTTCCATCTCTTCTTTTGGATTTGCAGCCTGAAAAATCTGTACCTCTTCCTGTTCCTTCCGGTACTGCCGTTTATCATACCGAAACAGATGCTGTTCCAGAAATTCCAGTGCCGGTGCCTCGCAAAAACGGCTGTGCTCTCCCGGACGCACCCACCAGGGATCCAGAATTTCCACCCGTTCTTCCTTTGCCATCCTGGTCAGTGACTCCATCATCTCCCCACTCATACGAAACAGCTGCTGCGGACGTTTTAACTGTGCCACAGACACCTTTTCCTCCAGCGTCACCGTCACCCATACCTGCTGTGCCAGTTTCAGCAGTTCCCGCAGTAATTTATTCTGTACCGGAGTAAATCCGGTAAATCCGTCCAGAGCGATCCAGCTGTCTCTCACCAGTCGGGAACTTCCGATTTTCTCACACAACAGATCCAGAACTTCCTCCGCCGTGATATACCGTTTTCTCAAGAACTCGGAAAAACCCTGATAAATAGATCGGAAGAGCACACGTCTGA
>ERZ506887.1921-NODE-1921-length-10511-cov-4.992253_pt1 | contig 10511 bp, 10 predicted proteins | sample MGYA00512905_ERZ506887 | MGnify/ENA metagenome assembly ERZ506887 | reverse complement strand
CATGTGCATGCTACTGATTTTGACCGTTCGCGCGGTAAAGTGAATCCTACAGTATATGCTATGGAAAAGAATGGCATGGATCATGCCGACTGTATTATGTGTGTGTCCGAGCTGACCCGTCAGACTGTTATTCACCAATATCATCAAGACCCGCGCAAATGTTTTGCCATGCACAATGCCGTTTATCCGCTTTCGCAAGATTTGCTGGACATTCCTCGTCCTGATCACTCGAAAGAAAAAGTGGTGACTTTCCTGGGGCGTATCACGATGCAGAAAGGACCCGAGTATTTTGTGGAAGCCGCCGCATTGGTCTTGAAGCGTACCCGTAACATCCGTTTTGTAATGGCAGGATCGGGAGACATGCTGGACGCCATGATCAATCTGGCTGCGGAACGAGGTATTGCAGACCGTTTTCATTTCCCGGGGTTCCAGCGTGGGCGTCAGGTTTATGAAGCATATAAAAACAGTGATGTATTCGTAATGCCTTCCGTGTCAGAACCTTTTGGTATTGCTCCTTTAGAGGCTATGCAGTGCGGAACTCCTTCTATCATCTCAAAGCAATCGGGTTGCGGTGAAATTTTGGATAAAGTAATCAAGACAGATTATTGGGATATCAACGCTATGGCCGATGCCATCTATTCTATTTGTACGAATCCTTCTCTTTTCCAATATCTGCAGGAAGAAGGAAAGAAAGAGGTGGATGGCATTACATGGGAGAAAGTCGGCTTGAGAATCCGTGCCCTCTATGAGCAGGTGTTAAAAAACTATGGTAAATAATAAAACAATAACTAGGATATGAAAACAATATGTCTTTATTTTGAAATACATCAAATTATCCATCTGAAACGCTATCGCTGTTTTGATATAGGCCGTGACCATTATTATTATGATGATTATGAAAATGAGCGCGGCATCAGTGATATAGCCGAACGCTCGTATATTCCTGCGCTGAGTGCGTTGATTGAAATGGCAAAGAATCACGGTGATACTTTCAAGGTGGCTTTGTCTATCTCGGGTGTGGCGCTGGAACAGTTGGAAGTGCATGCGCCCGGTGTAATCGAGTTGTTGCATCAGTTGAATGAGACCGGATGTTGCGAATTCTTGTGCGAACCTTATTCTCACGGTCTTTCCTCATTGGCTAATGAAGATTGTTTCCGCGAAGAAGTGGAACGTATGCGTACCAAGATTAAACAAATATTTGGCAAGGAGCCGAAGGTATTCCGTAACTCCAGCTTGATTTATTCGAATGATATTGGCGCTACGATAGCCGATATGGGCTTTAAAGGTATGTTGACTGAAGGCGCGAAACATATTTTGGGTTGGAAGAGCCCGCACTACCTGTATCATTGTGCCATGAATCCGAACTTGAAGTTATTGCTTCGCGATTTCAAATTGTCTGATGACATCAGCCTGCGTTTCTCTAATTCCGAATGGAATGAATATCCGTTGTTTGCCGACAAATATATAGATTGGATTGCAGCTTTGCCGGAGGAGGAGCAGGTTATCAATATTTTCATGGAACTTTCTGCTTTGGGTATCGCCCAGCCATTGTCTTCCAATATTTTGGAATTTATGAAAGCACTGCCTGTCTGCGCAAAAGAAAGAGGGGTTACTTTCTCTACTCCGACCGATATCATTACCAAACTGAAATCTGTGGATCAGGTGGATGTTCCTTATCCTATGTCATGGATAGACGAGGAACGCGATATCAGTCCGTGGTTAGGCAATGTGATGCAGCGTGAGGCTTTCAATAAACTTTATAGTGTGGCAGAACGTGTTCATTTGTGCGATGATCGCCGTATTAAGCAGGATTGGGATTATTTGCAGGCAAGTAATAATTTCCGCTTCATGACCACTAAGAATACCGGTATTTGGTTGAATCGTGGTATTTATGATTCTCCGTATGATGCTTTCACCAACTATATGAACATTTTGGGTGATTTTATAAGTCGTGTCAATTCGTTGTATCCGGTAGATATGGATAACGAAGAATTAAATTCGTTGCTTACTACCATTAAGAATCAGGGCGAGGAATTGGTGGCTTTGAACAAGGAAGTGGAGAGATTGCAGGCTAAACTGGAGAAAGCTGAAGGCAAAAAGGCTCCTGCCGTAAAGAAAGAACCTGCTGCCAAGAAACCGGCGGCGGCCAAGAAAGCGACGGCAAAGAAGCCGGTTGCCAAGAAAGCTGCTTCGAAGAAAGAAGAATAACAGAAATATAATATAAAGGACTTAAGAATTCACCGTTGTGCTTTCGGAAAACTGGTTTTAAGGTTGTAAGAGGCGGAACGGTGTTTTTCTATATAAAAGTTTGCTGCATTGAATATTTTATTTACCTTTGCCAATCTCAGATACGAAAAAACATGAAACAATTGTGCCAGAATAAACATACGATACGTTTCCGCTATTGGAGCCGGAAGAAGTACGCTATGTTTTATAGCTTGGGCAAATATGTAACTATTGGTAATCTGAAAAAGGAGATTGCCGATGTATCGTTGGGTAAACAGGCAAATGTTTGCACGGCATTCTCTGTTTGCTCTTCCGCACGGAAAGAGGATGCTGGAGAGGAATATGAAGAAGGAATGGCCCCTGTTGAATCCATGTTGCAAATGTTTCGGATCCAACTGCCTCAACCACAGGTGGCTGACGTGATTTGTCTTTTTTATTTAAATAAATATTTGTTTGCCGGAAAGATGTGCCATGCATCTTTTCGGCTTTTTTTGTCTTAATATGAACTGTATATGATGCTGAATGAAATAAGAAACAAAGTGTTGGGCGGTGAGAAGATTACCGTAGAAGAAGCCCGTTGGCTGTCCTGCCAGGCAGAGAAACAGGATTTGTATGATGCGGCTCATGAGATAACACGGGTTCTGGCTTCTCGGAAATTCGATATGTGTTCCATTATCAATGCTAAATCCGGTAAATGTCCTGAGAATTGTAAATGGTGCGCACAGTCTGCACATTATAAAACAAAAGCGGATGTTTATGATTTGGTTGGGAAGGAAGAATGTCTGCGCCATGCTTTGTATAACGAAGCGCAGGGAGTATCCCGTTTTTCTTTGGTGACCAGCGGCAGGAAACCGGGTAGCCGTAACATGGACCGGCTATGTGAGACAACAGAGTACATGCGTGCGCATTCGCATATTCAGTTATGCGCTTCTTTAGGATTGCTGGATGAAGCGGAATTGGAACGGCTGTTTAAGGCAGGCATCACCCGTTATCATTGTAATCTGGAAACGGCTCCCTCTTATTTTTCATCTCTATGTTCTACTCATACACAAGAACAGAAAATAGAAACGTTGCAGGCAGCACGCAGGGTGGGGATGGATGTATGCAGCGGAGGAATCATCGGCATGGGCGAAACAATGGAACAGCGTATTGAGTTTGCTTTTACACTGAGGGAATTGGAAGTACAGTCTATTCCTATAAACCTGTTACAGCCTATACCCGGCACTCCATTGGAAAAAATGGATCGTCTTGCAGAGGCGGAGATTCTGACAACCATCGCTTTATTCCGTTTTATCAATCCCACAGCCTTTCTTCGTTTTGCCGGAGGGCGTTCACAGATGAGTGTGGAAGCTGTAAAGAAAGCATTGTATATCGGTATTAATTCTGCCATTGTGGGAGATTTGCTGACTACATTAGGTTCCAAAGTTTCAGAAGATAAAATATTGATAGAAGAGGCCGGGTATTCGCTTTGATACATTATAAAGTTATTATAACAATAAGGAAATAATATATGGAAAATTTTGACAGGGAGCATTTATGGCATCCTTATACATCGACTACTCATCCGCTGCCCACTTATAAGGTAAGACGGGCGGATGGAGTATATATAGAATTGGAGGACGGAAGATGTTTGATAGAAGGGATGTCTTCGTGGTGGTGCATGGTACATGGATACAATCATCCGGTATTGAACCAAGCGCTCAAGGAACAGATAGACCGTATGAGCCATGTCATGTTCGGCGGACTGACACACGATCCGGCCATCGAATTAGGCAGGTTGTTGCTGAAGATTGTTCCTCCCCGTATGCAGAAAATATTTTATGCTGATTCCGGTTCGGTTGCGGTAGAAGTGGCACTGAAAATGGCCGTGCAATATTGGTATGCGCAAGGGAAGGAAAAGAAAAATAATTTTGTAACTATTCAGTCCGGATATCATGGAGATACGTGGAATGCCATGTCCGTTTGTGATCCGGTGACCGGTATGCATCATATTTTTGGCCCTACATTGCCTGTGCGTTATTTTGTTCCTGCTCCCCGGTCGCGCTTTGGCGGAATCTGGTATGAAGAGGATATAGAACCCTTGAAGGAAATATTGGAACAGCATCATGAAGAAATGGCCGCATTGATTCTGGAACCTATTGTACAAGGGGCGGGCGGAATGCGTTTTTATCATCCTGAGTTTTTGCGCCAGGTAGAGAAACTTTGCAGGCAATATCGTCTGTTGTTAATCTTTGATGAGATAGCGACAGGTTTCGGAAGAACAGGGAAACTGTTTGCTTGGGAGCATGCAGGTGTCCAGCCCGATATCATGTGCATAGGTAAGGCACTGACCGGTGGATACATGACTTTTTCTGCTGTCCTTGCCAGTGATGAGGTGGCTGATACCATTTCCGGCGGTTATCCGGGAGTCTTTATGCACGGCCCTACTTTTATGGGAAATCCGTTGGCTTGTGCCGTAGCGAAAGCATCCGTGGAATTGTTGCTTTCATATAGTTGGGAGGAAAAGGTAAAGGCTATTGAATCACAATTGAAGAGGGAGCTGGCTCCTGCTGCTTTATTGCCGCAGGTGGCTGATGTGCGTGTATTGGGAGCTATCGGGGTTATTGAAGTGAAGAAACCGGTAGATATGGCTTTCATGCAACGTCGTTTTGTCGAAGAAGGAGTATGGGTACGTCCTTTTGGAAAACTGATGTATATCATGCCGCCTTTTATAATTCAGCCGGAAGAATTGAGCAAATTGACGCATTCACTGGTAAAGATAGTAGGAGAATTAAAAGAATAAGTGATAGTATTGGGAAAAATAGAAAAAATGAATTCATTAACAGACTGGGAAAGAGAATTAGCCCTGCTTGAAAATAAAAGTAATCTTCGTAAGTTGCCTGTTATCCGCCATTTGGGAAAAGAGGTGGAGGTGAATGGAAAAGTGATGCTTAACCTTTCATCCAACGATTATCTGGGATTGGCTGCTTATCTGCCATTACGTACGGAATTCTTGCAAAGTCTTACTCCCGACACTTTTCTTCCTTCCTCTTCATCCTCTCGGCTGCTGACAGGAAATTTTAATATCTATGTTCAGATAGAGGATTTGCTTGCCCGACTGTTTCGGAAGGAAAGCGCGTTGGTTTTTAATAGTGGTTATCACATGAATGCCGGTATTCTTCCTGCAGTGAGCGATGCTCGTACATTGATTCTTGCCGATAAACTGGTACATGCCAGCATTATTGACGGCATTCGTTTATCGGCGGCCAAGTGTATCCGGTACCGGCATAACCGATATGACCAATTGGAACAGTTGCTGGTTTCCAATCATGCCGGGTATGATAGAATAATTATTGTAACCGAAAGTATTTTCAGTATGGACGGTGATGAGGCCGATCTCCGCCGTTTGGTCACTTTGAAGCAACAATATGATAATGTATTGCTGTATGTGGATGAAGCGCATGCTGTAGGGGTGCGGGGGATGCATGGCCTGGGGTGTGCGGAAGAACAGGATTGTGTGGCTGACATCGATTTTTTATGTGGAACTTTTGGTAAAGCGTTGGCCTCAGTAGGAGGCTATATTGTTTGTTCGAAGACCATCCGTGATTATTTGATCAATAAAATGCGTACATTCATATTTACAACGGCTCTTCCTCCTGTCAACTTGCTATGGACATTCTTTATCCTGGAGCATTTGGACAGTTTCAGCTTCCGGAGGGAAAGGTTGAAGAGAATATCCTCTCTTTTGAAAGACGCGTTGGTAAAGAAAGGCTACGCTTGTCCTTCTACCAGCCATATTCTGCCAATGACGATAGGCGATAGCGGTGATACGGTGTTAAAGGCCGATTTCTTGCAGCGTAAAGGTTTTTATGCGTTGCCGGTGCGTCCTCCCACTGTGCCCGAAGGAACATCGCGTATCCGTTTTTCGTTGACAGCGGATATTACTGAAGAAGAAATAAAAAGTCTGATAGAATTGATATGAAACATTATTTTATACAACAAAAGCATCTTCCCCGATTGACACTTTTTTTTGCCGGTTGGGGAATGGATGAATGTCCTTTCATGGATCATTGCCCCGAAAATAGCGATCTGTTGGTTTGTTATGATTATCGTTCGCTGGATTTTGATTTCACGTTGTTGCAGGGTTATCAGGAGATTCGCCTGATAGCCTGGTCTATGGGAGTATGGGCCGCGTCTATGGTATTGCAGGATATGGACTTGCCTATTTGTGAGCGTGTTGCTTTGAATGGCACGGTAACTCCTGTCGATGATTTGAAAGGTATTCCGCAGCAAGTTTTTGAAGGAACACTGGAAGGCTTGAATGAGGTTGCGCTGGAAAAGTTTATCCGCAGGATGTGTTTGAAAAAGGAGAATCTGGAAACATTCTTGTCGAAACGTCCGCAACGTGCGGTAGAGGAACTGCAAGAAGAGCTTCGGAGGATTGGAGAACAGGTAAAATCTTGCGCTGTTCCCAGTTTTGCATGGGAACGGGCTGTTATAGGCAAGAATGATTTGATTTTTACGGCGGTCAACCAAAGAAATGCATGGACAGGGACGGAAGTGGCAGAGTATGATATTCCTCATTATTCAGAAGAAATAATGAGAGATTTGCTATGCCCGTCTGTTATTTAAAACAAAAACGTATGATTAATAAGCAATTGATAACCCGTCGCTTTTCCCGCGCTGTAGAGAGTTATAACCGTGAGGCGGTGGCACAAAAGCAGATAGCATACCGCATGAGTGATATGCTAAATCATTATTTGCCCCGTCCGTGCAGCCGGATATTGGAAATTGGTAGCGGGACGGGCTTTCTTACCCGCAGGTTGATGGAAACCCTCCATCCTGAAAAACTGGTGTTGAATGACATTTGTCAGGAGATGAGTTCTTGTTTCACCGATTTGTTGGGAAGCGGGCAGGCTACCTTTCTGGCAGGGGATGCCGAGTCCCTTCCTTTTCCAAAAGGACAGGATTTGATTGTATCATGCTCGGCATTACAGTGGTTTGTTTCTCCCGAGCTGTTTTTTGAACGTTGTAATACTTTGTTGAAGCAGAAAGGATATTTTGCTTTTACTACGTTCGGCAGGGATAATCTGAAAGAAGTTGCATCGGTTACCGGCAGCGGTCTTCACTATCGTTCTTTAGAGGAATTAGAAGAAGCGCTGCGCATATACTATGAGATCGTGAAGGCTCATGAGGAACGTATCTGTCTGACTTTCGGTACTCCGCTCGAAGTGCTTTATCACTTGAAACACACCGGGGTGGCTGCTGTCAGGCAACAAGCGTGGACTAAAAGGGATTTGCAGGATTTCTGTGACAAGTATGCCCGTTTGTTCAGTGATGGTCGTTCGGTGACTTTGACTTATCATCCTATTTATATTATTGCAAAGAAAAGACAATAGAAATAAAAAGAATCATGAAACAGAATGTATTTTTCGTAAGTGGTATTGATACAAATATTGGTAAAAGTTATGCCACGGCCTATCTGGCACATCTTTGGAACAAACAAGGATGTCGTACTATTACTCAAAAATTCATACAGACAGGAAATCCGGAAGGTTATTCGGAGGATATTGAGTTGCATCGTCGTCTGATGGGGATGGAGTATTTGCCTGAGGATGAGCAGGGACTTACCAAACCTGAAATATTTTCTTATCCGGCTTCTCCCCATTTGGCTTCACGAATAGATAACCGCGCCATTGATTTTGATAAAATAAAGCATGCCACGGAGGTGCTGAGTGAGCGCTATGATGCTGTTTTAGTAGAAGGAGCCGGGGGGCTGATGGTGCCGTTGACAGAAGATAATCTGACTATAGACTATGTTCAGGAATCGGGTTATCCCTTAGTTTTTGTTACTTCGGGACGATTGGGAAGTATCAACCATACATTATTGAGTTTTGAGGCTATAGAACGGAGAGGGATAAAGCTTCATACAGTGATGTACAATCTGTTTCCCGAAGGAGAGGATAAAATCATTCAAGCAGATACAGAAACTTATATTTGTCGTTATATAGAGAAGCATTTCCCGGATACAGCATTTGTGAAGGTACCTTGCTTGTAATTCATCTTTCTTGTTTATGATGTGTTTACCTGATAAAAAGAGGTTGTTCTACATCTGACGACCTCTTTTTATTAGTTGTATCCATAATTTTCCGCTTAAGTTATAGTATGATTTTTACTTTGTGGAGTAGTTTTGTCCGTGTAATGAGTTATTTCTCCTGTTCTGCATTGTACAAGGCGATATATCCGCGTTCTTCTGTACGGATGCGGACGGCATTCAAATGCGTCCTTGACATGTTTTGCCAATGCCTTTTACATTGCAATAGGAAAGCCATTCGATTTTGGCTTCGAGCAATGCTTCTTTTACGTCCTCGAATTGGGTCTTACAGATAATAGCTTCAATTTTTTTATTGTTGTATTTGTATTTTGTATATAATGTAATCTTTTTACCTTCTAAAAAACTAATACTTTGTTGTTATCCTTGTCTGGTTATGCTCTTTATGATTAAAAACTTAGCCCGAAAACGAAATAAGCCCCTTCAGTGCGTGGGTTTACGGTGACTTTTGCAAAAGCTGGAACGGAGAATGAATCGGTGATTTTTATTTCCTTGGCGGCTCCCATGCTGATGTCGCATACGGTGAAACCGTTGGAACCGTTGCATACAGGGGCTTCGGAATAGTTGTAAAAGTCTGTGCCCCACGGAGTCGCTCCTATTTCCGCTGTCCATTCCAGCCCTGCCAGTGTGAAAGGTACGGTAGCCGAGATATAGGACGAATAGGCTCTGTTTCCTCCGTTATTCACTCCGTCGGTTCCGGCGAAATTGGTATACCAGTTCAAGGCCAGCGGTCCGAAGTCATAACCTATTTGTGCCTCGAAGGTATGGTTGGTATTGTGTGAGCCGTAATGAAAATACCCCGGTCCTCCATTGAACCAGTAATCTGTGACGGAGATACTGAAACCTCCTGTGGCGTAGCCTAATGTGAGGTCAATCTCTTTTGTATCTTCTTTTTCGATACCTGCTGTTCCCCATGCAGACAATGAGAACCCTTTGTAAGAAACTGACAACGTGGGTTGGATACTGACACCTCCTAAATCTTGGCCACGCCAGATGTATCCGCTTACGAGATCGGCTCCTGCGCTGGCTTCCACTTTGTCCTGCGCCATGCCCATTGCCGGAACAGCTATTGCCAAGGCCGACAGAAATGTTGTTTTTCTAAAACTCTTTTTCATTGCTTTTTACCTTTTTAATCCATAATAGTGAGTTTGTTATATCTCGTATGTATTTGTTTTTCTTGTAATGGCTTGTGCTTGTTATGTGATAATACTTCAACGAATTCTATATTGGTTCGTTCGGGAAAAAGCGGATGATTCTCCAGTTTCGGACCTATTGCCGGCAAATTTACATCTTTTATATCATCTATGAAAACCACTAAATGTGGATTTCACATACAAACAAATGTTCTTTTGTATTCTTTTCCATCTACTGTGATTGTTTTTGCCAACATTTTGCCGTCCGGGGTATTTATTTGTCTGGAGTTGGCAAGCAGGGGAAGATCCATGTCCACTGTTACTTCTTCTACCAGCTCGTTCTCCGTATGCAGTTTTAGGACCTTGATTCCTGAGAGCGTTTCCTGCGTGATGGCTTTCTTTTGAGTCAATTTGTTGTCATATACATACTTTCCTATACATCTGGAGGCGTTACCACACATCATGACTTCAGAACCATCTGCATTGAATATGTGCATACTGAAATCCGCTTTGGCTGATTTCCCAATCAATGCCAGCCCGTCGGAACCGATCCCCGTGTGACGAGCTCCATCTGATGGAAGTTCTCACGGGGTCTGCTATGAGGTGCTTTAGGGTGTTTACGTATATATAGTCATTACCTGCTCCCTGCATCTTTGTGAACGTGATTGTTGTTGCCATTTTGTCTATAATTTCTTCTGTTATTATTTCCTTTTGTCTTAATTTAGTGCAAATATATATCTTGTTGATGCTTTATAAATTTGAGCCTATATTCTGTTATGGAACATATAGTTTAGGTAATATTTTGTTGGTTATTCAGTGTCGTATAATTGGTATCATATATAATTAAGGTGGATGATTGATGTAACAAGATGATAATATATTATCTCATTTTTATATTATTTTGTTACCTTTGCATCCTGTTGGATAAAAAAGAGATTTGTAATGCAGAATATTATTGCGATAGAAAATGGTGTGACCCGCCATCCGCTGTACCGGATGAAGGAACCGGTGAATATGACACTTGCCGCCTGAGAACATATAGCTGTTGTGGGGAGAAGCGG
>ERZ506887.1920-NODE-1920-length-10518-cov-6.340724_pt1 | contig 10518 bp, 10 predicted proteins | sample MGYA00512905_ERZ506887 | MGnify/ENA metagenome assembly ERZ506887 | reverse complement strand
CATTAGTAAGACAGGCGAAAGATTGATGCCAACAAGTGAATACAGAGCACGTAAGCTGCTCAAATCAGGTAAAGCAATAAAATATAGTTATCATCCGTTTACCATACAGCTCACTGAAAGAAAAACTGGAGATATTCAGCCGATAGAGCTTTGTATGGATACGGGCTATATGCATATTGGAGTATCTGTAAAGTCAGAGAAGCACGAATATCTGGCTGAACAGATTGACACGTTAACAGACGAAAGAAGCAGGCATGATGCATGCCGTATGTATCGAAGACAGAGGCGAAACAGAAAAAGATACCGTCAGCCGCGATTCAACAATAGAAAGAAAGATAAAGGCTGGATTGCCCCGTCTTTGGAACACAAAAAGAATATACACATTCAGGCAATTTCACGCATCAACAATGTCATGCCTCTTACAGATATTACTATGGAAATGGGAAATTTTGACACTCAGGTATTAAAAGCTAAAGAGGAAGGAAACCCTTTACCACAGGGTGCAGATTATCAGCACGGCGAACGTTACGGCATCGCGACACTTCGAGAAGCAGTTTTTACCCGTGATGACTATAAATGCCAGTGCTGCGGCAGGACAATAAAAGATGGGGCGATACTCCATGTTCATCATATTAAATACAGGAGCCAGGGTGGAACTAATAGCATGTCGAATCTGGCTACAGTATGTGATAAATGTCATACGCCGAAAAATCATAAGCCAGAAGGAAAACTATATAACTGGAAGCCAAAGCTCCCGTCCTTTAAAGGTGCGACTTTCATGACTACGATACGATGGCAACTTTACAACGAGGTTAAAACTTTATTCCCGGATATCGATATCCATATTACATACGGAGCCGCAACAAAGGAACGGCGACGAGAACTGGATATTGATAAATCACATGTCAATGATGCGTTTGTCATGGGACAGTTTCATCCGAAACACCGTATAAAAGCGGTTCTTTACAAGAAGAAACGCAGAAACAATAGGTGTCTTGAGAAGTTCTATGATGCAAAGTATATTGACAGCCGCGACGGAAAGAAACGAAGCGGGCAGGAATTGTTTAATGGCAGAATTAATCGTAATCATAAGAAAGATTCCGAAAACCTGCATCAGTATCGGTTACAAAAAGTAACCGCTGGAAAAAGGACTGTCAGGAAACAGCATTACGGCATCCAGCCTCACGACATCATCGTATACGAAAACAGAAAACGCGAAACTACAGGATGCCATTGTAGTGGAACACGGGTGATGCTACTCCCTGATAAAAAATCTGTATCTATTAAAAAAATCAAAATATACAAATATGCTGGCGGTTATTTTAAATCAGCATTTAATTAAAAAGGAGAGAACAGGAAGAATGCAAAAACCGCGCATTCCTCCCAACCCGACTACGAAAACAAGGAATATTGTTTTTTCGTCGGATGGGGTTTCCTGCGCAGAAAAAGATGAAAAAAAGAAAGCCAATTGGTAAGAAAAACCTGCTTTTCAGACGCGAACATGGGTTTGTAACACCTGGATTTGCGTCATATGCAGAAGCTCGCAAGTTCTGGAACTACCCAGACAATGCGAGGTTGGAAGTCCGTGTAAGACAGACTTACGATGTTGCAGAGATGTAATGCTGAATCCTGCTGCAGTGCGGCAGGATTTTTTGTTTGCGAAATTTCAGCATATTATCTTTATAAATATATAAAGAAAGGAAGAAAAGAAATGGCAAAATTATATTTTAGATACGGAGCAATGGGTAGCTCTAAAACAGCAAATGCATTGATGGTAGCTTATAATTACCGTGAGAGAGGGAAGCTTCCTTTGCTTGCAAAACCAAAAACTGATACAAGGGAAATCGGAGTAATACATTCAAGAATCGGGCTGGAGCAGCCATGCATTGCTGTAGAAGACTTGGTTGTGATGCCTGATGATGATTTGAAGAAATATGACTGCTTTATCATTGACGAGGCGCAGTTTTGCAAGAAGTCGGATATTGAATTTTTCATCCATCTTGTAGATGACCTTGAAATTCCGGTTATCTGTTATGGCCTGCGCGCTGATTTTCAGCAGAATCTATTTGAGGGCAGTAAATGGCTGCTTGCATGGGCTGACAAAATTGAGGAAATCAAGACTGTTTGCTGGTGTGGAAAAGGCGCTCGCTGTAATGCAAGGATTGACGCAAAAGGTAGAATCATCAGGGCAGGAGAGCAGGTGATGGTTGGTGCAAATGAAAGTTACATCTCTCTTTGCAGAAAGCATTTCAATCAGGGTAAAACGAAAAAATAGCCAAAACAAAAACCGCAGAAGATTATCTCCTGCGGATTTTTTTACGACGAAATAGGCAATTAAGATTTTTTAGATTTTTTCTTGGGTTTCTCAAAAAAGGCTTTTTCTGCTTTTTTAAGAAATTTTTTCATTTTTTTGTTGTTCTGCTGCTTTGCGTGATTTATCAAAGCAATAAACATTTTTTCGTAGAAATCATCAGGCGTCTCGTTTGATTTAAGCTGATTACACTTGAAACAACAGCACTGCAGATTATCGTAATCATATGTTCCTCCTTTTGAAATTGGAATGATATGGTCAATCGTGAATTCGTTCAATGGAATAAACTCTCCGCAGATACCGCATCTGCCCTTATCCCTTATATAGATTTCGCTTCGTTCTTTGCTTGTGAAGCATCGTCTGGGTGTTTTTGTAATCGGCTGAATCATTGGATGCACTGGTTGTGTTGGCTGCACTGCTGCCGGCTGTGTTGCTGCTGGCTGTACTGACTGCACTGCTGCCTGTTGCTGTGTGGCCGTCGGCGTTTCCGGCACCTGCTGCACTGACTCTGCGGTCGCTGTCGTTGTTTCTGCTGGCTGCGCTGGAATCACAATAGCCGGTGCTGCCGGTTCTTTTATCTGAAAAGACTCTATCTGTGTTATCTGGAAGCCTTTTAGTTTTTTAGTGCATTTTTTTAATAGCTCTTTTGCCTCTGCATTTGTCAGTTCTGACGCAAGCCTGATGTCTGTTATCAAATCGCTTCTTTTTGTTTTTGTATCAAAATGCACAAATTCTTTCGTCGCTTTTTTGTATAAAATACACATTTTTCTACTCCTTTCTTCAATATTCACGCTTTTAATATGCTGGATTGAAAAGGGAATAAAAAAAATTGCAAAAAAAATACAACGTTTCTTCCAAAATATAGCATATTGTATGTAAGAGAAAAATTGGAGGTAAGAATATGTCGTACAAAGTTTTTGTAATATTACTGTGTCTTGGGATAACGATTGTACTGGCAGGAATTACACTCATATGCAGCATGAATCAGGAAAAAATTGGATTTAAGATTCTGCTGATTGGCGGTGTAATGGCAGGAGCTGGACTGGTTGGCATTGTATACTTGCTGTTTGGTATTGTTCCGGCTATTATTGCTGGTTTGGCCTGTGTCCTGTATGCAATTGTAATGATATTAACATCATGAGAAAGAGAGGCTTAAAAAAGTGAAAAAATTAATCACAACCATTTACAATAATTCGGTTATCAGATATGTATTTTTTGGAGGATGCACTACACTTGTTAACCTTGCAAGTTTCTACCTGCTGCGGCGTGCGGATGTGGAAATTAATATTGCAAATTTGATTTCAATTATCCTTGCGATACTGTTTGCATATGCTGTAAACTCACGCTTCGTATTCCAGGCAAAACCGTCAAATATGAAAGAAGAATTTCAGGCGTTCGGTAAGTTTGTCGGAGCCCGGGCACTTACTATGGTGATAGAGCTTGGCGGTGTCTGGCTGTTTGTAGAACAGATGGATATGAATGATATGCTTGGAAAATTTATAACACAGTTTGTGGTGTTGGTGCTAAACTACATATTCAGCAAATTTTTCGTATTTGCCAAGAAGAAATAAGGCTTTTGCCTTATTTTTTTGTGTGTTGATTTTTCTAGCATATTAAGAAAGAAGCAAAATAAATTTTAAAAATACAATGAAAGGAATTGTGTATTATGAAAAAATTAGAAAAAGAAGAGCTTTTGAAGGTAATTGGAATTTTAGCTGAGGCAGAAGGATATGACCTGCTGACTATGAATAAATACGGCAGTAATCCTTCTTCAATCGCCGTATTGTGTAGTGAAACCGGTGTTGAATATGCGCCGGTTGATATGGATGCAGTCGTCGGCGAATATACAGCTGGCAAAATGGATATTGCTGACATATACAAATCATTGAAAAATGAATTGCCGTCAGACCTCCAGCTGAAGTTTCCGGAAAGACAGATGAGAAAATATCAGCAGACGCAGCAGCAGACACAGTACCATCAGCCAGTAAAACCTGCCGGCCCGGTATGTGTAGAGATTAGTGATGCTGATATCGAAAAACTTCTTGAACATCCGGAAGCAGCAGTTCCTGTGCGTTCTGTAAATCAATCCGTCCAGGCTCTTGAGGACGAGCTAGATAAGGAAATCCAGAAAAGCGAGGAGGCTTTACGCGGGCCAAAAGCAGATAAGCCTGCAAACCCGCTTCCAGTTGTCACAAAAGAGCCTGTAGATTTATCTCTTGATGACGAGCCGGAAGCCAAGGTGGAAAACAACCTGAAAGAAACTCCTGTAGATTCCTCTCCGGCGCCTGCAGAAGACGCAGTGCCTCAGGCAACATCAGAGGAAGTGCCAAAAAAGCTGGAAATCCCAGAACCGCCAAAGTCAAGCTTAAAAGACGTGATGTCATTAATGCTTGGAAATCAAAACAGTGGGGTTCCGGGAAAACCAGACGAAGATTTTGATTTATAATCGATACAATAACGGACGCATATGTGTCCGTTATTTTTTGTTTAAAAATTTAGCATATTGTATATGTAAAGAAACCGGACTGTTCGGTAAATTCCAGAAAGGGAGAAAAATATGGCAAAAAAAACAACAAAAACTGAACATGATATGCAGTTTGTGAAACCATCAACGCAGCCGATTATAAATCAAAAAACACAGCAAAAACAAAAGAAAAAACAGCCGGCTGTAGATGAGAAGAATCTTCAGAAGACAAAAATTCAAAAATACAAAGAAGAAATAAAAAGTATTGAAAAAAGTATAATCCTGCCAAAGAAATCTATCTTCAGTGGTGCAGAGTTAAAAATGACGATTAAAAAACAAAAGAAAAATAAAATCGTCAGGGTTGTTTCAATACGACCGATATTGAAAGATGAATCGTTTGGAAAGGTTGTACCAATATCACATGAATACAATGAGGGCGTTTCTATTGATACAATAAAGAAAAGCGCCTTGAGTGCTTTAAATAAGCCGTCCTATGATATTGAACTGGGAACAGGCAAGAAAAAAGAGCTGTCAGACAAGGTGATTGAAATGGTAAAGTCAAGCCCTGATGTGATAGATGACCTGGATTTTACAGCCCTCTTTGACTGGCCGTTTAAGGGATATTTCTGGCTTAATTATTCTATAGCATACATAAACCCGGTGCGGCATGACATATCAGATGCGGTGATTGATAAAGACGGAAACATGAAATTTACGTTTTATCAGAATATTTTTGAATTACCAAAAAATGGAGAAGTAAAATACACTAAAAAAGAAGATTACAAAAAAATCGTTGAATTTATAAACAGGAATTCTGCTGCGTTAAAAAGATGCATAGAGCTGGCAAAGAAGATTGAGTGCGACGGAGCCTGTCTTAAAATGAACGTCAGTACAACGGGATTTTATGCTGTATTAAAATTTCAGAAGCAACAGTACAAAAAGCATATGTCAAATGTCGTTGATTTTGACGCCCTTGAAGCCTGGGTTGACGTTATGATTGACGATTATAAAAAGTTTGAGGCTGAACTGAGAGAAAGGATAGAGGACAGATTTAGGAAATTAAAAATATACGGCAGCATGCTTCATCTGGTAATCTTGAAAATGATAGCCGAAAGAGAAGGTAAAGAATGGCCTGAACAATACCTTTGGATTGAAGACAATATCTCGGAGGAGATTGATAAAGTGCAAAATAAGGTGGTCGTTCCTATGCTTTCACAAAAAGAAATAGAAGCTGCCGTTGAGGACATGGTTTCCTGCGGACTGCTTGTAAAAAAGCATAAGAAGATGTTTGCTGTAAAAGGTGAACCATTTCTGCCAAAAGCCAAGAATATTGAGCTGATGGTCACAGAAGACTATATGATTTTTGCTGAAATGATTTACCGTGATTATGGATGGATAAAAGGCGGTAATGTTGTTGACGTTTTACGAAAAGATATATCTGAATATAATGATTTTGATTGGTTTGCCTGGGCGATAAACGGCATGAATATGAAAGAGGATACCGCCGAATCTGATTATCTGCCGCTGTTGGAGCATAGATGTATTGTATTATCATTTGATGAAGCAAATGAGATTGGAGCGTTTTTGGTCTGCCGGTCTGATGTCTGGAAAGACTATGCATTGACAATGATGGAGATTGCCGAAGATTACGGTGAAAAATGGTATTGGAAGATAGTGTCGGAATGTATCGGGGATGCAAAGAAGATTGGTAATATACACGAGAGCTATATGTTGTCGCATGGAGACAGGAGATTGCTGGTGCATAAGATGAAGAAGAAGGACGCGCAGGCTGAGGATTTGGATGTAAATTTTGATTATGATGGTAGTATAAAACAGAAAGAATGCATCCAGTTAGATGATTTTGATGATTTCGATGATTATGAATGATGAGTACCGTAAGGCTAGCAAAAAAAGGGCAGTGTAAGCTGCCCTTAAAATATGATAATTGTTTTATTTTTTATGTTTTTTTGTTTGCGATTAATTGTTCTCAATATCTAATATTTTCTGGATTTCTTCAGGCGTTGTATCGAATATATTTGCTACATCCTGAATGGTTCCTCCAAGCTGTAGAATTACAGGTATTGTTTTCTTAATATTGTCTTCGCGTTCTTCTTTGCGGCCTTCTTCGACCCACTTTGGCTTTGCGTGTGCTACAATGTCATCATATTCTTTTTTCATTATGTCCACTCCTTTCTGTTCGTTTTTAAAGTAGTTTAATGTATCTCTGATGACAGGATTTATAATATCTGAAACGTTTTTACATGAAAAATCATGCATTAAATCCATTAATTCCTTATTCTCATATTTATTATGTGAAGTAACACATATTATTTCATGGTTCTCACCATAAGTTTCGCGATGAATATCTTTTTCGTTTTGGTAAGCCTTTGTATCTGTAATACATATTACATGCGTTGACGGATAATTTTTATATCCAAGGCCTGGAGTCTTTGGCAAAAGAGTTATTGCTGCATTATATACAATAAGCCTTTCGCCCAAATCTTTCATTTCGTAATGCTGAATTTCAATATCATATAAATCGCCGTCATCGGTTTCAACTAAAAAGTCAAATCTTACATCACTTCCAAGTGAAGCACCAACAACTGTAAATTGTGGTTTTACGGAAATGACGTGTTTTCGTGTTCCGGTTATGATACGGATTATTTCTTCCATTGCTTTATAGGAACCGTTTATTGGCGTTGACAATACTATTTCTGAAAACTTATCATCATATAGTGTTGCATCATCTGAGTATTTTTGAAAGTCAGAAAGTTCTTTTGTAAATGACCTCCTTTCTTTCTTATATGTCTTTTTCATTTTTTCCTCCTCTGACGACTCCTTACTGCAATTAGAATTATAGGTAAAATTAAATACAATTATCATATTTATATAAAGCAGCTCCTGTCGTCATATTGTTGTTTTTCTTATAAAAAATGGCAAATTTTCGTTTGTATAAAAATACCAGACTTCAAAAAAATCCGCAAAAAATTTGCCAGTTTTGCTACACTGATATATATTAAAAATATCCACAAGAATCCATAAAAAAGGAGGCAAAAACAATGACCAATTTGCCGCAGGTTCCAAAGCTGCCGTATATTTCAGGAAAGACATTATTTGAGGATGACGAGAAAGCGAAAGAGTGGTTTGAAATATTACAAAAACGCAAAGCTGTATTGTGTAAGCTTGTAAGAAATACGACAGCATCAATGTATGCAAGAAACGAGCTGACAGAGAATGAAGAACTAAAAGAATTTGTAATTGTATCGCCATGTACGGATGGCGTGCACAAGTATCAATTGACAAAGTTTGATAAATACGGCCCGGTGTATGATGTGAGAAGAGATGATGAAGCTGAGATTGTGAAAGAGATTCCTAATTCGTATGGTGTTGTGGATGTGGTTGAATAAGAAAAGCGAGCCTTCGGCTCGCTTTTCTTATTTTTTTCGCAATAAAAAACTTATTTGTTGTTTTTCCCGCATATTAAGTAAAAGGAGGTTGATATTTATGCCAAAATCACGACCGGCTACATGGCTGGAAAAAGAAATGATGCTGAATCTTATTAAAAAAAGCGGCAAAAAACTTGACGTTGACCTGGATAAATGTGATTATATTCGCAGTTCGGCCGGGAATCTTGTCTGTATGTTTGAAGACCAGCCGGTGTTCTATGTAACGAAAGGATGCCGTCTTGCAATGCCGCCGCGGCCAAAGAAAATAAAAACAAGCCTGCGAAACAAAAACTTAAAAAAACTGGCAAAAAAGGATGCAAAAAAGAAAGCAGCACATGAAAAACAGGTTGAAAAACAAAGAGAAAAGATGGCGCAGATTGTAGAGCAGGGGAAGGAAGAGATTGACAGAAGCCTTTTTGAGACGGTGCAGGACAGAGAGAAACGCATGAGATGGGTGAAAGTAATAGACGAAGAGGCTAAAAAGGTAAACTGTGGCGAAATGAAGTTTGATATTTTTCCGGTATTTGAAGACAGCCTCGGCTCAGTCAGAATGCGTATTGTCGTACAGCCAAAAATGGATAAAAAAATAGGGGAAATAATGCCGAAACAAATTCCACCTCAGAACTGGTCTGATGATATGGTCAGGGAAAGAATTGAGAGGGTTACACAAAGTGACGCCTTTGAAATCAGGCTTAATAAAGATGTTGAATATAATCTGCGTGCGAACGTGCTGAATTATATTAAAAATAACCAGGCTTTGGCGATTGACACGGCATTGATTTCACTTATGCCGCATGCTGAGTTCTTTAAGTTTGTAAGACATATACAGAAAAACGGATACATATTAAAACCTGTAGAGCTACAGAAACCGATGATACTGCCGGCAAGCGGTATGGTCAGATTTTACATTTACGATGTTATGTTTACGGTAAGCCCTGATGGCAGCGTAATTCTGATGAAAAAGGTTGCATCATTTGAGAATGCTGTTACTTTTGCGAATGCTCACAAGAATGACCTGAAGGCGTGTATGCGTGTTGCCGAAGAACTGAATAAAAACGAATCTGTCAGCTGCTCTCCACATCTTGCATTTCAGCTTGATGCGGTAGCAAGGACTCTTGATGCAAAGCTCGTGTTTGATGATGGAATTGACACACATGAAGAGGTATTTAAAGAAGCAGACATCAGGGCAAGTAAAATCATACAATGGGCGCAGACGGCTATTGACGGTCATGATGCCGAAGTGAAAAAACACAAGGCTGATGAGACAGAGCGGCTGTACGGCATCCCGCTTTATGGAAATCTGCTTGCGTTATATGTCTTAAAATTAATCAGAAAAAATGATGGAAAAATAACAGCAAAAACCGTGGCCAGGGATTTACGGCAGAAAGATAAAAAGATAAACAGTATTCCTGAATCCGGCAAGTTTGGTCTGATTAGGGCAGAAGAGATACTTGATATTGTCGATGAGTTGCAGGAATATGGTTTAATTAAGACCGGAAAGATTGGCCATGAGATAGTGCTTAATATTACAGATGACGGAAGGGAATTTGCAAGGCTGAGGTATAGAAAAACCCGGCTGAAAAGTCTTGACTTTAAAGATTACACAGACTCTGACTGGGCGGAGTTTGTTACAAAAAATGAAGGAGTAAGGACAACAGAAGAGATGCCGTTGCTTGAACACCGGGCTGTATTGATTCTGTATCCGGAAGAAGTAAAAGAGTATTTAAAAACAGTTTCAGATGAGTGGAAAATGTATGTGGATATGATGCGTGATTTCGCATCTGGACATGAGAGGGAGTATTGGGATATGGTGCATGAGATGATATCTGGTGATGAAGAAGACGATAAAGAGAGCAAGGAATAGAGAAGGATTAGCTCTGAATAGTGTTGTTTGCTGAAACCATTGGCAGAAGGGTGCTTGTATAAGAAGCTGCGGCGGGCGCTTTCTGCTGGCCGCAGTATTTTGCATATTGTATATGTAAAAATATACAAAAAAAAGAGAGGTGCATTAAAGTCAATAACCCGCGCCCGAGGTAAACCTCGGACGGGGCTTGCAAAAGAATAAATTATTTTATTTCCACTTTTGTTTAGCCCTGTTACAGTTTACGGAAGGTTGTTGGCTGTAAATCCTTATGTGGTAACGCCGGTGATTACCCCGTCGTTATCACATAAGCCTTGCAGTCTTATTGATTAGCTTCAGCAGCTAACGAAGCCTGCCAAGCCAGGTCAGGTAAATCTTTAGCTGCTACGTTACCGGTAAAATAGGCACCGTGGGATGCTCCTCAAGTCTCACGCTC
>ERZ506887.1909-NODE-1909-length-10562-cov-5.175502_pt1 | contig 10562 bp, 9 predicted proteins | sample MGYA00512905_ERZ506887 | MGnify/ENA metagenome assembly ERZ506887 | reverse complement strand
ACTCCCCGCCACAAAAAAGGGCTACTCGATGCAGATGCACATGTGAACAGGTTTGGAAACGTATTTTTTGCGCCGCAATAGTCAAAGAAACATTTTGGAAAACAGTAGCTTTGTGCGCCGGGTTGTGGTATGTGTTGTGGTTGCCAAAAAGGAGGTGCCGCAATGTATGACTACATGAAAGCCCTGCAAAAGCGTTTCGACCGTCAGGAACACAGTGAATTGGACAAGCAGGTCGAATACGCCCAAGCGGAACTGCGGCGGGACATGGACGCCGCGGGGCGCAGAAAGCTGCTGCGGCTGTTGGACGCACAGAACGCATTGCTGGTTGAAGCCACGCTGATGAGCTTCACGGCAGGCTTCAAGCTGGCGGCCGGTATCGCCGGAGAGCTGGGAACGCCCTACTCCTTCGACGCCGACGAAGAGCAAAAAGCAAAGGAGATGATTACGAATGGCTAAAAAGCGCGCCAACGGCGAGGGCAACATTCGCAAACGTGCAGACGGGCGTTGGGAGGGGCGCTACACCGCAGGTTATCATCCCGAGACAGGCAAGCGGATCATCAAAAACGTCCTCGGCAAGACGCAGGCGGAATGCAAGGCGAAACTAAAGAAAGCCATTGAGGAGAGCCAGTCATTGGACATCGGCCGCGCCGATGAATACACGGTTGCCGCTTGGCTGAGAACATGGTTCGAGCTCTATTCCAAGCTACACATCCGTCCGTCTACCATGAACTACTACCACCGAAACATCGAACAGCATATCATCCCTGCTATCGGGGATATCCCGCTGAATAAGCTCACCACCCGTGACCTGCAAAAGTTCTACAACGATCTGCAAAGCAATGGCAGGTTGCGAAAGGTACAGAAAAAGGAAAAACCCGGACTGAGCAATTCCACTGTGCGCGGCATCCATATGATGCTGCACAATGCCCTTGACCGGGCGGTGAAAGAAAAACTCATTCTCAGCAATCCCACGGAGAATTGCATCATCCCCAAAATTGAAAAACAAGAGATGAAAATCCTTCACCCAGACCACATCAGCGCGTATCTGAACGCCGCCGAGCGGCGTAATGCCCTGCCGATGTTCTATCTGGAACTGGTCAGCGGACTGAGAAAGGGCGAGCTGGTCGCGCTCCAATGGAGCGACCTTGACGAAGCCAACTGCACCATCTCCGTCAGTAAGCAGGCCAGCTGGGACACAGAGCACCAGCTCATTCTAAGCCGCCCCAAAACCGGCAACTCTATCCGCGAGGTGTCCATCCCGCAGGATGCCGTGGAGCTGCTGAAGCAGGAACACGCCAAACACCCCGACAATCCGTGGATGTTCCCATCCGGCAGAACAGGAGAAATGTATCACCCCGACTCGGTCGTAACACTCCACAAGCGTATCCTGAAGGACGCTGGGCTGCCGCACATCAGATTTCACGACCTGAGACATACGTTCGCGACCTTGGCACTCCAAAACGGTGTGGATGTGAAAACCGTCAGCAGCATGCTGGGTCACTACGACGCGGGATTCACCCTGCGAACCTACACCCACGTCACACGGCAGATGCAGCAAAAGGCCGCGGAGAAAATGGGCAGTTTCATGGCGCAGGTCATGCAAGCAGAAAAAGAACCCAAAAATGCCGGAGAGAAGACAAAGCATTCTCTCCGGTGCTCTTTAAATCTATCAGGACATTTCCGCGTGCTCCATCACAAAGGGCTCCATGCCGTGGCCGGCACGGTTATTCCTTACGCCTCGCTGCCGGTCACGGATCCGCCATCGCTTTCCGCCGACCACTTTGTGTGGATGCCGTAGTTGGATGAGAGCCGGACGGTTTCGCCGGGCTTGAGCGCGATGCGTACCGTTGCCGTTACTGTTTTTTCATCGTCCTCCAGATTTACGGTCTGTACGGATTGCCGTCCACCGGCCACTGCTGTAAACTTGCTGGTCATTTTTTCGTTCTTCCACGGGATGCGCCGATGCGCGATCGCCTGGCAGCGACGCGCATATGGATCCGTGAAGCCGCGATAGAACACCCCTTGTGTGCCGTCCGGCCGCCGGTGCGTCATGTATTGGAGCAGTGTGGGGTCCGCGCAGAGCCCGCCGTCTTTTTCCAGGAGCTGCGCGTATGTGCTGCGCAAAAGCCGCACGCCCGCGCCCTCCGTGCTGCTGGTCAGTCCTGCCAGCTGCGCAAATCCGACGCCGCAGTTGTGCAGCAAATTGCGACTCGCCGCAGTAAGCTTGCTCGCGGGATACGACTCTTCGCTGTTGGTTACAATGCAGCGATCTGCGATTTCCTCGGGAGAAAGGCCTTCTTTCTCCAGCATTTCCCGGCGCTTGCAGCAGATGCGCGCCGCGAGCGTCGAAAGCGCGAACGAAAAGTCGTGCATGCTGCCGGAAAGCTCGGGTTGATGGTAGTCCAGGATAAGGCTGCCCTTATTGTCGGGGTCCTCATAGATATTGCCGTGCTTAAGCGCCGCGACTTGCTTTGCCTCGAGGCCTGTGCCAAGCAGCAGGCCGATCCCGACATAATCCGGGTCACCGAGATGCTCAAGCACGAGCGCCACGAACTGCTCCACCTCGTCGCGCGAAAGCACGTCTGTGGATACCGCGGACTGCTGCAGCCGTTGGGTATTCCGCGACACCGCGTGCGACTCGCGATACAGTGCAAAGGGATTCGCGATCTGCTCATATTTGCGGCGCTCCGCGACGTATGCCATCAGGAAATCAGCCTCGCGGATCTTATTGTACCACGTCTCTCCGAGCTGCTCACAAAACTCGCCGATTTGCCGCTGCGTGATCTTCGCGCACGGAATCGCCGCAAAACCTTCAGCGACATGGCGGAGGAGATCCAGCCAATCCTTTTGCCGCCTGTCATTATGGGGGCTTCGCGCCTGCGCGTATTCTGCACCGTACATATTGATGACTTCGGCAAAAGAGAGCTGTTCGATCGGGATGTATGCGCCGGCGGCCTTTCCCGTGCCGACGAATCTTGTGTGCAGTATCTGCGCTTTTTCGGCGATCTCCCGCTTGACCTCTTTAGGGTCCGTGCTTTTCAGGGTGATGCGCAGACGCGCAGGTACCTCTTTCCCATCGCCGCCTTTCATATGTAAGACCGAATCCTGCGAATCGCGAAGGGAAACGGTGCCGCACAGAGGATACGGTGCCGTTTTCTCCTGCCGGCAGAGAGAGTAGTGTACCGGAAACTGTTCAAAAATCTCGTAGTATCCCTTGATTTTCTGGGCGTCGCCGATATCGACGCCGCCGCTGAAACGGGAGTCATCCGTCAGGGGAATGTGATTGTAATTGCTCATAACGTTTACCTCATAGATTAAAATGTTTTTATGATCCACTGTGCGGTGGAGATGCCAGATAGAAGGACGCAGCGTCCCATGATCCCGCCTCCCGCAGCAGACGCTCATAGTATCCGCGCGGGCGGACCGGGGCCAGGAACGGCGGCGGCGCGCTGCTCTCAAAGTCCACCGGTGCACAGTTTTTCTCCAGGATCTCTCCGTCTGTCTCTATAGTGATGTTGTCACCGATCTCAGCCGTCTGTGCTGTAATTTCTATAGTGCACGCCTCATCTGCAGAAAAAGTAAAACCAATATTTGTCTGGTTGGATCTGCCGGATACCCCCGGCGCGAGATGCGTTTGTGCAAACGCCGGATTGATTGTACAATCCGGGTCATAGACGATACGCTCGGTCATCTGCGCGACAACAGGCCAGTTGTCCGGCTGACGCAGATAGTTATCCCAGTTTGCCTTGTCACCTCTGGGGGGCGCGTGCCCCATCATCGCGTCAACCAGCAAGGGCGCCATGCCGCAGCCGTTGCACAGCTCAGTGCAGCGGCTGCGGCGGGCAATGTAGGCGGTTATGTCCTTGGATGGATTGCCGTAGGCATCCATGTCGGGTTCCTCGGACATCTGTATTTTGACGGCATCCCAATAGCTGTCATCCAGAGCCATTGCCCGGGTCAGTATGGAAAGAAGGAAGGCTCTGAGCGCTGCCGGGCTTGCCTGTGTTGTCGGATCCCGCTCGGCAGAAACCGCCGGCATATCCCGTATTTGCTCTTCTGTGTACCCCAGCTCACGCAGATACGCCATGCGCGCCCGGATCGCCTCGGCTGCGATTTTTGGGAGAATAATGAGGCGGTAAGAGTTGTCCGTCTTCAAATCGGCAATGCGTGTTGTGCCGTCCGCCTGCCAAACGATCGCAATGACCGCGTAGTCGTCCCGAAGGACGATCTCTCCAAATTTGGGGGCGCAGGCCTCCGCCGTGCGAGCCATGCCGAGCAGCATTAGAATGCCGCCGATGGTCAGGCCGTATCTCCGCCAGTCGGTCCAGCTGCCACTCCACCGCCCTGATGTGCTGGAGGATGGTGGTTTCGGTCACGGTGGTGCCCTTGCTTTTTTTGCTGCTTTCTGTCATGTCGCGGATCAGTTTCGCGATTTGTCCGGCATTTTCTTGGCAGATGGCAATGCCTAAGGCATCAACCTTCATGCAAAACGACCGAAAATAACTCAGGGTATGCCTGCGCGAGGATGCCGCCAGCATCTTGGGTGGGCACAGCAGGGCGGTATCGCTTGCGCTGAGACTGTTATAGATTTTTGTGAGCCCACCCGTTCCGTCCGGGGTCGCCGCTGTGCATTTTTTCTCGTAGACCGCTGTCGCGCGGGCGATCAGGACTTTGACCATGCGGTCGATGTCCCGCGCATCCTGCACGCTTGTGCTGACGGACACATCAGCATCATGACGGATTCTTGTCTTGACATCGATCAGATATCCGTTCAGACTCGTGATATTGGTTTTGTGATTGGTGCAGAAGTTGACCTTTAATGCAACGTTTCTGATCGTTGTGCTGTATACCTGTACCCAGCGCTTATTCTTTTGCTTCTTTTTTTTCATGGATCTTTCCTCACTTTTGTTTGGAGACAAAAAAAGCACCTGCCGTTTTCAACTTTGAAAACGGCAAGTGCTTTACTGCTCCCTATTTTGTTTTTTCTGTTTGCCTACCGGCTTTTCCGGTTTTTGCGCATAGGCTGCTTCGTCTTTCCGACAATGGACACAACAAAAGCGACCAACCATTTGCGGGTGATCGCCTTTGTTGTGCCGATCACTTTCGGAAGACATACCTATTTATGCTATTATTATACCTCTTACTATCTATATTACAATATCAGTTTGATTTTAGACCTCTCTACTTTTATTCTTAGCGAAACGGGGTTTCGCCTGACTTTACCAAGGGATACGGCTCACTATTTTTCCCCGATTCGCTCCGAAAATCGTAAAAAATAATGGAAAACGGATCCCCCTTTTTTCGCGCGAGGGGAGAACCGAAGAGAAAATAATATGCTCCCCCTTGATTTTCAGTGAATTTGTTTTTCACTGTTTCATCAAGGGGGAGCATACTGTATGTGCTGTCCCCGGGGCGGTTCTACCCGGTCGGATCCGGCGGTCTTTTTACCGGATGCCGGACGGCTGCATCTTCGAAAGATCCATTACGATGCTCCCGGCAAGGGGCGTATAGCCGCTTTGCTGCGCAAAGGCCTTGACCGTATACCAAGATCTGCAAACCGGCCATCCATTGCGCGGACGCTCTGCGCGAAGTCTTCCGACGAAAGGGATATCCTTTTTATGTTGACTCTCCCAGCAATCAGATATTTGTAATCATGGAAGACGAGAAATTCCGGCATTTGCAGGAATATGTCGTCTGCCGCTTCTGGAAAAAGATGGATGCGGCACACACGGTTGTGCGCTTTGTAACCAGCTGGGCAACGACTATGGAGGATGTGCGTCAGTTAGAGCTTGTTCTTGAAAATTCGTAACGTACTCTCGCCACGAGAGGAACAGAGCCGCGATTTGCTTTTGCAAATCACGGCTCTGTTCCTTTTAGCGTGTCGCGGTTTTCTCATTTTTAGGAGTTTGCGCTGATTGTCGGGACACAACAGGGTGTCGCGCGTGAGCGCAAAAGCCATTGGATATCTATATTTTTTCGATATGTACTACTTTATATGGAAGGTCTTGGATTTTAATAAATTGACCGCATTATTATGTCATTGGGGATATGTCTTGGAACGACTTTGCCGGGCAATGACCGAAACAGCGGAAAGGGCGCAATATGGCGGCTCTCCCCTCTTTATACTGGTTTCCGGTCGGACGCTTCCGTCACATAGGGGCAATAAGGGCAGGCAGCGAGAAATTGCAAAAAATGGTCAAAAGGATTCCTTCGTTTTTTACACAGTACAGATGCCGAAACAGTACCTTTTCATGAAAAGCGCAGTTACTTAGGACGCAACTTTTGACGGAAGGTACACATGGGGAGTTTGCGGAAAAATGACGGAGTGTGCCGTTGCGCCGGAATCAGAAAAGGAGGGAAAGTAAGGATGACGAAAATCCAACTTTTCATGAGAAGTGTACTTACTTAAAATGCAACTTTTGGCGGAATGTACACATTGTGAAATTGTAGAAAATGAGCGATTTCGGATCGCGGGAAATCCATGCGCATCAAGAGTTTTCCGGAAACGGGGCGAAGCGAACCTTGCTCCGTACCGACGCGGAATGTTTGTTCCATACTCGTTCCGCTTTTGTTCCGCATTTTGCGCGCGGGATGCTGTGAAGCAGAACGCATGAAGTCCCGTGACCCTTGCGGACACAGGACTTCTTCGGGAGGTGTGCTGAGGTTCGAAAATAGTGCCTCTTGAATCCTATTCTTGAATTCCATCCCAAGGGAGATGAGGGAAAGATATTCGTTGAAATGTTGATAGGTTAATTGCGAAACATTTCAGTGAGCGGCGCACGACGTCTCCCCCACGTTGCGAATCATCCGCGTGATCGTGTGCCAATAGAGGGTGAAATCCTCCCTTTGCGGGGCTTCACTTGAATCGTTGAGCCTTAGCTGAAATCATTTGTCGAATTTTGCATTTTATCAGTTATAACTGATAGATTTGCAATTTCGGTATTGATTTTCATTTGTAAGTGTGATATTCTATGACCAAATACGGAAGGAGGTCGAGGTTTTATGATCAAACGCGAACTGTATATGAGCCGTATCCGTCCTTTTCTCGGAACAGAGCTGATTAAAGTCATGACCGGCATCCGCCGCTGCGGAAAGTCGGTCATGTTGGAGCTGATCCAGCAGGAGCTTGCGGAATCCGGCGTCAGCCCGACGCAGTTTATCTCCATCAATTTTGAAGATATGAGCTATTCCCACCTGCAAACCGCGCAGGCGCTGCACGACGAGATCACCAAACGCGCCAAGGAGATCGGCGGCAAGATCTACCTCTTTTTCGATGAGATTCAGGAGGTCAAGGGCTGGGAGAAGTGCATCAACTCTCTCCGCGTCTCGCTGGATTGCGACATCTACATCACCGGCTCCAATGCAAAGCTGCTGTCCGGTGAGCTTGCGACCTATTTAGGTGGACGCTATGTGGAGTTTGTGATCTATCCGTTCTCATTTGGGGAGTTCATGGAGCTGTACCGTTCGATTGCGCCTGATGCGTCCATTCAGCAGTGTTTCCAAAAGTACCTGCTTGCCGGAGGAATGCCCTACCTCGCAAACCTCCGCTATGCGGATGCGCCGTCCAAGCAATATCTTCACGATCTGTTCAACTCTGTCCAGCTCAAGGACATCGTGAAACGGAATAAAATCCGGGATGTTGACCTGCTGGAACGGATCATTGCCTATGTGATCGCCAATGTGGGAACGACCTTCTCGGCGACCTCGCTTGCGAAGTTCCTGAAAAACGAGCAGCGCACCGTTGCCCCGGAAACGATCCTGAACTATATCAAATACTGCTGCGAGGCGTACCTATTTTATCAGGTGAAGCGGGAAGATTTGCAGGGCAAACAGATCCTTGCCTCCAATGAGAAGTATTATATTGCCGATCACGGCATCCGCGAGGCAGTCTTTGGCGGCAACATGCGGGACATCAATCTCATTTTGGAGAATATCGTGTATCTGGAGCTGCTGCGCCGAGGCTATGAAGTGACTGTCGGCAGAATGGGCGATAAGGAAATTGATTTTGTATGTAACAAGCGCGGCGAAAAGCTGTATGTTCAGTTGTGCTACCTGCTCGCCTCCGACGAAACGGTCAACCGCGAGTTCGGCGCGTATGACGCTATCCGCGACAACTTCCCGAAGTACGTTGTTTCCCTTGATGAGTTCGATATGAGCCGAAACGGGATCAAGCACCGGAATATCCGCGATTTTCTCTTAGCGGAGGAATGGAACTGAAGAAGAAACCCGGGACCCAAGTGACCTCCTCGGTTCCTCTTAAAACAATGACACAAGATGCGCCAAACGCAAAACCTGCTAACAAAAAGCAAGGGAGAAATTCAGAAACTTGAGCAAGGAGATAAGATTATTTTTCAGCATGGTCTGCACCTTGGAATACTGTGGTACTGCCTGCAGCAGTTCTTGAGCATCAATCGGGTATCTTCTTCCGGAACATACCGTGGCAAGGTAAGCCAGTGGTCAAGGCCGTAGTTTGCCAGCTTGATGGCGTCCTTCTTGTCGGTCTTAGCGCGCCGCAAGCTATTGTTCCGGTAATCATGCACCAACATTGCGTTGACTACCGAAACATAAAAGCCGGAGTCGTTCAGCAGCCAAGCTACTGGAAAATGGTAATTACCCGTGGCTTCCATAACGACACGGGTCTCACCAGGTAGGCTTCTAAGCAGCTTTGCCAGTTCGCACAGTTCGCTGTCCGTGTGATGGATTTCAAAGGGTGGGACCACCAGTTCTCCAAAGGGACGCATGACGGCAATCATACTCTTGCCTTTGGAAACATCAATGCCAACAGAGTTCATTCGCATTCCTCCTATGCAGTATTTGTAATCAGAGAGCATCCTTCTCTCAGTGCCGATTCAAGCTACTCCGTGACACGGGCAATGAACCCAACCTGCTTAATCGAACGCTACAATGAGGGATGGGTAACAGTCTTACGTGCGGACATGGGAAGCCCAAGTGTCAAAGCGCCACCCGATTACTCCCTCATTGTAGCTTAGGCATGAGAACGAATAAAGCACGCCTGGTTGACGTGCTTTACCCGGCAATTATATTGTAGTAGCGTCAAACCTCCCCGCGTATAAAAAGGCCGCCATCTCAAGGAGCTGTTGCTCACCGAGATGGCGGTCTTCTATTGTTGCGGCGTATAGGCATATGCAGTTAGATCTTACGCTTGCTTTTTAAGCGTGTATCCGCGGGGGCGTGGGGGCTTGTGGGGGGACGGTTTATTTCTGTCGGGTGAACAGCTTGTCTAAGATCGGGGAAATGTTTCCGCCGTCCGCGCCGTCTTCGAGGATGCCGGCGGCGACCAGACCGTCCTGATTATGACTGAGCGCCTGCATCGCGTTGATATAGCCGTCCAGATCCTTGTTGATCTGCGCGTTTTCATCCAGCTGTTCCGTGCCGTCGATATAATCCATGAATTGTAGCGTCATGCCGTCCTCGTCCTGAACAAACGACCCAAACTGCCCAAGCGCGTCAAAGATCTTGTTGATGTTTTTTTCGCCGGCGGCAGCGGCGATCTGCTGATTGACATAGTCATAATACCCGATCGCATCGTATGTTTCGCCATCTACGGTCTTTTCCCAGCCCTTCGCCTGCTCGGAATAAGCAAAGGCGGTCATGATGCCATAGATTGCCCCAACATTTCTCAATGTTCCGGGGATGTCATTTAAATCCACAAGACCGTTTGCATCATTTAGGGCAAGCGCATTAAGTATGTCCTCTTTAACAAGATATTCGTTAGATTCTTCATCCTTGTCCCCTGTCATCTGCGCGACCAGCAGCAGCGCCGCGTTTGCCAGACGCTGCTTATCAAGCTCGCTGTAGTTTCCGTTTTCATCCGGTTTTATCCCCAGGGTTTCGGGAGCCATACCGGCATTTATAAGAACACTCGCAAGGAAAGTGCCCCCACCAAGGGCAGAATTCAGCGCATTGATCATTCCGCCCACATTGCCGGTGAGGGCGTTCATGGTCATGCTCTCGCCGCCGAAGGTCGAGGCGCAAAATGCTTCGAGCTGCTCCTGCGTAGCCGTAAATTCATAGTCCTGCCCGTTGATGCTATAGTGCAGGACCGTATTGCCGTGCTTGTCGGTCGCCGCGGTGAGCACCGCGCCGTGGAAGGTGCCCGTCGCCCTGTCGTACGCGAGGTTCGTATACAGCTTGAACCGGCTGTCCTGATTGCCGGAAAAATACCTTTGGAAGAATGCGCCATTGCGGTCGACCGAGGAGATGACCTTATCCACCTTGCCGTCCTTGGTCAGAGACGCCGCGCCGCCGGAGGGTCTGCCGTCGTACTGCCCCGCATCGTAGGACGCGGATGCAAACGCCGTGTTCACCGCGCCGAGAAGCTGTAAGTCCGCCGCCTCGTTCGCCTTTTTCACATAGCCCGAGTACGCCGCCGAGCCGACGCCGGCCAAAATGCCCATGATCGCGATGACCACGACAAGCTCGACCAGCGTAAAGCCGCTCTGCCTGTTTTTGTCCATGACTGTTCCTCCTATTCCTGTTTTCTTTCTCTCCTTCCCCGCCGCGGGGAGCGTTCGTTGCCTGTTCCAACGGTTCGCGCCCAT
>ERZ506887.1908-NODE-1908-length-10563-cov-10.646270_pt1 | contig 10563 bp, 4 predicted proteins | sample MGYA00512905_ERZ506887 | MGnify/ENA metagenome assembly ERZ506887 | reverse complement strand
TGCTCGAAAACTATTACGACATCAATAAGAAAGATCAGTTCGAAAGCCTCTTCGGAAAACTTTACATCGGAGAAAATCCTACCCCCGAACGCAACAGTTATCTTATCCTGCATCTGAATTTTGCCATGATTTCAGCAGGATTGGATAATTATAAAAAGGGACTTGATGCCCATTGCAACAACAAGTTCAATTCCTTCTGCAGCAGATACGCCCACCTATTGCCACCGGGCATAAAGGAAGAGATGAACCAGAAGGAAGATGCCGTTGCCCAATTGGGATTTCTATGCGACAAATGTACTGAAACAGGCTTGAAGATTTATCTCTTCATCGATGAGTACGATCATTTTAGCAATCAGATTCTTGCCCACAAAGAGCATGAAACCCGATACCGCGAGCAGACTCACGGCGAGGGATATTTGCGCCATTTCTTCGACACAATCAAGGGAGCTGCAGGAGATTCGTTGGGTAGAGTCTTCGTTACAGGAGTAAGCCCCGTAACCATGGATGATCTGACCAGCGGTTTCAACATTGGAACCAACTATTCCCTATCTCCTGAGTTCAACGAGATGGTAGGATTTACCGAGGATGAAGTACGTGAAATGCTGGCTTATTACTCTAGCGTGCTGCCATTCCGCCATAGCGTGGATGAGCTTATAGAAGTGATGAAACCATGGTATGATAATTATTGTTTCAGCATCAGAAGATATGGCAAGACAACCATGTACAACTCCGTGATGGTGCTCAATTTTGTGGACAATTACATTCGCAACGATTATGATATTCCTGATAGCATGTTGGAAACCAACATCCGCATCGATTACGACAAGATTCGCATGCTCATCCGCCACGACAAGGAGTTTTCCCACGATGCCAGCATCATACAGGATATTGTAACCAAGGGATACACCACGGGAACCCTGATGGAGAATTTCCCCGCCGAGCGCATCAACGATCCTGACAATTTCCTGAGTCTGCTCTTTTATTTCGGCATGGTAACGATAGGCGGCACCTACCAGGGCAACACCCGCTTTGTTGTTCCCAACGAGGTGGTACGAGACCAGATGTACACCTATCTGCTGGATACCTACAAGGAGAACGACCTCACCTTTGAGCAATACGACAAGACCCAACTGGAGAGCAAGCTTGCCTACGAAGGCGCATTCAAGCCCTACTTCGCCTACATAGCCGGTTGCCTGAAGCGCTTCTCTTCCCAGCGCGACAAGCAGAAGGGCGAGGCCTACGTTCATGGTTTCACCCTGGCGATGACGAGCCAATGCAAGTTCTACCGTCCAATCTCGGAACTGGACAACGATGGCGGTTATGCCGACATATTCCTCCTACCCCTCTGCGACATTTATAAGGACATGGAAGATTCCTACATCGTGGAGCTGAAATATTGTAAGCCGGGCACCAGCGATGTGCAGTTGAACCATCTCTTCGAGGAAGCCTCTGCTCAGATAAGGCGCTACGCCGATAGCGACATCGTGCGCGAATCTGTAAAGAGAACGAAGCTTCATCAGCTCGTTGTGATTTACCGGGGAGCAGAGATGGCGATGTGCGAGGAAGTAGAATAGAGTGAAATAAAAGACATACAGAAAGAAAGGGCAAAAGCATCATACCATATATTGACAAGGTAATGCTTTTGCCCTTTTATCGTTAACGGATAATGTATTTCAAAACGCCGATGGTAGCAGTCTTGGCTTCATTATCTTCTGGAATTTCTATGGTATGGAAGCCATCTTTGTTGAGTGGCTGCAGTTCTATCTTTGAATGAACTTCCACCCCTTCTTCGTTCACAGTTTTCTCGCTATGAAACTTTTTGATGGTATATTTTCCGCCATATTCCTCGTAATATTCATTTACTTGCGAGAGTACGATTTCTCCTTCCCTCGAACCTCCATGATAACGTTCAAACACGCACAAGTTTCCATCCTTAATTTTCGGCAGCATAGAGTTGCCCTTGGCGTGAACCATGAACATTTCCCTGTTCGGAGTGAAAGGTAATGAGGATACATCCACCCATCCTTCCGTCTCCGGCTCCTCATATTCATCGAAGTAACCACAGGCAGCCTGGATGGAATACAGAGGGAGAAAACGGGTGAAGCGGTCGGAAGGAGAGATGCTATGAAGAATTGCTGTATTCAAGCTGTCCCCATCCATAAGCACATCAAACATATCCTGCATCAATTTCCAACCATCTGTACTACCAGGCTGATAGGCATATTCCTCATTATCATTATAATACCATGTACCATTAGCAGCTATTACAATACCGCCAACGTAATTTATTCTGCCTTCAGCCAAGTTGTTCAACATAGAAAGACGCTTCTGCAAAGCCTCAGCCTTGTTTTTCGTGTCTTTAGATACAGCCGTCTGACCTCCTTTGGTGTCAAAGATGCCGATAGTACCATCCTTCTTTTTGAAAATCCAGTCGGGATAGAAAAGTGCTTCTTCTTTGCGTTCTTCGCTGAAATAACGAATGGCAAGCCAATCCTTACCGCTATCTCCATTCTTAAACCACCATTCTATACCATCCTGACCCTCAAGATACTTGTAAAAGCTCTCTTCCGTTTTTCTGCCAGTATAGTCTTGCCCCAAGAAGAAAGGATGCAACAGGCATTTCTGCTCCGTCAGTTCATCATGTTCTTCTGTATAAGAATACATTTTCTTCAATACAAAAGGAACACTCTGTCGCTTTCGGTTTTCCTCTCTGCGCTTACGTAATTGTTCTTCGAGCAAAGGATGGTATGCCTTAAGCGTTTCCGTGATAAGGCGTCTGAATATACTTGAAGCAGAACCGTTTAATGCATCATGCAAGAAAATACGATACCATTTATCTTCGTCTTCATTCTTCAGAGCATAATACTTGAACCACAAGCGTATGGCACTTTTCAAAGTTGGAACAGAACGCACGATGTTTCCCACCTTGCAATCATTATCTGATTGCGAACGCAGGATTTCCACCAAAGTGAAAGTAAAGAGTTTCTGCACATCACTCCTACTCCACTCGCGCTCTACCCCTTTAGCTTCCTTGAGGTTGATTCCAATATTTTCGTAATCATAGAATTGAGCATCTGAAACTATCTCATGCGCTAAATTTCCCTTCAAGTAGAGTCCTTTAGTTTCTAGTTTCCTTTTTACAACATCATCAAACACATCCTCATCAGTAATGCCGAAATAGCGATTGAATGTATCAAACAGACATTGTTGGAATTCACCCGATTTACCCAAATCTCCATAATCTACACGCGACAGCATATCTGTCATCAGATTCGGGTCGATGATGTAATCTTCCCCCTTTTTGTTGTAAGAGATAAGCGTTTTTGGTTTGTTGCCCATTCCGCCATAATCAGCCTCTGTTACAGCTTTGCGTGAGAAGTTGGTATAAAGATAACCATTACGGAAAACCTTAGACACTTCTTCGTGCATGATTGGAACACGGAGAATTCTACCGATGGTCTGAGTACTGAAAATTTCAGATTTAATATCACGAAACATGACCAGAACCTGAGCACGGGGACAATCCCAACCTGTACCGGCTGCGGTTTTAAACAGAAGGTATTCGTATTCGCTATCATTCCGTTCCAGCCCCTCAGGCTTAGCCTTACCAGTAAACCAAGATGCAATTCTGTTAGCCTTTACCCCCTGCGAGATAAGATATTCTTTCGTAATCTCTTCCTTGGTAGGCTGCCCCTGTTCTATCAAGGTTTCATCATCATTTGGCAACTGGATGATAACTAGCGGATTGACGTTTTTGCCGAAGGCCTCAATCTCCGCTTTAAGTTCCCTGCGCTTTTCGATAGCAAGTTTCAGCAGGACATGATCTTCATCTTCGCCTTGATATTTATCCAAATTCTCTTTCGTCTGGGTAATGATGCTCTCCTTAATCAGCCCTTGTGCTACCACATCTTCATGCTTTATTATCACATTCGAGTCATAATCTACAGCTTTTGCCATCACTTCAGGAGGCGGAGTAGCAGAGACATGAATGCAGATTTTCGGGTCGAGTTTGCTAATCACGTCACGATTAGCAGCTTCGGTTACATTCAGATGGCACTCGTCGATTATAAATACTATTTCCACGCCGTTGGCATGGGTATTCTCTACAAAATCCTCGAAGTATACTCTACTCTCATGTCGCTCATCTGGATTTTCCGGTCGTCTGTATATACGGTTTCCGGCTTTCTCGCTCACCAGTTTTTGCCAGTTGATGAAAAGCACATCGTTTTTCAGCAAAGCCCCAAGGCTAAAATCTTCTATCGTCAACAATCGACCATGCTTACTCGTAGGGAAGTAGACATCAAACTTATGCTTGCTCTGCATGGCGAGGTCGTCTGAGAATGTGATCCATACATAAGCCACCTCTCTATCCCAATCTGGCTGTTCTGCCATCTCGCAAATCATTTTCTGAGTCATATAAGTCTTACCGCTTCCTGTAGGAGCTTTCAGTACAACAGGAATCTGGCGATCTCTATGTCCCCATAATCGCTTTATATTAGCCACCAGTTTATCAACGGCTTCTATCTGAAAAGGTATCTGTTCCATACTTTCTTAAGCATTTAAAGATTTGTAAATATCGAGGATAGGCTGAGGAATGCTCTTCAGATTTATCCCAGAAAGATATTCGAAATAGGAATCGAAAGAACCGACGTCGCCCCAACTGAAAATATATACATTCTTCACGCCCTGAAGCTGCTCTACTTCATGAACAAATTCGTTGAAATATTTCGGGCGATAATCTTCTTTGAAATAGATTGCCGTCCATACCTCATAATTTTTGTCCTTGAATATCTGATAGCTATCAGTTTTCTTCATTTCGTAAAGCGTATTCTCAGCCAAGGCCAGCAGGCATCCAGCCTTTTGGGCAAGGATTGTCTTGTCATGGTCTGTAGCCTGATTAGCCGTACTTGTTCCTACGAAAGAAGTGCGATAGTACTTGAGAGAATTGCCGAGAGGTGGACAAGTTTTCTTTTTCGAAATCTCTCCTTGCAGCACAAGCACCCCATCTTTAACATGCACATCAAACGAATGATACAACTTTTCATTCTCCTGCTTTATTTCGTCTATCCTTGCAAGATAATCAGGAACTTTCTTTAATGATGTAGGAGTCAGCTCTTCCTCAAATAATACTTTCGAAATCTTTTTGTCAGTCACATATCCGCCAATAGCATTTTCGATACGTTTTCTTGTTATCTGTGTAATAGTTTCGAATCCAGCATTAAAAACGCCCTTACAATTGTTCTTGGCTAATTTCTTGCCTTTTTTGATTTCATAAGTCTTTTCTGGCGCTTGAACTAAGATTACCTGACCTGTATAGCCTCCATCCAAAAAAGCATGACCTGTAGACCCACTACCGGCAAAAAAATCTAGAACAACAAGATTCTTATTATTACCTTTAGCTATTTTCAACAAATACTGTATAAATGCAATCGGCTTCTTTCCGCCATCAAAAGGAACGCCACCTTCTGTTCCGACCAGATTGAACTCTTGTTCAAAATCCAAGAAATTAGGATATGGAATTTCTTTTGTGTCATTTCTCTGTAAAGGTGCTCCCTGGAAGTAAAATCCGTTTGCGTGAGAACTATCGCTTCTAGAGAGGAAATATCTACCATCCCTGCCATCATCCCCCATATTAGGGACCTTATAAATTACCCCAAAATCATTATTTCTTTCTTCGAGGTAGCTCATGTGAAATCTTCCGGAACTATTACCCGTCTTTATAGAACCACGAATATTTATTTTCTTAAGATGTTCAAAACTTGGTTCATATTCTACAATCCGATATTCTCCAGGATGAAAGACTTTTACTTTCTTACCTCCCATCATAATTATTTCCGGATTATCTATCAACTCCTCAATTTCATAAATATAATCTTTAGGATCAGAATTATCAACTATACGTTTACTGATGTTAAACTTGTCTGACTTCCTATACATCAAAAGCAATTCTGTCGTTTCGTGCATAGGTTTATCACCCTTGAGAATTCTATTCTCATGACGCACTTTTATTGTGATAGTGGTAATATAATTAGAATAACCAAAAACACTATCACACAGCAACTTTAAATTTGCATATTCTTCTTCATTAATGCTGATATAGATAACTCCATCTTCTTTCAACAAAGAAGATGCGAGTTTCATTCGTTTATCCATAAACGACAACCAAGAACTATGACGTAACGGATGATTCTTTGGCAACTGGGTACCATCAGGATATTTATCTAGGAATCTCTTATCTTTATACGTAAACCCATCACTACCCGTATTATAAGGAGGATCAATATAAATTACATCTACCTTACCTTGATGCGTATAATTAAGGCAAGTAAGAGCATGATAATTATCACCTTCTATGAGTATATGAGTAGGTTTTCCATCATCTGTCGTGATGGAAAGATCTGATACTTCCTCTAGAATCGGAATAGCATTTTCTCCCCCAGCTTCAAAAGCTTCAGGCACATCTATCCAATGAAGTCCGAAACGGTTATCTTGCTTCAGCTGAGCATTAAGATAAGCCACTTCACCCTCCAAATCTTTAATTTTCCGATGTAGTTCATCAATATTGTCTGCCATATTCTGATAGTTATTAATAGCTGCATCCAACTATCATCAGGCTACACGCAAAGAGACACAAAAGAAGGGTGTGAACGATTCTTAAGGTCTTCCGTGGCAAGCCTAGGAAATGTCTGAACCACCGTCAAATATAAGAATGCTCACACCCTATATCAGGCATGAACATTGACTCTACATATTTGACGAGAGGCTCACCTATGCTTACCACAGATGAAGCCAACCATTATTGGTGCGGTCGTATATTCAGAAAGAAAGTTTCCTAGGCTTTTTCCGGAAGACCACAATAATAGTCAATGCTTTGTTTTTACAAAAATGTCTGGAAGCGGCTCCTGCCGAATCCATCCGCAAAGGTACGAAGAAACTGGCAAAAAACAAAATGAAAGGGGATTTATTTTCATTTTTTACCCAAATACAAACGAATAAATATTAATTTCTCACACTTTACAATAGGATTTTGCCTATTAAGATACTTAAAATGCTTTTAACTCTGCAAGGCATAGGTTACTTGAAAACTCCAGAAGAGGAATGTTGGTACTACTATACTACTATTAAGAGATGACAGAGAACCACAAACGAACTTTTGATGATTGCGAGGGTGAAAAGAGATAAAACGGAGTCGAGGCTTTCTAGAGGAAATGGGGACTTCGGGGATGCCGGTAACAGGATCAAAACAGAAATGATTTTCGGGCAAGCGTTCCAGTTGTTCCAGTTGTTCCAATTGTTCCAAATAGGTTTTCAAAGGACAATATCCCTTTATAGAGACTCTATAACTACTTAATATATAGATAGTTATATATATAAGAAGGTGGAATGGAACGCTCAAAAAATTAATTGGAACAACTGGAACTGGAACGCTCCACCCAACCCCACTTCTCTCTAAAAGGCTCATAATCAATAAATTATATAGAAATATAGACTAAGAATTTGAAGTACAATATCCCCATTTCAACCGCTCCAACGATGAAAAAGCCGGAAAAAGGCATCGAATAGGTGCAACCTTTGCTCTCTCAGGCATCAAAAGACATGCAGGAACCCTTATTTCCGATGCTCTTCCCGATACTCGAAGTGGAGATAAATGGGGCTATTTTTCAGCATTCCGACCTTAATTAGGAGAAATCATGCCGTATGAAGACCTATCTTGTTGCCGATTCGGGCTATCATAAGGAACAACTGTCCAACATCGCTGAAAACATCTGTCCCAACTTCCGTGAACACGAAGAAAAGAGATTGGAGAAAAATGTTCCGCTATCGCACGCTATCGCACAACTGACAAAACGGGATTTCGTATCTTTGCATCGTGATTCAGAAAGCGCGCAAAATTACTTGCCCAGTTGGAGAAAAAAATCTCCCTAATTGGGAAAATAAAAAGGCATGATTTAACCCGATAAAAAAAGAGCCCCCAATGCGGGAAAAACATCGGGGGCTTTTATATTGATATCAAAAATCCTTAGTAAGGAAAAAGAAGCGGAAGAACGAAGGTCATCACAACGCCGATGATAATCTGCAGAGGCAAACCTACCTTCACGTAATCCATAAACGTATAGCCACCCGCCTTCATCACCAGCGCATTAGGAGGCGTGGAGAACGGAGAGGCAAAGCACATGCTGGCACCCAACGTAACCGCAAAGAGGAAGGAATAAGGACTCACACCTACCTGCTGGGCCGCCACCAGGGCAATAGGAGCCATCAGCACAGCCGTGGCAGTATTGCTGATAAACATCGTCATCAGAGAAGTGGTGAAGTAGATGCCTGCCAAGAGAGCCGTAGGTCCCATCGAACCCAAACTCTCAACCAGCCCCTGAGATACCAAGGCAGAAGCACCCGTCTTCTCAAGCGCCGTAGACATCGGCATCATGGCGGCTATCAGCACGATACTCTCCCAGTTGATGGTCTTGTAAGCCGCCTCTACATTCCGGAAACAACCGGCAAAGACGGTCAGCAGTCCGGCGATGATAACCGCCGTGACCGGAGCCACAGGAATGAAATCGAACACCATCATCGCAATCATCAGCAGCATGATGGCAGCCGCCACAGGCGCCTTGTAATCCAAGAGCACCTTGTCGGCAGTCTTCTCTGGCTGGTCGATAACCACCCAGTTGCTCGTATCGGTAGCCAGATGAGCCAGATTGGTCCATTCGCCCTGCACCAGGAGCATATCGCCCACATGCAGTTTGGCGGCTATCAGATTGTCGGTAATATATTCATCGCCCCGCTTTACACCCAGCACGTTGATGCCGAAACGCTTGCGCAGATTAGCCTCGCCTATGCGCAGACCGGCAAAATTAGACGTAGGCATCACCACGATTTCGGTCAGTCCCAGATCGTAGAAATCAATCTTTACATCCTTCATCTTCCTGAGGCCGTAATCGCTGGCAAAGCGTTTCATCTTCTCCTCCTCACCTATTATATATAAGGTATCGTGAACCTGAATGGTGCTGCTGCTCTTCGCCATGTTCTGACTCACATCCTTCACCAGTCCCAGTCGTGATTTCTTCTCGTTTCTTATCTCGATGATACTCACGCCATATTTCTTCTGGATGCTCAGATCCTTCAGGGTTTTGCCCACGATATCCATCTTCTCGCCATTCTCGTCGATTGCGGCAGAAGGGCGGCTAGGCACGATGTAGCGATGCAGATTATCGAGCAGCTGATATTCGTCTACCAGGTCATCAAGCGATTTGCTCTGCTTCTTTTTCTTACCGCTCTGCTTTTTGCTGAGGAAGATTTTGCTGAGCGGCATGAGCACGATGATGCCGATGGCGATGACGATGATGCCCACGGGGAAGAAGGAGAAGAAGGCGAGCGGCTTGAATCCCGCCTCGGTAAGCACCTCGTCAATAACCAGGTTGGGCGGTGTACCGATGAGGGTGAGCATTCCGCCCAGGCTTCCGGCGAAGGCGAGCGGCATGAGGAAGCGCGACGACTGCATGCCCGAACCTGCTGCCAGGCTCATGATGATAGGCATCATGAGGGCCACCGTTCCGGTATTGCTCACGAAGGCTCCGATAAAGGAGGTTACGAGCATCACCAGCAGGAAGGTGATGGTTTCGTTGCCGCGCGAGAGTGCCATCAGTTTATTGCCCGTCAGCTTGGCGAGGCCGGTCTGCATGATGGCTCCACCCACCACGAAGAGTCCGACCATCATGACCACGATGGGCGAAGAGAAACCAGCCAGAGCTTCGGCTGGCGTAAGAATTCCGAAAACCAGGAGTGCTGCCAGGGCTGTGAGCGCCACGATATCGGCTCTCACCTTGCCCCAAATAAACATGGCAACCGTAATGATCAAGATAATAAGCGTTATTGTCATGCTATAAAAACTTTGATTTTTTAAAATATGATGCAAAGATACTTACTTTTTCTCGCTTTTTTTGCCTTCGTAATGCTAATTTTTCTAAAATTATAGCAGATTATAGGAGGAAACTGCACTTTATTCATCAGTTTTCAGTACCTTTGCCCTCAATTCAATCAATCGAATAAGTAGAAGATCAATCTCCGAAAAATAGAAAATCAATCATTCAATAAATAGAAGACTTAATAATTCATTAGAAATGGAACAGAACAATGTTAAACCAGCTGATGGCAAGCTGGGTATTATGGTTGTAGGTTGTGGTGCAGTATCTACTACATTCATGACAGGTGTGCTGATGGCCCGCAAGGGACTTACCAAGCCAGTAGGCTCAATGACTCAGTACGACAAGATTCGTGTGGGCAAGGGCGCAGACAAGAAGTATCTGCACTACAAGGACATCGTTCCTCTTGCCAACCTCAACGACATCGTATTCGGCACTTGGGATGTTTATCCTCAGAATGCCTATCAGGCTGCCATGTATGCCGAGGTTTTGAAGGAGAAGGACATCAACCCTGTGCGCGAGGAGCTGGAACAGATTGTTCCGATGAAGGCTGCATTCGACAAGAACTACGCCAAGCGTCTGGACGGCGACAACGTGAAGGACTGCAAGACCCGCTGGGAGATGGTAGAGGCGCTGCGCC
>ERZ506887.1904-NODE-1904-length-10576-cov-8.521814_pt1 | contig 10576 bp, 5 predicted proteins | sample MGYA00512905_ERZ506887 | MGnify/ENA metagenome assembly ERZ506887 | reverse complement strand
AGGGTCATAAAGGGCATCATGGCCACCATGGCGCGGTTGGTGAACAGCTGGGTGCTCATCAGGTCTTTGTTGGCCTTGTCGAAGCGCTCCTCCTCAAACCGTTCACGGCTGAACGCGCGCACCGGCATGATGCCGGTCAAGATCTCGCGGCTGACAAGGTTCAGCCGGTCCACCAGCTTCTGCATGATCTTGAATTTCGGCATGGCAATGTTCATCAGGAAGAGGATGAGCAGCAGCAGAACGGCCACGTCCAGCACAATGATCCAGGAAAGGCCGGTGCTGCTGTTCAGCACATGCAGCACACCGCCAATGCCCAGAATGGGCGCATAGGCCACCATGCGCAGCAGCATGACGCAGACGAACTGCACCTGCTGGATGTCGTTGGTGGTGCGGGTGATGAGGGATGCGGTGGAAAAATTCTCGATCTCCGCATTGGAGAATCCGATGACGCTGGCAAAGGTCTCCCGGCGCAGGTCGCGGCCAATGGCGGCGGACACGCGGGAGGCGAGGAAGCCCACAGCAATGGACACGGCCGCCATCAGCAGGGTGAGACCCAGCATCTGACCGCCTACGCGGTAAAGGTAGCGCATCTGCACATCGTGGGCAACGCCCTGTGCCTCGTATTCCAGCTGCACCAGCAGCATGGACTGACTTTTGAGGTTCTCCATCAGGGTATCATCCAAGCTGGCAAAAGCACCGGCCAGCTGCTGCCGGACAGCTTCGCGGGTAAACCCGGGCATCTGGCTCATGGCGGCAAACTGGGCGCACACGGTGTTCAGATCCTCGGCAGTGGGGGTGACAGTCTCGGTATCCGTGGTGGTGCTCTCAGAGGATGCCGCCTGCATGTCGGCAAGGCCGGTCATGCCCAGTGTGTCCTGCCCGGCGGGGGTGTTCGCTGCCTGCGCAGCCGCCATATACAGCACGATGTCCGGCGTGGTGACGGCGTCCTCCAGCGCGGCGCGCTCGTCATCGGTCAGATCGGTGCGCAGCTTCAGCACACCGTCGTCCTGAAGATAATACCCGTAGGCGTTTTGGAGCGCATCGGCGTCCTCTTCGCTCATCAAAAGCGTGAGGGCGTCCAGCGTGCTCTGGCGTATCGTTTCCGGCAGGGGGCTTTCAATGCCGCCCTGCTGGATGCCAGTGTCCACGATCCTGCTGGTGTAGTCCGGCAGCGAAAGATCGCAGTACGCCTGCACGAACAGCAGCGCGAACACCACAAGACAGACGGCCCAGTGCCGGGCCAGCTGCTTGAAAATTTTCGTCATGGTTCGGTTCTCCCTTCGTTGTTTTTTGCTTCACGGGAAGCGTTTTCCGCAAGAATGGCGTCCATCAGTGCGCCACGCAAAACGTTCATCTGCTGCACCTGCTCCGGTGTCAGCCGGGCCATCACGCAGGCAAAATAATCGCTGAGGGCATCTTCACACCGGGCGCAGGCGGCGTAGCCCTCCGGCGTGATGCGCACCAGCGTTTTGCGCCGGTCAGCCGGGTCCGCTTCGCGCAGAACAAGGCCGTCCTGTTCCAGCTGGCGCAGGCTGCGGCTGATGGCCGGCAGCGGCTGGTGTGTCTCCCGGGCAAAATCGGAAACATACACCGCTCCGTCCTGCCCGCGGGTGCTGATCGTGTGAGCCAGACCCTCCAGCATGGGAAAGTGGCACTTGGGACAGCCCCGCAGAGCCGCCTTCATGCCGGCCCGGGACGCCTTGCTCAGCCGTCCGAAAAAATGGCACAGGCCGTGAAAGCTCGCAGCGGCTTCGGTCTCGTTCAACATTCTATCCCTCCTCATTGCAAAATGCTTAACAGCTGTTAACTATTAACGCCTGACAATAATATTCCTCCTGCACCCAGAATGCAAGGACGGTTTAGGATAATTTTAAAAAAGTTCACAAAAAGGGAAGAGAGGCAGAAAGCCTGAACCGCCTGGCAGCTGCATAAATAGAATAAGAAACGTTTCTGCGGGAGGGGCGGCGGCATTGGAACAGGGACTGAAAGGGATCTTTGCGCTTTTTGGCGGGCTGGCATTGTTTTTGTATGGCATGGATGCGCTCAGCCGCAGTCTGGAAACAGCGGCGGGACAGCGGATGAAGCGGTTGCTGATGGTGTTGGCCGGCAGCCCGGTGCGGGGCGTGCTGGCGGGGGCAGCGGTCACGGCGGTGCTGCAAAGCAGCTCGGCAGTCACGGTGATGGTGCTGGGCTTTGTAAGTGCGGGCCTGCTGACCCTGCGGCAGGCGGTCCCGGTGATCTTTGGCTGCAACATCGGAACCACCGTTACCGCACAGCTGCTGGCCTTCCGGCTGGAAGATGTGCGCGGTCTTGTGCTGCTGGCCGGACTGCTGCTCTGTTTTGCCTGTGCAGGGCAGAAGGCCCGGGCCGTTGGCCGGGCGGTGTTCGCCTTTGGTCTGCTGTTCGAGGGCATTGCCGGTATGAGCACGGCGCTGGCCCCGCTGGCACAGAGCCCGGTGTTTGCGCTCTGGCTGGCACGGGTGCGGCATCGTCCGTGGCTGGGCCTGCTGACAGGCCTCTGCATGACCCTGACGGTGCAGAGCAGCTCTGCCACCATTGCGGTGCTTCAGAGCGTTGCGGCCCGGCCCGGGCCGCAGGGCGGCAGTCTGCTGGGCCTTGCAGGGGCACTGCCGGTGCTGCTGGGGGATAACATCGGCACCACGGTCACGGCGGTGCTGGCATCCATCGGGCAGAGCCGGGACACAAAACGGGCGGCGGCGGCCCACGCTCTGTTCAACCTGACCGGTGCGGCGGCGTTCTGCGCCCTGCTGCCGTGGTATGCGGGTCTGGTGGCAATGATCTCGCCCAAAGGGCCGGAGCTGGAAGTCATTGCCCGGCAGATCGCCAACGCGCATACGCTGTTCAACCTCGTCTGCACTGCGGTGTGGCTGCCGCTGACCCCGCTGATGGTGCGTCTGGTCTGCGGCCTTGTGCCGGACCGCCCGCCCAAAGCCCGGAATAGCTGAGAAATCCGGCACATCCTGCCTGCGGGGTCTGGCGTGGCAAACCTGCCAAAAATCCAGCGCTCAAGCCAAATAACGAGCATTTTAAAGTTGATTTCCGGCCAAGGATGTGGTACACTGAATAGGTTATGGGAGTATAAAAACAGGGCGTGGATTTGGCGGTTTTGCAAACGACGAAAATACGCTGCTTTTAGTATAGTGAGGATGAAAAGCATGAAGGATATCACAACGGCACTGATGCAGCAGTTCCGCAGGGAACACAAGGCAGCGCGGCGGTATATGGCACTGCTGCTGGCATTGGCGCTGCTCACCAGCCTGTTCGTCAACTGGCAGCTGCACAGTGTGGGCATTGCCCAGACGGCAGACTACCAGTGCGGCGAAATCGAGCACCAGCACACCGCCGAGTGCTACGAGAAGGTGCTGGTGTGCGGCTATGAGGAGGGCGAACCGGAGGACTGGAACGCCACAAAGCCGGACGACAGCGCATTCCCTGATGCAGATTACGGCGTGGAGCAGAGCGATGCCGACATTGCTGCCTATTCGGCAGAGCCGGAGTACATTTTTGTGCCCCACCAGCATACCGATGACTGCTATCAGGAAGTGAAAACGCTGACCTGCTACGAGGAAGAGCATGTGCACACCGACGACTGCTTTGACCCCGAGGATGGCAGCCTGATCTGTGACCTGTTCGAGCACACCCACGACGACAGCTGCTATACCGTTGAATATGAGCTGGTGTGCGGTCTGGAAGAGGGCGAGCTTGTGGAGGAGCCCAACCCGGACTATGTGCCGATGGATGAGGAAGCCTTTGCGGTGTTTGACGATGCCGTGGCCGTTCAGCCCGTTGTGGATGACAGCAGTCTGGATACTCCGGTGCACCACCACACCGATGCCTGCTATGAGGAAGTGCTGATCTGCGGCCTGCCGGAGCACCACCACACCGTGAACTGCCTGTCCGACCCGCTGGCGGATGTGGAGGACGAGGAGACATGGAGCGCAAAGACGAATGTTTCGCTCACCGGTGCGTGGGCCGACGACCTGACCGCTGTGGCAAAAAGCCAGCTGGGTTACCAGCAGAGCGAGCGCAACTTCAAGTTGGACGATGAGGACCAGACCACCGTGCGCCACTACACCCGTTACGGTGCATGGTATGGCAACGCCTACGGTGCGTGGGATGTGATGTTCCTGTCCTACTGCCTGAACTACGCGAATGTGCCGCAGACCACGGTGCCGCAGCGCGCCGGTGTGCAGGCCCTGCGCAGCGACCTGCGCGGGTCCGAGTGGCTGAAGGCGGCGGCAGAGGTCGAGCTTGTGCCCGGCGATATCGTGTTCTACAACAGCATCACCACCGAGACGGTGGCAGTGGAAGAGGATGTGCCGCAGATCATGGATGATTCTGCCGACGCAGATATTGCCCTGCTTTCGCTGGAGCCTGCAGCCGCTGAGCCCCAGACCGAGGAGCGTACCGTCAGCACCGAGACCGTGGGCATCGTGTCGGATGTGGACGCGGATACCGGCACCCTGACCGTGATCTCCGGCGACATGGACGGCAAGGTGGCCGAGGTGTCCCTGCGTGCGGACGAGATCACGGATGTGATCGATCTGGCCGCAGCCGGTAAGGCGCAGGAGGAGGACCGGCCTGCGGCGGGCGGCATCAGCCACGAAGAACTGGGCGAGCAGGAGTCCGCCGTTGTGATCTGGCCGATCAGCGAGGAAGAGCTGGCGCAGTACCCCATGCTGCTGAGCGCGGAACTGGGTGAAACAGATGCCGCAGGCAATCAGGCACTGACCGTGACCAAGGTCACATTCCAGAAGCATGTGGGCGATAACTGGCCGGATATCAAAGAAGGCGAAACGGTCAAAGAAAATGATGAGATCCGTATGTATGTGGATTTCACTCTGGAACCGAACACCTTTACCCAGCTGCCCGGTACGGTATACTACCAGCTGCCGGGAGGCCTGAAGCTGGACGAACCCATTACAAACGGCGTGATCCGTGATACCACGAATAAGAAAAATGACAATGATGGCGAACCGGTCGGCAGCTATACCATTGATAAGGACGGCAAGGCGGCGCTGACCTTTGCAAAGGATAAGATAAACCCGGAATATGCATTTAAGGGTACTTTGATGTTCACTGCACGAGCAAACTACTCTTCTTCGCAAAACGGCGAGATCATCTTTGGCAACAATATCAAACTGCAGATCCAAAAGCCGGATCCGGACCTCGGTGATATCACAAAAGGCTTTGCAGAGAATGTCATGTGGAGCGATGCGGAGGGCAACTTCTATATCCACTGGAAGGTCACTGTTCCCACCAAGAACGGTTCCGGCGGCAAGGTGGACATCTGGGACGAGTTGCCCCAAGGCTATCTGCCGTCCAGCTTTGACCCGGACAACAGCAAGGGTCCGGTCTCCATCACCCGCTATGATGCAGCCGGACAGGAAAAGCCGCTGACCGGCGAGTACAGTAAAACCTACGAGATCAGCGATGACGGCAAAACGCTGCGCTATACCGACCTGCCGGAGCTGCAGGCCGGTGAAAAATACGAGCTGCGCTATGTGACTAAGATCACGGCGGCAGATCTGGAAAACGCCAAGGCATATCCAAATAAATTTTCTAACCGCATGCACAACATGGCATATGCAAAGTCAGAAAAGGTAGCCAAGAAACAAACGTATAATTATGTGACGTTTAACAACACGATAATCGAGAAAAAGGGCAATTTGAACAGCAGCGGACTCATTGATTGGACCGTTACCATCAAAGCACCTCTCGACTGCAACGGCGGCTTCCTGAAGGGCTATGTGCTGACAGATAAGATCCTGCGGGACGATGTTCGCATTGTTGGCAATATTACCATCAAGAGCAATAATAACAATACTGATACCATCACCCAAGATGATTTTAAAAATGGATACCGGCTTTCAAGGGTGGATAGTAACGCACACACCTATACCGTTACTTACCAGACCACAGCTCCGGCATCCGGCGGTATTGTTGAAAATCAGGCAAAGATCACGCGCGGGGAAGGAGAAGATAAGATCGAGTTCACCGCAAATGCTATTAAAAATGTGCAAGTGGGAAAATGGGGCCTGACCAAGACCCATGTCCGGAACGATGAAAATGGAAAAGCCTACTGGGCCATTGAAGCGTCCAATACCACAGGTGCACAAAAGTTCGAGCTGTGGGATACCATTGGCGCAACCACCAACAGCGCAGGCCAAACGGTGGAAGGCACTACGCATTCTGCCTATGCGGCAGAGCTGCAGGCTGCACTGGAAAGCGGCATGACCCTGAATCTGGCCGATGGCAGCAGTCTAAACTATGCTGATGCTCAGACAAAGAGCTATCTGGGCAGTATCACCTACTATGCTGCGGATGGCAGCGAGGTACCTGCCACTGACGGAACTACCCCTGTTATGAAGATGTGCGTTCCGGTGGATACCTCGAAGAATCCCGCTGTGCGTGTGACCCGTGTGGAACTGGCCGGCATTCCCACCCACGAGGACCTCAGCAATATCCCGCAGGGGGATGCATGGACCTTCCACAACGATGCCAAATTGGTTCAGGGCAGCAATGAAGTTTCGGCCTCGGCAACGGACACCCGCCACGGCAAAAGCATATTTACCAAGGAAGTTTCTACGGATGGGCAGAACTATGCGCAGAACATCCCGCCTGTGGACTATGATGTGAACGCAGATCACCGCCTGTACTATAAGATCACCTTTGTCACAACGGCGGATAGTAACGGAAAAATCGGGTTCAGCGATAAGCTGCCGGAAAACACGACCTTTACTGCCAAACAGCAATACAATAAGCTGCTCATTAATGGAGTACAGAATGCATGGAGCGGAGGCGGAAACCAGTGGTACATGAACTATAATTCGACAAATCACACGGTAACCATTACGGTGAGTAAACTTGCGCCCGGCAGGGAATACAAGATCGAGTATCTTTACAGTGTTGCCTTTGATACGGACCCGGGATGGAACGACCTGCTCACGGCAGAAAGGAAATACGAGAACACCGCCAGCTGGGGGTCCGGCGAGGACAAAAAAGCGACCACTACCACCACGGTCACGCGCAAGGTTGAACCGCTTACCAAAACCGGTAAGCAGCAGCAGAACAGCAACAACCAGTGGAGCAACCGCATCACCTATACGGTCATTATCAACCCGGAGGGTGTGATTCTGGGCAACGGAGAAACGCTGGATCTGAAAGACGTTATGACTGTGAATACTGACAGCGGTGCAAGCTTCTACGGCAGCAATGTAAAGCTGTACTACTACGATCATGGCAAGTCAGTCTCCGAGATGAAGCCAGTTCCGGTGACCCAGTATACCAATCTGAAACCGGAAGGTAATGAATGGCTGCACATGACGGTTCCGGATCACACCAAGCTGCTGCTGCAGTACGACTGCATCATTGCAAACAACCGTAATGAGCCGATGCTCAGCAACACCGTTTCGCTGAACCAGTACCATAAGGAGCAGGAATTGCGATTCCAAACCAATGATAGCTCCGTGACGGTCTCCAGCGGCCAGCTGGTGATCAAAAAGGTGGATGGCACAACTCTGAACCCGCTGCAGGGTGCTGCATTTACCCTCACTCCGTATGATTCAAAGAATCATACGTTTAAAGAAGTTGACGGAACTCCTTCCTTGTCTGGCACCACCAACGCAAGCGGTGAGCTGGTGTTTCATATTACCGACAATGCGGTGCTTCCGCATGTTCTGTACCGTCTGCAGGAGACCGATGCCCCCGCAGGCTATATCAAGGACAGCACGCCCCGGTATGTGTTCTTCTATGAGAACGGAAAAGAGGGCGGAAAGACTCCTGTGGAGATATATCAACAGTACATTGGAACAGATCCTGTGCAGGACGGGGCAACCACGGTGCTAGAGAAAGATGTGACCTTTGGCAAAACTACCGGCGCAACGACCCTGACCGTGAAGAATACCTACAATCGGCTCACCGTCACAAAAACTTGGCTCAACGCCAGCAACAACCAGACAGCCGATGAAGACGATATCCCGCAGGAAAGCATCCAAGTGCAGCTGTACCGCCGCAAGGCTGGCCAGACGACAGCAGACAAGGTGGGTGAGCCGGTCGAGCTGTCGAAGGATACCAATTGGTCCCATACATGGGAAGGCGAGGAGATCCCGGCAACGGATACGGATGGCCAGAAATGGTGTTACTCTGTGCAGGAACTGGACACCGGCCTTTGGAAAACCACCTATAGCCCTAACAATGAAGATGGCATCCAGACAGGCAACATTTATATCACCAACACCATTTATTCGTCCTACGTGCTGCCCTCCACCGGCGGCATGGGCACGGTGCCCTTTGCGGCGGTGGGCGGTATGCTGACCGTGGGTGCGGCTCTGCTGCTGGCCAAACGCAAAAAACACGAAGAGAAAGGGGAGTGAACAGCCGATGGAACAGAAAAGCTTGCGCAGGCGGTTTACAGCCCTGCTTTTGATGCTGTGCCTTCTGGCGGCAGGTGCACTGCCTGCCCTTGCTACCAGTGCGAACATCCGGCTGGTGGATGCCAGCGGAAACCCCGCCACCGGCACCATCCGCGTTGCGCTGTACGACAGCGCGAAGGATAAGGCCCTGAGCGGCGGTCAGCTGACGCTGTACCGCGTGGCGGAGGTGAAGCGCAAAAACGGGGACCTGAGCTTTGAATACTGCGGCGATTTTTACGGCTGCGGCATCGCGCTGGGGGACCTGACCGACAGCACGCTGGCAGACCAGCTGCTGGAATATATGCCGCAGGGCGCAAAGGGCACCACAAAAACCGTTGATGCAGACGGCAATGCCGCCTTTGAAGATCTGGAACTTGGCCTGTACCTGATCGTGCAGAGCAAGGCCTCCAATGGCTATGCGCCCATCAAACCGTTCCTCGTTTCCCTGCCCATGGCAGAGAATGGGAAATGGAATTATGAGGTGGATGCCTCCCCCAAGGTGGGCGGCTACACCCCCGTCAACCCGGATACGCCGCCTGTACCGCCCACTCCCGTGCCGGACAAGCCCGGCACCCCGGAACAGCCCACGGAGCCCACAAACCCGGATACGCCCAAGACCCCGGATGGCCCGGATAGCCCGGTCTCGCCCGGCAGCCCGGATAGTCCGGTGGCTCCCGGCAATCCGGACAACCCGGCAGCCCCGGGAAAACCGGATAATCCCGCACTGGCGGGCCGTCCAGACGGCGCAGTCATGAGCGGCCTGCCCCAGACCGGCCAGCTGAACTGGCCGGTGCCGGTGCTGGCGGTCAGCGGTGTGCTGCTGTTTGCCGCTGGCTGGGTGCTGAACAAAAAGGAAGCGCTGCCATGAGACAGAAAATAGGAAAGATATGCATGGTGCTAGGTGCGCTGCTCATTTTGGCGGCGGCGGCGCTGCTTGCCTACAACAAGTGGGATGCGGCCCGCGCAGACAAGGCGGCACAGCAGGCACTGGGAGAGCTGGAACAGACCCTGACCACAACGGTTGAGGAAAAGGCAAAGTCGGAGACCGTTGTGCTGCAGCCGGAGCTGGACCCCGCCCAGTCCATGACCGAGACGGAACTGGACGGCTGGAACTACATCGGCTACCTGTCCATCCCCTCCATTGGGCTCGACCTGCCCGTGATGAGCGAGTGGAGCTATGCGGGCCTGAAGATCGCGCCCGGCCGGTACTCCGGCTCCACCTACGCGGACAACATGGTGGTCTGCGCCCATAACTATGCAAAGCACTTCAGCCCCATCAAATGGCTGGCCGAAGGGGCACAGGTCTATTTTACCGATATGGACGGCATGCGGTGGAGCTATGAGGTCTCCTATGTGGAGAACCTGCAGCCTACCCAGATCGAAAAAATGACCGAAAAGACGGAAGACTCCGACAACTGGGACCTGACCCTCTTCACCTGCACCACCGGCGGCCGTGCCCGCTGCGCCGTGCGGTGCGTGCGGACGGGCTACCCGGTGCTCACAACGGAGACCGCAGAATAAGATGCAAAAATCCCCTGTGCGCTGGCACAGGGGATTTTTCATATCCGGTATTCAGTGGGCGTTGCCCACCTTCACAGGGGATTACTTGCTCTGGATGTACTCGTCAATGGCCTTTGCAGCAGCCTTGCCTGCGCCCATGGCCTTGATGACGGTGGCAGCGCCGGTCACGGCGTCACCACCCGCGTACACACCGTCACGGCTGGTCTTGCCGTCGTCGCCGTCGGTGACGATGCAGCCGTGCTTGTTGGTCTCCAGACCCGGAGTGGTGGAGCGGATCAGCGGGTTGGGGCTGGTGCCCAGACTCATAATGACCGTGTCCACATCCAGCTCAAACTCGCTGCCCTTCTTCTCAATGGGGCGGCGGCGGCCGGAAGCATCGGGCTCGCCCAGCTCCATCTCGATGCAGGTGATGGACTTGACAAAGCCCTCGTCATTGGCGTGGATCTCCACAGGGTTGCACAGGGTCTTGAAGATGATGCCCTCTTCCTCGGCGTGCTCTACCTCTTCCTTACGGGCGGGCAGCTCAGCCATGCCGCGGCGGTAGACGATGTACACGGTCTCGGCGCCCAGACGCAGGGCGCTGCGGGCAGCGTCCATGGCCACGTTGCCGCCGCCCACAA
>ERZ506887.1896-NODE-1896-length-10590-cov-9.000095_pt1 | contig 10590 bp, 6 predicted proteins | sample MGYA00512905_ERZ506887 | MGnify/ENA metagenome assembly ERZ506887 | reverse complement strand
TACTTCTACGACGCGAAAAAGAACAAACCCCGGTCCAAGGCAAGCACCGTCAGTTTGATCGTGCTGTATGTGCTGCTGATGGTGGGCGTTATCGGCGGTATGTTCACGCTGTTCTCCATAGGTCTGTGCGCTCCCCTGCACGAGGCCGGTCTGGATTGGCTGTACTTCACCCTCTTTGCCCTGGTCGGTGTGCTGATGGGCGTGTTTGGCAGCGTGTTCAACACGTTCTCCGGCCTGTACCAGGCCAAGGACAACGACCTGCTGCTGTCGCTGCCTATCCCCGTGCGTGCCATTCTGGCCTCCCGGCTGCTGGGTGTATACCTGATGGGTCTGATGTTCTCCGGCGTGATCCTGCTGCCCTGCGTCATCGTCTACTGGGCCGTCGGTGTGCTGACCGCCGCCACTGTGCTTGGCGGCATCGCGCTGATTCTGGCCGTCTCCCTGCTGGTGCTGGTGCTCTCCTGTCTGCTGGGCTGGGTGGTAGCCAAGATCCACAGCAAGCTCAAGCGCAAGAACCTCCTTACCACCCTGATCGCGCTGGCGTTCTTTGCCCTGTACTACATGGTGTGCTTCCGCGCCAACGAACTGATCGAGCAGCTCATGCTGCACCTGAATGAGGTGGGTGCAGCCATCCGCGGCAGCGCCTATCCCCTATATCTCATGGGCCGTATGGGCGCCGGCGACTATCTGGCTGTCGTGCTGGTGCTGGCCGTAATGGCGGCGCTGTGCGCGCTCACATACCTGCTGCTCAGCCGCACATTCCTGTCCATTGCCACCGCCAACAACGGCGGCGCCAAGGCCGTTTATAAGGAGACGACCGTCAGGGCCGCCGGTGTGCCCGCCGCCTTGCTGCGTAAGGAGCTGGGCCGCTTCACCGCCAGTCCCAACTATATGCTCAACTGCGGTCTGGGCACGGTCATGCTGCCCATTCTGGGCGTGCTGCTGCTGGTAAAGAGCAGCGACCTGCTGCCTGTTATATACGAAATGGCCGGTGGCGAGGCCTCCGGTCTTCTGGCGACGATGCTGTGCGCCGCCCTGTGCCTGGTAGGCTCCATGAACGACATGGCCTCCTCCTCCATCTCCCTGGAGGGGAAGAACCTGTGGCTGGCACAGTCCCTGCCGGTGACACCGTGGCAGGTACTGCGTGCAAAGCTGCTGGTACAGGTGCTGGTAACGGGTATCCCCATGGCAGTCACCTCTGTACTGATACTATTGGCCGTCCGCCCCGCCCTGCCGCTGGCCCTCCTGCTGATAGCGCTGCCTCAGGCCTTTGTGTGGCTGTCGGCAGCCTTCGGCCTGACCATGGACCTGAAGCGCCCCAACCTGGTCTGGACCAATGAGATCACCGTCATCAAGCAGCGTCTGACGGTGCTGCTTGCCATGCTGGGCGGCTGGGTGTACGCCGCCCTTGTCGGCGTGCTGTACTACCCGTTCGGTATCGACATGGGTGCAGCGTGGTATCTGCTGGCCTGGACAGTGCTGACCGTCGTGCTGACGCTGGTGCTGCTGCGCTGGCTCCACCGCACCGGCAGCCGCCTGTTCGCCGCCCTGTAATTGTGTCAGAAACGTAAATTCTGCCCCGTTCCGGCCTCCGGAACGGGGTTTTCCCGCAGTTTTTGTGGATTTGCTTATAGACACTTCGGGCAAAATGTGGTAGGGTAATTCATCAAAGAAAAAAAGCTATGCAGAACAAGGAGGCCTTACCATGAACGAGGTCAAATCCCCCAAGAAACCTCTGATCTACTACTACATGATCGTGGTACTGCTGGTGCTGCTATTCAACCTGCTGGCCATGCCCTGGCTGGCGGAGCACCAGATCAAGGAGGTGGACTACAACACCTTCGTCTCCATGACCGAGAAGAATGAGATCGGCCAGGTGGAGATCCAGCAGCAGAGCAACCGCATCCTCTTTACCTCCACCGACGGCAAAACCATCTACAAGACCGCCATCGTCCCCGATGACGGCCTGGTCCAGCGCCTGCTGGACGCCGGCATCTCCACCACTGGCGAGGAGATCGAGCAGACTTCCCTGCTGACGGATATCCTGGGCTGGGTGCTGCCGCTGGTGATCTTTATCGCCATCGGTCAGATCATCTCCCGCAGCCTGATGAAGAAAATGGGCGGCAGCGACTCCCTGATGTTCAATATGGGCAAGTCCGACGCCAAGGTCTACGTCAAGTCCGCCGAGGGCATCAAGTTTGCCGATGTGGCCGGCGAGGATGAGGCCAAGGAGAACCTGACGGAGATCGTCAATTACCTACACGATCCCACCAAGTATCAGGAGATCGGCGCGTCCATGCCCAAGGGCGTGCTGCTGGTGGGCCCTCCGGGCACCGGCAAAACCATGCTGGCCAAGGCTGTGGCCGGCGAGGCCAACGTGCCCTTCTTCTCCATGTCCGGCTCGGAGTTCGTGGAGATGTTCGTGGGCATGGGCGCGTCCAAGGTGCGCGACCTGTTCCGGCAGGCCAAGGAAAAGGCCCCCTGCATCGTGTTCATCGATGAGATCGATGCCATCGGCCAGAAGCGCAACAGCGGCAATCTCGGCGGCAACGACGAGCGTGAGCAGACTTTGAACCAGCTGCTCACCGAGATGGACGGCTTTGAGGGCAACACCGGTGTCATCATTCTGGCGGCCACCAACCGCCCGGATTCGCTGGACCCGGCCCTGACCCGTCCCGGACGCTTTGACCGCCGTGTGCCGGTGGAGCTGCCCGACCTCAAGGGCCGCGAAGAGATTTTGAAAGTGCACGCCAAAAAGGTGGCGCTGGCCCCGGGCATCGACTTCAACACCGTGGCCCGCATGGCCTCCGGCGCCTCCGGTGCGGAACTGGCCAACATCGTCAACGAAGCAGCCCTGCGCGCCGTGCGTGCAGGCCGCAAGAGCGTGACCCAGGCCGATCTGGAGGAGAGCATCGAGGTGGTCATTGCAGGCTACCAGAAGAAGAACTCCATCCTCACCGACAAGGAAAAGTGCATCGTGGCCTACCACGAGATCGGCCATGCACTGGTGGCGGCCAAGCAATCCAACTCTGCCCCTGTGCAGAAGATCACCATTATCCCCCGCACTTCCGGCGCACTGGGCTACACCATGCAGGTGGACGAGGGCAACCACTACCTGATGAGCAAGGAAGAGCTGGAAAACAAGATCGCCACCCTTACCGGCGGACGCGCCGCCGAGGAAGTGGTGTTCCAATCCATCACCACCGGTGCCTCCAACGATATCGAGCAGGCCACCAAGCTTGCCCGCGCCATGCTTACCCGCTACGGCATGAGCAAGGACTTTGACATGGTGGCGCTGGAGACCGTGAACAACCAGTATCTGGGCGGCGACACCTCGCTGGCCTGCTCGGCCCAGACCCAGCGCGAGATCGACCAGAAGGTGGTGGAGCTGGTCCGGGCCCAGCACGAAAAGGCTGTCCGCATCCTGACCGACAACCGCGCCAAGCTGGACGAGCTGGCACAGTATCTGTACCAGAAGGAGACCATCACCGGCGAGGAGTTCATGGAGATCCTGAACCGGGAACCGGCACAGGCCCAGTGACCCCGGCGGCAGGGCATCCAAAAAATTTTTATAGCTCGCTGCAATAATCCCGCCGCCGCATCCGTTTATAAGACAGATGCGGCGGTTTTGTATTACACCGCATGGCAGACCATGGTTTTCCACAAAACAAAAATGTGCGGTGAAAAACCGCCGTCAACGGAGGTATTCCAAATGAAACTGAACCATAAATTTGTCCGTACCGTCACCACCACCGCTGCAGTGCTGGGTGCTGCCGCCATGTTGAGCGTGGGCGCATTTGCCGCAGAGGCAGACATCAACGACCCTGTTGCCGCAGGCTATCTGCCCCCGCAGGAGCAGATGGTGCAGGGGGATATCGCCCTGCACAGCGCCGATGTGGCGATCGGCGAAAAGGACCCCACCTACGGCGGCTACGGCGCACCGGAGGGAAACCCCATTCAGGGCAACATCATGCTGATCTCCGGCGATGAGCTGGCCGCCCCGTCCGCAGATGCAGCGGCGAAAAAGAGCGAGGCCCGTTACACCGTCAAGGGCCTGTTTGGCAGAGAAGTGCTGTACACTGCCCGCCAGAAGGACAGCGTGCTGACGTTGGATGTGCCCGCCGGTTCTGCCACCTTCCGCACCACCGTGCAGGACATGCAGACCCTGCTGAACGAGGGTGTGAGCACGCTGGTGGTCCAGACCGAGAAGGGCTCCACCACTCTGAACCTGTCTCTGCTGGTGGAGGGCCAGAAGGGCACCGACCGCGTGGTGCTGCGCCGACTGGGCGAAAACACCTTCCTCACCGTGGGCTTGCGCTGCCGCCGCGATTTGATCGTGGGGCGCTGACCGCTGAGATCAAATGATGAAAGGGCTGCTGCACGCAGGGATGTGCAGCGGCCCTTTTTGCGCTTTTCTGTTAAGTTTTTGAAAATTTGCGCAGATGTCTTTGCAAAGTCTGCCGGGAGATGTTATAGTTAAATTGAAACAGTATGCATTCCCGATAGAAAGGAAAAGACGCCATGGAACACTTTGTGGAGTTTGAGGACGTTTGCAAATACTACCAGACCGGCAGTGTGAAGATCGCCGCCGCAGACCACCTGAATTTCTATGTGGATAAGGGCGAGTTCTGTATCATCGTGGGGCCCTCCGGCGCAGGCAAGACCACCCTGCTGAACATCCTTGGCGGTATGGACAGCTGCGACGAGGGCAACGTCTGGCTGGACGGCCAGAACGTGAGCCACTTTACCGCCAGAGAGCTGACGACCTACCGCCGGTACGATGTGGGCTTTGTGTTCCAGTTCTACAACCTTGTGCAGAACCTGACCGCACTGGAGAACGTGGAGCTGGCCAGCGAGATCTGCCGCGACCCGCTGGACCCCAAAGAGACCCTGCGCAGCGTGGGTCTGGGGGAGCGGCTGAACAACTTCCCGGCCCAGCTTTCCGGCGGCGAGCAGCAGCGAGTGTCCATTGCCCGCGCACTGGCCAAAAACCCCAAGCTGCTGCTCTGCGACGAGCCCACCGGTGCACTGGACTACAAGACCGGCAAGCAGGTGCTGGCCCTTTTGCAGGATACCTGCCGCCGCACCGGCCGCACGGTGATCGTTATTACCCACAACACCGCCCTGACGGCGATGGCAGACCGCATCATTCAGGTGCGCAGCGGTAAGATCGTCTCCAATCAGGTCAACGAGCACCCTGTGCCGGTGCAGGAGATTGAGTGGTGAGAGCTGTGCTGAAAAGTTATCGTAAAAACATCCTGCGGGAAATGAAGGACAATCTGAGCCGCATGGTCTCGCTGTTCGGCATCGTGGCGCTGGGCGTCATGATGCTGACCGGCCTGATGAGTTTTGCGCCCAGCATGCGCATCGCCGGGCAGAAATACTACGTGCAGCAGAACGTGTTTGACCTGCGGGTGCTGTCCACGCTGGGCCTTTCGGAGGCGGACATTGCCGCCATTGCCGCCGTGGACGGCGTGGAGGCTGTGCAGCCGGTGAAATATCAGGACGTGGAGGCCCAGTGGCAGGGCCAGAGCGAGACGGCGGTGGTGCGCCTGCAGCAGCTGCCCGCCGACCCCGGGGCCGACAGGGCAGAAAATATGAACCGTCTGGTGCTGCTCTCGGGCCGGATGCCTGAGACCCCGGACGAGTGCGTGGTGCATGTGATGGGCTACGGCGACCCGGTGGAGCCGGGCACTGTGCTCACCCTGCCGGAGGACACCGAACATGTGAGCCGGAAGCAGTTCACGGTAGTGGGCACCGTGCAGGACCCGCAGCATTTTTCCACGGACAAGGAGAGCAGCACCGCCGGTGACGGCCAGCTGGATGATATCGTATTCCTGCCGGAAGGCAGCCTGACCATGGATTATTATACGGCGTGCTATCTCAAGGTGAAAAATGCCGGCCTGTATGATAATTACTCGGACGAGTATCAGGCGACAGTGGATGACACAGCCGCAAGGGTAAAGGCCATCAGCGGGGCACAGTGCACAGCCCGGCGGGCAGAACTGATCGAGGACGCCAGTGCAGAGCTGGCCGACGCCCGGGCCGAGTACAACGACAAAAAAGCCGAAGCAGACCGTCAGTTTGCGGAGGCAGAGCAGCAGCTGGCCGATGCACAGGCGCAGCTGGACGGCGCCAAAGCCCAGCTGGACGCGGGCGAAGCGGAGCTTGCCGCCAGCAAAAAGGCCCTGCCGGATACCATGCAGGGCGGTGCGGACGAGCTGGTGAGCGGCGAGCAGCAGCTGCTGGAATTTGAGGATCAGCTGCAGCAGATCGAGATGCTGGTGAACCTGAAAAAGGTCGCCGACCCGCTGCTGGGCTATGCGGAAACGGCTCTGCACAACGCGCAGAAGGCGCTGGACGAGGCCGAGCCCGCCGATGAGGAATACACCGACCTGCGGGATGCCCTGCAGAAGGCGCAGGATGCTTACGACAACATCAGCGGCCAGCTGAACGGCTATCAGGCCCAGCTGGACGAGGGCAAGCGCCAGATGTATGCGCAGGGGCTGATCTCTTCGCCCAGCCTTTCCAACGAGCAGCTGGTGACCGAAGCCAAAGCCGCGCTGCGCCAGATGAAGGTAAAGCTTCTGCAGGGGCAGCTGCAGCTGACCACCGGCACGGCCACAGCCTACACCCAGTTCGATGCGGCGCGCACCCGGCTGGACGAGGGCTGGCAGGAATACAGGGACGGCGTGCAGCAGCTGGCCGATTCCCGCGCGGAGTACGAGAGCCGGAAGGCCGAAGCCGAACAGCAGCTGGCCGACGGCCTTGCCCAGCTGAACGACGCCGAGGAGCAGGTGAGCCAGATCAAGAGCGGCGAGTGGTATGTGCTGGACCGCGGCTCCACCATGAGCTTTGTCACCTTTGAGCAGTATGCCGACCGCATGGATGCCATTGCACGGGTGTTCCCGGTATTCTTCTTCCTGGTGGCGGCACTGGTGGCCACTACTACCATGACCCGCATGGTGGACGAGAACCGCCTGCAGCTGGGCACCCTGAAAGCACTGGGCTACTCCAACGCAAAGATCGCAGGCAAGTACCTGTTCTATGCCCTCAGCGCCAGCGTGCTGGGCAGCATCGTGGGCATGGTCATCGGCTTTGTGGTGTTCCCGCTCATCATCTGGTACGCCTACCAGATGATCTTCAGCATGTCCACCTTTACGCTGCACTTTTACCCCGGCATGGCGGCAGCCAGCGTGGCCATCAGTGCGGCCGTCATCGGTTTTGCCACATGGAGCGCCTGCCGCGCCAGCCTGAAGGAAAAGACCGCAGCCCTGTTGCTGCCCCGGGCACCTGTGGCGGGCAAGCGCATCTTTTTGGAGTACATCACCCCGCTGTGGCAGCACATGAGCTTCTCCCAAAAGACCACTGCCCGCAACCTGTTCCGCTACAAAAAACGCTTTTTCATGACAGTGCTGGGCGTGGCGGGCTGCACAGCGCTGCTGCTCATCGGCTTTGGCATTCAGGATTCCATCCTGCCCATCGTGGACAAGCAGTCTGAGCAGCTGACCCACAACGATATGACCATCGTCCTCAGCGACGAAAAGGCACTGACCATGGAGCAGGGCCTTGCCGACACGCTGGACAGTGGCAGTGCGGTCCGCAGCTGGGGCGCGTTCTACACAAAGTCCACCACCCTTTATAATGAAGAGGGCGGGAGCGCTGACGTCAGCATCGTGGGCGCGGAGGACGATGCCCGGATGACCGAATACTTCACCTTCCGCACCCGGGTGGGCCACGACCCCATTCCCTTTGAAGAGGACAGCGTGATCCTGACCGAAAAAACGGCCCTGAATCTGGGGCTGAGCGTGGGCGATACGTTCTACGTGGAGGCTGCAGACGGGAGCCGTGTGCCGTTGACCCTGACCGGCATTGCCGAGAACTACATGTTCACCCGGCTGTATCTGTCCGGTGCACAGCTGGAGAGCCTGCTGGGCGGCACACCGGAGTGGAATACCGTGTACGGTCTGACCGGCTGTGCCACCGAGGCAGAGTACAACGCCCTGCGCACAAAGCTGCTGGGCTGCAACTACGTCAGCAGCGTCAGCTTCACCGAGGACACCACCTCCATGTTCGGCAGCCTGATCGGCAGCCTGAACTACGTGGTGGTGCTGATCATCGTGTGCGCGGCGGCGCTGGCGGCGGTGGTGCTGTACAACCTGATCAGCGTCAACCTTGCCGAGCGCAAAAAGGAGCTTGCCACCATCAAGGTGCTGGGCTTCTATGACAAAGAAGTGTACCGCTACATCTTCCGCGAGATCGAGCTTTTGTCCCTCATCGGCTCCGGCGTGGGCCTGCTGCTGGGCGTGCCGCTGCACCGGTTCATCATCCTGACCGTGGAAATGGATCAGCTGATGTTCATTCGCACCATTGCACCCCGCAGCTACCTGCTGGCAGTGGCGCTGACCATGCTGTTCACCGTTGTGGTCTGCTTTGCCATGCGGCGGCATGTGCGCCATATCAGCATGGTGGAAAGCATGAAGGCACCGGAGTAACAGGAAATGCAGATGTGTTGTAATCTGTAAAAAAGTGTGATAAACTAATTATTAAGGCGCTGACTGCAAAATTGGTGGTCAAGCTTTCTGTCCCGCATCGCCGCTTCATTTTACTTAGAACGAAGCAGAGGTTCCGGGAGGAAACTTTTTTGGAAGTGCCCTGCCCGGAGCTTTGAAGGCGAAGGGAGGGATATCGAATGAATCTGCTGGAGACTCTCGCATTGCTCACGTTCATTCTTGCGTTGCTGAGCTTGATCGTGGATGTGATTCGTCTGACCGTTGAGGTCATGGCAAAGTTTTCCCAGATGAAAAGCGATGATAACAAAAAAGATTGACCGCCCCAGCCTACCAAACTGAACGGTCAATCTTTTTGACGAACGGGATGGAAAGCTGACCCTTGCAGTCAGCGCCCCTTCTATCTATAGTATAATCGTGAGAAAATTCTTTGTCAAGCATCCATCCTGCGAAAACTGCAGCGCGGCAAAGAACCGGTAAATTCATAAAAACTTCATATAAACAACATGTTTTCGCTGAAATTATCTGGTATCCTGATATCACCGGACAGGCAGAGCCGCAACTGCCTGAATGGGTAACATGATTCCTCCTTTACAAACCAAATACCGCAAAAAATACCGCGCCCCGTCTGTTCCGCAGCAGACAGGGCGCGGCGTTTTGTTATGGGCGAAAAGTACAGCGCGGGCTGCCGCTCAGACCGTCAGCCCTGCAGCCTCTTCCGCGATGGCATCTGCCTGCATCTGGGTGAGCACCCGGCACTTGACCATCCGCTTGAGCACGGTCTGGGTGCGCTTGAGGGCCAGCTCCGGGCTGCTGGCGTAGAGTGAGGGCGCGTTGGGCAGGCCCGCCAGAAACACAGCTTCGGCATCGGTCAGCTGGGCGGGTTCCTTGCCAAAGTACCCCTCGGCGGCCTGCGTGATGCCGTAGCAGCCGTTTCCAAAATAGATGGTGTTGGCGTACATCTCAAAGATCTGCTGCTTGGAGTAGGCCTTTTCCAGATCGAACGCGGCCAGCATTTCGGCGGCCTTGCGGGCCAGATGCTTGTCCTGCGTGAACAGCTCGTTCTTGGCAAGCTGCTGGGTCAGGGTGCTGCCGCCCTCGGCCAGAGAGTGGGTGCGCAGATCGGCCAGCAGAGCGCGGGCGATGGCACCCGGGTCGATGCCCTTGTGGGTCATAAAGTGCTCGTCCTCGGTGCAGATGACCGCATTGATGTAGGTCTGCGGCAGCGCATCGTAGGAGGTATAGCTCCCGCGGGCACGGATGGTGTCATACATGGAAGCCACCGGGTAACTGCTGGCGGCACTGCGGTACAGCTGCCTGCCCTGATAAAAGAACCAGCCGCCTGCCAGCAGTCCGCCGAGCAGCAGAATGCACAGGAAGGTGAGCAGACTCTGTGTTACAAAACGAAAGAAACGATGAAGCATCGAAAAACTCCTTTGATGATAAAAAAGAACGCTACCATAATAAACGATTTGCCGGGCTTTTGCAAGAACGGTTCCAGTATAGCAGCAAATTTTTAAGGTTTTATCAAGGAATGGAAAAAGTTCTCCGAAGGAACGAAAAAGTATGACTCCTGTTGCAACTGCACAAGGCCCTGCCGCAAATGCGGGCTGCGCATCGTGCAGAAAACTCAATTTGCAAAAAACTGGAATTAACCCATTGACAAACTAGGTAAGAAGGAATATAATGCAGACAACAAATCCACAAGCCTGATGGGAAATTGAAAGACCGGCTTGTAGAGGAGTGGGAAAGAGTTTTACGGGAAAGGAGGGCACGGATATGAAGCTGATTTGGAACGACCTGCTGCATGCAAACTTCCGCTGTGGGCGAATGTGCGGTGACCGGGCAGAACATCTGGCTGTGAACTGTACGATGCCCTCTTGTTGTGCACGAATGTGTGCCCGAATGTGACATGGGATAGTTTTACAGCTGAATTGTAATTGCCCGGTGCGCTTTTGTATCACGCATCGGGATTTTTTGTATCATGCAATTATACTAAAAGTACAGATAGAGAGGTAAAATACAATGTCTAACTATAAATTTGAGACCCTGCAGCTTCACGTTGGCCAGGAGCAGGCCG
>ERZ506887.1892-NODE-1892-length-10604-cov-4.657693_pt1 | contig 10604 bp, 6 predicted proteins | sample MGYA00512905_ERZ506887 | MGnify/ENA metagenome assembly ERZ506887 | reverse complement strand
AAGAGATTATCCTTTATTAGCCATAGTGTGATTGCCACCGCTTCGAACAACAAAAACAGTAATCCCGACACAAGGTATCTCGATAAACCCTTGTTATTTCCTTTCTATTTTTTCTTTTTCATTGTTTTTTCCATCCTTTTTCGTGAATATGAAACGGCTGATTTTATTCGGATTTATACCGATTCTTGTGCCGCTTTTAATGCCTGCGACAATATAACTATATACTGTAATTTTAAAGCTTATGAACAAAATGTGCAACTGTAATTCTGTTAAAAAACGGTAAAAGCGTCGCAAATTGTGAAAATCGGCAATCGGTCTGAGAAAGCTCGGCCGTTTGTCATCGCCGAATATGCCGCAAACAATATAGACGTATTTATTATCGACTTGTTTAATAAAATAAAATAACGGACAAATAGGAATAATCCGGGGATTGTAAGACCGGCGATATAATATAATAAGCCTAAATACGGCAACACGTACAAGATTTACGGATATTTTTTCGCATTTAGTTGCGGAAACGTTTCCACTGTGATAAAATTCTTTTGTATTTTACGGGCACGGCGGCTTTGCGCCTTTGCCTGCTTTAACGGAGTTGAGATTGATGAAAACTGCAGTTGTTACGGGCGGTTCGAGCGGAATAGGACTTTCCTGCTGCCGTAAGTTTCTTGAAAACGGATACAGGGTGTATGAACTGAGTCGCCGCGAGCCGAAGATTCAAACAGTCGGCGTTAAGCATATCTCGTGCGACGTCACGGATGAGCGCTCGGTTTCAGAGGCACTCAAAAAAATATATAATGACAGCGGAAGCATTGATATACTTGTGAATAATGCAGGCTTCGGCATCTCAGGGGCGGTTGAATTCACAGAGCTTGCAGAAGCTAAAAAACAGTTTGACGTCAATTTCTTCGGCTGCTTTATTTGCTCAAAAAACGTAATTAAATATATGAGGCTTCAAGGCGGCGGAAGAATTGTTAATCTCAGCTCTCTCGCAGCTCCGCTTGCCATACCGTTTCAGGCGTTTTATTCGGCGTCAAAGGCGGCTGTAAATTCGCTGACTCTGGCTCTCGCAAACGAGGTGCGACCGTTTAATATAAAGGTCTGCGCCGTAATGCCGGGCGATGTTAAAACGGGTTTTACCGCGGCAAGAGAGAAAAATACCGCCGGTGACGAATTTTACGGCGAGACACTTAAAAGAGCGGTTGCCGGTATGGAGCGCGACGAGCAAAACGGTATGTCACCGGACGATATAGCCGATGCGGTGTATGCTGCGGCAACCAAAGCTCGTCCGAAGCCTTTGTCTACAAAAGGCACTAAATATCATCTGTTTTTGGCACTTTCAAAGGCATTGCCGGTTTCGCTTGTGAACATCATAGTCGGAAAGCTTTATTCTTAATAATTCGGGGCGTAAAGCAATACTGTTATTAGCTGCTTTTGCCCCGTTTTCTTGTTATTCAATAAGAACACATTCGGAGGTACTATGCAAAATTTTGTAGAGCTTATTCAAAATGTAAACAGTAAGGTAAACAGCGTCGTTTGGGGGCCTCCGATGCTCATATTGATGCTGCTTACCGGTCTTTATCTCACGTGCGGTATGCGGTTTTTTCAAATACGCCGTTTTTGCTACACAATTAAAAATACGGTTGCCGCAATTTTTAAAGACCGCAAGGTAACAAAAACCAAGGACGAAAAAGCCATATCGCAGTTTCAGGCACTTGCAACGGCTCTTGCCGCAACGGTAGGCACGGGCAACATTGTAGGCGTAGCCACCGCGATTTCCTCCGGCGGAGCGGGTGCGGTATTTTGGATGTGGATTTCTGCTTTGCTCGGTATGATGACGAGCTTTTCCGAAAATGCGCTCGGCATATATTTCCGCAGAAAAAACGAAAAAGGCGAGTGGGTGGGCGGCCCTATGTATTATATCGAAAAAGGACTCGGCCAAAAGTGGCTTGCGGTTATATTTTCTGTTTTTTGCCTGTTCGCGTCGTTCGGAATAGGCTCGGTGGCTCAGGTCAACGGAATATCCACGGCACTTAAGGGTTCGTTTAATATACCGGGCGTTGTTACGGGGATAGTCGTTTGCGCCCTCATAGCCGTTATAATTTACGGCGGACTGAAAAGAATAGTCACGGTGACGGAAAAATTCGTGCCTTTTATGGCGGCGTTTTACATAATAGGCGCGCTTATAATAATAATCGTAAACTTCCGCCATATAGGCGACGCTTTCGGCGAGATATTTTCGGGGGCGTTCAGTATGCGCTCCGTCGGGGGAGGCGTTATGGGATACGGTATTTCAAGAGCCATGCGTTTCGGTGTGGCGCGCGGAGTATTTTCTAATGAGGCGGGCCTCGGCTCGTCCGTAATGGTCCATTCCTCCTCTGATGCCAAGGAACCCGTAACACAGGGTATGTGGGGCATATTTCAGGTGTTTTTTGACACCATTGTTATATGCACACTTACGGCACTCGTAATACTGACTACCGGGGCAAATCTGCAAAGCGGACTTGAGGGAGTCAATATAACAATATATGCCTTTGAGAGCGTGCTCGGCAAATGGGGCTCTTATATAGTATCCATAGGCATAGTTATGTTCGCTTTTTCAACCATACTCGGCTGGTCGGTGTACGGCTCGCGCGCCGCAGAATATATAGGCGGAAAAAAGCTGACTGCGGTGTATAAAATAATATTTCTCGCAATGACATTTATAGGTGCCGTTTCGAGCATTCAGCTTGTTTGGGATCTTTCCGATACGTTTAACGGTCTTATGGCTTTGCCGAACCTTATAGGCCTGTTGCTTTTGTCGGGGACGGTGTTTAAAATAACCAAAAACTACGAGCAGAGAGTGATAGGCGGCAAAAAGATAAAGCCGATGCTGTCTTTTTATGACCGTGAGAAATAATTTTCGGTATTCACATTTAACTCCGAATTTGATATAATATACGGGATTTAAAAAGATAAAAGAGGAAATTTATGTCAGGTAAAAAGGACTACATCAGAAATTTTTGCATAATTGCCCATATCGACCACGGTAAGAGTACGCTTGCCGACCGTTTGTTGGAGCTCACGGACTCCGTGGCGAAACGTGATATGGAGGCGCAGCTTCTTGACAATATGGATATTGAGCGTGAACGCGGCATAACCATTAAGGCTCGTGCCGTAAAGCTTGATTACAAGGCTGCCGACGGCAAAAAATATGAACTGAACTTAATAGACACTCCCGGTCATGTTGACTTCAACTATGAGGTGTCGCGTTCCCTTGCGGCATGCGAGGGAGCTGTGCTGATAGTTGACGCGTCACAGGGGATAGAGGCTCAAACTCTTGCAAATACCTACCTTGCGCTTGACCACGACCTTGAAATTGTACCGGTAATAAATAAAATCGACCTTCCCGCCGCAGAGCCGGAGCGCGTTGCTAAAGAAGTGGAGGACGTTATAGGCATACCGTGTATGGATTCGCCGCGAATTTCGGCAAAAACGGGCGAGAATGTCCCCGCTGTGCTCGAGGAAATTGTAAACCTTGTGCCGCCTCCGGATGATAACGATTCAAAGCCGCTCAGAGCGCTTGTATTTGACTCCGTATATGACAGCTATCGCGGTGTAATTGTCTATGTCAGAATAGTTGACGGTGTGGTAAGGCCGGGGCAGACCATGCGTCTTATGGCTACGGGTGCCGAATTTACAATTGTTGAAACGGGATATATGCGCGCCAAGAGCTTGGAGCCGACAAAGCAGCTGTCCTCGGGTGAGGTCGGTTATATCACCGCTTCGATTAAAACCGTAGGCGATGCGCGCGTAGGCGATACCGTGACTCTTGCCGAAAATCCGGCTTCGGAGCCGCTTGCAGGATATCGCAAGGTAAATCCGATGGTTTTCTGCGGAATTTATCCGGCGGACGGAGCGGATTATGAGGCTCTTAGGGATGCTCTTGCCAAATTACAGCTGAATGACGCCTCGCTCTCATTTGAACCCGAGACGTCAAGTGCCCTCGGCTTCGGCTTCAGGTGCGGTTTCTTGGGGCTTTTGCACCTTGAAATCATACAGGAACGCCTCGAGAGAGAGTATGACCTCGACCTCGTAACAACAATACCTTCGGTTGTTTACAAAATACATCTTACCGACGGAAACGTAGTCGAAATAGACAATCCGTGCAACTACCCCGACCCCGCAACAATCGATTTTGCTGAGGAACCCATGGTTGAGGCGCACATCTTTTCTCCTAAGGATTATGTGGGAGCCATAATGGACCTTTGTCAGGACAGACGCGGCGAATATAAAGAAATGACGTATCTTGACGCCGACAGGGTGGACTTAAAATATATACTTCCGCTTAATGAAATAATCTATGACTTCTTTGACGTCTTAAAATCGCGTACGCGCGGCTATGCTTCGTTTGACTATGAGCTTTGCGGCTACCAAAGGTCAAGCCTTGTAAAGCTCGACGTTCTTTTGAACGGCGATATGATAGACGCCCTCTCGTTTATTATTCACTCCGAAAAGGCTTATCCGAGAGCGCGCAGAATAGCCGAGAAGCTTAAGGACAATATTCCGCGCCAGATGTTTGAAATTCCCATTCAGATAGCCGTGGGCGGCAAGGTAATAGCGCGCGAAACCGTAAAGGCAATGCGTAAGGACGTGCTTGCTAAATGCTACGGCGGCGATATAACGCGTAAAAAGAAGCTGCTTGAAAAGCAAAAAGAGGGTAAAAAGCGTATGCGCAAGTTCGGTACGGTAGAAGTTCCGCAAGAGGCGTTTATGGCTGTGCTTAAATTAGACGATGAATAATATAGGACTGTATATTCACATTCCGTTTTGCAATTCAAAGTGCCCGTATTGCGATTTTTACTCGTTTCGCGCCGATGACGATACAAAAAACAGATATGTTTCGGCTGTTTTGCGAGAGCTTCGGAACAATTCAAAACAGTTTAATTGTAAAGCTGATACGCTTTACATTGGCGGCGGAACTCCGTCGGTTTTGGCTCCGGATTATCTTTGCCAAATCATAAACGGCGCAAAATCAACGTTTTTGACCGATGATGCGGAAATAACGGTAGAGTGCAACCCGTTTTCGCTCGGCGACGAATTCTTTGAAAAAGTAAGCGAGTGTAAAGTAAATAGGCTTTCCATAGGCTTGCAGTCGGCAAATGACGGCGAACGTAGGATTTTAGGCAGACGAGCCGGCAAAAGCGAGGTTCAAAGTGTCGTTTCACGGGCAAAAAAAGCGGGAATAAATAATATTTCGCTTGATGTCATGCTCGGCGTGCCGGGTCAAACTAAAGAGAGCCTTAAAAGCACGCTTGATTTCTGCATTTCTTCGGGTGTGCCGCATCTCAGCTGCTACATTCTCAAAATAGAGGAGAATACGCCGTTTTTTCGTATGAGAGACAAATTGCCGTTCCCCTCTGACGACGATACGGCCGATATGTACCTTTTTATGTGCGAATACCTCGAAGAACACGGTATTATGCAGTATGAAATATCAAATTTTGCGGTTCCCGGCTTTGAGAGCCGCCACAATCTGAAATATTGGCACGATGAGGAGTACCTCGGCATAGGTGCTTCGGCACATTCGTTTTTAGGCGGAAAACGCACATATTATCCGCGTGATATTGAGTATTTCATAAGCGGCAACGAGCGTTTAACCGAGGGTGACGGCGGCGACGAAGAGGAATTTTGTATGCTCGCTTTAAGGCTTCGCGAGGGGCTTACTCAAGAGCGTTTTTACGCCCGTTTTCATCATGAGATACCGCAAAAAATGTTTGAAAGCGCAAAGCAATACGAAAAATACGGGCTTTGCAGCTGTGAGAGCGGCGGAATTTCTCTGACGCGGCGCGGATTTTTACTCTCCAACTCCGTAATATCCGAAATTATCTTATAGATATAAATATTTCAGGGCTTGTAATTTGCTTTACAAGCCCGTTTTTTTGTGCTTTTCGGGCGTTTGTGAAATTAAAACGGCTTTTTGTTACAATGGCGTTTTTTTGTCGCACAGCACGTGATAAAATCAAGAGGCTAAACGGAAGAGTTCTATGAAAGAGAATTGATTACATAGAATTTCCGGTGCATAATTTGTAAAAGATTACCAAAAGCGGCGGCAATTTTTGTCGAAGTGTGCTCGCAATCTAAAATTTTACATATTTTCATTTCAAAATGACAAAAGAATGTCAAACTGCGTTCACAATTTGTTAACATTTGGTTTAAAGACTATTTAAAATGTGTTTTTAAATTAGATAAAAACTCTTTACACCAAAGCATTTTTAGTGTAAACTTAAGTATAAATATACGGTGTAATAGTGTACCCATTTGCGCCTTAAAATCGGTAAACAGATGCTCTTTCGCAAAATGATGAGAAACAAGCGTTAAAGCAAACCCGAAGCGGTGCGGATTTATCGTATACTATTATATATAGCGTTTTTAATCAATTTATCGGAGGTTTTTTATTTGGCAGATCTTATATTTCGGCATCTTGCCGGAGCCGATGGCGAGGGCGTTTACAAAAACGGCAAAACCGGCTTCTCGGTTTCTTATTTCAAAAAGAAAGAAATAGACTCGCGCTATCCCTCGGGCGGCTATACGGTTGTCGGTCAAATAGGCAAGGGCAAACGCGAAATCGGTGATTTGCAGTCTGACGACGGGCAAACCGAAAAGGTGTATGCCGCAACGAAAATGCCTCATACAGCGGTAGTCGGCTACATAGAGACAGAGGCTGACAAATTCATTGCGATAGTTAAAGACAGGCTTTTGCTTTGGCTTTTGTTTGCGCTTTTGATAGCGGCACTTATAATAGGTCTTATATTCCTTTTAAAGGCCGTTATACCGACAGGCGGCGATGGCGGAACCACAACGCCCCCCGCAGGCGTAATCGACCAAAATGCCGTATTGGGCGAGGGCGAAATCTCGATTCCCGATAAAACAAAAACAAAGGGCAGGCAGATAAAGGTCAACGGTATTCCCGAGCTTCCCTTGGCGGCAAATACCAAGGAGCAAAGCTTTGTATTCTCAAACCCCGAGGAAAACCCGTGCTTCTTTGTTATAGAAATAGAGCTTTCAAATACAGGCGAGGTTATATATACCTCAAATCTCTTGCCGCCTGGCTATTCAATATCAAAGTTCACGCTGAATCGTGAGCTTGCGGCAGGAACTTATCCTGCAACAATCCATGTTAAGACATACAGCTTTGATAAAGAGCAGCGTAAACTTAACAATATGGATTTAAAAACGACCATCGTGGTTTCATAAGAAACTATATTCAAAATACAGATTTTGAGGAAAGGAGTTGCAGTTTATGCAAAAAATTTCAAAGATTAAAATCGGAAAAAGCATAACTGCTGTGCTGCTTTGCGTAGTGCTTTTGGTAACGTCGATTCCCATGGTTCTCGCGGCCGGCGAGGGCGAATTTGACCCGATACCGACCTTTACCGAATCGGATAAAAGGGAAGCGGCTGCAACACTTAATGACGACGGCGGAATTACGGTCAGCTTCCCCGCGGCTAAGGTTAGCGAGCGCAAAACCGGCACAAAAACAATTGACGGGTATATGTTAGAGCTTGTTGATCTCGGAACATATACCGAAGTTCACACAAGCACGGTTTTGCTGCGCAAGATGGTTAGTCCCACCGGTACCGCACCGTACACGGCTGAGATTACGGCAGACGAAATCAAAACAAAGGTGCCTGCGGGTCTGTCTGACGACCACCGTTACAATATTACGATAACGGCGTACGACAGCGACGGCTGGTTCTCGGAGGCTGTTAACGCATACGTTTCGGATGTTCCGACTTATGTATACGATGCGTCCGCTTATGCCCCCGTTACAAACAACGTTCTTGCCGTGCGTGAAGTCCTTACCTTTGATAAAAAAGGTACCGCAGATGACCACGGTTCGTTTTCGGATACCGGAATCAACGAGAGAACCGCCGAAGTCAACAATGTACGCAGTACGTCAGGCTCACTTGACTATATGCAGGAGGGTAATCACCTTTCATTCGAAGGCAGAACCGATGGTGTAGGCGTTAAAGACACGGGCAACAGCTACGGCTACGCAATGCGTATCGAGTCCGCCGCAACCACCGACAGCCCTCAGTCCTTTGATACGTCATGGAGCCGTCAAACTTGGGACCCGACGGGTGCTTCCGAGATTTGGTACTATCTCGACTTCTCCGAGGTCAGCGTAACGGGGCTTTCATTCCGCCTTCGTTCAAACGAAAAGTATTTTGTACAGGATTTTGACAACAGCTACAGTGAAAGCAGTAATGCTTTTAACAGATACGGCGATATAATTTACTCGACTGTCGGCACCACAAAAGCAGGCTATATGGGTGAGGCCCCATATTTATTCCTGCAGCAAACGGACGGCAGCTGGAAAAAGGTTATGTTAAACGACGGTACCGTTGACCTTGACCACTTCAAGGGATATGTCCGCATACCGCTTCAGTTTATGTGCTCCGAAACCGACTCCGTTGTCACGGAGTCCAACGAGGATTTCGGTGTAGAAAAGCCTATGCCCGATATGTATGTGTGGAACAGCTCGGATAAAACTAAAGCAAATGCCAACAAGTATTATAACGAGAAAATTAAGCTTTCGCAGCCGGTAGTTGTTGACCCTGCCGGTACTTCGATATCCGATGCTCTGCTTATTAGACGCTATTCCTTCAGAATTAACAAGACGGCGACTCTTAGTGGCGAATACTATATCGACGGCGGCACAATGCTCGCTCCGTGCATGACTACGGAAGACGGTGGCAAGACAACAGCCAATTCGCCCAAAAGAGCATATATCGATAAGACCAAAATCGGTACGGGTGAAGATCCGGTAGTTAATCGTACAAATGCTTTTAAAGCTATCGAGGATATTATGTCCGCCGGCTTTAAGTTTACAGGCTGCTCGTATGACCCGGCTTCTACGAGCCTTGAAACCAACAACGGCAGCGTAGGTAAAAAGATTTTCCTTGATAATGTATTGTTCTACCGTACAGACGGTCAGAAATACAGCGAAAATACCCTTAACGGAGAAACAAACACAGGTACGCCCGTTAAGACATATTATGACCAGGAAACAGAAATTCCGCGCGCTATTTTCAATGCCTGCCAAAAGTACATTGAAGATCCGAACTCCTACGATTACCGCGCCGTTAAGTATATCGAGGACTTGATAGCCGGTTATAAAAAATCAATTGAGGAATATAACAAAACCGAAGAAGCCGGAAAATCCGGTATAATCGACGCTTCATTCCTTGAGGAGTCTGCGCTCGATACCAAGGCGGCAGCACTCGGTATGACCGAGGCTTGGGAAAAGTACAAGACCGCCAAGCAGGCTTGTATAGACGGTAAAACCTACGGCTCTGCTAACTCGGGTGCCGACGACTTTGTTCCGATGATTGCAACTAAGCTTGAGCAGCTTCCCGATTTCGACGAAAATACTCTCGCGGTAAGCGATGAGGATAAAGCCGTTGTTAAGAGCCTTTATGAGGTTTATATCCGCCTCAACTTAAGCCAGCTCGCTATGCTCGGCAGAGCGGAAGAGGAGAAGCTCTTAAAGTACTTCAGCTTCATAGAAGAAGAGCTTGCCGACAACTCTGTTGTAATAGGCCAGGCGCTTACAAACAACAAGGTTATACCGTTCGGCGACTTCGATTCCTTGAAAAAAGGCACCAGAAGCTGGCAATTTGAAAACTCAAAATATGCCGGCAAGGTAGGTCAGGATTACTACTATTCTAAGGGATATTTGACATATCAGGTTCCCTTTGCTTCACTTTCGGCGCACTCTCAGGATACCGCAACGCCTACACTTATACCGACCGGCGCTCTCGGTAGTGACCCGCAGAGAAACGGTATTACAAGCTATCGTCAAAACGGTACTTCGGCAATCATTACATCAAACGGCCTTGAGGGCAAAAACGCCGCAACGGTTACCATAAATAACCAGTATGCCGAAGACAGAAAAGGCTGGTATAACTGCATAAGCATTACAAAGGGGCTTGTTGACGAAGACCCGAGCAGCAGCGGCGATTACTCCAAACTGAGAGAGAACAATATGTCGTCTGAGAAACTCGGCGATTTTGCTAAGTCGTATACCAAAAACGACATAGGCGAAACCGACCGTCTGGCACTTGTATTCTACGCAGACTTCTCTCAGCTTGACACATTCTCAATGGCGTTTAATATCAGCTCATACTATGACGGTGCCGCCGAGGACTACACCCTCGACTTCGGCAGCAACAACGCGGCTTCTTACTTCTATCTCATTAACCCCAAGACGGGTGAATGGGCTAAATGTACTCCCAAGGATGAAAGCAAGAGAAGAATTTACGCTTACACCTCGGAGTACGGCATAGATACGGGAGACGGCGATTACCTGACCCTTTCTCACTACAAGGGCTATGTTATGGTTCCGCTCTTCCAGTTCTCGAGAGGCGTTCAGGGTATTTCGGCAACCTCTAACTATCGTATAGATGAAAAAGCCGAGTCCCTTAACAACATTTTCCGTGTTACCATAGGTATAGCGCCCTTGTCGAATTACGACGATTCGACCGTAAACGCAACGAGCGCAGCCGAAATGAACGGTAAGAGCTTTACAATAGGCTCTGTAGGCTTTACATAAAGACAGGGTA
>ERZ506887.1890-NODE-1890-length-10607-cov-4.545868_pt1 | contig 10607 bp, 8 predicted proteins | sample MGYA00512905_ERZ506887 | MGnify/ENA metagenome assembly ERZ506887 | reverse complement strand
GGCTCGCCGGTCAGGCGGGAGGAATCGAAGGTCATGCGGACAGGCACTTCCAGCAGATCGATGAGGGCGTTGCCGTTCTCGTCCACCGCCAGCTCCCAGTCCTTTGCCTTGTTGGCAAGTCCGGCGGCCACATCGTCGGTAAACAGTACCTCCGGATGCAGGCGCGTGCCGTCCCCGGCCATAACGCCCCGCTCCGGCGTCAGCATGAAGCGCTCCGCCGTGGTCATGTCGATGCCGTAGACGCGCACCATGTTGACATAGTTGCCGGACACGATATAGGCGGACTGCTGATAGACCGGCGTTACCGCCTCCACACCGTCGATGCCCCGGAACGCCTCCAGTGCCTTGTCGTTCAGCAGCGCCTTGCGCCCGTAATCGCCGGTGGCGGGCGTCACATCGATCTTTGTCAGGCTGCCCAGTGCCTCGATGCTCTCGCGGTACGCCTGCTCATAGCCCAGACCTACGGAGATCAGCACCACGATACACATGACGCCTACCGCCATGGATAGGGCTGTCAGTGCCGTGCGGGTCTTTCGTCGGAACAGGTTGGTGCAGCCGTAGCGAAACAGGTCTTTTGGCTTCATACATTCCCGTCCTTATTGCTTCCGTCGTAGGTCAGCGGCTTTTCTCCAATACCCGGGGCACCGCCGTCTGCGTCAAAGTCGTCGTCAAAATCGTCCAAGGCAGCGGTGTTTTCGGCACCGGGCCCGATCTCGCCGCGCTTATAGCGGATGATGACATACAGGACAATGCCGATCAGGATAAGCGCAAGGATCGCTATCAGCAGCCACAGCCACCAGCGGCTGCCTGTGCCGTCTTTATTTGCGTTGACGCTGTTGGCATCTGTATCCGCAGAGCTTTCCGCCACGCTCAGCGGCACGGAGATGTCCTGAGAATACGTCTCGCCGTTGGCGTCCTCATACTGGAGGATCATCTTTCCCACAAACGCGCCGATCTTGGAGAAGCCCACCGTTACATCGGCGCTGGTGGAGCCGCCTGCCAGCAGGTCACCCACATAACAGGGGGTGGAGGCGGTCATGCCGTCGGTGGCCAGCACCCGGATATTCATAGCCTTGGCGCGGCCCATGTTGGTCAGCGGCACGGAGATGGTAGCTTCCTTATCCTTGCTGAGTGTGCCGTACACCTCCGGCGTACCGGCCAGAACATCCATCTTCTGACTGACCGGCAGCATGATGTTCTGCGCCGCCTTACCGGCAACCGCCTCGGTGGTCTCATAGGTCAGGTTGATGCCCAGCATGGCGGGGCCAACCTCCGCGTCCTGCTTGGCCATGATCTTGTATTTCAGGATCGTCGTGCCGCCCGGCTTGATGGAATCGGCATAGGCGGTATCCGTGCCGCCTACGCACAGCGTCAGACCGGGGGAATTGGTGAATACCAGGCTGGAGATGATTTTCTTGGCCGTGTCATACTTGGAATTATTGATCAGGGTCAGGCGCAGCTCCGTCTCCTCGCCTGCCATCAGGCCGGATACCTCGGTATCGTCCACATACAGCTTATAGCTCTGCACCATCACCGACATAGCGGAGGCGTCATAGCCATCGATCACAGTAAACTGCGTGGAGAAGGAGCCCTCCGCAGGGGCGCTGTTCTCGAAATAATTGGCCTTGAATTTAATGGACTTGTTGCCGGAGGTGGCAAAGGGCGACACCGTGAAGGTGTAGTCCAGATACTTCACCTCGCCGCTGGCCCAGTAGTCGAAATACTTGCCCAAATTGGTGGAATCGATCACGAAGGGGAACTCGTCCAGCGCGGCAGAGACCACGGGATAGACCGTCACGCTGGTCAGGGTGCCGCCCACATTGATCACGGGGATCCGCATGGAGATGGTCTGATTGGGTGTGCCGGTAGGCACGGTGTAGGAGCCGCCCGCGTTGGTACCCGCCACCTGAAGGCTGCCGAAGGCGGTGGTAACGCCGGACATATTGCCGTTGTCGGTAACGGTCACATAGGCGCTGACCTTGAAGGTCACGTCCTCGGTGATGGTGGTGCCGTTCACGGCATCCTCCCGCCACACAGTGGCGTTGATCTTAAAGGGCACAGCGTAGCGTCCCTTGCTGGCAAACTCGCTGATCTTGAACTCGAACCACACCTCCGCTGTGGAGTTGTAGGACATATCCTTTAAGTGCTGCACATCGCTGGCGTAGATCAGCTCAAAGGGCCAGTTGGACACGCTGGCGTCGGTAGGCACATCGGGATAGATGTTGATGTTGCGCAGCATGTATTTCTCGCTGGGCAGATATTCCTTGTTGACCGCCAGCGGCAGCACGATCTTCACCACCTGACCGGGAACGCCTTTGGGGGACTGTGCGCCGGTATCCATCAGGATCAGGGCGTTGGCGTCGCTGGGTATGACCTTGATATCCGTGTTGGGCTTTTCGTCTGTAACCGAGACCCCGCTGACGCCAGCGTCCTCTCCGTTTTCGTAAGACGTGTAAGCCTCAATGGTGCTGTCATCTATCACATCCTCTGTGACTTCTTCCGCCATAGCAACGGCGGGCAGCAGGGATACTGTCATCCATACGCAGATCAACAGGGCCAGTACCCGTTTTACCGTTTCTCTTTTCACTGTGCGTTCTCCTCTCCGGTGTGGTGATTTTCTATCTCTATCTTTCCGTCACTGAAATAGACGGTACGATCTGTGTAACACTGCATCTGCGGGTCATGGGAGCTGAGGATGAAGGTGGTGTTCCTCTCCCGGAAGATCTCACACAGCAGCTCCATGACCTCCTGGCCGGTGCGGCTGTCCAGATTCCCGGTAGGCTCGTCCGCCAGCACGATGGAGGGCTCCGTAATAATGGCACGGGCGATACTGACGCGCTGCTGCTGACCGCCTGACAGCTCCGCAGGCCGGTGATCTACGTGTCCGCGCAGTCCCACGCGGCTCAGGGCCTGCCACGCCAGCCAGTTCCGTTCATCCTCCGGCACGCCTCGGATGGCCAGCGGCAGTGCCACATTCTCCAGTGCTGTGTATTGGGGCAGGTTGTTGTAGCTTTGGAACACAAAGCCAATATAGCGGCGGCGGAACCTTGTCCGCTGTTCCTCGTCCATAGCCTCCAAATGATGCTTGCCTCGGACAATGATCTCACCCTCCGTGGGCGGCTCAAGACCTGCCAGCATATTCAGCATGGTGGACTTACCGGAGCCGCTGCGGCCTGCGACACAGACAAATTCGCCCTGCAGCACGGACATGTCCACGCCATCCAGCGCACGGACCGTGTTGCCGCCGACGGTGTAGTGCTTCTTCAGCCCCACCGTCCTGATGATGGTTTTTTGTTCACTCATAGTTCTCTCTCGCTATCTCAAATGTGGAGGGCGGCAGCACATAGTTCCGCTCCTCCGCCGTCAGGCCGAACTTGATCTTGATGCGCTCCAGCTTCCGCACCCACGGGTCGCCCAGCGCCCACAGCACCAGAAACGTACACAGCCCGTGACAGAAATCGAAGAAGAAGCTGGATAGATAGGCCGCGCCTATCGTCTGCCAGGTAAGGGGGCTGACGTACCCGATGATGAAATACAGGTTCATGATCCAGCCGTACAGAAAGCCGGACAGGAAACCATAAAGGCACAGCCGCAGGGGCGCGTGGTCGGTAAGCTGCCGCACAAAATGCAGCAAATCGCCCCGGTTGGTATTCTCCGGACACAGCCTGTCCCACCATTGCGCCGTAAAGTGACGGCGGCTTCTGCCTTTGAATACGCCGGCATTTTGCAGAATACCCGCCAGGAAGCCCACCAGTCCCCAGGTGAACATCTGCCATGGCGTCCACGGCCCCTGTCCGAAAATGAAGTTGCTGACAAAGGCGGTCAGCGCGCCGGTAAGAAAGCCCGCCTCCGGCCCGAAGGCCACCGCCGTAATGATAATGATGGCGGAGCAGGGCTTGAAGTTGGGCAGCGGGATGATCTCAAACACGGTGCGGCCTACCACGGCAATGGCCGCCATCACCGCAATCGGCACCAGCTCGCGAGCCTGGGGCTTCTTCTTATCGAATACCAGTATGAAGGGGATGGCGGACGCCAGCAGGAACAGCAGGCCCAGCAGAATATCCGAGTTTAATATGATGTAGTCCCAGAAAGTGCGTGACCCCACCGGATTGACCGCGGGACGGTGACTATGATAATAGCCGAAGGCCGCCATCAGGGCGGGCAGCACCAGCAGGATCACCCACGCGGCGGCTCTGGTGCGGCGGCTGACAAAGAGCTTCGACACGACGCGATCACCTCCTCGCAGGTAATGTCCATGGGGAAGTGCTCTGCCGCGATGCGGTTGGCGTCGGTGGTATAGAACCGGTTTCCGGCAAAGAAGGCGTGGGGCTCGCCCTCGGAGAGCAGCAGCCCGTCAAACATCAAGGCGCAGCCTGTGGCATACCGGGCGGCGAATTCCACATCGTGGGTCACCACCAGAATAGACGCGCCCTCCCGGCACAGTGCCAGCAGCAGCTGCGCCAGCTCCGCCTTGGCATAGGCGTCCAGCCCCTTGGTGGGCTCGTCCAGCAGCAGCACCGTGGCCTCCCGCAGCAGCAGCTTGCCCACGGCCAGACGCTGGATCTCACCACCGGACAGGTCGTAGGGATGCCGCGCCAGCAAGGGCGTCAGCTCCAGCTTCTCCGCCATCTGCACGGCCTTGGCTTTGTCCTGTTCAGCACTGTCCAGCAGCTCCTTCTCCACCGTATCGGCCACAAACAGCGACCGGGCGTTCTGGGGCAGCATACACAGCCGCTGACCCTTTGCCAGCTTCACCTTGCCACGATAGGGCTTTCGGAAGCCGGCCAGCACCTGCATCAGTGTGGTTTTGCCTGCGCCGTTACCGCCCAGCAGACACAGCAGCTCACCTTCTCGAAGCGTCACATCTGTGCCGCGAAGAATGTCTTTGCCCTTTTCGGTATAGCGGAACCAAAGCTCCTTGCCCTCTAAAACGGCGGGGTGCTTTGCTTCTTTCTCAGGTTTTGCGGTTTCAGGCGCGGAATCCTCCGCCGTGATGGGCAGCAGCCGCTCCAAGCGGCGGCGGCCATCCCGCACCGTCAGGGGCAGACCGTCCGTTTGCTCCAATTCGCTGAAGATACGGACGGCAGCGGGAAGTCCGAAATAGATGCGGCTCTTTTCCGCGCTGCCGGACAGCTGCCGCGCGATCTCAGCCGGTGCGCCGTCTGACAGGATACGCCCCCGATCCATAGTCACCACACGGTCGGCGGCGGGGAATACCTCGTCCAGCCGATGCTCCGTCAAAAGGATAGCTACGCCCAGCTCACGGTTGATCCGCTGGACGGTGGCAAGCAGATTGCGAGCCGCCAGCGGGTCCAGCATGGAGGTAGGCTCGTCCAAAATCAGCAGCTTCGGCCCCATCGCCAGTGCCGAAGCCAGATTCATCAGCTGCTTCTGGCCGCCGGACAGCTCCGTGGTCTTACTGCGGAACCATGGTTCCATGCCGAAAAAAGCGGCCATCTCCGCCACACGGCGGCGGATCACCGGCACGCTCAGTGCCATGTTCTCAAGGCCGAAGGCCAGCTCGTTCCATACGAAATCGGTGACGATCTGATTATCCGGGTTCTGCTGTACGAAGCCGATCTCCGCCGCGGCGGTCAGCTCCGGCAGTTGGGAAAGGGGCGCGTCCTTATAAAAGGTCTCGCCGGCCTTTGCCCCAACGGGCAGCAGGCCGGGCTTGGCATGGCGCAGCAGTGTGGTCTTGCCGCAGCCGGAGGGGCCGCACAGCACCACATACTCGCCTTTTTGTATCTCTAATGTTACCTCGTCCAACGCCCGCGTTTCGGCCAGCGGGTAGGAGAAGCTCAGGTGTTCAAACCGTAAGAGCGCCATCTGATGGCCTCCTTTGTTTCAAGAATACCGGGCAGGAACATCAGCACGGCGTAAAAGACAAACATGGTATAGCTGGCACTGCCCAGCAGCACCGGCGTCATGGCGGGATAGAACTCCATATACCCGTGGCCGAAGGCGCGGGCAGTGATGCAGACGCCTGCCACTGCCAGAATGAGGCCCAGCGTCCGAGCGTCCCGGCCATCGAAGCGGAACAGGTGGAAGGTGGTGCGCCGCTTGGCGCCATAGCCCCGGGCTTTCATGCTGTCCGCCGTTTCCACCGCCGCCTCCATGCTCATGGTCAGCAGCACCGACAGGTTCCGCAGGGCGCTGCCCAGCCTTTGCAGCAGCCGCGTACCTTCCTCCTGTAACATGGCCTGAGATTGCCGGATCTCGCGGCGGTTCTGCTGAAGCTGTGGGATGAAGCGCAGCGTCATGGTGATCAGCAGCGACGTGCCGGGGAAGGGTTTGCCGAACAGGTACAGGAACTTATCGGAGGTCATGACCTCCTGATAGCAGGTAAACCACATAATGACCGCGCACAGGGAGCAGCCGGACACCAGACCGTAGCACACCGCTTCCAGCGTGTACCACAGGTGGTTGATGGTAAAAAGCATGGTCACGCCCCGATGGTTGAACAGGGGGTTGGCAAGGGCAATCAGCAGAAACATAGGCCCCACAAACCGCATGGTGTGGCCGTAGGCCCTCCAGCCCCGCAGTCGGATGGAAAACCAGCTGGCACCCAGGAACGACAGCACCACCGTGACCGGGTGCATACAGGCCAGTGTTAGGCCCAGCACCAGCACGAAGTACGCCATACTGACCGCCGGGTGCAGGTTCCCGAAGAAACGCATCCGGGTATCAGTCATGGGTGTCTTTCCAATCCTGCGCGCCTTCCCACCAAGAGCTATCCAGATCAAGACCAAGATCGCAGGTGTAGTTCCACTCGATCACTTCGCCGGCCTTGACGTAGTACACGCCGCAGCCGTAGTTGGGATACCAGTCGTTGACACAGTACATCCAGCCGCTCCAGCGGCCGCCGTCGAACTCATAGAGGTTGTTGATGCCATCCACATAGCAGCCACTGGAGGTACCGCCCCGATAGGACATGTGAATCTTATACTTATCGCAGACGTAGGACAGGACGTCAAAGACCGTGTCACCCTCCTCGATCTCCACCGTGGTTACCGGCAGGATCACGCCGGAGGCCGGGACGATGCCCGCCCACTTGCTCTCCAGATGCATACCGTTATTCACCGCCGTATCGCAGCGAATGGTAATGGTGACGGTGTTTTTCTTGCTTTCGGGCTTCTGCTCGGGGGTAGGCGCGGGGGTATTGCTGTCCTCGCCCTTCTGGTCGTTCTTTTTATTGTCGTCCTTTTTGCCGCCGGAGTTGGACGGCTTGTTGGCGGTATCCTCCTCCGGGGTGGTAGAAGGCGTCTGGTCTGTCTTATTGCCCTTGTTGCCCTGCGGCGCATCTCCGGAGCCCTGGGCATAGAAATCCGCCACGCTGTCAGGCTTGCTTTGGGATGGGGTAGTTGTTGTTTCCTTTTTGCCGAAGCTGAAGGCCTCCGTAAACCAGGAATACCACGGCTTTTCCTCTTCGGGTTGGTCGGTATCCTCTCCCACATAGTCCAGATCCAATTCGCCGCTATTGCCGGCAGTGCCGGTCTGGGCGCAGGCGCACAGGCTCAACAGCATCATAATTGCCAGCAGAAACGCGATAATATATCTAAGATTTTTCTTCATTTCTATACTCCTTCAGCCCGTGTCAGGGCTGTTGATTTTGAGGATGCGGGAGGGGCCGGCAAACCCCTCCCGCTATGGAAAAGACAACGGCATTTGCCGTCTCGACTTGCCTTTTGCGGATTTGAGGATGGGGGACGGGGCGGCTTAAACCCCGTCCCCCTATGGAAAGCTGACAGTCTCCGTTCAGACTGTCTCGGCTTGACTGGGGTTAATTGCTGCGGATATTGTATCAAGTGCGGCTTCAGCGGAGGTCTCTGCCAAGGTGAGAGCCTTTGCTTCAGCCTCCGCCTTCTTCTTCGCCGCCCATTCTGCCTTAGCGGCCCGCTCCGCACGCTTTTTGGCGGCTTGTTCCCGTTTTCGCTGCTCGGATTGCTCCATCTTGCGCTGCCGCTTCTGCCTTCGCTCCTCACGGAACAACGGTTCTTGCTTTACCTTTTCCGCCTTATAGCGAGCGGTGTCGCGCAGCTTGCGCATGGAACGAGGCTGCGGCAGCTTTGCCGCCGCCATCGCGGCCGCCCAGCTGCCAAAACGCTGCTCAATAAATGTACCGCCATCCACTTCGCTGGGGGATGGGCTGTGACCCAGCGAGATGGCACACCGGCTCAGATACCGCGCCAGCTGCGGCAGCGGCGTATCTGCGTTTCGCTCGGCAAATGCTTCGTCACGCGCTTCCAGTGCTGCTACAGCCCTTTTGACTATTTGGTTTTGTGCCCACGCCTGAAAATCAATGGGACGTCCGCCGCGTTGAGACATAGTAACACTCCTCCTTATTACGAAAAAATGCCGGACAAACCCCTTCTCAGGGGATGACCAGCGACATTTTGGCAAGAAAAAACGCTGACAAAATCCGTCAGCGCACGCTCCTGCCCTCGTCACAGCGAGAGAGCGCCACTGTGTACCAAAGATCCTTGACCGTGCAATTCTCCTGCCCTCGCGCCACAAGGCTTTCGCCTTTCGTACATGATCTACCTTCTCAGAAGCTTCCTCCCAATGGCGGTATTACCCAACAGCTTTCGCCGCTTCGACCATTTCCTTGCGCTCACAGTGCCGTCCGCAGAGGGTTTCTAACCCAAATTCCTTTTAGGCTGCTGCCTGATCTTTTGCATATAAAAAGATCTTTACGACCAACACAGCCACACGGTGTCACCGGATCATATTTACTTGTCTGGTGCAAATGAATGATGCTGCTGCGGTTTGTGCATACTGCAAAGTGTCAGCACACGCTCTGGGTATTTCGTAAATCATATACAATTCACGACAGAAAAGTTACCGCAATTCCATTTTTTACTATACATTGACTTGCTAAAAAAGTCAACAAAAAATGCAGAAAAATTGTGAAAAAGCAAGAACCCTCTGAATTACAATTCAAATTGCTTCATATTGTTTCCATCATCTGGAAGTTCAAAAGAAAGGATACCACGGCATCTTGTTTATTGCCGTCACAAACACCGTCAGAAAGAAGGGAAGATTACTATGCCACGTCGCGGAGAGAACATTTACAAACGGAAAGATGGCCGGTGGGAGGGTCGCTATATTCGTGGCCGAACACCTGCCGGCAAGGCGGAATATGGGTATGTTTATGCCAAGAGCTATGCCGCCTGCCGTGAGAAGCGGCGAAGGATGGAAGATGCGCTGCCACAGAAGCCTATGTTGACAGGTGAAATGTCGGTATGTCAGGCAGCAGAATTCTTCCTGTCCGAGCGCCGCGGCGCACTGAAGGCCTCAACGATTGGGCGTTACGAGTATATGATACGGCACTATATTGTCCCTGAAATTGGAACGATCCTGCTGCGTGATCTGACGGCGGAAAAACTTTCTGTATTTTTTTCGCGGCTGCAAGATAGAGGTTTGTCATGCAAGAGCACAAGGGATGTTGGCGTGCTGCTGAAAACAATTTTCAAAGTTGTGAAAAAGAAATGCCATTGCGACTGCCCCGGCAGGGATGTGGAGCTGCCTGCATATCGAAGCAAAAAGGTCGAGGTATTTGCTGACCACGAAATAGCCGCGCTGGCGCAGAAGGTATTGGATGCACCGGACATCACGGGACTTTGTGTCCTTCTAATCCTGAACACCGGGCTGCGCCTTGGTGAGATCTGCGCTCTACGCAAAAGTGACATTGACTTCCGTTCAGGCTTTCTGCGAATTGAGCACTCGGTTGCCCGTGTGCGGGATGCTTCCGGAACACATTTGGTGGTTCAATCCCCTAAAAGCAGCAGTTCTGTACGTCTTGTGGCAATTCCCAATGATATGCTGGAGTTGTTGAAAACAGCCACGCAGAATATTCAAAAAGATAACTACCTGCTGACCAATACGAACACGCCAATGGAGCCGCGCACACTGCAATACCGGTATCGGAAGCTGTTGGAACGCTGCGGTACCCGCTATCGAAATTTTCATGCTATGCGGCATACCTACGCGACACGGTGCATGGAAAGCGGCGTGGACATCAAGAGCCTCAGCGAGCTGCTGGGCCACGCTGATATACGGACGACATTACAGACCTATGTGCATTCCTCTCTGGCACATAAAAAGCAGGCGGTGCAGAGTATATGCTTTCTCCCGATTGAAAGTACGTGGGGCAGTTTAATTCCGTCAAAAATTCCGTCAGAGATGCCGCAAAGCGATGCGCTGCAAAGACGTGCAGACGCAGGGGTCGTGAATTGTATATGATTTACGAAAAACGAACTATTCCTCATGCAGCCGTAGGCACAGATGCCTACGGCTTTTTTGTTTTGCAGGCAAGGCGCGATCCGGCTTGCCGCATCGTGACCGGGACTAATCATCCGGTTATCAAGACCGTCTGGGATAGAACTGTTCGCCGACCCACTCTGCGGTCAGCTCTTTCGGATGCAAGACCAGCGTGGGCGTATGGCTTTCCACAGCAAAAGCAAAGGCTCTGTTTTCCCCACTGTCCGTTGCTGACATATCCGCATCATGGACATATAGTACCACATCGGCAAGGTCAATGATCTTCCTATAGGCTTGCAGCTGTGCATCCGGCGTACCCACGGGACACACGACCGAAATATGGG
>ERZ506887.1886-NODE-1886-length-10624-cov-3.323966_pt1 | contig 10624 bp, 11 predicted proteins | sample MGYA00512905_ERZ506887 | MGnify/ENA metagenome assembly ERZ506887 | reverse complement strand
AGAAGTAGCTTTGAAACAGAATGAATCTTCCATAGTGATATCAGAGGATGTGGTAATAGATGGTGGAGAAGTAAAAATGGTATAGAGGGTGATATGAATACAAAAAGAATGGAAGAAATAATTAAAATTACAGATAACTTTCTGCCAAAAATGTTAGAAGATAATCTGCTGAAAATTCAAAATAATTTTAAACGCGATCCAATGATTTACTTAAAAGAATTTTTTGATTGTCTGCAGCGGTTATTTGTAAAAACCAGAAAACTTCAGGAAGAAGGAAAAAAATCAGAAGTAGCTGTCATCTATTTTTCTTTTTTATATAGCAATGTTTTATTGGAGCGGAATGGGTTTCGGGTAGAAACACTGGATAAGGAGTTATTTTTGGATGAATCGGAGGTCTATGAGATATGGCAGCCTTCTAATTTATTTGAATACGTGGAAGCAGATATGTATAAAACTCAAAAACTTCTCAGCAGTGCATATATAAGAATTAAAAAATACGAGTTATGGGAGCTTCGTAATAGTTATTTGCTAAACTACTATATGGTGGCGGAAAGGCTGATTCAAGAAGCGGTTATTCACATAAATAAAATGGAAAGTTATCGAAAAATGAGAAAATGTAAAGAAGTAAAGATTATGCTGGGGGAATATATGAACCATCCAATATGCATACATACTGATACAGAGCCAGAAATGGACATATAAAATATGTGATGATTTGCGTTAATAGATGTAAAAAGGAGAGAGGAATTTTTATATGGATTACTTCATTATTACGCAGGATAAAAGGTATACAGATGCCCCCAATATTATAAATTGGTTTGATAAAATAGACGTTAAAAATATTTGTCCGGCACGTTCGTATTATCTGCCTAAGAGATTGCTGTTGGAGATAAGAAATAATCCGGAAGTGGTATTTACTGATATTGTTTCCTTTCCATTTTTTCTGGTTTCAGATATCTGTAAGCAAATGATTCAAAAATATGAGCCACGCACGCCTTTTAAGCAGATTGTTTTAATGGATATGAAAACACATAAAATGAGTTTGTATCATTTGCCCATTTTAAAGAAAATTGATTGCTTATCCACAGATAGTGTATTAAATCAGGACAAGAGTGTTATTGAAAAAATGGTTTTGCAAAAGGATAGAATAGAAGGTTTAAGTATATTTCAAATAGATGGCGTAAAATCAAATTATACAGTAATAAGGCTGGATTTATTAGAAAGTATTTTGCGCAGAGGTGCGAAAGGAATTGCAATAGAGCAGGTCGAAGTGAGGGAAATGAATTGAAATGGGTGAAAAAGATAATAATTATGCACAATCCATAAAAGAAGCAGAAGAAAAGCAGGAAAAATTTACAAAAGATATAACAGAAACAGAATATGTGGATATGTTAGTAGCTGCATTATGGGAAGAACGCATAGAAGATGCAAATCAGTATGCAAAAGATACCATGTTGGCAATGATAGCAGAGGAAGAGGCACAAAAAAAGGCAGAAATGGAAGCAAAAAGTAAGCAGCCGGCATTTGTAGATCCTAATAAACAGCCCCAGATAACAGAAGGACAATCACCAGAAAAGAAACAGGAAGAAACAAACCAACGGATTCAGGAAGCTCAGGATGAAATACTGGCAGATATCAGTGCACAACGGGAGGAACATTTAGTAAGAGGAGCAATGATGCATTGTCAGTGCGGCAGTCACTATCGAAGATTAAATCTGCCTTTTAGCCACGGACATAAAGAGAATGGAAGACCACTGATGAATGCAAAGGATTCATTGGCAGGAGAGAAACTCAATATCCCTACGTTTGGGGTGTGCAGCAGCAGCCATAACAAAACAGGAGGCTCTATTCTATTGAAAAAGGATTATCCACGTGATATTTATGGAAAGAAAATATCAGATACAGCGGAAGGAAATATAAGAGGAACGCCATGTGTACCTATTATAGAATCTCAATGGCTGAATCCACAGGAAGGGACGCAAATTGATGGTGCACCTGCAATTACTCCGTCTTCTTTTTTAGTGTGCCAATATGGTGGGATTATTGAAGTAGTGGATTCGGGACAACATGATGAAGAAACAGCGATAGAGGGAGAGGAATAATGGGTGCGATCGGATACCATCAGATTTTTTTAAAAGGGCAATTTGATATTTTAGAGATCAGTCAATTTGAACTGAAAGCAGGGCAAAACCAGCATGCAGAGGCTAAAATTACAGGGATTTCAAAAAGAGGAATTACGTTATCAGATATTGAGAAAGCGGTTTCCAGTGAAAGAATAAAGCTGATAGCAGATGATGAGGAGGCAGGGGAACAGGTACTGTTTCACGGCGTAATACAGCAGGTTAAGATCATACCAGAAAAAACATCCTATGAAGTATACATAGAAGCAGCATCTATGAGTATCTTGTTAGATCAGGCAGCAGTAAGCAGAAGTTACCAGAATTGCTCTGCTACATATGAGGACGTAATTCAAAAAGTGGTACAGGATACAAAAGAAGCATATGTTTTATGTGGTGAAAGAAGTGATGTAAGGATAGGAAATCCGATCATTCAATATGAAGAGACCAATTGGGAATTCTTGATTCGCATCGCCAGTAAAATAGGGGAAATACTCATACCTGATATTCAAACTGGAAAACCTGTATTATATTTAGGGACTCAAAAGAAAGAGGTGGAAACAGATTTTTCAGAGAAAAATTATAAATCTGGTATTTCACAGAATTTTTATAAAATGGGAGGAGTACAGGGAGGTCAATTCAGAGCGGATTATCTTTATTTTTGCGTTGAAAGCTATAAAGATTACCCTATTGGAGCAGCAGTAATCTATAAAGGATATCGCCTGTTTATCAGCTATAAGCATGCGGTGATAAAAAATGGAATTCTATGTTTTGATTATATAATTGGTGGAAAGGGGCTATTTACCAGTCCTTCGATGTTCAATGAAAAGATAAGGGGAATGTCCATTCTAGGTAAAGTAATTGCAGCAGAACAAGAAACCGTAAAGGTGCATTTAGATATAGATAAAGAACAAAATGTAGAGACTGCATATTCTTATGAGTGGACTCCGGTATCAGGTAACATCATGTACTGTATGCCGCAGATTGGTACAAGAGTAGCCTTATATATGAGCGATCATGACGAGAAAAATGCAAAAGTAGTAAATTGTATGAGAGAAAATGGAAGCAGCTGTCAGGATATGACAGATTTCAACAACCGCCTATTTACCTCGGAGCATGGAAAACAAATGCAGCTGACACCGAAGGGTTGTGTATTTAGCAGTGATTTTCTAAATGCCAGTGGCGGTGAATTACAGCTTGTTATGGATGATAAAAAGGGAATTCAGATAGAAAGTGGAAAAGCAGTTACCATAATTGCGAAAGAGGGGATTACATTTCAAGCACCTGCCATTTCAGCAGAGTGTTTCAAGGAATTAAATTTAATGCAGACAGGTGCACCAGTATCGCAGGAATCGATTCAGTCACCTTGTGGCAGTATTTCGATATTTGGAAATCAGGAATATTATGGAAATTCTGTTATTATAGTACCTCATGGTGCCAGAGAGGCATTCGAGCCATTTAAGGATGATCCGGAAAAAGGAGAATTTGATTGGGGTGGTTTAATAAAAAATGTAATAACAGGCATAGCTGTTGCAGTAGTGGCAGCGGCAGCCATTGCAGCTATTGCTGTAACAGCAGGAGCAGCGGCACCGTTCATGGCAATTTTTGCAGCAGGAGCCATTGGGGGAAGTGTAGGTGTTGGCTGTCTGGCATACTCCGATTATAAATCTGGAAATGTAAGTGATGTGGGACGATATGCGATTAAAGGAATATCAGGCGCTGTGAGTGGATCATTGGCTTTGATTTTGGGACCTACGGCTGGGGCTACGAAATATGGGGCGCTGGTGTATTCGTTGAAGGCGGGAGGAGCTAGTATGTTTGGAGCTTTAGCTGGTAACACAATAGAACAGGTCTTGGAATATAATATCTATGGAGATAAGATTTCATTAGGAGAGTTTGTAATTAGCGGAGCATTAGGACTTATAGGAGGGGCAATTGCGGGAGCTTTTTCTTATGGACTTATTCAGGGGACATCAGCACTTGCCAATAAATTAGCTAATGGTACACAGGGGCAGGTATTGCGATGGCTGCGTCAGACAGCCGGAGTAAGACCAAAGCATTATATGAAATATGTGGAGAATGCTATTAATGCTACAAGAATGTTAGAACAGAATAAAATAGTAATTACAACGGTACAGGAAGCCTATGAATGGGTAATGAAAGAACCAATTGCGGTTATAGCAGCATGTGCACCTGCGTATAAGGAGATTATTATTCGTTGTGCCATTCGGGAAGGGAGCTATTCGGGTATATTTTCTATATTAACTTCATTGTTTTCGACAAATAGTCAAAGTGAGAAAGAAAAGTCCCAGAAAATCATACAGCAGTATTTGGAGCAGTATGGATATTAAAGGAAAGTAGGAGAAATAAAAAGTATGAAAATAAGTAGATGGAGTATTATAGCAAGGACAGGCACCCATATGACGCATCCAATTTTAGCACTTATTGCTATTATAACAGAGGTATATTGTTTGTATTTAGAACACAATACATTTAGAGGAATATTATATGTTTTTGGTCTTTTGATAGCCGTTGTAGCATATGTTTTTTTCTCTCATGGATATGTCCTTGACGTACTGTTAAAAAGCATCAAAGAAACCCCAGTCTTAACAGCTCAAAAGGTATCACTGGGAGGTCATATAGAAGGGTTAGCCAGAGGAAAGTTTGCAGGGGGAGGACTGGTGATAACAGATGAAAGGGGAAAAGAAATTAATCTGCTGATATATAACAGCAATAAAGCATTAGACAAAAACTTTGGAGTGGAATTTAAATTTTATTATTTAAAGAGAAGTAAAGTAGTGCTGGACGTGGAGACAATAAGATACTACAAAGAAGTAGATAAAAGCAGAAAGCCTAGAAAAAGTAAGTAGATATAAGGTGAATAATATTTCCCACAGTACCATCAGCAGGATTACTGATAAAATTTCTCCATAATAAAAGGATAGGCAGAGCCATTGAACATCGGCTCTGCCTATTTATAACTATCATATGGGTTTAGGAAACCGTTTGTACTTTAATCATATTGGTGGTTCCACTGCGGCCTAATGGGATTCCCGCCGTTAAGACTACTAAATCCTCTTTTTCTAACATGTTCTTTTTACATGCAGCTTCAATGGCTCCATTGTATAATTCAAATATTTCATTCTTTTCTTCAAGATAAATTGGATAAATTCCGAAGGAAAGTCCAAGTTGCCGGCATACCTTGGTATTGGTGGTGCAGGCGATGATTGGAATGGCAGGACGATACTTGGCGATGTTTCTTGCAGAATTACCGGAGGTGGTAACGGTTACAATAGCCTTTGCGTCCAGATTGTAAGCGGTGGTACAGGTGGCGTGGCAGATGGCATCTGTCACATTAGGATTGTATTTGTGAGCATTTTGAAAGAAAAGTTTCTGATAATCAATGCATGCTTCCGCTTTGCAGGCAATCTTTACCATGGCTTCCAGAGCTTCTACCGGATACAGACCCGCGGCAGTTTCGCCGGATAACATAATAGCTTCCGTTCCATCGTAGATCGCATTGGCAACATCGTTAGCTTCAGCCCTGGTGGGTCTGGGATGCTGCATCATGGAATCCAGCATCTGGGTTGCCGTAATAACAATTTTTCCAGCTTCCTTTGCCTTAGCGATCAATTCCTTTTGCAACACAGGAACTTCCTCGTAAGGGATTTCAACGCCCATGTCACCCCGGGCCACCATAATGCCGTCTGCTTGCTCTAAAATCCCATCAATATGTTCAATTCCCTGCCGGTTTTCAATTTTCGCGATAATAGGGATTGGAGTAGCATTTCTTTCTCTAAAAATAGATTTAATCTCCATAATATCTTCCTTTGTCCGGACAAAAGAAGCAGCAATAAAATCAAAATTATGCTCAATGCCAAAGATAATATCCTCTTTGTCCTTAGCACTGATATATTCCATGGAAATGCTTGTATTAGGCACATTAATTCCCTTACTGTTTGAAATAGTACCTTCGTTTAAAACGGTACATACAATATCTTTATCCTTAATGGCAGATACTTTCATTTCAATTAAACCGTCGTCAATGAGAATTTTGGTGCCTACGGAAACATCTTTGTATAAATTAGGATAAGTAATAGAAGCACCTTCACATGTTCCTAGAATTTCTTTTTCACAATGCAAGATGAAATCCTGACCTTCTTTTAGTAGAATTTTACCTCCTTCCAATTGTTTAAGACGAATCTCAGGGCCTTTGGTATCCAGCAGAGTAGCCACAAGACGCTGTTCTTCCTTTTCCAGCATAAGGAGCTTATGCAGGCGTTCCTCATGATTTTCATAGGTACCATGAGAAAAATTGAATCTGGCCACATCCATACCTTTCTGAATCAGCTTTTTTAGTACTCCCTCAGAGTCTGTTGCTGGTCCAAGGGTGCACACAATCTTTGTTTTTCGCATTTTTATTGCCTCCTGTATATGGTTTTATATTTTATAATAATTGTTGCCACAATTGCCTTCAGATATCACTTTGGCCTTAAGAAAATCTTAAAAAAAATCTAAGAAAAAGGAATATTCAAATTTCTCACATAATATGATATACTTGTAATCGTCCGATAAAGAGGAAAGTATTATGAGGAAAGGAATTAAAAAAATGAAAAAGAAAATTGTATTATTACTTTGCGTAGCAACTATGGCTTGCATGAGCTTCACAGCATGTGGAAGCGACAGCAATGAACCAAAAACTGAAGAAACCGGAGAAGAAAATACTTTAGGGGATGCTGAAAATGAAGATGCAGCAGAAGATGCTGATGAAACAGCGGAAACAGAAGATTCCAATGAAGTGGAAGGAACAGATGCAGAAGATGTAAATGCAGAAGAAACTGAATCCGGTGAAGTATTAGAAGAGGTTGCTCCAGAAGATGCAGCTACAGAAGATGCTGGTGAAGCAGTAGACGAAAACGTAGAAGTAGACGAAAACGCAGCTACAGCAGAATAATCGTGTAAACAAAATATGCTAATAGAAAAGCACCTCCAATGTCAGAAATTAATATCTGGCACTTGGAGGTGCTTTATTAGATATCCTGCACAGATAAGACACCATCAATGGCTAAGAGCATTTCTTTGTAGTGAAAGCGTTGGTATTTATCATTGATTTTCAAGGTTGCAATAATAGTCATATTCTGTTTTTTAATTTGAGGTTTAATTATTTCAAATGTGTCGATCAGAATATTTTCTTCTTTCATTTTATCCAGAAAAATGGTGATGGCATTGGTATTGTCAATTTCTAAGCATACACCAAAGAACTTGGAATGACGTGTGAAATAATTATCAATGGCAGGAAGTCCCTGCAGGGCAAACAATACCAGAAGACTTGCCAAAGCACCGCCTTCCACAAAACCACAGCCTACTGCCAGCCCAATGCAGGCACAAGTCCAAAGACTGGCGGCGGTGGTAAGCCCACGTATTTGATGATCGTGGGATACTAAAATCGTTCCTACGCCTAGAAATCCCACGCCGCTGATAACCTGTGCAGCCATTCGCGACATATCTGCTTCGCCGGGAAACTCCACGCTCATGAACTGCCCAGTCAGGGATACCAGTGCAGAACCTAGACATACGATAGTATGGGTTTTCATCCCGGCTCCCTTTCTGCGCACACCACGGTTAATTCCAATGATTGCGCCTAAAAACATGGCAACCAGCATACGAATCACAATATTTGTCATAGTCCAGTCAGTAAAATTGCTGTCAAACATAGAACTCCTCCTTTCCTTGTTATGCAAAGCTCATACTAAAATTGAACCGGTCCCCTCTTGCCCGCACGATAAAGTATTCGATGGGGCCCACCCCCTCAATGACAAATACAGAAATCTGCTTTAAGATAGGCATTGCTTCTGTAATCTGTAGTAATTCGATTTCCTCATTCACTGGCAGTGCGGCTTCAATACTTACTTTACGGCAGATGGGATGGGAATATTCATATGTATTCATTAACACCTCATTAACAGAACGGAAATTTTCCAAATGCAGGTCAAAATCCGGCACATATTTTTCGGGGAGAATGGAATAGCAGACGGCAAAAGGTTTAAAATCAATAGAACGTAAGACCTTGAGCCGATAGACATAATCATCCTGATCTAATTCCAGTGCATTGCGTTCTAAGGGACCTGCCAGTACTTTTTTCACATCCAGAATGCAGGTTTCATAATTTCGGTGGCCCTGATTGAGGATTTCGGAAAATCCCATACCGTTATTATGATGGAAAAGAATGGGTTTCTGTTTTTCGGCTACAAAAAATCCCCTGCCCTTTTGAGAATAAACCAGTCCCTGAGCACGCAGTGTAGAAAGAGCGCTTCTTACCACATTGCGGTTTACCTGAAACTGGGCAGCAAGGGTATTTTCAGAGGGAAGTTTATCATGAGGTTTTAATTTATTCTGGCGAATGTATTTTTTAAGATAGTTTGTAATAGATAAACTTAATTCTGATGGGGATTTTTTGTCTGTATTCATAGTAAAACCTTCTTTTAAATAAAATAATTATCTTAGGGGATGAGGCATCGCACCTTTTTCCAACTCTGCATTAATTAATTGGATGGCAGCAGGTAATTCTCTCATGGTACGAATTACATAGTGAGCACCATTGTCATAAAAACGGTTGGTTACAGTTTGAACCAGTTCTTCCAGCTGGGCAGAAGCCAGGGACAGAGTTTCTTCTTCGTGAAGTCCCATTTCATTGCTTCCGATTACTACACCGATGCTCCAGCAGCCTGCATTCACACCTTCCTTTACATCCGATTTGGTATCACCTACTTTTACAATGTGTGACATGGGATAAATACCAAGTTCCATGGCATTGCGGTAACACATCCATGGAAACGGACGCCCAGCCGGAAGTCCATCTGGCGTGAAGTAACAATCAGGAGCATACCCCTGTTTTTTTGCTTCTGGTACTACAATATCCATCATGGTGTTAGTATAACCCGTGGTGGAGCCAATTTTCAACCCCATTTCGCGAAGTTTTGCCACTGTTTCAAGAACACCTTCAATAGGTGCTGCATAGTTAGGCAGAATCTTTAACAGGGAGGGTTCGAATTCCTCATACATTGCCACTACGTCATCTTCTGTAGGGGTGCTGCCGTGTACTTTGATCCATTCTTCTTTGATACGCGGTACCTGTGTGAGAGCACGGATATGGTCAATCTTTAACATTCCCATAGGTCCTCTGGCCTCTTCTAAAGTGATGGCAACGCCTTTATTTTTAAATACTTCCAAGAATACTTCTACCGGGGCAAAACAGCCATAATCTACTGTAGTCCCTGCCCAGTCAAAAATAACTCCTTCAATTTTGTTTTCACACATAGTCAATTCCTCCATTCAGTTTGTTCAATATATTTGCTGTTTTCAGGCTGGCTTCACCTTAACATGGTACCAAGTTAGTGTCAACTTGCTTTTTATCTTGGAAATTGTCAAAGGCTGGTGAGATAAGATAGCAGTATAATACCGGTAAATATAATTACAGAGCCAAGGATTTTAGGCTGCCAGTCAGGATTTTTAGAACGCAGGGAAGTATACAGGGCAACAAATACTACAGACACTTCACGGATAGAGGAAATATAGCTGGCATTACAGTTGGTCATGGCAAGTAGTACCAGACAGTAAGCGGCAACCATGAACACAGAAATGCCAACAATACGGAATTTGCCTTTTCCCGCCAGTTCTGCTTTAACTTTCTCTTTTTTGCACAGGAGCGGGGCCAGCAAAACAGTGGGGATCAGAGTGATCACAGCATATACAATAAATGGGCTGGTATAGCGGACATTTACCTTATCGGATAAGGTGTACAGGGCAATGACAACACCAACCAGCATAGAAAGTCTGGTGGAAGGATCCTGTGCTAATGTCTTAAAAGGAGCCAGAATGCTTTTGAAATTAAGGGCAGGCATATTTACAATATAGATACCAAATACAATTAAAAGAAGGGAGAGAAACACAGGAAAAGTCATAGTTTCCAGACCAAGTACTACAGAAAAAATACAGACAAACACAGGGGCAGAACCTCTGGTTAAAGGATACACAATAGAAAGATTACCAGACTGATAACATTTGCCCAGTAACACATAGTAAGCAGCCTGCATTATTCCAGAAAAAAAGAGTGTAGGCAATGATTCTTTTGGTGGGAGACCGAAACATATAAGGCTAAAAGGCATTAAATAAATTACTGTAACAAGCATTTGCAGCCACAGTGCCGTAAGATTGTCTTGGGTCTCTTTTAGAATAATATTCCATACTGCATGCAGTATGGCAGCGATAAAGATAAGAGTAAGGGTTTGTGAGTTCATAAAATCATCCTTTCTGTCTTTGCTTTGGTAGTATTAAAATGTGATGGCTCCGATTTTACGCTCATATAAAAAAATTTGCAAGCAAAAAAATAAATTTGACACAAACTTGGTACCATGTTAGGGTGGGTACAAGTTAAACATCGCAAAGGCGTGATGGAAAAATTAACATAACACAGCAAAAAGAATTGGAGGAATATATTATGGAAAAAA
>ERZ506887.1884-NODE-1884-length-10627-cov-18.732312_pt1 | contig 10627 bp, 7 predicted proteins | sample MGYA00512905_ERZ506887 | MGnify/ENA metagenome assembly ERZ506887 | reverse complement strand
TCAATACATTATGAGGAATGTTGCGCATCTTCAACATCTTGCTCAACAACTCAGAAATCTCGACAGATGTAGTACCTACCAAGACTGGGCGGCCAGCATTACGTGTTTCCTCGATTTCGTCGATAACTGCACGATACTTCTCGCGGGCTGTCTTGTATACACGGTCATCCAAGTCCTTACGCTGGATAGGGCGGTTGGTTGGAATCTCAACAACATCGAGTTTGTAGATATCCCAGAACTCACCTGACTCTGTACTTGCAGTACCGGTCATACCGGCGAGCTTGTGGTACATACGGAAGTAGTTCTGAAGTGTGATGGTAGCGAAGGTCTGTGTAGCAGCCTCTACCTTCACATGCTCCTTAGCCTCAATAGCCTGGTGCAAACCATCGCTCCAGCGACGGCCTTCCATGATACGTCCTGTCTGCTCATCCACAATCTTCACCTGTCCGTCCATCACGACATACTCGTCGTTGTTATTAAACATGGTGTATGCTTTCAAGAGCTGCTGCAAGGTGTGTACTCGCTCGCTCTGTACGCCATAGTGAGCCAACATCTCGTCTTTCTTGTCAAGACGCTCCTGATCAGAAAGGTCTGTACGAGCCTCGAGTTCGCTCATCTCAGTTGTGATATCAGGCAATACGAAGAGTTCCTTGTCGTTTACCTGCTTAGCCAACCAGTCTGTACCCTTATCGGTAAGGTCGGCAGAATTCAGTTTCTCGTCTACTACGAAGTACAATGGCTCTGTAGCCTTAGGCATCTCACGGTTGTTGTTTGCCATGTAGTACTCCTCAGTCTTCAGCAGACCAGCCTTGATACCTTCCTCAGAAAGATACTTAATCAATGGCTTGTTCTTAGGCAATGCCTTGTAAGAACGGAAGAGTGCGAGGAAACCTTCGTCAAGGAGTTCCTGATTCTTAGCCTTTGTACCTTCGTTAATCTTCTGCTTAGCCTCGGCGAGCAATTCTGTAGCCTGCTTGCGCTGTACCTCGTAAAGTTTCTCAACCAATGGCTGATACTGCTCGAACATCTGGTCATCGCCCTTTGGAATAGGACCGGAGATAATCAATGGGGTACGGGCATCATCAATCAACACAGAGTCGACCTCATCGACGATGGCGTAGTTGTGCTGGCGCTGTACCAGGTCGGCTGGGTTGGTAGCCATGTTATCACGAAGATAATCGAAACCAAACTCGTTGTTGGTACCGAAGGTGATATCTGCCAGGTATGCCTTGCGACGCTCGTCGGAATTTGGACGGTGCTTGTCGATACAATCTACAGAGAGACCGTGGAACATATAGAGAGGTCCCATCCACTCAGAGTCACGCTTAGCCAAGTAGTCGTTCACGGTAACGACGTGAACACCATTGCCTGTGAGGGCGTTCAGGAAGATAGGAGTAGTACCTACAAGGGTTTTACCCTCACCGGTAGCCATCTCGGCAATCTTACCCTGATGGAGAACAACACCACCGAAGAGCTGTACATCATAGTGGATCATTTCCCACTTCATATCATTGCCACCTGCTGTCCAGTGGTTGTGATAGATAGCCTTGTCGCCGTCGATGGTAACGAAGTCGTTAGCTGGATTAGAAGCCAACTCGCGGTCGAAGTCGGTAGCAGTAACTATTGTTTCCTCGTTCTCAGCGAAACGGCGAGCAGTATCCTTAACGATAGCGAAAACCTGAGGCAACACCTCGTTGAGGGCTACCTCATACTTGTCGAGTGCTTCCTGCTCTAACTTGTCGATCTGGTTGAAGATACCTTCACGCTCATCGATAGGAGTGTCTTCGATTTTAGCCTTGAGTTCAGCAATCTTTGCCTTTTCCTCGTTGGCATACTCTTTTACGTACTTCTGGATTTCCTTTGTTTTTGCACGAAGTTCGTCATTGCTTAAGGCCTGCATCTTAGGATACTCTGCCTTGATCTTTTCTACGATTGGCTGAATCAACTTCATATCTCGTGTTGACTTGTTGCCAAACAATGACTGGAGAATTTTGTTAAAGTTCATTGTATATTTATTTTTTATTATTATTCGATGATGTTTTGGAGTAAAATCTCCTATTGTTTATTACTAGCTTGCAAATTTACTAAAAATATCCGTAAATCTGCAAGGAATTGCCAATTATTACCAGTTTTTATGGCAAATCTTCTGAGTTTTGCTTACGGAAAGCACAAAATCAGCAGTCTGGACCTCGAATAACGATACTCCCATACGGAACTTTGTGTCTGTGCTCCGTAGGGGATTCATAATAAATATGTGAATGAATGTCTGTCAGAATGTCAGAAGATGTGGCGGCTAGTATTGCCGACAAGGTAGGATGATGCGTTGCGATGCTTTCATCTTCTGAAGCCGCTTTGATGGCTTTGAGCACGCAGAGAATGTCCTCCTCCAATGCCTTCGCCTCCGGTTGCTGGATGAATTCATCGTAGGATATATCCGTAAGCGCAAACTTCAGCGCCTGCTGATAAGTCTGCGCCTCCATGCCGGTTGCCGCCAGGACAACCAAAAGGGCTGTGATATATCTGTTTACCATCATTGTTGTTTATCTTCTTCTGTTCGGAAACGATGTTGTGCCAATCGTTTCCTTACGTATATTTTAATGTCTGTTTATTCTTTCTGAATTTCTTTACGATATGCTTCTGCAAACCATAATTGTTTGGACTTAAATCCATCATGGTCGACTTGACGCAGTATCTCGCTAGCAAAGAAAGTGCCAAAATACTCATACCCTCAGCATAGTTCTGCCATATCTGTAAGAACAGGGCTATGAGCAGAAGCCATCCCAGGAGTTCGTAATACCAATACAAATGACCTGCTTTCATCCTCTTGACCGTCTTCCAGGCGAAGATGAGGTTGAGCGGATTCAGTATCAGAATCTGGAAATTTATCTGTACGGTAGGATGCTGCGAGAAGATCATGGCAAAGAGGATCAGTCCCGGTAATCCTGTCAGGACAAGCAGAATGGCATCAAACCACCAGTAGTTTTTCTTTTTTATACATTCTCTTACCGTTGTTCCTATAATGATGATTGCCAGGGCTATGGCTATCATTTGTGGTGTAACAGGAGCATCGTCTGTTATTTGTGCCTGGGCTGGGATAATATCGGATGTTTCATCTACCAGAGTGATATAGCCGCTGGCACTTGTTGCATTGGTTTTGCCGTCTGTAGTCTGAGATGCATCAATAAAGTCGGTTCTTCCTTCTGTGGCGAAGTCTTTGCTCAGATTGTCTGGCAAGAATTCCCATTCTCTTTGTGTGATAGGGCGGTCTGCCTGACAACCCAAAAGAAGGTCATTGCCGAATCTTGCCCAGCGGTGCTGTCCGTTGAGTTTGTGAATCTCTTCCCTGTAGGTAGAAGTGGTAGGAATATCTTTAAAGTTGGTACTCTGGTTCCCAATGTTGGAGAGAATCATCTCGCGTGCCCGGGTCGTACAATTGTCATAGAAGAAATTGTAGCGGTATACGCGGTTCTCCGGCTGTGCATTCTTGTCGATGCTTCTCAGAATTCCCAGTTTCTCTGTACGGGAGAGACGGAGGCGCTGCTGTCTTACCCATCTGCCTTCATGGGCATATTCGGCAATGAAGTCGCTCATCGGGTAGATGCCAATCTGATAATCGGTGAGTCCGAAAACAAAACGGAGTACAAAGCAACTTTGGTTAAAACTGAACATACCCCAGTTGACGGCAACATCCGTTCCCATAGCTTTGTTCTGGATGCGTAGAGCGGTATGTCCATAATACGACCACACCTCCTGACCTGGCCCGCAAGTCAGGAGAGAGATGTCAACAGAATCGAGCCACGCAGTAGCTTCTTCATTGACACGACTGTTCTGCACAGAAATATCAGAGTCCTTGTCTCTTGAAAAATCCTGTGCAGCCACTTCAGTAGTTAAATTGATTAAAATTACTGCTAAAATGGCACTAAAAATATGCTTAAAACGTTTCACGATGCAAAAATACCTTATTATTTTCAATTATCCTTCTTTTTTCTAGATTTTTTTTAATACTTTTGCACTCTGAATATAATTTTGAATGATTATTAAAGAATGAGAAAGCTTTTTTTAGCAACCCTGTTGTTGGGGTCAGCCCTTATGGTTAATGCCCAAAGTGGTACTAATTCGCCATACAGCCAGTATGGTCTAGGCATCTTGTCGGACCAGACTTCTGGTTTTAATCGTGGTATGAATGGAGTCGGTCTTGGCTTTCATGAGCATAATCAGGTAAACTATCTCAACCCTGCATCTTATGCTTCGATTGATTCGATGACTTTCATCCTTGATGCCGGTATCTCTGGTCAGGTGACAAATTTTGAAGAGAATGGTGTGAAGAAGAATGCCAACAACTCAAATTTTGAGTATGTTGTTGCAGGCTTCCGCTTGCTGCCACATGTAGGTATGAGCTTCGGTATCATTCCTTTTACCAATGTTGGCTATAATTATTCTGCATCAGAATGGGTGAATGCTGACAAGGAAGCTTACTATACTAATACTTATTCCGGCGATGGTGGTTTGCATCAGGCATATATCGGTGCGGGTTGGGAACCGCTCAAGGGCTTGTCCGTAGGTGCCAACTTCTCATATCTCTGGGGTAGTATCGACAGAAGTGTAGCAAACAGCTACAGTAATTCTTATTACAAGACCCTCACCCGCTACTATTCTATGCAGGTGAACAGCTATAAGGTTGATTTCGGTGTACAGTATACCCATCAGTTCTCAAAGAAAGATTGGGCTACCGTGGGTGTCACCTTCTCGCCAGGACATGGTCTGGGAGCTTCTGCTGATATGAAAATCATTTCTAATGATACCCAGAACGGTGTTACCGATACCACCGCTTACTCTATCGGCAAGGCTTACAAGTTGCCTACCATGATTGGTGCGGGTGTGATGTGGAATCATAACAACCAGTGGAAGGTAGGCTTTGATTACAGTCTGCAGAAGTGGGGTAGCTTGGGTTATCCTAGTTTTGATGGTACCAATTACACTTTGCAGGATGGCATCTACAAAGATAGAAGCAAGTTTAATCTTGGTGCCCAGTATTGCTATGGAGAGCGTAGCCGTGCTTTCTTCAAGCGTGTTCAGTATCGTGTAGGTGCCAGCTATGCCACACCTTATTATAAGATGAATGGTGTTGATGGTCCGAAGGAAATCTCTGTAAGTGCCGGTTTCGGTATTCCTATCATGAACGCTTACAACAACCGCTCTATGCTGAATATCAGCGGTCAGTGGGTGAAGAGTTCGGCTAAGGATCTGATTAAGGAAAATTCTTTCCGTATCAATATCGGATTCACATTCAACGAGGATTGGTTTAAGAAGTGGAAGATGGATTAATCTTCTACTTATATATAATAATGTATAGAATCTCTATATAATAATGTATAGAATAAAAGGCTCTTATGTTGTCGGTATTTTGATGTTCCTGATTTTGGCAGGTTGCCAGAACCAGGTAGAACATACTGCGCCCGCCATCCGTCCGCAAGACTCGGTGGCGATGATGACGTCGTATGGTGTAAATACATTGGTTAGCGACTCGGGAGTTATCAAATATCGCATCGTTACAGAGCGATGGGAGGTGAATACCAGCAAGAATCCGTCCTTGTGGATCTTTGATAAGGGACTTTTGCTGGAGCAGTTTGATGAGAAATTCCATATTAATAGCTATATCCAGTGTGATACAGCTTATTATTATGATCAACAGAAGATATGGAAACTCTATGGTAGGGTGAGCATCCTGACCAAGGATGGCTTGCGCTTCAACAGTGAGCAGCTTACCTGGGACCAGAACAAGCACGAATTGTCAAGTAACGTGTTCAGCAAACTTGTTACTCCGGAAAGAACGCTTCAGGGTTCTCATTTCTGGAGTGATGAAAAGATGACGCGCTATTTCGTGAGCAATTCGAAGGGTAGCTTTGAAAAGGGAGACCTGACAGGAGGCGGTGGTGGTGCCGATACGTTGAGCAACCAGCCTGATTCTGTCAAGAATAACTTCCGTCAGCCTGCTACACCTGTCAGAGCCACTACGATTCCTATCATGCACTAATTAAAAAGAAAAAGATATAATGAATGAACAGGTGGATATGAGTTTAGTCGTAGGCATTCTCATTACGATGGTCTTCTCTGCATTCTTCAGCGGAATGGAGATTGCCTTCGTCTCTTCCAACCGTATGTTGGCGGAGATGGATAAGGAGAAAAACGGCCTTACGCAACGACTGTTATCTTTGTTTTATAATTATCCGAATGGCTTTGTCAGTACCATGCTCGTGGGCAACAATATAGCCCTTGTGGTTTATGGTATCCTGATAGCCCGTCTTTTCGACAATACGATTTTCGCAGGCTTTGATGCAGCATTTACGGTGCCTGCAGATACCATCCTGTCTACGCTGATAGTACTCTTTACAGGGGAGTTTCTGCCAAAGACGCTTTTCAAGTCTAACCCGAACCGCTTGCTTTCTATCTTCAGTCCGGTAGCTTATCTGTGCTATGTGGTATTGTGGCCTATCAGTAAATTCAGTACTTTCTTGAGTAAGTGTCTGTTGCGTCTGGTGGGTATGAAGATGGATGCAGAGGGGACAGATGAAGGCTTTTCTAAGGTAGATCTTGATTATCTTGTTCAGTCAAGTATCGATAATGCTACCAATGAAGATGAAATTAATGACGAGGTGAAGATTTTTCAGAATGCCCTTGATTTCTCTGATACTAAAGTACGCGACTGTATGGTGCCCCGTACGGAGATTCAGGCAGTTGAAATGGATACTTCTCTCGAAGAACTGCAGCAGAAATTCATCGAGAGCGGTAATTCGAAAATCATTGTATATGAAGAGGATATAGACCATATTGCGGGATATATTCACAGTTCCGAACTCTTCCACCATCCTTCACGTTGGCAGGATCATATCCGTACACTTCCATTTGTGCCGGAAACGATGCAGGCGCAGAAACTGATGCAGACTTTTTTGCAGCAGAAGAAGTCTTTAGGTATCGTTGTAGATGAGTTTGGCGGTACCAGCGGTTTGGTGAGTCTGGAAGATATCGTGGAGGAAATCTTCGGTGATATAGAAGATGAGCACGATTCAGCCAAATATGTAGCTAAGAAAACCGATGATGGTGACTATCTCCTTTCTGCACGACTGGAGATTGACAAGGTGAATGATATGTTTGGTCTTGAACTGCCGGAAAGTGATGAATATATGACTGTAGGCGGTTTGATATTGCATGAATATCAGAGTTTTCCTAAACTCAACGAGGTAATCAAGTTTGATAACTTCGAGTTTAAGATTATCAAGTCAACATCCCGTAAAATAGAGCTTGTTAAACTCCACATCATCAAATAGCTGAGCGGGAAAAGGGAATTTTTTGCTTTTTTTGAGGTAATAGTCAAAAAAGATAGCAAAAAATTCCCTTTTCTCGTATTATTTTTGTATTTTTGCAGACAATTGGCTACTAGCATCAAAAGTGGTTCAATCTAAACTTAGGAAAAAATAAAAATAATAATAATAATTAAAACGTAATGGCAGCATTAGGAACAATTAGAAAAAGAGGCGTGATACTGGTTTGTATCATCAGTTTCGGCCTTTTCGCCTTTATTGCCGAGGAAGCTTTCCGCTCTTGCGATTCAGCAAAGAATAATGAGCGCCAGCAGATTGGTGAGGTTTTGGGCGAAAAAATCAGCGTGCAGGATTTCCAGAAGCTCGTTGATGAGTATTCAGAAGTTATTAAAATGCAACAGGGTCAGGAAAATCTTCCTGAAGAGCAGATGAATCAGGTGAAGGATATGGTATGGAATACATACATCCAGAACCAGATTATCGCTAAGGAGGCTAGCAAGTTGGGTCTTACAGTAACCGACGCTGAACTTCAGGACATCTTGAAGACAGGTACTAACCCTATGCTTCAGCAGACTCCTTTCGTTAATCAGCAGACTGGTCGTTTCGACGCATCTTCTCTCCAGAAGTTCTTGGCAGACTACAAGGCACAGAAAGCTAACCCATCTGCTAACGCACAGATGATGGATCAGTATACCAAGATTTACAACTACTGGTCATTCATAGAGAAGACTCTTCGTCAGCAGACTTTGGCTCAGAAGTATCAGGCTCTTCTCGCCGGTTGCTTCCTGTCAAATCCTGTAGAGGCTAAGATGGCTTTCAAGGAGGAGAATGAAGAGAGCCAGATTCAGTTGGCAGCTTTCCCATACTCTGATATCCAGGATGATAAGGTGAAGATTTCTGAAAGCGATCTGAAGGCTAAGTATGATGAGATTAAGGCACGCTTCAAGCAGCCTGTTGAGAGCCGTGACATCAAGTTTGTTGATATCGAGGTTCAGGCTTCAAATGCAGACCGTGCTGCTCTTAACAAGGAATTTGCAGGTTATCACTCACAGTTGTCTGCTGCTGCAGATCCTACAGAGGTTGTACGTAAGTCAGCTTCTACTGTAGCTTATCTTGGTATTCCTGTTTCAAAGGATGCTTTCCCACGTGATATCGCTGCTCAGCTCGATTCTATGGCTGTAGGTTCTACCTCTACTGTAAAGGCTAATGCAGGTGACAATACATTGAACATCGTTAAGTTGGTAGCTAAGCAGGAATTGCCAGATTCTGTACAGTATCGTGTTATCCAGGTTGCTGCAAACTCTGTAGCTGAGGCTAAGACTAAGGCAGATTCTATTCAAGGCGCTATTGCCGGTGGTGCTGATTTTGAGGCTATCGCTAAGAAGTATGGTCAGACTGGTGACAAGGCTTGGATGACTACTAAGCAGTATGAGTATGCTCAGTCTATGGATAAGGACAATAAGACATTCATCAATACATTGAACACAGCAGCTGTCAATTCTTTGAACCAGCTTCAGCTGGGTCAGGGTTATGTAGTTCTTCAGGTTCTTGACCGTAAGGCAATGGTCAGCAAGTATACTGCTGCCGTTATCAAGAAGCCTATCGACTTCTCTCAGGGTACTTATCGTACAGCTTACAACAAGTTCTCTAGCTTCGTAAGTGCAAATCCTAAGTCAGAGGATCTCTTGAAGAATGCAGCTAAGGAAGGTTACAAGGTTCAGGACTTGAAGGATATTACAACTTCTGTTCATTATGTAGCAAACATCCATTCTACACGCGAGGCTTTGAAGTGGATCTTCGATAGCAAGGAAGGTGAGATTTCACCTCTCTATGAGTGTGGTGACAACAACCACCTGTTGGTTGTAGTTCTTGATAAGATTCATCGCATCGGTTATCGTGATTTGAACGATGCTGTTGTCAAGGAGACTGTTAAGGCTGAGGTTATCAAAGACAAGAAGGCTGAGATGATTGAGGCTAAGGTGAATGGTGTTAAGAACATTGCTGCAGCTAAGGCTAAGGGCGGTAAGGTTTCTTCTGTAAACCAGATTACTTTTGCTGCTCCTGTATTTGTTGCAGCTACAGGTGCTAGCGAGCCAGCTCTCTCTGGTGCTGTTTCAGGTACTAAGAAGGGTGCTTTCTCTGCTCACGCTGTGAAGGGTAATGCAGGTGTTTATCTCTTCCAGGTTGTAAACAAGACTAACCGTCCTGTTAAGTTCGATGACAAGACATACGAGCAGAAGTGCCGTCAGAAGGCTATGCAGTATGCAGGTAACTTCATGAATGAGCTTTATCTGAACGCTCATGTAGTTGATAACCGCTACTTGTTCTTCTAATTCAGACTAGTAAATTCATTCCAATAAATAAAAAAGGTGTATTGCCAATGAGCAATACACCTTTTTTTATTTATTGGGATATCTTTTATTGTATCTATTATGATATCTTTTGGAGGAATATCTTCTTTATCTGTTATCTGCGGCTCCACCAATGTTTCTTTTTAGGAGCTTCTTGCTGTTCACCGAACTTCTGTTTCAGTACTCGACGATAGCTTGTATGGTTGGTGATAATCTGATAAATCTCACCCCAGTCAGGCAAACCGCCGATACCTCGGTCGTCGATGAACCAATCGGCTTTAAGCTTGCGTGAGAAGTGATTGTTGTTCTCCAGGCTTTCCTCAGGATAATCCTTGTTTACAGCCCAGAATTCAACTCCTCTTTCTCTACACCATTCTACTGCTTCATCAAGGAGCTTTCCCTCGCGTACGCTCCATAGAATAAGCTTGTGGTGGTCTTTTATCAACATCTTTAATGTTTCTGTTGCGAATGGTAGCTCTGTACCAATCTTAGGGTACTCGTGGGTTACGATAGTACCATCGAAATCTACTGCAATTGTTGCCATAGTTATGAAGGGTTTTAATCTAAAAGAGTCTTCCTATATAGATAGAAAGACTCTCTTTTTTGGTTGTATGTATGTTCTTGATTACTTCTTGATACTGTTGTCGTTGGCGTTGCCATAGTGGCTGTTGCTGTAGTTACCATAGCTGCCATACTGACCATAAGTTCCATATTTGCCATATTTGCCATATTTGCCGTATGAGCCATAAGAACCATAGTTTCCGTATTTGCCGTACTTGCCATACTTACCTACACCATAGTAGAAACTGTGCTTCTTCTTAGAGAGGTCTACGCCATTGAGTACTAAGCACATGTTAGGCAATTTCTTCTCTTCGTTCAGACCATTGATCATGCCGAAGCTTGCCTTTGGAGTATAATCTGCGCGGCAGACGTATACACAGAGATTAGCCAGACGTC
>ERZ506887.1880-NODE-1880-length-10641-cov-4.267995_pt1 | contig 10641 bp, 10 predicted proteins | sample MGYA00512905_ERZ506887 | MGnify/ENA metagenome assembly ERZ506887 | reverse complement strand
CAAACAGCCCGATAGATTTCATGCGGCAACTTATCAAGATACTTCTCAAGAACTTCAAGATAGATTTCATAATGGTAGCGAACAGAGTCTCTTTTTGAAATCGAATCTTTTTCAAAAACACGATAATTAAGCTTGGTGTTTGGCTGATATACTGCCTTCGCACCATTATTGATAATAAGATTCAAGAAAAAATCATAGTCTTCGAGTTTTTTCCCTGCCAAATCTTTTTTTGCCATATTGTTTCCCCCATTATATATGTAGTTTTTTGTTTTATAAAGTAGTATCTCTCTCTAGAATCCCTTATTTCGACCGAAATAAGTTTTGACTTGTTTAGTATAACATAATGCCTTTTTGAATTCAATACACCCCCCTCAAAAAGAGGGGGGCTCACTTTAAGCTTTCCTAAAACCTCCATATCCTGCTTACTATAGCTCAATCATTATAAGTCATCCATTTATAAATTATCTACTATCTGTTTTTCCCTGACAGACTCATAAGTGCACGAAAATCCCGACTGCAGCTGTAAGCATCTTTCGTCCATATCTATATGAATAACATAATCCATATTAACGATACAATTTCTTCTGCATTTTAAGAAATTTCCTTTCAGTTCTTGTTCAATTGCAGATAAATCTCCCCTTAATTCATGTATTCCAAATTTACTTACTACTTTGCACCTATGGCTTTCTGCTATAGACTCAATAAAGTAAACAGCCGATTTATTAATTTTATGTAAAAGATAATCCCTTTCATAAGCAAAAATATAATCCGTTTTCTCCTGTTTTTCTCCTTTTGCAGTGCGATAAGAATGAATTGCCAAAGCTTCTTTGATTTCCCGCCAATACCTCCTGCCATATACACAGAACAAATTTTCCCCGAAAAACAACAGATGGGATTGCTTGTCAATTTTGATGATCTTATTTATACATACTATAGCCGAAGCACTGATCTTTAAAAATTCCTTTCCAAGATTTTTCATCAATATGACAGAGTCATAGTATAGTCTACAGCTGTTACTTTTATAATACACATTGCAATAATGAGTATAAGGTATCACTTCTATTAAAAATATATCACTGTACATGACTTTCACATCAAAATGATCTTCATCAAACCCGATCAGATATGTGCTAAATATTCTTTCTCTCACGCTTGTCCTCCTTTTGAAAGGGGATATAAGGTGAGTTAATGTTTTCCTACTATTCTTTCTTACTACTTTCTGCTGCTTTCCAGCCAGAGTTTTCCTTCAAGGACAATTCTTCTAGCCGCTGTACAAATATCTGATCTTTCTGTTCCTCGTCCGCATATTCCTTCACACCTGCTATATAGCAGATTGTCTCTGTCTTTAGTATTTCAGCATAATTTCTGTATTCAATGGCACGCTCATGCCATTGATACAAACTGTTTAACCCACTGGCAATCGAAACAATTGCAGATGCCAGCGAGATTCCCAGTTTACATTGCATTTGAAACTCCCCATAATCCTGCAGGTCATTTAGCAGGATAATTAACGTAGGCATTATAATACATATAATGCTTATGAAATCATACTTTCTTTTGTAAGAGTGATATGTGACCATATACCATTCTAAACGATTCTTAAGACGCTTTCTTACATAACTATTAGAAATATATTCCGATAATATAGAAAGAAATTCCATATCATTTTGAAAGCTATAATTATATTTCCATTTAATTCTTTTCTGAATCCTGCTGCTATTCTTTCTTACTCTCAACCTACCATCACCTTTTTTACGCCACATACCTGAATCTGGAAATTACTTTTTCCCATTGTAATATATGTACACTCCAAAGCTGTATTTTCAAGCTTATCTATCAATTTATCTATTGACTTCATTAGTTCTCCATCCCTGACTGCCTCCCTGCTGACACCAAGAATAATATACTGTTTTTCATAACTCACCCAACATATTCCCCTATGTTTTTGAAATTCCATTCTGCTAATACTATTTTTTTGTTTTTGATTTTTATATAGTAATTCCGGTACTCGTTCCTGCGATACATCCATTTCATCTGCCAGGCGAACCAGTGCTGCCAGATAGCATAAAGCAACTTTACTTCCATCTTTCATAACATAAACTTCTGGATACCATGCCTTGTTATGGATTTCCGGTCCTCTATGCCCCAACGCCAACAATGAGATTAATTGGGCATATTCCTCATTTGGTATATCCAGCATTTTCCACTGCCTTTTTACAAATCCTGCACTTAATCGATGATGATGCTTTCTCAGTGTTTCTCCATATTCTTCATTTTCCAGAATACTTTGAGGCATATTAACAGCCATTTTTGTATACTGCTCGTAATAGGAAAATGGAATTCCCATTCCCACATCATGTACCAGTACTCCCATCAGCAAAATATATAATTCCTTATCACTAAGTCTAGATAAATGTTCTGCTGCTAATTCATTCACTATGTCAATTACGTCCATTACGTGCAATAAGCTATGATCTGTATATTCTGGAAAGTTTTTGTTATAGTTTTCTAAGATATATCTCATGGAAAACACTGCATTTTTATACCTTTCACTTAATTTTACATTTTTCAGTGCCAGCCGCTTCTCACATCCAAACTCCATAGTCTACCTCCGTTCTCCCACCACTATTTCTAAATGGTTTATCTCTCCTTTCCGTAGATAAGTAATTTTTTCAGCAAAATGTTTCATAATATAAATTCCCAAGCCACCTGAAGTACGTTCCTGGATATTTTGTGCCACATCAGGGGCCTTACTTTTTAAGGGATTATACAAAATTCCATCGTCTTCTATGACCATCACAATTTCTCCTTCTCTTATACAGAATTCCACTGTCACATTGGCTGCATGACTGTAATTACATATATTTGAAAACCATTCATCTATAATCACATTCACACGATACGTCAAATCTTCTTTTCCTCCCAAAGCCAGAAAAGATTTTTCTGCAAACTCCGAAAGCTCCGGCATACGTCTTATGTCCGTTGCCCCATGATTTAAACAGCGATGAGTAAAGGCAAGCATAGTAATATCATCAGACTGAGCCGCTGTTCCTGCATACTTCTTTACCTCTTCATAGGCTGCTTCCACCAGCTTCCGGGGGGTATCCCCTTGATAATGTTTTAGTGTATGTAAAAGCCTGTCTGCTCCATATAACTTATTTTCTAAATTTACAGCTTCTGTCACACCATCCGTATATAAATAGAGCAAATCCCCCTGCTTCATGAAACTCTTAATAGCGCAATAAGAATGGGATTCCATTACCCCCAAAACAATGTCTTTGGTACCCTTTAACCATTCATACCGTTTTTCTGTGCTCCGGTGTAATACCGGTGGATTATGTCCTGCATTCACATAAAGTAATTCTCCGTTTTCTATAGCATAACGACAGAGAAATGCTGTAACAAAAAAGCCTTCATCATTACCCATGAACAATTCCTGATTTGCACAGCTAAGTGCCATTCCCGGTTCCTGCATAGTTTCCGCATATTTACGAATTACTGTTTTTGCCTTTGCCATAAAAAGTGCCGCTGGAACCCCTTTTCCTGATACGTCGGCAATTAAAAGCCATAAGTATTCTTTCTTTTCTTCTTGAGAACCAGTTAAAAAGAAATCATAAAAGTCTCCGCCTACTTCTTTTGCCGGTTTCATTACCGCATAAATATCCAGTTCTCTTTTTTCCGGAAATGCCGGAAACTGCTTGATCAAAAAAGATTCCTGTATTTTTGCTGCCACATCCAGTTCTGTCTCAATCCTTTCTTTTTCTGCGGTAACTGTCATAAGATTTGATATATAATTTTCTATATTGACAGCCATCTGAGAAATAGCATGTGCTAAAATTCCAATTTCTGATTTTAAAGTTTTGTGTGGTTTACACACTTCTAATAGATATTTTGTTCCCTCAGTATGCTCGTCCTGCCTAAGATAACTGTTTGTGGCAAAAGTCATCTGTTCTACCGGCATTGTAATATGACTTTCTATATAGTGCAGGATTAGAATAACAACAAAATTAAAAACAAAGATCACAAACGATATATAAATGAAAATACTATTCCAAAGAGTTACTGCTTCCATATATTTACTACATTCCCAGTAAAGGCATATTCCCGTTAAAAATGCAGCCAAAAGGCTTAAAAGTATAAATAATATTACCATTCGCTCATTTAATGTGAACATATGTTCTGTTTCTTTATTTTTTATTTTATTATCAAGCATGATCAAAGGAATTCCTGCCGTAAGTCCAAAAACTAAATTATTTAATAACAATAACAGGGTAGTAACCGAAAATAGTGAATGCATATGAAAAAGCTCCATAAGACTTCCCAGAAAAATTGCCGTTAGAATACAATCCAACACCACAATTCCAAAATACTTTTCAATATCTCTTACCTTTTTAAAAGACATTTCCTTTTTTTGCTTTTCATTTTTTATATACCATAATTTATATGGAAAATATCCATATATAAACTGGATTATAAATCCCATCATACACATAGGCATGGAATAGCCGGAACAAATATCTGCCATGAAATTTCCCAAGGCTGCCCCCAGCGCTCCATAAAATCCATAGCAAAGGCCACACACAATAGGTAAGACACTGGCTGGCCGTATCTCTGTTACATCAGATATTTGAAACACCATTCGAAAAGGCATACTTGATGCAAAAAATACAACTGCACACACTAAACTCACCATTATTCTCTTTGTGCTGTCTTTTCTATCCTTTATTTTTTTCTTTCTCATCAGTTTCTCCTTATATAAGCAAAACAATCATACTTGTTACCGCTCCTTCCGTAAGTAACATCATAAGCCAGCTGTTACTTATACTTCTGCCGTTTCCCATATAGAGGAGTACCAGAAACATTGCAACGGTAAAAATACCCATTACTGCATTTTTTTCTTTTTTTCCATGTAAAAAATAATAATTGATAGGTTTTACACAAGTTACTTTAAACTCCTTTGATGTCATTAAGATAAACAATGGCATACCAAGCAGAATAGAAAATGCAAAATTATTAACAAACACACTCTGGTATATGAATGGATTTTGGATATGAAAGATAATATCCAGCCCTGTGCCTATGATAAAAGCAACTGCCAGTGCGCTAATAAAACTGATCAGGCAATAAATCCCCAAATTTCGAAAGCTATCAAGCCTTGGCTTTTCTTTGGTACACTGATACCATAGCCTGTATGGTAAAAATGCCCCAATGAAATTAGCTGCAACTCCCAATATAGAAGTAGCCCCCCAATCTCCCGCAAAGTCTGCCACAAGATTTCCAAGTCCACAGCAAATACCGCCCAATGGTCCTGCAATAAGCCCTGCTGCCACTGGAATTGCATTTACAGGACGTACCTCTGTAAATCCCTCTACCAGAACCATTACCTTAAAAGCAGCCCCTAAAAAAGAAAATGCAAGAAAAATACCGATTCCTTGTTTTATTCTTCTTCTAGTCATTTCTTTTTTGATCCACTGTTTTATAGGAATAAAAGTTGAAATATATCTCACTTCTGTATTACTCTCAGTTTTCTTTTTATTGCTGAACAAACCATTAAATGTAATGCCGGCAACAACTGCTCCCAGTGCGATCAACATACTTCCTCCAAAAGCTCCAAAACGAACGGCTTCCCCTGCTCCATATGCCTCTGGCAGCAATACAGCTAATATTAATGTTACCACCGGCTCTGTAGATGCAATCACTGTAACATCCATAGGATTTGCATATTTTTGTGCATACATCAGCATAATGTACGCATAAATTTTCGAAAATAATGTCAAAACCAAAAGAGATGATATGGTCTGTGGCTGATATGATAAACGAAAAACAGCACCGGGGTCTTCCAAATACCACAAAATAAAACTGATTCCCCCGCACATGATCATCTGCAATGCCGACATCAATAATGGATTTTCTTCTTTTGTAAATTTATCTGCCACAATTGTATAAACCGATGCCAGCAGGCAGGCCAGCAGCATCCACCCGGTTCCCATATTGTTCAGGCTCTGCATACGAAGATCATTTGTAACCAGAATTCCTAAAAGAATGATTCCCATTCCTAATAATTGGTTCTTTCTTGGAAATTTCTTTCCCAGTATTAAAAGAATGGGAACCATAACAATATTCAGTGAGGACAGGAAACTTGCCATAGAAGATGGCATATACATCAAACCCAGCTTTTCAGTTAACAGATTTCCGCATAGCAGCAATGCCAGACATAAACTTTTGCCAACCATTGCCATTTGGATTTTATAAAGCTGTTTTATACACATAAGCATCATTGCAATACCTGCCATCCCTGTGGTTATTGCCATATATCCATAAGAGGATAACTCTTCTGGCAGACTTTTTATAAATAAGTAGGAGGAGGACCAGCATAGGGTAATGGAAAATAAGATGATATTACATCCTTTCTTAGTCATGATGAACTCCCTTCCCCGTAATAATATTTTTGTGGTTCTTTACTGTATTGCACAAGAATGGCATTTTGATTTAATTCTGCACAGATATCACTCATAATGTGTTCCAAAGTCTCTTCATCTATATCCTGTAATGTAAGAATAAATGTCGTTTCTTTTGTAAGATTTTCCTGGTCGTCTATCCATGCTCCTTTGCCGCATTCTATAGTATAACCGCCCATATACTGCAGACAGATCTGGCTGATTATTTCCTCTGCCTTTTCCACCTGTATTTCGTTTTGATAAGTTTCCTGATCATTGGTTCCGATATATAAAATGTAGCTGTCCACTTGTTCATATGTATTTTTTTGCAGATAGCTCTGCAGCTGGTTTTGGTCATACACTAAGATAGTTAAGCCGCAAAGATGTACGGCTGCTGCAATCAACAGCAGTATTACTATTTTTTCTTTTACGCATATTCCATTCTTGTGCATATCTCTTATCCCCCTTTACCTTTTTAAGTATCCAGTTCTTTCACCGATAAAAAATTAAGAAACCCCGTCATCTCCAATACCTCCATGACTTCTCTGTTTACATGCTCAATACACAGACCGCCTTTTTTCATTAGCTTTTTGTGTAAATTCAATAAAAGACGTAGCCCTGAAGAGGATACATATTCCAAATCTTCAAAATCCAGAATAAGGTAATCCGTTTCCTGAATAGCTGCCGATAATTCCTGTTCTAGCAGGGGTGTGGTAGATGTATCAAGATGCCCTTTTAAATGATAATGCCACTTTCCTTCCCGCTGCTCTTTTTCAAAAGATAACAATTCTGCCTTACACATATTTCCATACCCCTTTCTTATAATTTGTAACCAGTGATTAATATTTACCCATAACCTTTACACGTATATCATAGGTAGCTTTTGTAAAGGCTAACATTAATTCTGGATCTTCTATTTCATATACTGGTTTTTTATCTTTTGTTTTTTCACTGGTTTTTTTAATTCCTAATGTTTCTTGGATTTCATATTTATAAATAATATCTCTATAAGCACTCTCCGGGTGATTCCATATGGCAGCAAGATTTTTAAATTTAGAAAGTTCATCATATTCTTCAGGTACTTTCGCTGCTATTTCCATTACCTGATTGGCACAGTCTCTTGCTGCCCTATCTTCAGGCATCATATGGTGCTTCATCTTATAACACCATTTATAAATCTGCTCTGCACATGGCTTAAAGTACTCTTTATTATTTCTCTCAATGATATCACCATCAAATTCGCCGGATCTGGTTTTCATCTTATAGCTATAACGTGCATTACATAAATCAGGTAAATGATAAATTAAACCATGACCATAGGCTACACCATCTCCAAACATACTTGTAAATTTTGCCATACCGCCACTTTCATTGCTTATTAATTTAACGTTATTTTCCCAACCCTTGGAGCCACTGAATCCGGCGTGTGCGTATGTATCTGCATAAATGTGCAGCAACACTCCAAACTTCACCAATTCTATTTTTCTTTTGGTTGGATCCTGTAAGCCTGCAAAAGACGTTACAACCCGCTCAATTTCTTCAAAAAGCTCACTTCCCTGAACTGCAGGTGAAGTCCTTAAATCCACTCTTTGTTCTTCTGTAGGATCTTTACGATATGTCTTTGGATAAAAATGAAACGGAATTACACTCTCAAACTGATGGTCTTCGTCCAGAGCTTCTGTGTATGTAAATGCAGTAATTGATGGAATAAGAAAACTATAATTCTCCTCACTTCCTGCTTTTGAAGTTACCCACTCTTCAGCTGGCCCTGTCATTCCTTTGGAAGCCAGTTCCTTATATAAGCTTCCTTTATTCAAGCCCTTTACAATAACTCTAGAAAGTTTGTTATAAACTTCACCCTCCATTACTTTATTCAAAATCATGTCATCCACAAATTCTGAGAAAAATGCTGCTGTCTGTGCCTCATCCTCCGTTAACCCTGCTTTAACTGCTAATGTCTTTACTGCAAAATAATGAAAATTAATGTTCATACTAAATTCCTCCTTGTTTTCAACTAATTTATTCCATATTGTCTAATTGCAGCAGCTCTGTATACTGGAACTGCTGTCTGTTGTCTTCTATCATGAATCCAAAAAAACATTCTGACAGATTAACATTAACCACTTCTAAAAGTGCATCCCATTCTTCTTCTATTTCCATCTCTGTTCCCATATAATAGAGATTTTCGTATATATCATCTCTCCCTGCCAGTTCTTCCATAGAAGTATTCTCATCTGTAAATAGCGGATACAGTGGAACAATCTTATCCCCTATATCCAAGTTATACTCTTTCTTTGCCGATGTTCCAGCACCGTTAACTGGTATGATAGTTACTATTTCTCCGTCTGCATTTTCATCTGAAAAACGTATTTTCATCATGCATAGTTCTCCGTTATACATAACGGGAGATAGATAGTCTGTCTGTTCCTCACTGTTATATTGTTCTATCAGACACAATACCTGTCCCTTTAACGCTGCATATTCTTTATCTGGTACAGCATCTATCTTTCCTGAAGAATCTATCACCAGATCGCTATCCGTAGACAGAATATAACTACAATCCTGCACTTCTGGTAACGGTTTTGCTGTTATCATATACACCGCCGCAATTTCAGGTAAAATCTCAGCAGAGACTTCGGCTGTCATGTGTCCTTCCTGATTTCCGTACTTCTCAAGCCCCTGTTCCAGATTCAGCTCCTCCCCATAAAGGAGATAATCTCCATAGCCAGAAGCAAAATTTAAATATGTTTCTTCAAACCCGCTTTCCTGATATTTTTCAATACTTTCCTCCAGCATTACATCAGAACCACTGGGAAGATAAATACTGACCCCGCATATTTCCTGCCCATAACCTTTTGCTGTTTTTATTGGTACCAGCTCATCCATAGACTGCTCCATGCCGGATTCCTGCCATGCCTCCTCTGACAGCGCTCGAAATAACTGCTCCATATCAACTAAGTCGCTGGTATCTGTACATACTATGCTATTTCCGAATCCCTGAACCTGCTTTCTTTTTTGAGATATGATTCCATATATTTCTTCATTGTTTTCCTCTAGAAGCTGGCTTAAATATATTGTAAAATCTTCTGATACCTGCTGGTATGCTCCTAAATCCATGCAGGAAAGTGTTATCTGGCAATCCTGTGTTTCAAAAAACTTATAATAATGATCTATCACATTCTGCCCTATAATTTCTCCAGTTAAATTTTCCTCTGCAAACACATTAAGCCATGCATAATCCCAGCCATCCTCCGGTTCCAGTTCCGCAGAAGCAACCATATAATCAGCATACTGACTCATTATGCCCGCAGTTTCCATACTTCCCATCAGACAGGCATCAAAACCGACCAGTTGTATCTTTTTATCTGCCAGCTTGGAATTCTCTATTCCTTCCTGCATTTCCGAGAGCATAACGGTGTCTCCACTATGCAGCACATCATATCCATAACCATCAATAGGGCCATTTCCATGATTCCAGAACAGCAGCACATAATTTTCTGCCGGATATGTTCCCGATGCATAATTGATAAAATCACTTAAAGCCGTACTTTCTCCCATATTTATGTTTGGAATCTCCGTCAGACCGCTTATGCCATTATCGTCAATGCAAAATCTTGCATTCTTCATGCCTGTTAAATTTTCCACTTCCCACTGGTAACTTCCACCAACTTCAACCACTAAATTTGCTCTCTCATTAATGGCTTCTGACTGTTCTCCTGTCATTACTTCAATCATTTCCTGCAAGTCCCTGCTTGCGGCCCCAATTACTTCGTCTTCATCAGACTCTAAATCACTGCCAATCATATAAACCATGACTGTATAATCCTTTTCTTCACTTACAGCTTCATAAGTCTGGCTGATTACAGGTGGTGATTCCTGAATCTGATTCATAACAGTAAATCCGCCGCCTACGGCGACAATGCTGCATAACGCGGCAATCAGTCCGCCTTTTTTTATCTTTGTCACCGATATTCACTCCCTCCATGTATTTTATGAGAAATTATTTTGTATACCGTGTACAAACATACCCTTCCCTGCCTGCAAGCTTCCTCCATTCCTGCTGCTGGCTATCCTCTTTCTCAAGCTGGCAAATAGTACCTCTCTTTAATTTACCAATAATTTCATAAGATGTACCCGGTCCTTTTCTTACATTTAATACATCTGCAGTGACTTCTACTTCCTAGATCGGAAGAGCACACGTCTG
>ERZ506887.1874-NODE-1874-length-10657-cov-8.664780_pt1 | contig 10657 bp, 14 predicted proteins | sample MGYA00512905_ERZ506887 | MGnify/ENA metagenome assembly ERZ506887 | reverse complement strand
GGGATACTATCCCGGCATCATCATCGACGGCGAGGACGTGGGCGGCCGCAGCTATGAGGACGTGCGTCAGGAATTCCTGGATCGTCAGCAGGCGGAAGCCGATGCGCGCGTGATCTCCGTTCAGGCGAACGGCCAGGTCTTTACGCTCCCCGCGCAGTCCGCCTATGACACCGAGCAGGTGCTGGTGGACGCCTACAACTACGCCAAAGAAGGCAGCCTTCAGGAGCGCTACGATCTGGTGGCGGCGCTTGCGCAGCAGCCGCTGGATTTCACGACGAGCTGTTCCGTCACGGTGGACGGCGTGGATGCGTTTGTCCAGCAGGTGGCTTCTGCGGTCAACGTGGACGCGCAGGATGCGCAGGTCGGCGCGTTTGACGCAGCTACCAAGACCTTCACCTTCACTGACGAAGTCAACGGTCAGGCGCTGGATGAAGATGCGCTGCGCAGCGCGATCAACGCGGCGGTGGAATCCGGAGATTTCAGCACGCAGATTACGGCGCAGGTCAACGAAGTGCCTGCCGCCGTCACCCGCGCGGAATTAGAAGCGCAGAATACGCTGCTGGCAAGCTTCACCACCAAGACCACCAGCTCCAAATCCCGCAACACCAACATCCGCCTTTGCTCTGAGGCCTTCAACGGCTATGTCGTCGCGCCGGGCGAGATCTTCTCCATCAACGGCATCACGGTCGCTTACTCCACCATTGCCAGACATCGAGAGACGGGCACGGAGGGAGTTGAGACCGCTGTAGCTGTTTTTCGGATAGACGGTTTTGCCATCATCATTTCCTGCAAGTCGCTTTTCCAGATGTGCATACCTATCCCTCATGTAGGCTATGTAGTCCTGGAGGGCGAGATTCTGCTCGATGTAAGGAGTTGCATCAACGGCACGCTTCCAACCTTTCTTGCCTATGGTAAACGACAGACCTGCAGATATGGAAATCATATTGTCCCCAAATTTCGTGGAGTTTCCGATGCCGTCAAAGTTCCTGGCGGTCAGCATTCCACTCACTTCTCCTACGAGATGAACACGGTCGCTGATGCGGTAACGGGCTTCCACGCCATAGGTGAAGGCAAACGGATGACTGCCACTTGAACCGCCCTGGCAGGTACAGTTGTTGATCCAGTCGGAATTATGGATCATGCCGACACCTACGAAGGGAATCACATCCCAAAGAGGGATTCCGCTTTCATTCTGACGGATGCCAGAGGTGATGTTGTACAGAAAGTCTGCATGGACAAACTGATACTTCATCGTATGGAACTCTGCATTCTTGAAGCAGAGTCCCTGAAATCCTATTCGTCCACCGATTGCGGGCGTGAACCATTTGCCGACTCCTATCTGCAAGAGAGGAGTGACACGGTCGAACACGTCACCGCAACCAATGGGCGTCCCAAGAAAAGCTGAAGCCCCGCCCTTTGCTTCTATAAACCAATTTCTACCCCAGTTGGCTGCTTCGCTTACATTCTTGAGATATGTAGGATTAACAGGCATGAGCATCTGCTCCTGACTGTACGATTTCTGGATATAAAGACTGTCAGAACTCTGTCTGGCAGTTTGTGCCGAAGCTGTCATTGCAGCCAGACACATCATTGTAATTGATAATATTTTCTTTCTCATGTTGTTGTCTTTGATGATTGATTACTTGCGTAAACAAATGAGCATGGTGTTACATCTTCTTTCTTCTTCTGGCGGATGGAGCGCACATCTTGCGTGCCATTGCCAGGCATCTTCTTGCCCACTCCCTATCGTCTTCGTCTGGTCGCTTGCCCCATCCAGAGTCTGGGCTGCCGCCTCCACCTCCATGCGTCTGTGCGATGGTCGTGGCATCATCCACGAAACCGCACACGAGGTTCAAGGCTACCTTGACAACATGGTTGCCGTCTTCAGCCAATTGACAGAGAAGCGTGCCGTCGAAGTCGAGTTTCACGCTGTCAGGTAGATTCGGGAAGCGAATGGCAAACTCATGTGCCATGGTGTCGAGCATCACGCCATTGAGATGATAGCTCATGTTGTGCGCCCAGGAGAGTTCAGACTGGTTGGCTTTGTCTTCCAGTTCACTGGCCTGCTTCTCAATCTCTTCCTTGTCCTTGCGGAGGGTGTCAAGCAACTGGTTGGTCTCAGAAAGCTTCTTCTCCTTGTCTGCCAGTTTATCTTCCACCATTGCCTTCTGCTGTTCAAGGCTCTGAATCTTACGGGCGATGTCGGCACTGATGTTGTCGCTGTTGGCTTGCAAGGCTCTCAGCGGTTTGAGTTCTGCTTCGAGGCGGTTGATTTCAGCCTTCAGATTCTCTATCATGGAGGTAAAGGATTTCTGCTTCTTCTGGGCGATGGAAAGTTCCACGTTCAGATCTTCGAGGGCTTTCCGGGTGTTCAGCATCTGGGCTTCGAGCGTCACGCACTCGTCGGCAAGCCATCGTCGATACTCTTCCGTTGAACGGTGACGTGCTCCTGTCTCTGCTATCGACACCCCTCTCGTGAGTCCCCATTTCTCATTGACCTTGGCCAGTTCATCGTGCAGGGCAAGAAGATAGTTCTTGTAATCTATGCGGTTCTGACCATGGAAGATTTTCTTGAAGGCGAACTTCTTGTCCTTGTCTATCGGCAGAAGCGCACAGTGGACGTGCGGATTCTTCTCATCGCAGTGGACGATGAAGGAGACGATGTTTTCCTCTCCATATTTATCTGCCACAAAGTGGTAGATATCCTGTGCCCACTTTTCTATTTCTGGCATTCGCTGGATATGCTCATTACCACCCTTGCTTTCAAAATCTACCTTCTGATTGCCAAAGGCAAGCTCTCGCATACGTTCCGTTGAACCTCCAAAGATGAAATTCACCACGGTTCGGAAACGTGGTTCTGCCAGTCCTTCGTTGGGGTCTTTGATGCCACGTGAGGCGAGATTTTCTGCCATGCGACTGGTAAGCGGACGGCTCTTGTCTATCGGGGCGACCATGCCACCTGGACGGATCTCGAAGTTTAGATGTTCACGGCTACGGTCGTAGTTGCCTTCACGCATGGCCTGGTTCCATCCCTTCTCCGTCCAGTCTCTCAACTCTTCGTTGCCTACCGAAGCAAGACCTTTGGTAACCTTGATGTCCATAACCTGTTTTGATGATGTTCCCATATCGTATTTCTTTGCTATAGTCCTTACTCCATGAGCCTTTTTCAGTCTTGGCAACACCAGGAAATCTGACCCAGCTTGCTGTTTATCTGGTCAGCCCTCCCGACTACTTCAGTAGGTCGGGGTATTAGGCTTCCCAAGACTGAAAAAAAGTGGCACGTGCAAGCACGCTGCCTCACGTTGCTTGAAATCATTCAGCGATGTGCTAACGGGCGTCCTGATCGCATCAACGTGCCTCGCAAGGAATAAGGGGAATATGACTTTTGTTTTTAATCGTCGGAAGACTCCGCAGGTGCTACCTTTTCGGATGGCTCCCTGGCCTCAGTAAGAGGACGAGGGGGATTCACATAGTAGTTGGATGCGGAGCAGCAGATGTAGTGCTCGAAGATGCAATCCAGGAGTACTATCTCCGCTTTCGAATATCGGGTTGCCACTTCGTCCATATAACTCGGCTTGGTGTTGCCACTGATGGCTTTAGCCAGAATGCCAAGAGAATCGATCACCTTGTGCCAGTCCCAGACATGGTCTTTTCCGAAGAGCAGACTTACGGAATCTGAAAGTTCCTCAGGCAGTTCTTTCTCCTGATTGAGATAACGGAGAATGAAAACTGCCAGTGAATCGAATACCTGGGCCTGCTGGTTGAGTACACGCCTGGCAGGAATGCCGCCATATCCTTCCTGCTTGGCCATGTTCATCTTCAAGTCGTAATAACGGCTGTAGGAATCGGCCACTTCCCTGGCGGTGGCTCTGCCTTTGATGAAGCGGATGAACTGCATGGCGCAGAAATCGAGGATGTCGTCCGGACTCTCGATAAGAAGAGAGAGACGTTGCTCCAGGTTGACAGAGAAGATAAAGCTCTTGGAGTATGGCTCTACGGAAAGCTGACCAAGTTTGGTGAGTCCGGAGATAAACTGGCGAACCGTGGCACGCTGCCATTGCCACTGACGGGCAAGTTCGGAAATGGTGGCAACAAACTGACCGGGCAACAGCTGGAGGGCTCCATCGGTTCCCGGAGACTGATAGGCTCCTGAGGATGCTTTCGAAAGCAGGTCGCAGTAGGCTTCCAGCTTGCTGTAACGTTCCTCTGCTTTCGGCTTCAGAAACTCCAGCAACGAACGGTCAACACCTCGGCATCTGTCTGCTTCGGGTGTCTGTTGATTGGGATGATGAGTCATTTGAGTCATTTTTGATTTTGGAATGTTGAGCAAGTGGATATGATTCTGTGCCAGTTGCAGGTGGCATCTAATAGTAATTTCTGATAATCAGCGCGAGCAGATCTTTCGGGTTGTTGATGGCCTCAGGATGGCTCTTCAGCAAAAGAACTCTTTCAGATGGATAGAAGACTGCTGCCACGCTGACGGTAAAGAGGAACAAAGACATGCTGTTCATATAAGGTAAGGCGTAGCAAACCATCGAGAGCAGCAAGGTGGCGAACCACAGTCTTTTCCTCTCATGCAAAAGATGGAAGGTGCTTTCTGCGATTTTCCTGTTCAGAAGCACCAAGGTCAGGAGTGTTGACACTACGACTAAGAGATTGGGAGCCGTGACATGACAACACCAGTTGATGAAGATAAGCATCAGCACAACCAGATAGGCATAGAGATTTCTTGCGCTCTGAAACATGGCCATCTTCCACATAAACCGCTTCATGAATCCATATTCCTTTCTGTAAAGACAGAAGAACGCTGTCAGCAAGAGGAAGGGAAAAGCGAACCTAATGAGGGTTAGAATCTGTATCATATATTTCTTTATTTTACTTGTTTATACCTTTGTCGAGTGATTCGAGTCGCTCAGCAATTCTGTTGTTTAACTGGATGTTGTAACTGGGCGACATCTGGTCAACGGTCGGGTCTTTCGCCAGTTTTTCATCAACTTCGATAAGAAGACGGAGATAAAGATCTACATTAGGATTGTTGTCTAACTTCGCCGTTGGAACGGCTGCCGATGTATCAACACTTGTATCTATCGGCTGCATCGTATCAGGGTCGATGTCATCAGGTAGATGGTAAGCCGTCTGTATGCTTCGCATCACAAATATGCAGAATACTATCAATAGACCAATTATTGCCTTGGCTATGATGTTCAAGTTGAATAACATCAGAGCTGACACCATCACCAGAATGGCTATTATATAGAATGTATATACTTTTCGTTTAGTACTCATAATCATTTAATTCAAGTTTGATTATTCCGAAAGATGCTTTCTCTATTATATATTCGACATCACGCAGAGTAAGGGAATGCGTTTTGATTCGCCTTTTTGCAGTTGGGTCTTTTTTACAAAGAGATACCAGTCCTTGGTTCAAATCGTATTCATTGATGTTCCACGTTCTAGTCTTCTTGAAAGAGTATTTATCCCTGTAACTCTGGAGTGAAAGGCCTTTGTAGAACAAGGTCTTCAACATTCCGTCCTGCAACAATCTCATCTCAATCAGTTTCTCCGTGTCCTTGACTTCAATCCATGTTCGGTATCTTTGTATGATGTCTGCTATAAGGTAATACGTTTTCTGGTTCATTTAGAGACCGCAGTTGAAATCGTTCATTATCTGGACGTGTTCTCGCCTTACCTTGAACGTGCCACGTTTCTCGTGCAGTCGCAGGTCTTCAAAAAGGTCTGCTGACATTACCTCAATGGAATTGTAGATTGTGACATTCAAGTCATGTATTAGTCCATCGATTGATGTCTTGCAGTTTATCTTGAACATACGCTCTGTGACCGGATAGCAATATGCGCAACATTCATGTCCGAATACAGTTTCAATTGTTGGTTCAAGATGGTAGAGAATGGCAAGGTCTGCATTCATTTCAAACATATCAAGTACCTTGTCTATGGGTTGGGGGATATGTACTTCATATGGAAGGATGGCATAATCTTCGTATGCCTTTGTCTCTCCAATCCAATAATTGTCTATCAAATCTGGCAACAGCATTGGACCAGATGCTTTGAATTTGTAGATAGCTTCCTGTAACATAGTAATATTTGATTAGATGGTTGATATGTATAAACGCATGAGTTGTGCTGGTATCTTGTTGGACACGTCCTTGTTCACAAAGTGTTTGCCCTTCATTCTTGTTATAATGGCTGGATAATCTTTTGCGATGTCTGTCATTGCCTGAATTTGTTGTGGTGTGAGCATGGCTATAGCCAATGCATCCATCGAAAGGTATGGTTGTAACATCATCCAAAGATATGCGTTAGCCTGGTTCGCACTTTTAATTTTTCCTCGCTTCAAAACGTCATGGCAAACTTGCGCGTTGAGAATTAAACGCCGATCTGTTCGCATTGACATCAGTACAAGCGTTTCAGAAGTAGGCAGGATGCCTTCGGAGGCTGCTTTATAGATATTAGAACAGATGTCTGCCGTGTTGTTTGTTATCTCTGTCATGCCCATTGACGAGCATTCATCTATATTCGCTAGGAATGTGCGAAAATGACGGTCTTCTTCATGCAAGAATGCTACAAGTTCTTTCTTTGACTTTATCCCATGTGCTTTGCATCCTAAAAGGAAGTTTGAGTAATTAGCTATGCCTTCATGCACATCCTTGTCAAAGACGGGTGATTTATCCAAGGACATGAAGAACTTGGTGGCACTTTCCTTCAACGAGTCAAGCTCATGGCTCTCTTTATATACAGATGTATGCAATTTCACGTATGCTACGTTACTTAGTGTACAGTTACTTGTCAGACGAAGAAGTTCTGTCCGGATGGAATCTGAAATTTCGTCATACCTTGCAGACAGCCCGCAATGTGCCGTAAATGACGGATCCTTTTTGATGAAGCATGATACCGTGTCGGCAACCTCATGCCATCCATTGATGAAAGTAGCCATCTGTTCTGCGTTGCACCCTGTGTTTCCTTTAATCGACAAAAAGAAATTATGATATTCTTCCAATGCGTCATTGGAGGATTGAAAATCATATTGCTTTCTGTTGTTACACGAAGCTACAATCAGCATGGTACATAAAAAAAGCAAGTGAAAGAATAAACTCGTTTTAGTCTTTTTTCTTTCACTTGCTTCACTTTCTTTCATTTGGTTTCCGAAACCTGTTTCAGAGGAGTTGCAGATGCAACCGACAAAACCATTTAAGTGTACTATATTCCTTTTGTTCATTGGCATATAATTGTAAATTTTGTGTGCAAAGGTACAGATTAAAAACCAAATAACAGCCACAATAATCAGACTTTGTATAATTTTATGTTTCATACTCACTTTAGTATGATTTACTAATAACAACACAATTTATATACAAAAATCAATTTATATACAAAAATCAATTTATATCCATTTACACGAGAAAAGCTACCAGTATAATTATGATTCTGAATATAATTATGTACCTTTGCATATGTGTAACGCCTATACCTGTTTTTAGCATTATCCTATACTATCGACAATAGGCGTATAACAATCATATTATCAGTAGATAAAACGTTTTTGACATGGCAAAAGTCGGCTACATTATGGCTATCTCTCAGTATGACAAACTGGAAGAAGACCGCAAATGGATGAATGAGTTTGGGTGTGTTCGTATCGTTGAAGAAAATGACGAGAACGAACGAAACAGACCGTTGTGGAAACAACTGATGGTCGCCTTGAAAAGAGGTGATGAACTTGTCATCCCCAAATTTTCCAATGCCTTGCGTGGCAGTCGTGAACTGGCAACGTTCCTGGAATTTTGCCGAGTCAAAGTAATCCGCATCATTAGCATACATGACAAGATAGACTCTCATAATATCCTGTTTCCTGAGACAAAGCCGTCTGATGTATTGACAATGATGGGAGCTCTACCTGAAGAAGTTCTTGCTCTACGCAAATCGGCAGAGCATGTAGTGGATTTGCAGGAGAAGATGATTGTATCTTTGCCAAAAGTATCTTCTGCCAAGATGAATAAACTCGACAGGGAAAAGACAGTTATCAATCTTTACGTGGCAGGTCATCCGATCGATGACATTTGGCGAGCCAGTGGATTCAAAAGCCGAAGCTCTGTGTTTCGCATACTCAACAAGCATGGTATCAAGCTCAACAGAGGCAATCACTCTGGACCAATAAAGAAAAGAGCCGAACAAACTCCAAAACAAGACATAGGAGAATAGACAATGAAGAAAATACTATTTCTGCATGGTTTCTTTGCTACCGGCAGTTGTCCTATGGCGAATGCTATGAGAGAAGTTTTCGAAGGGGTTGCTGTCGTAATGACTCCAGACTTGCCTTTGCATCCCAAAGAGGCATTGAAGGAGATTCGCTCCATCATAGACAAAGAGCATCCTGACTTGCTTGTCGGCAACAGTTGTGGAGCATTCCTTGCCCAGATGCTCTCTCCAGTAGTGGGCATTCCAGCTTTGCTTGGCAATCCTTATTTCAAGATGACTGAGTTTCTAAAGGTACGCATCGGTGAGCATCAGTATAAAGCACCTCGCAAGGATGGCAATCAGCGTCTGGTTATAGACGAAGCGTTGATTGAGGAATTTGCCGAACTTGAAGCCGTTCAGTTTGATTGCTGCAACCCATATTACAAAGAACGAGTATGGGGACTTTTTGGTGAGCAGGACACCCTTGCTCACTTCTCCCCATTGTTTATGGAGCACTACAACAATATCTATCATTTCCCAGGCGGCCATACTCCAACAGAACAAGAAGTGAAAACATGGTACGCACCGCTTGCTACCAAGATGATGATGGAGTACCCAGCAAAAGAAGAAAGATACTTCCAACATTTCAAAGGCGGCAAGTACAAGTTCATCAATTCAGCATTTGACTCCGAGACTCTGGAGCGCATGGTGGTTTACCAGGCACTCTATGGTGAACAAGCATATTGGGTACGTCCTGAAAAGATGTTCTTCGGTCTGGTTACAAGAGACGGCAAGACTTTCAACAGATTCACAGAAATCGAAGTTTAATACCGAAAAAGTTACGCGCATAGAGAATAAGCAAATTCAAATGATCATATATATAGTAAGACACGGACAAACAGCAGAGAACTTGCAGATGATTCTACAAGGACATTTGCCAGGCACTCTTACCGACAAAGGTAAGGAGCAAGTACGAAATGCAGCTGAACATCTTGCAGAAAAAGACGTTCAGTTCAAGTGCATTGTCTCAAGCGACCTGAAACGAGCAATGGACTCTGCCAATATCATTTCAGAGAGATTAAAACTTCCAGTCTTTCCTATGGAAATTCTTAGAGAACGTGATTGGGGGAAATATACTGGTATGCCTGTTTCTGAGGCTGCAGACAAGTATAAAAAGGATGGCAAATGGATGTTCCCTGATGGTGGTGCCGAAACAGAAGAGGACATTTATCAACGAGCTGGCAAAGCCTTACAAGAACTTTCGGAGAAATTTGCCAATGATACCATCATCGTTGTCACTCATGGACAGTTTGCAAGAAATATGATAGCCAATCATTTTGAATGTAATTACCATGAGGTCACTTCTTTCGTAAACGCAGAGATTCGGATGTTAAACCTATAATATTGTATTTGAGGTATATGAACACATTACATACTATACTGATATACTACATTCTTTGCATCAATGCAGTTACATTCATCATATACGGTATAGACAAGTACAAAGCCAAGAAAGCAAAGTGGCGAATTCCGGAAACCACGCTATTGATGATGGCAGTTGTAGGCGGAAGCATCGGGGCATGGATGGGAATGAAAGTCTGGCACCATAAGACGATGCACAAGAAATTCAAATACGGCATTCCTGCCATTCTGCTGATACAGATTGCGCTGATGGCGTATTTACACATGAATTAATAACAAAATAAATAACTAAGTATATGAGCATTAAAAAGACTGGGATATATTGGAAGGGCATCAAGCGCCGGATAGGGAAATTCTTTGAGAAGGTGCACGAATGTATACTTATCTTCACCGACTGGCTTGGGTAAGCACACAAAGTAAATAGACAGCAAAACATTGATATAATCTGATGGAAACAGAAAGAATTTTACTTCGCCATTGGCAGGAATCGGATGCTGAGGCGCTCTTCAAGTATGCCTCAGACCCTAACGTAGGACCACGAGCAGGATGGCCGGCACATAAGTCTGTAGAAGAAAGCAGGGAGATTATCCGGACATATTTCCATAATGACACGACATGGGCAATTGTGTTGAAAGAGACTGGCGAGACTATCGGCTGCATAGGCTACTACACTCACGAAACCAGTAACATACCTATCGGAGAAAACGACTGCGAGGTGGGCTATTGGGTAGGAAAGCCTTATTGGAACAAGGGAATCTGCACCGAAGCCTTGAAGCTGATGCTTGACTACTGCATCCACGAGAAACATTTCAAAAACATCTGGGCAGACCACTTTATAGGCAATCCTGCATCGGGAAAAGTCTTGGAGAAATGCGGTTTCTCAGACACTGGAATGCTGAACCGATGCAGCCAGCTTGTGGGTGGCGACAAGGATATGGTGAAAGTGTTTAAGTACAAATGATTAAAATAAATTAAAAGAATATGAAGCATAAAGTAAAAGTGACCGTAATAGACAAGAAAATCTATCCGGAACTACAGGAGA
>ERZ506887.1873-NODE-1873-length-10660-cov-4.945780_pt1 | contig 10660 bp, 9 predicted proteins | sample MGYA00512905_ERZ506887 | MGnify/ENA metagenome assembly ERZ506887 | reverse complement strand
TTCAGCGTGTGCTCTTCCGAACTTGGTCGAAGTCGTCGCCGCCCAGATGGGTGTCGCCGGCAGTGGCCAGAACCTCGATGACGCCGTCGCCGATGTCCAGAATGGACACATCGAAGGTGCCGCCGCCAAGGTCATAAACCATGATCTTCTGCTCGGATTCCTTGTCGAGGCCGTAAGCCAGAGCGGCTGCGGTAGGCTCGTTGATGATACGCTTCACGTCCAGACCCGCGATCTTACCGGCGTCCTTCGTCGCCTGACGCTGTGCGTCGGAGAAGTAAGCGGGAACGGTGATGACGGCTTCGGTGACCGGCTGACCCAGATAAGCCTCGGCGTCCGCCTTCAGCTTCTGCAGGATCATGGCGCTGATCTCCTGAGGGGTGTAGCCCTTGCCGTCGATGGTGACGTGATAATTTTCACCCATGTGACGCTTGATGGAAGAGACGGTGCGGTCAGCGTTGGTCACGGCCTGACGCTTTGCCACCTGACCGACCATACGCTCGCCGGTCTTGGAAAATGCAACAACAGAGGGGGTAGTACGGTTGCCTTCGGCGTTGGCGATGACAACAGGCTCGCCGCCTTCCAGAACAGCAACACAGGAATTGGTAGTACCAAGGTCGATACCGATAATCTTAGACATAATGTTTTCCTCCTAATATATTAAAGCTAAATTGTTTACGTTTTTAGTTTGCCACCTGCACCATGGCGAACCGGACGATCTTATCGCCCATTTTGAAGCCCTTCTGGAACACCTGGGTGATGACGTTTTCGTCATGCTCCTCGCTGTCCAGATGCATCACGGCGTTGTGCAGATTCGGGTCGAAGGTGTCGCCCACCTCGCCGAAAACCTCCACGCCGAGACCATTCAGGATCTTCAGCAGCTCCGTCATGGTCAGCTCCACGCCCTTTTTGTAGGCGGCGTCTTCCGTGGGCTGGTTCAGCGCGCGCTCCAGATTGTCGTAGATGGGAAGCATCTTCGTTACGGCGTCGGCCTTGCCGTTGCCGTAGGACTGCTCCTTTTCCTTCGTGGTGCGCTTGCGGAAATTATCATATTCCGCTGCCAGGCGCAGCCGGGCTTCATGCTCGGAATTGTATTTTTCCTCCCAAGGGTTGGCATCCTTCTGCTTCGGTTCCTCGGGAGTCTTCTCCTTCGGGGTTTCCTCCACAGGTTCCTGAGGTGTTTCCTCCGGGGTCTGCTTCTTTACTTCTTCTTTTTCCTTCTTTGCCACGTCTGTGACCTCCTGTCAATTTGCAGGGTGGGGGAAAATCTCCGCTTTTTGCGGTTCGGGGATTTTCCCCAGCCCTGCCTGTTTGATTCTATCCTTCCTTCGGCGGCTCCGGCAGCTTTGGCTGCTGGGGCTGCTCGGGCTTGCCGAACATCTTGCTCAGGCTCTCGGCGAAGTAGCTCAGGCGCGCCGTTACCTTTGCGTAATCCATCCGGGTGGGGCCGACCACGCCGATCATGCCCTGCATTCCGTCGCCGATGTCAAACTTGGTCATCACAACGGAAGTGTCCTTCAGTTCATCCGCCACGTTTTCGGGGCCTACCAGCACCTTGGTGCCGTTGGCGCCCTCCATGACGGCGGGAAGGTTTGCCAGTGCCTCTTCGTCAATGGAATCCATCACCCGCTGGGCTTTGTCCACGTCCCGGTACTCCGGCAGGCTCAACAGTCTTGCCTGACCGGTGACGGCCACTCTGGTGGAATCGCTGTTTTTCAGCGTCTCCTGGGTGAAATCCAGGATCACCGGCACCAGACTTGCCGCCGCGCCCGCCGAACGCATGACCTTTTCCATCAGCTCGGCGGTGAAGTCCTCAAGGGGGATGTCCGTCATGCTGGCGTTCAGCACCGCGCTCAGGAGCTTCAGATCCGTTTCGCTGACGTTTACCGGCAGCTTGATGAGCTTGTTCACCACCTGCTCGCCGCCCAGCATCAGCACCAGAATGAAGCTTCCCTGCCCCGCGAGGATCAGGTCGAACCGCTTGACGCAGGCGCTGCCCTGTCGGGACGCGGCGGAGATGGCGGGAAGATCGGTGGCCTGAGATACCAGCTTTGCCACCTTTTCCACCATTTTATCCACCCGCTGCATCTTTTCCTCGATGGCGCTGCTGATGGACTTCGTTTCGTCGATGGACAGGCGGTAATCCATCATCAGTTCGTCAACGTACAGCCGGTAACCGGCGGCGGAGGGGATGCGCCCCGCGCTGGTGTGGGGCTGCTCCAGATAGCCCATGGCGGTCAGCTCCGCCATTTCGTTGCGGATGGTCGCGGAGGAATACTTCATGTCCGGCAGCTCGGTAATGGCCTTGGAGCCCACCGGTTCCGCCGTGCGGATATACAAATCCACCACTGACCGCAGGACCTTCTTTTTCCGCTCTGTCAGTTCCATCGTATCCCTCCTTCCCACTTTATCTTTAGCACTCCATCTCTCTGAGTGCTAAGCACACTATACCGCAGAGTGCCAGAAATGTCAATAGGTTGTTTTTGAATTATTCTTGAACATTTTGGGGAATTGGGGCGAATCTGGAAAATCTTCCTTGCGTTTGCCCCGGGAATCGCCTTCTGAATATGAAGTTCCCTTGAATTTTTCTTGAATTCTCCCTTCGGGGGTGGAAGTTTTCGTTTCTTTGTGCTATACTGTTCAATACTATATTATTGTGCGGGGGTCTGCCCCGAAACCGAATTTTGGAGAGAGAGCTTATGCTGGAATTATTGGCGCCCGCCGGGTCAATGGAGGCTCTGCGCGCGGCCGTTCAGAACGGCGCTGACGCCGTCTACCTCGGCTGTGGCGCGTTCAACGCGCGGCAAAGCGCGAAAAACTTTACTCCCCAGACGCTGGTGGATGCCATTAAATACTGCCATGTCCGGGGCGTGCAGGTGCACCTGACCCTCAACACCCTCGTCTCCGACCGGGAGATGACCGAGGCGGCGGAGCTGATCCGCTATGCCGCGCAGAATAATATTGATGCCTTTATCGTGCAGGACTTAGGCGTGGTGCAGCTGTGCCGTCAGATCGCCCCCGGCGTTCCCATCCACGGCAGCACCCAGATGACCGTCCATTCTCTGCCCGGCGTGCTGCTGTGCGCCGCCATGGGCATCAAGCGGGTCGTCCTCAGCCGGGAGCTGAGCCGGGAGGAAATTCGCTACATCTGCGCCAACTCTCCCATTGAAATTGAAGTCTTCGTCCATGGCGCGCTGTGCATGTGCTATTCCGGCCAGTGCTATATGTCCGCCATGATCGGCGGCCGCTCCGGCAACCGGGGCCGCTGCGCCCAACCCTGCCGCCAGAGCTACGGCTACACCCACTGGCAGGAAAAATACCCCCTGAGTCTGAAAGACAACTGCCTGATTCCCTATCTGCGGGAATTGCAGGAAATGGGCGTGGTCTCTTTGAAGCTGGAAGGCCGGATGAAGCGGGCGGAATACGTGGCCACCGTCACCGCCGTCTACCGCAAGGCGCTGGACGAGATGACCGTCACCAAACCCATGATGGACGCCCTGTACGCCGCCTTCAACCGTCAGGGCTTCACCGACGGCTACTATACAAGTAGGGTGGATACCAAAATGTTCGGCGTGCGGCAGGAGAACGACGACGACGGCAAATGGCTTCAGGCCGCCCGGCAATCCTACGAAGCAGGGGAGACCCCCCTTGTGGATATCCGCTTTCAGGCCATGGTCACCGTGGACGGCAGCTGCGTCATCGCCACCGACCCGGAGGGTCGGACATGCCGCTCCGACGGCCCCGTGCCGGAACGCGCCCAGAACATCTCCCTCACCGGGGCGATGCTCGCCCAGCGGGTCTCCAAGACCGGCGGCACGCCCTACCGGTGCGTGGAGGTGCGCACCCGGGTCGATCCCGGTCTCATTATCTCCGCTTCCGCCATCAACGCCATGCGCCGGGACGTGCTGAACCAGCTCACCGCCATCCGCGCCCGGCGGGAGGAACAGGTGCTGCGCAAGCCCAAGCCCGTGCCGGAATACAAAGGCCCCTCGGGCCTGCCCGGCCTGACCATTCAGGTCACCTCCCGGGAGCAGCTGACCCCCATGCTTTTAGATCTGGAAACCACACTGCTGTACGTTCCCATCCACATCTTGCTCGCCGACGGGGAGCTTTGCGCCCGGCTGGTGCAGCGGGGACGAGTGGCGGCGGTGCTGCCCAGAATCGTCCACGACGGGGAACTGCCCCGGATCAAAAAGAGCCTGGAAGTCCTCCGCGCCGCCGGTGTCCGGGACGCGCTGGTGGGCAATCTCGGCCTGATTGCCCCCGTGCGGGAGGCCGGAATGCGGGTTCACGGGGATTTCGGCCTGAACATCTTCAACTCCGCCTCCATGAACGTCATGCGTTCTCTGGAAATGGCTTCCGCCACGGTGAGCTTTGAAATGACCTTGCCCCAGATCCGGGACATGAGCAAGGCGGTGAACGCCGAGCTGATCGCCTACGGGCGGCTGCCCCTGATGGTGACGGAGCACTGCCTCATCCACAACAAGACCAACGAATGCACCTGCCATCTGAAAGCCACCCGCCTGATCGACAAGACCGGCGCGGAGTTCCCGGTCATCCGGGACGGCGACAGCTGCCGCAGCGTATTGCTCAACGGCAAGAAGCTGAGCTGGCTCGACCGGCAGGACGATCTTGCCAAGCTGGGCTTATGGGCGACGCGGCTGTACTTCACCACGGAAAATTCCAAGGAAGTTGACCGCGTGCTGAACGATTACATGAACCCCGAACCCCTCGACCCCGGCGCGTGTACCCGGGGACTGTACTTACGGGGTGTGGAATAAAATTCCTCCGCATCGAAAGGAGAACCTTATGCAGCTCATTCTCGCTTCCGCCTCGCCCCGGCGAAAGGCGCTTCTGTCCCTCTTTGGGATTCCCTTCACCGTCCGGGCGGCGGACATTGACGAAACCATGGACCCCGAAAAGCCGCCCTTTGACGAAGTTGCCCGGGTCAGCCGGTCAAAGGCGCTGGCCGTCAGCCGGGGAGAAGAAGACATCGTCATTGCGGCGGACACCATTGTGGTCTGTCAGGGGAAGGTACTGGGCAAGCCCCACAGTGAGGCAGAAGCGGTATCTATGCTGCGTCTTCTCTCCGGGCGGGATCATCAGGTGATGACCGGCTGCACCATCCTGTATGGGGACAGGGTTGAGACCTTCACTGAGGTGACGAGCCTGCATTTCCGTCCCCTCAGCGAGAAGGAGATTCAGAAATACGTCCAGAGCGGCGAACCCATGGACAAGGCCGGTGCTTACGGCATTCAGGGCGGCGCGGCGCTGTTCTGCGAAAAGCTGGAGGGCGACTATTATAATGTAATGGGACTTCCCGTGTGCCGGCTGTATGAGACCCTTTGCCGCACGGTGCCGGAAGTGATGGAGGATACCATATGAGAAATCTGTTCAGTACCAAAGTGAAGATCATTCTGGTGGTGGCCGCGCTGCTGACGGCAGCGCTGGCCATCTACAGCGGCATTTCCAACCAGAGTCTTCCCAGCGTGATCGTGCAGGGCGTTCTCGCCCCCTTCCGCGCCGCGGGCACCACCCTGACCAACACGGCGGAAAAATACTACAGCTATATGTTCCGCTACGAGGCTCTGGACGCGGCAAACAAGGTTCTGGAGGAACGCATCGCCCAGATGGAGGACGTCGCCCGTCAGGCCGACTCCGTCGCCCGTGAAAACGAGCGTCTGCGTAAGCTTCTGGATCTGAAGGCCACCAACGAGGACTACAAGCTGGTGGACGCCTATATCATCGGCTGGAGCTCCTCGGACTGGGAGAGCACCTTCACAATCAACCGGGGCACCAACGCGGGTATCCGGGAGAATCTGTGCGCCATCACCGCCAACGGCGAAGTGGTGGGTCTGGTAACGGAGGTGGGCGTCAACTACGCCGTCGTCAAGACCGTTCTGGACTCCACGCTGGAAATTTCCGGCACCATCTCCACCTCCGGCTACAACGGCATGGTCAAGGGCGGCTACACCAGCGGCAACGACACATTGCTCCAAATGAACTACCTGCCCTCCGACTCCATCATCCGCAATAAGGATCAGGTGGTGACCTCCGGTTCCACGGTGTACCCCCGTGGCCTGATCATCGGCTCCGTGGTGGACGCGGGCTATGAGGAAACGGGCGTCGCCAAATTCGCCCTCCTGGACCCCGCCGCGGACATTAACTCCCTGGAGCAGGTCTTCATCATCACCGCCTACACCACCGAGGTCGTGACCACCCCCGGCACGTCCACAGGTTCCGAGACTGCCACCGCCCCGTCCGAAACCGCCGCCGCCACCCAACCGACCACCCCCGTGGGCTGAGGACGCGCCATGGCAAGAAGAAAACTGTCCAAACAGTCGGAATTCAAGCCCGACCCCCGGCAAAACAGCCTTTCCGGGCTGTTCCACGTGACCCAGCTGCAAAAGCAGCGGATGCTGAAATGGACGCTGTATGTGCTGACGGGTATCCTGCTCCTGACCATTCAGGACGTTATCATGAGCCGCGTCAGCATCTTCGGTGCGACCACCGATCTGCCGGTGGTGTACATTCTGCTGATCACGGTCATTGAGGGCGTGGATGTGGGAAGTCTGTTCGTCCTTTTTGCGTCCACCATTTACTACTTTTCCGGCTCCGCGCCGGGGCCTTACTGCATTGGCCTATTATGCGCCGTCGGGATCATCGCTACGCTGCTGCGGCAGGCCTACCTGCGGCGCACGAAAGCTTCCATCGTCATCTGCGCCGGTATCGCGCTGACAATTTACGAGATGGGTCTGTTCGTCGTGGGCATCGGCCTTGGGCTGACACGGTGGGACCGGGTGTTCTCCTTCCTGATCACCGCCGGCTACAGCTTCGGCGTTATGGTCCTGCTGTACCCGCTTATCAATAAAATTGGCCTTATTGGAGGAACCACATGGAAAGAATAAGCCGATTTCGCGCTATCCTGCTTTTAATTCTGTTTATTACGATTCTGGCGCTGTTCGCCTTGAAGCTCTTTGATCTTCAGATCATCAAGACCAACGGCAACACCGACAACATCGCGAAATACACCACCGTTACCACCGTCCGTGCCGCCCGGGGCGATATCCTTGACCGCAACGGCAACAAGCTGGTGGGCAACCGCGCCAGTTATGATCTGGTGTTCAACCACTACGTTATCGAGTCCTACGGCCAGACCAACGAAGCACTGTACGCGCTCGTACACAAGTGCCGGGATCTGAACCTGAGCTACAACGACCATTTCCCCGTGAGCAAGACCCGCCCCTTTGAGTACACTCTGAACGATTTTGCCACCTCCTGGCAGAACCACTTCCAGAGCTTCATGGTTGACCGGTCGCTGGACTCGGACATCACCGCGCCCCTGCTCATTGAAAAGCTGCGGGAACGCTATAAGATTCCCGAGGGCTGGTCGGACGAGGACGCCCGCGCCGTCATCGGTATGCGCTACGAATTCGACCTGCGTGGTATTTCCAGCCTGCCTACGTACACCTTCATTGAGGACATCTCCGACGAGAATCTGTCCGCCATTCTGGAGCTGAACATCCCCGGCCTGATGGTGGAATCCTCCACCGTCCGGGAATACCATACCAAATACGCCGCCCACATCTTAGGCTACATGGGCGGCATGGACGACGACGACTGGGCAAAGTACAAGAATGCAGGCTACTCCATGGACGCCTACATCGGCCAGTCCGGCTTTGAGGAAGCCTTTGAGGATTACCTCCACGGCATCGACGGCCAGCGCGTGGACGTGGTTTCCAAGGACGGCACCATCGTCGAGCAGTTCTGGCGCGTTGACCGGAAAACCGGCGAGGTCTACACCCCCATCGCCGGAAACAACGTGGAGACCACCATTGATCTGGAGCTGCAGGGCATTGCCGAGGATTCTCTCGCCAGCATCATGAAGGAGCTGACCGACCCGGAGAAAAACACCTCCACAGGTGAAAGCACCGGTCTGGACGCGGAGGGCGCAGCGGTGGTGGTCATGAAAGTCAAGACCGGCGAGATTCTGGCCTGTGCCAGCTATCCCACCTATAACCTCGCCACCATGAATCAGGACTGGGCCGAGATCGAGGCCGACCCCTTGAAGCCCTTCTTCAACCGCGCCTTCGGCGCCAACTACGCCCCCGGCTCCACCTTCAAGATGTGTACCCTGATCGCCGCTATGGAGCACCGTAGTACAAACCCGAAGAGTGAGTTCTTCGGCAGATACCTGTACCTCCCCGGCGAGATCATCCGGGATCAGGGTGTCTTCACCAAGTACCCGGGCTTCTCTCCCACATGCCTGATCTGGACATCCAACCCCGGCGTTACCCACGGCGATCTGACCGCTCAGCGGGCGCTGGAGGTGTCGTGTAACTACTTCTTTTATGAGTTGGGCAGCCGTATGACCATCGAGATGCTGAACGAAACCGCCAATGGTCTGGGTCTGGGCGTTCCTACCGGCATTGAGCTGACGGAAAAGGTCGGCTGGGTCACCGATGAGGCCAGTAAGAAGGCCGCTTACGGCGAGACCGGCGTCAACTCCCAGATCACCGCAGGCGACCGTGTTCTGGCCGCCATCGGACAGGCCGAAAACCGGTTCAGCCCCTTGCAGCTGTGCATTTACGCTTCCACTCTGGCCAACAAGGGCACCCGGATGAAGGCCACCTTCTTAAGCCGCGTGGTCGCCTCCGACTACAGCAGCCTCATCAAGGAAAATTCTCCCGAGATCATGAGCCAGATGGAAATCGCCTCCACCACCTACAATACCTATATTGAGGGTATGCGTCTGGTCATCGCGGGAGGCGAGGGTACCGCCCGTTCCCACTTCGGCGGCCCCAAGGATCTGGACACCTTCCCCGTCGCGGTGTGCGGCAAGACCGGTACTGCTCAGCACTCCTCCGGCGGCTCTGACCATGGCGCGTTCATCTGCTTCGCCCCCATGGAAGACCCGGAGATCGCCGTAGCCGTCTACGGCGAAAAGGCCGCCCACGGCGCGACCCTCGCCGCCGTGGCTGAGGATATTCTCCGCGCCTACTTTGCCATGGAAGCCGCCAGCGAGGTCAACGCCTTTGAAAATCAGGCGTCGTAATTCACACGAATGCAGCCATTCCGTTCTGGAATGGCTGCTAATTTTTTATTTCAGCACCACCGGAAAACTGGTATAGGTCTTTCCCGGCTTCAGGTTCACACCCCGGAGCTTCACCAGCTCCGAAACCGTGACAATTTCGTAGCCCTGATCTTTCAGCACGTCCACAATGTCCAGCGCCGCCTGCACCGAGCTGACCGTCATATCGTGGAGCAGGACGATATCCCCGTCCTTCACGTTTTTCAGCACAGCCCGCTCCACCGCCGCCGTGTCGGAGGTCGCCCAGTCCCGGGGGTCTACCGACCAGCTGAGGATTGCCAGCTGCCGCGCCTCGGCCACCTGCCGAACGGCATCGCTGCAGCAGCCTCCCGGCGGCCGGAGAAACACCGGCTCGCACCCCTCGGGCAGCAGCGCCTGCGTGTCCATGATTTCGGACGCCACCGTGCGGCGGCTCATTTCCTTCATGTTTTTGTGGGTGTAGCCGTGGTAGCCGATCTCGTGACCTTCGTCGAAAATCCGCTGGGTGATGTCCGGGTAATCCTTGATCCGGTAGCCGCACAGCAGAAACGTGGCCTTCACCTCCCGCTCCCACAGTCCGTCCAGAAGCCGGCGGGTATACCGCCCGGAGGGCCCGTCGTCAAAGGTCAGCGCCACATATTTTGTCGTTTCCGCCGCGTCTACGGGAATCACGAGCAGACTCAGCACCGCAAGAACCGCCAGAAACCGCCGCATCATACCACCTCCGTCATTTTTTATGTTCCGTCCGAACTCCCCCCATATCCGCAATTTTGATTTGACGTAGCGGCAAAAATGCGGTATACTATAGGGTGGAGGGTTGCGGAATGGATTTGATTTGCCCAATTTGCGGAAGCAAACTGAATACGTTTGACAAATCCCTCGTCTGCGCCGGGCATCACTGTTTCGACATTGCCCGGCAGGGCTATGTGAACCTGCTGACCGTTCAGCAGAAGCACTCCCTGCACCCGGGGGACACCCGGGAGCAGGTGCTTTCCCGCCGCGCCTTTCTGGAAGCGGGGTACTACGCCCCCATCGCCGAAGCCCTGATCGCTGCTGCGAAAGAGTTAACGGTTAACTCAAATGAGATAAGACCGTCCGGCGAGCTTCTGGACGTAGGCTGCGGGGAAGGATATTACTCCGCACGGCTGGCCGGGGCGCTTGGAATGCGCCTCACGGGAATGGACATCTCCCGGGAGGCTGTCCGCTGTGCCGCCGGAAAATACAAGAACGGCCTGTGGCTCTGCGCCACCGCGTCCCACATTCCCGTGGCCGACCATTCATGCCGTTTGCTCACCAGTCTGTTCGCCCTGACCATGCCGGAGGAATTCAAGCGTGTTCTGCGGCCGGAGGGATACTTTTTTCAGGTTCTGGCGGCGGAAGACCATCTGCTTGGACTGAAATCCATCATTTACGACCATCTTATCGAAAAGCCCAAGGACACCGTCCCGGACGTGCCGGGCTTCACCCTTGTGAAATCCGTCCCCATCCGGTTCACCTTCACCGTGGAAGGGGAGCAGGTGGAAAATCTTCTTTCCATGACGCCCCACGTTTTCCGCATTGGCAAAGACGGCGCTCGGCGCCTGCGGGAAACCA
>ERZ506887.1859-NODE-1859-length-10699-cov-3.700582_pt1 | contig 10699 bp, 8 predicted proteins | sample MGYA00512905_ERZ506887 | MGnify/ENA metagenome assembly ERZ506887 | reverse complement strand
TCTTGGATACAACAGGAATCATAGCCTGTACATCTTCATTAACACATTCATATATTTCGCTAATAGTATCCTTTTTCAACCAGCATATTTCTTTTTCGTTGCTATACTGATCTTTGAAAATCTCAGAAAATGATTCATATATATATTCTTCTTTTTCTGCATCATATTTAAAATCATAAGAAAACTTTCTTCCTAATGCCATAAATGTTACACCTAACTCACATATATCGCTCTCTGTAAATATATTAGACATCAATCCATTTTTCTTATTTAATAGTGCTCTCTTTATCGCTCTAATGCACTTAATCAAGCAGGTTTTTCCCACATTGTTAGGTCCATAAATTCCAACCGTTTTAAGCACATTAAAATTATTTTCTTTATGAACATTAGACCCAAATTTCTTATTTCGCATATCTGCTTTCATCGAAAATGTAATTTCATCCTTAAATGCATAACAGTTTTTTGCTCTTATCTCTATAATCATGGCCATTCCTCCAAGTCACTTTTCTTTTATCATTATTATAGCATCAAATATTTTTTATGCAACTTTTTTACACAAAAAATATAATCTATTTTGATTTAATGGTATGGTCATCTACATCCTCAATACAAACACTCTAACGTTACTATCCTCAACCATGCATATGATACAGCTTTTCGTAAATCCCGCCCTGTTGTAATAATTCCTCGTGAGTTCCAGACTCTGCAATTCCCTCCTCTGTCAGAACTAATATTTTTTCTGCATTTTGTATGGTGGTCAGACGGTGGGCAATTACAAAAGTGGTTCTGTTCTTTGCCAGTTTTTCTAAGGACTCCTGCACAATCCGTTCACTTTCATTGTCCAGAGCCGAGGTCGCCTCATCAAAAATCAATATAGGCGGGTTCTTTAAGAACACTCTGGCAATAGAAAGACGCTGTTTTTGTCCTCCTGACAGCTTAATGCCTCTTTGCCCGATATCCGTGTCATAACCATTTGGAAATGACATGATAAATTCATGGGCGTTAGCATTTTTTGCCGCCTGAATAACTTCCTCTCTGGTTGCACCAGGCTTTCCGTAAGCAATATTTTCATAAATAGAACCTGCGAACAAATATACATCCTGCTGTACCATTCCAATCTGATTTCGCAGACTCTTTAAAGTCACATGCCTTATGTCATGACCGTCAATTTTGATCTTTCCTCCGGTCACATCATAGAAACGGGGAATCAGCGAACAAAGTGTGCTTTTGCCTGCTCCTGATGAACCTACCAGTGCCATGTAAGCCCCCTCCGGCACCTCCAGGTCAATATGATTCAGCACATTTTCGGTTCCGTCCTTGTACTGGAAAGATACATCCTCAAAGGTAATATTTCCCTTTACACCAGTAAGTTCTACCGCATCTTCTTCCTCTTTTACATCCGGCATTATATCCATAATTTCACGAAAACGTTCAAATCCGGTATATCCATTCTGGAACTGTTCTGTAAAATCCACTAAAGTTTTAATAGGTTCTGTAAATACTCCGATGTATAAAAGAAATGTAATTAGATCGCTCACATCTACCATCTGCCGTGCGATCAACACACCGCCCACAAGTATCACGTTTACCTGAATCAGCGTGGTAAATACCCCCACGCCAGCCTGAAAACTTCCCATGTAGCGATAGCTGTTCTTCTTTGCCGCCAGAAATCCATTATTGCCTACTGCAAACTTTTGATTTTCAATGTCTTCATTGGCAAAGGACTTTACCACCCGGATTCCTGCAAGATTATCTTCAATCTGTCCGTTGATATCCCCAATTTTCTCTGTATTTCTGCGGAAAGCACGGCGCATTTTCTTATTTAATATAAATGCAAAAGCAAACATAAAAGGAAGCACAATAAAAGCAGCTAACGCCAGCCATGGATTAATATTTACAAGAATAATAAAAGCACCCGTAATTTTTAACAGCGAGAGGATCAGATTTTCCGGTCCATGATGCAGTAGTTCCGTAATATCAAATAAATCCGAGGTGATCCGGCTCATTAACTGCCCTACCTTGGCATCATCATAAAAGGAAAAAGACAGCTTCTGCATATGACCAAAGATTTCTGATCTCATATCATATTCCATCTTAGCTCCCATCACATGACCGTAATTTCCAATATAATAACGGCTATAACAGTCCACCACCAAAAGTACAAAAAGTAAAATTCCTATATACAAAATCCTCTGTAATATTTCTTCTGACTCCATATAAATCAGCGTGGAAGTTACATATCTTACCACTAGCGGAATGGTCAGTGCCACCGCTGCCGATAGTGCCGCAAAAAACATATCTGCCCAGAAGACGGAGAGATATGGCTTATAATAGCCCATCATTTTCTTTAAATTCTTTCCCATTTTAAACTCCTAACATTTTTCTTAAAATCCTTTATCTTTCAACTCAGCTGCCAGCTGTACATAAAATTCCCGTATATCAAATCCCTTAAAATTCTCCCGATTCAAGTCGATCATATCTCCATGGGAAATTCCCCGTTTTCCTTTGACGGTGAGAAAACGGTAATTCTCTCCCCAGGGAAAAGATTTCTCTCCCACAAGACCGTCATTATTTCCATCAAAATATTTTACAAACAGATTGGTAAGATTCAAGGGAAAGCGTCCTCCCCTTGCTACATTTAGTTTAGAACCTACGCTTTGATAATAAACGCTTTTGCTGTCTTTCACCTTTTCATTCATTTTTTCACAGGCAGAAGCCGTTAAATCCGTAACCGCTGCCAGAAAGTCAGGACTCTTATCCCCCAGTTCTTTCAGTGCAGTATTATATGCCTTTGCAATTGCCTGCTTTTGGGATTCCGACACCTTTGATAATAAATAATCTGCAAATTCACAGCCCCGATGAGGTGTATTAATAGTAGTAAGGCTTGCCACATACTCATCTGCCCCCAGCATGGATATGGCATATCTGCTGTCCAGACCGCCTTTGGAGTGTGCTATTATGTTTATCTTTTCACAACCTGTCTCTTTTATAATCTCCTTAATTCTATTTACAAGTTCTTGACCACATTCCGCTACACTGGCGGCTGACTGCTGGTTACCATAGTAAACTTTTGCTCCATTATCTTCCAGCTGCTTGGGAATTCTGCCCCAGTAATTAAAATATCTAAAATCACGAAAGAATACACCATGAACCAATAAAATAGGATATCTGGTGGCACATATCTGTTCTTCCTTTCTCATATGATTCAACAGATTCTTTTCACTTTCTGCCTTTACTTCATTTCCTGCTACTTGAAGAATCTTTCCCAAGGCAATCAAATGTACAATGGGTATAAAGCCACATACAACACCTAGGATTCTCCACTTCATACCCAGCTGCGCCGAAGTGGCATAGACCCGAATAATGCCATTCCAGAACACAATATTCTCTACAAGGATAATTAGAAGAATATGAAATAACCAGTCCTTCCAGCCACTTATACCACTGAAAGCCGGCCGATAGAAAATAGCGCACAAAACATGTACCATAATAATCAATATGGTGGATGCAAGAAATGCATACAACAATTCACACCCATTCTGACAGATGCGAAGTCTTCTATTCATTATTTTTCTAGTATAAAAGGCTGGAATTATATTTATAACTGCAAACAGCACACACAATATCCCTAAAGCTCCTGCGGATATTCCCTGCTTATAAAGCCCTAATCCACATGCAAGACCAGAGATTATGATAACATCTGCAATCCTCATCAGCCATTTTCCCTGTTTTCTCATAGGTACCTCCATATTAAATAAACCCATTACAAAAAGGCTTCCGTCATCCCTTCATATCCATATAATTTTACCACTGTCTTTAAACCATCTTCCACTTCTTCTCTGGAAAAATTATTGGCAGCTAAAAAGTCATCACTCTTTTCATTCAGATACTGATAAAATAATAAGGCAACTAAAAAATCCTGTTTGTTTTCCACGTTTAATCCTTCCAGCAGCTCATTCTCTGCTTTTTCCACCAGTAGATTGTCTACTGATTTTTTTAGAGACGAAAGTTTTTCTGCTGCTTCTTTGTCCAACTGCAAGTCCTCTGTTTTCTCCAGGTCTATATTACATAGAAGCTTTATCAGCGTACGGATCATTTCCCGAATCATACGCATAATATAATCATTTTGAAACATTTTTCACCCTTCTCTCCTTTCACGTCACTGGTTAGTATTGCATTTTGAATATAATACACTTTCCATAATATATCAAGTGAATTTTAGTCACTAAAAAGGAACCGCTGCACCATGAATCATTCCATAATGTGCGACAGTTCCTATTTATAACTACTTTAAAACACACAATAATCTTGCATGTTTCTTTAAATCTTCTGTTTTTTTTACTCTCTTCTGGCTCTTTTAATGTGACAAATTAATGATGGAATAATCTGATTCCAGTAAATGCCATTGCCATATCATACTTATCTGCGCATTCGATAACAAGATCATCTCTCACAGAACCGCCCGGCTGTGCAATGTATTTTACACCACTCTTGTAGGCTCTCTCAATATTGTCTGAGAATGGGAAGAATGCATCAGAACCAAGTGTTACGTCTGTGTTGCCATCAAGCCATGCTCTTTTTTCTTCACGAGTAAATACTGGAGGTTTTACCTTAAAGCGTTTCTGCCATTCGCCTTCTCGAAGTACATCTTCATATTCATCTCCAATATAAACATCAATGGTATTATCTCTGTCTGCACGTCCTAAAGAATCTACAAACTGAAGATTTAATACCTGTGGTGCCTGACGAAGATACCAGTTATCAGCTTTCTGTCCTGCTAATCTGGTACAATGTACTCTGGACTGCTGTCCTGCTCCGATACCGATTGCCTGTCCGCCCTTTACATAGCATACAGAGTTAGACTGTGTATATTTTAATGTGATTAAGGAAATTTTCATATCAATTAACGCAGATTCCGGAATTTCCTTATTCTTTGTTACAATATTAGATAATAAATCACCGTTGATATCTAATTCATTTCTTCCCTGTTCAAAAGTGATACCATATACCTGCTTTCTCTCTAATTCTGCCGGTACATAAGAAGGATCGATCTGAATTATGTTGTAATTTCCTTTCTTCTTCTGCATTAACAATTCAAAGGCTTCCTCTGTATATCCAGGAGCGATTACACCGTCAGATACTTCTCTCTTGATCAGTCTTGCTGTGTCAGCGTCACACACATCAGATAAGGCGATAAAGTCACCGAAAGAAGACATTCTGTCTGCACCTCTGGCTCTTGCATAAGCACAAGCTAAAGGAGATAATTCTCCTAAATCATCTACCCAGTAAATTTTTGCCAAAGTGTCATCTAAAGGAAGACCTACTGCCGCACCTGCTGGAGATACATGCTTGAAGGAAGTTGCAGCCGGAAGTCCTGTTGCTTCCTTTAATTCTTTTACTAACTGCCAGCCATTGAAAGCATCTAAGAAATTAATATATCCCGGCTTACCGTTTAATACCTTTACTGGTAAGTCACTTCCATCTTCCATATAGATTCTGGATGGTTTCTGATTTGGATTACAACCGTACTTTAACTGAATTTCGTTCATATTCGCACTCCTCTTATTTATTCTTGTTAATGATTCTTGTTTCATAATTGCCTGTTGCAATATCAATATATCTTACAAATAAAGATACTTTATTATCTTCATTTAAGCTTGTCCATACTAAATCAGTAAATTCATCAATATTATCTGAAATTTCTACTAATTTTGGTTCTCCTTCAAAGCTTGGAAGTGGATTTCCGTCATGCATATAAGTATGAATGAAATGTCCTTCTCCTGCTACCGGCTTATCATAGGTAAATGTATAACGGTTGCAGCACTCAGGATTTCCGTTGTTGCTCTTTAAAATAGACATGGCATAATCATAATTTCCGCCTTCTACGTGCATCACACCGGAAATTCTAGGTGTGTAGTTTGGACCATCTGGCTCAAATTCACGGCATCTTAAAGACTGTTCAAAAGTAAGTTCCTTGTCCATTCCTTCGTAGATCGTATCTGTCTGGTCACCGTTTGTTACGATAGTTCTGTTTCCTAAAACTCTTACTGGTGCATAAATGATAAGGCTTGGGTCTTCCAGTTTAGACGGGTCAAAAGCCTGTGTACGGATTCCCTGTCCTTCTTCCACGAATACGCGGTTTCTGCTGTTTGAGCTTCTTCCCATGATAAAATATGCTGTCACTGCCTTTTTTCCGTCCTTCGACTTACCAATTACAATACCGCGTCCCGGGTATGCATTGTTTTTCAGTTCCTGTTCCAATGATAACATTTCCATTTTGTACCTCCAGATTATCTTTCTATTATTTGTAATGAGTTTTTAGATACGAAAAAAGACCGCCTGAGCGCACTAATCCGTGTCTGCCCAGGCGGTCGGCTCTATCTCGTGCATACACTCCCTGTAGGTCATCCTACTCAGGTCATCCCTGTTTCCGCCAGTCGTGTACTCTACTTACTATATTAATTGAGGTGCTTGGAAAATGCAAGTAGTATTTTACTGAAAGAGAAAAATCCATTTACTACTCCACCTCCAGTGCCCTTAATACTTACAGTTCGTGTAAGGTTAGATTTTGCCGTTCTGGATTTCCGCCTTCAAACGGCGCAACTTTCTGACGCAATGTGTAACCATCCAGACATATACAAAGAACATCACATACCAGAAAATTATCATCACTGCTTCTCCCCAACCATAATCAGTTAAAGCCCTGCCGTGAAAAACATACCGTAGAAAGTTTGGTATGACACAACTTAAAAACACAACCAACAGCGGAAGCATTCTCCGTTTCACGATTTTATCCACATGCATCACTTTGGATTCCCTGTCACTGTATATTTCTTCCTCTCCATCTGTTTCTGCCGCAGGCTTTCTAAAATAACTCCAGCCATTCACATCAAAAAGATACTCCCAGCCAGTGTCCTGATACATTTGAATGTATTCCCGATTTCTACTTTCTCCATCGCTAAAATCTAGCTGGTATATCACATCCTCTGGTTCACACTTTTCAAAATAATAAAAACAAGGTAGTACAAATCTGGTAGGTTTAAATCCCTTTTTGTGCTGTTCTCTTAAGTAGATTTCTTCTTCTCTATAATCGGCTATAGTAAAAAAATGAGCCTCTCTTTTAACTTCATTTGCTCTCATTTTACACTTCTCCTTTGCTGTTTCGATACAATCGCTCAATCCGTCTTAATTCAATATCTAAAATTTCCCTGCCAAGTTCTGTGATTATGTATAACTTGCGTTTTTCTTCTTCCCTGACAAATTGAATCAGCCCATCCCGTTCCATTTTAGAAAGGCTGCCATACATGGTGCCTGCACCTATGACAATTTCTCCTTTTGTCATTTCTTTTACCTTTTGAATAATATTGTATCCATGCATTTCCTCCTGCAGGCAGAACAAAATATAAAAACCGGTTTCTGTCATAGGAATATAGACTCGTTTAATTTTATCTTCCATAAGCCACCTCAATTATCGTGCTTCGATATATCGCATCGTGATATATTATGGGTATACTATATCACAGTGCGATATAGATGTCAACAAATAAGGACTTAGGCACCGCCCAAGTCCTTATTTCCTTGTCTATTCTTCTTTTAACCCCTGTGCTTTTTATCATACTCCTCTGCCAGAGGTTCTATTTAATTATCGTTTCTTTTGATAATAGTTATAAGAATTCCATGTAATGCAGCAAACAACACCCCGGCCACCGGCCAGATAAACCATGTGGTTTCCCATGAATTTGATGGTAAACTTACTGCAAGATACAAAGCAGTTACAAGGCACCAGTAAATTCCGGCCAAGCTGCTTGTTTTTTTCTTCATTTCCTTGTTTTCTTCTGAGTAATCTTCTTCCTGTAAAAGCTTCTGAAAACTCCCCTGAATCACAGATGCCCATACAATCTGATGTACTCCCAGAGAAACTGCCACCAAAAGAATCCCTGTACATATTATTACTCCAAAGTCAGAAGCATCAAATGCTGCAGCAATCATCACTGGAATTATTCCAGCAATCACCACTCCGACTCCCAGAGCAATATTCTTCCGGAATGTTTCTGAAAATTCTTCTTTTCTCTTATTCACAATCCCTGCCACACCATACTGCAAAACAATTTTTTCTTTTTCTAAGTAATCATATTTTCCATAAGAAATACCTGACAATACAATAATTACAGTCCCAGCCGCTACCATAAGCAGCAGCACCGCTGTTCCAAAACCGCCGGCCATACCCTCTGTAATAGATGCAATTCCGCTCTCTGCCATTCCTGCCAGCATAATAAGAAGTACTGGTGATAATATAAAAATAGATACAGACAGGGACACTTTCTTTGCAAAATCTTTTGTCATTTCTAAAAACTGGTTGGCTTCCTCCAGAGTAACGCTTCTTCCCTCTTCCAGCACCTCATCTGTTTCTGAGGGTGTTTCTTCCTCTAATTCATCCTTTAACAGATAATCTGTGCTGACTCCAAACAAGCTGCTCATTTTTACTATTTTATCCAGGTCGGGAATAGAATTTCCACTCTCCCATTTAGATACAGATTGTCTGGAAATTCCCAATTCATTCGCTAAGTCCTCTTGAGAATAATTGTTTTTCTTTCTAAGTAATGTTATTTTTTCTCCTAATATCATATACGGATCACCTTTCTAATTCCTTATATTTGATTTTTTCTGACGTCTTTTTCTTCGATATCGTTGGCGTTATCATATCAGAAAAGCCGGTTGACAACCACCAATTGAGCCTGACATTTCTCAAAAAATTTGTCAACCAGCGGTTGCATCCCTTGATTTTAGGGCTTTTCTACACACTTTTTCTGGCATCTTTTCTCTTTTTCGTCTTACTTTCGTATAACATTAAATCTGCTGCGGAAAGCATTTGATTTAGTTCCAGATCCTCACTCCACTTGTAAACTGCATAGCCAATGGATAATTCAATATAATATGGCTTATCCGAGCTTTGATTAAATAACTTACTATTTAAAATTATCCTGTCACGAATTTCCTTTCCCATATCTTCATTTTTAATGACAGCAACCGCCGCAAATTCATCTCCTCCAATACGGCCGATCACATCCGTACTCCTTAAACTGCCATGTAAATATTCTCCTGCCTGTTTAATGGCAAAATCCCCCTCCTGATGTCCAAATTGATCATTGATCTGCTTAAGATGATCCAAATCAGCATAAATACATAAAAGATAGCATGTTTTTGCCCCATTTATCATAGTCATGGCATTTTCCAAAAAACCTCTTCTATTATATAAACCAGTAAGTTCATCCTTTTCTGACATCATATTCAATATATCATTTTTATTCTTTAAGGACGCCATAGCCTGCTCTAGTTCCGCCTGAATCTTTCTCTGGTTCTTTGTCAGCCCTATAAACTGAAAAGCACTGCCTATATGCAAACTGGCACTATACATACTGGTAATATTATCCGCAGTCATTTCGCAGGTCAGTATTCCATACATTCGTTTTCCCGCAAACAAAGCATACACAGCCATATTTCTACAGCCTTCCCAGGAAACAATATCAATGAATCCATTTTCTTCATTCAAAACTTCCCCTTCTTCTGCCTGTGAGATAATTCCGTTTTCAATTTTTGCCACAAGGCTCAGTTCTTTTGGACATGTCCAATCCTGAATCCTGCTGTTAATCTTTGGCTCATCAAGAATAAATAAATATGCATTGTTTATCTGCATAAATCTAAGGCGCTCCATTAAACATTCATACAACTGTGAATTATCATCAATATTTGCGATCATATCTCTAGTTATAAAGGGTGTAGTCCAAATATTTCTCTGCAAAGTATCTATCCTGTTATTGGTTTCTATTACCGTGATATTCTGTATAGAATCTAAAATATGAAGCAATAGACTGGAAAGCTTTCTTTTTCTGATGCTGCTCTCACTTAGTACGATAATATTTGTAATCTGCCTGCATAATTCCGTAATAAAATTATTAATGGCAAATTTTCTGGAATTCACCAGTGTATGCATAGACACTTCAATAAATTCCACATCATAATCCCTTTTTTCTTCTCCTAAAAATACTTCCACTATATGATAAAACACCCTATATAAAACTTCACAAATCGCCTTATCTCCTACAATACTGATTTTATACAGGAATACTTTTTGAAGTATGTCTTCACTGCATCTCCTTGCTATTTCCTCATAAGTACTTTCTCTTGAAATATCCTGAGATGCTTCTTCTATCTTCTTCTCACTGCCGCAGGATTCCCTATGCTTAAAATAAACCGGAACTTTAACTGACTCTAAATTGCCACTCTTGCACAGTTCCACTGCCTTTTTCATTGCCACATACCCCAGATCATAAGCATTCTGCTCAACCGTAGTCAGAGACGGTAAAGCAGATTTTGCTTCTGGAATATCGTCAAATCCTGTAATTGCAATATCAATTCCGGGAATTAATCCCCTTTTTTTACATTCCTCATACCCTGAAAGAGCCATAGTATCATTAGCACACACCACTGCCTCCACCCCCGGATTGGTGTCTAATATTTTTCCAAAAAGGGAGGCAGAATTTGCAGAATAATCTCCATATTCTATCATTTCCTCCCGAATCTCCAGACCATGTCTTCTCATTACCTGACAGTATGCTTCCAAACGTTCTTTTGCATCACGATTATTTTCCTTTGGCCCGCCTAAATATGCAATTCTTATGCATCCATGCTTTTCAATTAG
>ERZ506887.1854-NODE-1854-length-10710-cov-3.553168_pt1 | contig 10710 bp, 10 predicted proteins | sample MGYA00512905_ERZ506887 | MGnify/ENA metagenome assembly ERZ506887 | reverse complement strand
CTCCGGGGGCGTCACCTGTGCCCGACCAGGCCGAAACCACATGGTCGCACATCGGTCCCCGTGCGTAATGCTCTGGTATTATACCAGAGAAATACGGGCAATGCAAGAGGGATTGCCCGTATTTTTGGCGTTTTTTCAGCTCATCCGAGATAATTCTGCCGCTTTTCCCGCCGGCGGCGCGGCTGCTGCGCCGCGACCTCTGCGAGAATGATATCCTCGCCCAATCTGGAGATGGATTCCCACGGCAGAATGTAGTCATCATCGCCGCTGAGCAGACCGCCGAGCTTTTTTTGCCCTGGCACGATCAGCGACACGATCTTGCCCTCTTCCAGGTCAATCTCCGCGTCGCAGACATAGCCGAGCCGCTGTCCGGTGGTCATGTCAATGACTTCTTTATATCGCAGATCGGATAAACAGCATTTCATGGTAACCCCTCCGCAGCGTTTTGGTACCAGTCTATGGCGCCTGGCGGCAGCTTATGAAGGGAAGATGTTCTTGCGGATCTTGCCGAGCGCGTTTTTCTCCAGCCGGGATACCTGAGCCTGACTGATGCCGATCTCACCGGCGACCTCCATCTGCGTCTTACCGGCGTAAAAGCGCAGGGAGAGGATCTTTTTCTCGCGTTCGTTGAGGTCGGAGATGGCGTTCGAGAGCGCCAGATGCTCCAGCCACTGCTCGTCCGTGTTTTTCGTGTCGCTGACCTGATCCATCACGCAGATGCTCTCGCCGCTGTCGGTGTAGATCGGCTCGTAGAGCGAGATCGGGTCACTGATCGCGTCGAGCGCGAATACGACGTCCCGACGCGGGATGTCCAGCTCCTTTGCGATCTCGTCGAGCGTCGGCTCGCGGCCGGAGGCGGCGGTCAGGCGCTCTTTTGCCTGCAGAACTTTGTAAGCGGTGTCGCGTGTGGAGCGGCTGACGCGGATGGGGCTGTTGTCGCGCAGGTAGCGCCGGATTTCCCCGGAAATCATGGGCACACCGTAGGTGGAAAAACGCACGTCGTGGTTTTCGGCGTCAAAATTATCGATGGCCTTGATCAGACCGATGCAGCCGACCTGAAACAGGTCGTCCACGTTTTCACCGCGGCCGATGAATTTCTGGATCACGGACAACACCAGCCGGAGGTTGCCGGCAATGAGCTGCTCGCGTGCGTCAGTGTCGCCGTGCTTTGCGCGGATGAGCAGTGCCCGGCAGGCGTCACTGCTCAGGACCTTCAGCTCGGCTGTGTTGACACCGCAGATCTCGACTTTTCCAAGCATAAAAAATTCCTCCCATCCGGTACACCGTAGTGTTTCCGGGTGGAAGGAATTTGATACATCGGCAGATTACTGCTCGATTGCCTCGTTCTCTTTCTTCTTTGTAAAGACCTTCTGCAGCCAATCCTTGCCGTCCACATAGCGGGAGACGATGAAGGACACGACATAGTCGCCGGCGGAGTTGACCATGGTCGCCGGAGGATCGACGAGGTTGCCGATCGCCAGCGCGATCGGGTAGGCAACAGCCAGCTGGTCGGGGAAGAAGATGGTGCAGACCACCAGCTCGCCGGTGCCGCCGCCGCCAGGGATACCGGACATGGCAACGGAGGAGAACACTGCCACGATGATGGCCAGAATGGCCTTTTCCGTCGTGAAGTCCAGTCCGAACACGCCGAACAGGAACGCGACCTTGATGATGGCACTCATGGCAGAGCCGTCCATGTGCATGGTGGCGCCCATGGGCAGCACAATGTCCGTGACGTCCTTGCTGATGCCGGTCTCCTCCGCGACTTCCATGTTCGTCGGGATGGTCGCAACGGACGAGCAGGTGCCGAACGACATCGCCGCCGGGCGGAACAGCTTGGAGAACATGATCTTTGCGCCGCCCTTGCCGCCGCCGAACTGGGCGTAGATTGGGAAGAAGACGAACATGTACACGAAGCTCATGACGTAGTAGATGATGAGCGTGCGGCTGTAGTCCGCGACGAGCTCCGGGCCGTAGGTGGCGACCAGATCGGCAAAGAAGCCGAAGAAGCCGATGGGGGCGTAGTAGGTGATGAGCTTTACGGTCTTCATGATGCAGCCCGTGATATCCTCGAGCAGCTGCGCGGTCTTCGTCTCGGGGCCGCCGTTCATCTGGACGCCGAAGCCGAACAGCACCGCCGCGACGATCAAAGGCAGGATGGCCTTGCGGCTCAGCAGCTCCATGAAGTCAGGCTTGGTAAAGAAGTTGACGATCATGTCGCCGAAGCCCAGCGTATCGCCGATCTCGCCCTCCGTGATGGTGTAGTGCCCATCCACGAGCGGGAAGATCCGGCAGACGATGTACATCAGGACGCCGGCGATGGCTGCGGTGACCAGGAACGTTGCGATGGTCACACCCATGATCTTGCCGGCGCGTTTGACGCTCTTCATATTGGCGATGGCGGAGGCAATGGAGCAGAACACCATAGGCACCACCACGCAGAACATCATATTGATGAACAGCGTACCCAAAAACTCGATCTTGCTGCCGAAACTGGGCGCAAACGCGCCTACCAGGCAGCCTGCCACGATGCCGGCAAGCATACACAGAATAAACCAGTAGTTCTTCAGAAATTTTTTCATAGTGACCTCCCACTCTCTCAAATGAAGTCTTACAGTCCCTATTATACGGGCATTTTTCGCAAAGTAAATCAGAATTCCTGCGTTGTTATTTGCAAATCCTGCTGTTTTCCTTTGGTATCCGCCGAAGGCCCATGGCCAAACTGCTTTTTATAGGCCCGAGAAAAGGTAGAGTAATCCTGATACCCCGCCTGTGCCGCCGCCTCCGCCGGGGTGCAGCCCCGGCCCAACAGCTGCCGGGCCAGCAGCAGCCGCTTCTCTGTCAGGTATCCATGCACGGAATACCCCGTCTCCTGCCGGAACCGGCGCATCATGTGGTACTTACTGATATAAAACCGCGCGGCCAATTCATCAATGGTCAGCGGGTCCGCCAGGTGCAGGTTCAGGTATTGCAGCAGTGACACCACCTTGCTGTCGCCGCCGGCGGCGCCTACCCGGTGGCCACCCCGGACCACCCGGTTCACCTCCACCATCAGCTCCGTAAACTGCGCCTGCGCCAGCAGCGCTGCCCCGTAGCCGCCCTGCCGTACCGTCTCCGCCAATGCCTGGAACAGCGGCCGCACCCGGCTGCCGCCCTCGTCCCGGTATACATATTGAAATGTCTCCTGTGCCTGTCGGAAGCACTCGGACGGATCGCAGTCCCCCACCGTCAGTGCGCGCAGATAGTCCGGTGCGATATACAGGATCATCCTCTCATAATAATCCCCCGTTTCCACCACCGGCCGGTGGATGCTCCCGCTGCCCACCAGCACGAAATCCCCCGGCGCCAGTTCGTACCGTTCCCCCTCCACCGCGTAGCTGGCCTTTCCGGCCAGCAAAATGATGATCTTGTGGAACGTATGGTAGTGATATTCGATATATTCCCCCCGCCCGTCCGCCAGATGAAACAACCGAAACGGCTCCTTCAGGTATCCCCTCGCCTCATATTGCAATGGTTCCATGTGCTCACCTCCGCACTTTTTGCCGTTATTATAGCACTTGCTATGCAAATATTGCAAGTTTCCTTTTCAATTATAACCATTCTGAAAATTTTGTTTCCATTTTGTAATTTTTGTGTAGCTTTTTTGATAGACTTGTGCTATGATACTTCATGTCAGATGTCGGGGGAGCCAATTCCCCGCCGACTGACGGTATATGCCGGGAGCCTTACCCCGGCAGATCCTATGCGAACGGAAGGTAATATCCCATGCTTGGAAAACAGATCGCAGCGCTGAGCCTTTCCGGCCTGCTGCTTTTCTCTGGCGCTGTCACCGCCGCTAACGCGGACGAGGCCACGCCCATCGACACCACTGGCTACGCCGCCGCGGCCGAGGTCCTGGCGGACAACGGCGTGGCATCCAGCGCCGCTACCGCTATGCAGACCGGCAGCGGCCTGCGTCTGGCCCAGGCCTCCGGCCTGCTGGACGGCGGCGAGACGCCCACCCTCAATCAACTGGCCGCCCAGGCCCTGCTGCAGGAAACGGCTGCTCTGGAAAAGCAGAACTTTCTGGCAGAGTATGACGGCGTTCTGGTAGACTGCGGCTCCTATCTCTCCCTGCGCGCCGAGCCGGACACCTCTGCCGATCGTCTTCGCATCATCTTTGACGGCAAGGCAGCCCAGCTGCTGGACGTTACTGACGACGGCGAATGGTACAAGGTCACCTATGGTACCGACACCGGATACGTTCTGGCCGAGTACTGCCAGCCCGTGCACTACGCGGACTATGAGGGCACCGCCGCTACCAATACATTGCTGGAAGATGTCATTTCTCAGGCGTACACATATCTGGGCACCCCCTACCGCTACGGCGGCACCAGCTACAGCGGCATCGACTGCTCCGGCTTCACCATGAAGGTCTTTGGTGCTTTCGGCATCAGCCTTCCCCACGGCGCCACCAGTCAGTATTATATGTGCCGCGGCGTCACCACAGAGGAACGTGCCCCCGGCGACCTGGTGTTCTTTGCCACCGGCGGCAGCGGTATCGGCCACGTGGGCATCTATCTGGGCAACGGGCAGTTCATCCACGCCAGCACCTCCAGCGGTGTCATCATCAGCTCCCTGTACGAGAGCTACTACGCCCGCACCTACCTGTATGCCGCACGGCTCATCGAAATGTAAACACGGCAGCTTCTTCATGGCTCCCTTTTTGGATTCGGAAGCGCCAGCCAAAAGGCTGGCGCTTTCGCTTTTTCTTCCTGCATTCCGCATATTTGCATATTTATTCAATTATGCGATTGGTGCATACAGCAATATACACAGTCATCTTTCCTTTGCTCCCCAGTTTATCATGTGCTTTTTGTACAAATTTACATTTCGTACGGATTTTTATACAAATTCATGTTGACATTTATTCACGCCAGGTGTATAGTAGCCATCGTCAGGAGGGGAACCTCCGAGAATACATGTCTATATTCCGGTTCCCGGTATAGGACCATACAAGATCTGAAAGGAAGTACATAACATGAAAAAGTTTATGGCAATGCTGCTGGCGCTGGTCATGGCGCTGAGCCTGGTGGCCTGCGGCCAGAAGGCTGACGACACCAAGAAGGATGACGCCGCCGACACCGACGATTCTCTGGTGGTTCTGGAGAACGTGGTGGATTGGGGCGAGACAGAGCCCTACCGTGTCCTGGTGCAGAAGGGCGACCCCAAGGGTCTGCTGGAGGGCATCAACAAGGCCATCGCTGAGCTGACCGCCAACGACGGCGCTCTTATCAAGGAAATCGAGGACAAGGTCGCTTCTCAGGATACCTATATGCCTGACGCTGTTTCCTCTGACCTGGCCGCCGAAACCACCGATGATACCGCCGCCAGCGACAAGCCCGTTCTGGTCATGGGCACCAGCCCCGACTATCCCCCCTATGAGTTCTTCGCAGATGCTGCTATGACCGAGTACGCCGGCATCGACGTGGAAGTAGCCAAGTATATCGCCGAGTCCATGGGCATGACCCTGCAGATCGAGTCCATGAACTTCGACAACCTGGTGACCTCCCTGAGCAACGGCGACTTTGACGTGGTACTGGCCGCCTGCGAGTACACCGAGGAGCGTGCCAAGGCTTGCGACTTCTCCGAGCCCTACTACACCGATCTGCCTCCCGTCATTCTGGTGAAGGCTGCCAACGCCGACAAGTACAAGACCGTTGACGACATCAACCAAGCCTCCGTCATCATCGGCGCCCAGAAGAACACCACCAAGGCCATGGCCGCCGCGGATATGTTCCCCGAAGCTGCCAACGGCATGGTTCTGGAGTCTCTGGTCCCCACCCTGGTCACCGAGCTGAAAAACGGCACCATCGACCTGCTGGTGCTGGACGGCAACGTGGGCCTGAGCTACGTGGGCTGATCTCCCTGTCCCCTATCGCAAACGTGCAAGGCAGATGCCTTGCACGCTTGCGTGTTCTTAAGAACTTTTGAAAGGATGCTTCGTCTATGTCGTGGAATGATCTGTTTGTCAACATGGACAACACCAACTTCTTCAACTTCTCGTTCCTGCCCAAGTACGGCTCCGCCTTTGTCCGCGGCTTTGAATACACGCTGCTGCTGGCGGTGGTGTCCGTGCTGCTGGCCGTGATCCCCGCCCTGCTACTGGCCATGATGCGCCTGAGTAAGATCAAGCCTATCAAGTGGTTCGCCGGCGCGTATATCGCCGTGTTCCGTTCCACCCCCATGCTGGTGCAGTTGTCCATCATCTACTTTGGATTGTTCCACTACATTAGCCTGCCCCGGACACTGTTGTTCGGCTTCATCGCCATCAACCGGTTTATCCCAGGCGTGGTCGCTTTGGCGCTGAACAGCTCGGCGTATGTAGCCGAGATATTCCGCGCTGGTATACTGGCCGTGGACAAGGGGCAGACCGAGGCGGCCCGTTCTCTGGGTCTCAGCAGTTGGCAGTCCATGCGTCTGGTCGTGCTGCCCCAGGCCATCAAGAATGTCCTCCCTGCCCTGGCCAACGAGGTGGTCACCATGGTGAAAGAGTCCTCCATCTGCTCCGTGCTGGGCATGGCGGAGATCATGTACACCGCCCAGACCGTCTCCGGCAACAGCTACATCACCCTGGCTCCCTACGTGCTGGCCGCGCTGGTCTACTTCTGCATCAACTATCCCGCCTCCAAAGCCATTGAGGCCATAGAAAGGAGAATGCGCCGTGGCGATAAGCAGTAAAGTTCTCATCTCCGTAAAGCACCTGGTCAAGGAATACAACCACGGCACCGTTCACGCATTGGACGGCTGCGATCTGGATATCCACAAGGGCGAGGTGGTGGCCATCATCGGCCCCTCCGGTTCCGGCAAGTCCACGCTGCTCCGCAGCCTGAACCTGCTGGAGGAGCCCACCTCCGGCGCCATCTACTTCGACGGTGCGGACCTGGCCAGCAAGCAGGTGAACATCGATCAGCACCGTCAGAAGATGGGCATGGTGTTCCAGCATTTCAACCTGTTTCCCCACAAGACTGTGCTGCAGAACATCACGCTGGCGCCCGTCACCCTGAAGAAAAAAACACCCGCTGAGGCCGAGACCCAGGCCCGCACCCTTTTGGAGCGCATCAGCCTGTCCGACAAGGCCAACGAGTACCCCAATATGCTCTCCGGCGGTCAGAAGCAGCGTATCGCCATCGTGCGCTCGCTGATGATGGACCCCGAGGTCATGCTCTTCGACGAGCCGACCAGCGCCCTCGACCCCGAGATGGTCGGCGAGGTGCTCGACGTGATGAAGGACCTCGCCGAGAGCGGCATGACGATGATCGTCGTGACGCACGAGATGCGCTTCGCACGCGAGGTCAGCAGCCGCACCATCTTCCTCGACGGCGGTCACATCGAGGAGGATAAGCCCTCGCACGAGCTGTTTGCTCACCCCGAGAGCCCGCGCCTCGTGAGCTTCCTCGATAAGGTCCTCTGAGCCCAATACGGAAAACAGAGCCGCAGCCGCGGCTCTGTTTTTTTCATTTTTTACGCGATCTTGCCCTTGCTTTGCAAGCGGATGCGGTCGGCGATCATGGCGATGAACTCCGAATTGGTGGGCTTGCCCTTGGTGTTCGACACCGTGTAGCCAAAGTAGCGCTGGAGCGTTTCCAAATCGCCGCGGTCCCACGCGGTCTCGATGGCGTGACGCACGGCGCGCTCCACGCGCGAGGGCGTCGTGTTGAACTTGCGCGCGACCTCGGGATAGAGCACCTTCGTCACGGAGTTGATGATGTCCATGTCGTCAATGGTCAGCAAGATCGCCTCGCGCAGGTACTGGTAGCCCTTGATGTGCGCGGGCACGCCGATCTCGTGGATAACGTCGGTGACGACGCTCTCGAGCGAGGGCTCGGGCTCCGCCGCAGCGAGCTGCGCGCCAGCGCCGCCGGTGCGCTGATGCGGCCGGGCCGTCTGGCGGATGCGCTGCACGAGCAGCGGCGGATCAAACGGCTTTTGCATGAAGTACGTCGTGCCGAGCTCCGCACACTCCATCAGCACCTGATCGTTACAGATCGCGGAGGTGACGATCACGCGGGACGGTGCGTTTTTCGCCCGCAGATGCGTCAGCAGGGACAGACCGTCCAGATTCGGCAGCACGAGGTCGAGCACCACGACGTCTGGCTGGAATTTGGTGATGAGTTCTTCCGCGCGCAGCCCATTGTCCGTCTGGGCGACCAGTTCCATGTCCGTCTCCTGGCCGATGGCCTTGGAATAGGCCGCGCGGTACTGTTCGCCGGGGTCGGCGAGCAGAACACTGATTTTCGTTTCCATAACTTTCTCCTCCGCAAAAATTCAGGCTTGCGGTCAGCTCTCTGCCGAATCGCTCGTTTCCCCTGTCTTGCGAGGATATTTTACCATATCTGGAATGCGAGAACAATGCGATTTTTGGCGAATTGCTCTAGTTTTCTGTTGACATAATCCGATAATAGCCGTCGAAAGATACAATTTTTCGAAGTATATCGAGAAATATCGCCTGCATTCGACAGGCAGAATGTGTCGAACGCGCCTTGCGTTATGTAAACCGATATTCCGACATGTGTCATGTCACCGCGACAGTGCCCGCCACGCTGCGCGCGGCGCGGCACGAAACCCGCCGTGTGGGATGCGGCGCTGTCGGAAATGCGGCGCACGGCCGGACGGGCTGCCGATCTTCTGAACGGCCGGCCGAAAAAATGGCTTGGCCGGCCCCGCTTGCTGCACTTGCTTGACTTTCCGCCCACTGGAGGCAGTGCATATCCGGACCGCGCGAGGTGCGAAAAAACGTGCATGGAAGTGTTCTTCCATGCACGTTTCGTGTTCTGCGGGGTTTCCGGCGGCTCAGCCGTGCTGGCCGTGGGCCGGGTAGTGGATGTGCAGCAGCTCGTGGGCGCGGCCCTGGAGCAGGTTGTCGTAGACATAGCCCAGGTCGGGGTTCTGCTGCGGGATGCGCAGGGCGCAGGCTTCGTCGGCCTTGAAGATGGCCTCGGCGCGCTCGGCCTTGCGCTTGTTGCAGGCGGGGGGCTGGCCGCCGCCGCCGATGCAGCCGTTCGGGCAGGCCATGACCTCGATGAAGTCGAACTGCTCCTCGCCGGACTCGACCTTGGCGATGAGCTTATCAGCATTGGCCAAGCCATTCGCCACCGCGATGCGGATGGTCAGGTCGCCGGCCGTGACGGTGAACGCCTTGATGCCCTCAAGCCCGCGCACGCCGCACTCGGCAATGGTCTGCAGGGTGTTGGGGCTGGCGTCGTCGAGCACGCGGCGGATGACGGCCTCGGTCACGCCGCCGGTCACGCCGAAGATGACGCCGGCGCCGGTGTAGTCGCCGAGCGGAGCGTCGGGCTCCTCGTCCGGGAGGGCGGCGAAGTCGATGCCGGCCTCCTCGATCATGTCGCACAGCTCGCTCGTCGTGATGACAAGATCGATGAGCCGCTCACCGTCCTTTTCGAGCTCGGGGCGCGCGGCCTCGAACTTCTTGCCGGTGCAGGGCATGATGGCGACGGAGTAGACGTTCTCGCCCGCGAACTGCTTGCGGATAAGCGAGCCGAACATCGCCATCGGGCTGCCGCAGGTGCTCACCTGGGGCATGAGGTGCGGGTGGCGGTGCTCCACGTGCTGGATCCAGCCGGGGCAGCAGGAGGTGAACATCGGCAGCTTCGCGCCGGTCTTGACCTTCTCGAGGAACTCCGCCGACTCCTCCATGATCGTGAGGTCGGCCGTGAGGTTCGTGTCGTACACCACGTCGGCGCCGAGGCGGCGCAGCGCGGCGACGAGCTTGCCGGTGCAGGGCTCATTTGCGGGCAGACCGAAGCGCTCGGCCATGCCGACACGCACGCTGGGTGCGTACTGCACGACGACCTTGCGGGTCTGATCCTGCAGCATCGACCAGAACTTTTCGGTCTCGTTGCGGATGGTGATCGCGCCGGTCGGGCACACGGCGGCACACTGGCCGCAGCCGACGCAGTCGGTGTCCCTGAGCGTCTTGCCGAAGTCGGCGGAGATGTGCGCCTTCTTGCCGCGGCCGCTGAAATCGACCGCGCCGATGTTCTGGATCTCGGCGCAGGTGCGCACGCACAGACCGCAGAGGATGCACTTGCTCGGGTCGCGCACGATGCTCGGCGAGGAGAGATCCATCGGCTCGGTGCAGTAGGTGTTGGGCTCGAAGCGGTGCGCGTCCACATGGTAGCGGCGGGCGTACTCCTGCAGCTTGCAGCGGCCGCTCTGGTCGCAGGTCAGGCAGTCGGCCCGGTGGCTGCTCATGAGCAGCTGCAGCGTGGTGCGGCGGCTGTCGAGCACCTGTTTCGTGTGGGTGTTGACGACCATGCCGTCGCGCGGCTGCATGGAGCAGGCCGCGTCCATCTTGCCGCGGTCGTTCTCGACGAGGCACAGGCGGCAGCCGCCGTAGATGGACAGGTTTTCACAGTAGCAAAGCGAGGGGATGTCGATGCCGTTGTTGCGGGCGACCTCCAGCACGTTGCGCTCGGTCGTGAACGGGCAGGACACGCCGTCGATGATCATTTTCTTTTCAGCCATGGTTCACGCCTCCTTGATCGCACCGAACGGGCAGCCGGCCTTGCAGGTGCCGCACTTGATGCATTTATCCGTGTCGATGTGGTGCGGCTTTTTCAGCTCGCCGGTGATGGCACCGGCCGGGCAGTTGCGCGCGCACTTCGTGCAGCCCTTGCAGATGGCCGGGTCGATGACACACGTCGTCAG
>ERZ506887.1850-NODE-1850-length-10734-cov-7.397041_pt1 | contig 10734 bp, 9 predicted proteins | sample MGYA00512905_ERZ506887 | MGnify/ENA metagenome assembly ERZ506887 | reverse complement strand
CTCGTCCAGCAGGTTGTAGATGCGCTGGGCCAGCTGCATCATGCTCTCGCCGCCGTCGTAGCGGTCGGCAAAGTGGGTCTTGGAAACGCGGAACTCGCCGCCGTTGCGGGGCGTGCCCTCGTATTTGCCAAAGCACTGCTCCCGCAGGCGCGGCTCACACCGGGCGGGCAGGCCGGTGGCCTCGGCAATGGCCATGGCGGTGTCGGCGGCGCGGGACAGGGGAGAGTAGAGGATCTCATCGATGTGCACCCCGCTGGCCTTGACGGCTTCGCCCAGCTTCCGGGCCTGCTGGCGGCCCCGCTCGGTGAGGGGGCTGTCGGTCATGCCGCAGATCTTGTTTTCAACGTTCCAGACGGTTTCTCCGTGGCGAGTGAAATAAAGCGTATGCATGGGCGGCTCCTTACTGGTCATATCCCGCTTCGATCTCGCGGATGCGGGTGTAGAAAAAGTCGTTGGCAGGGGTGGGCATCCCGTACTTCTTGGCCCGCTGGCGCACCACACCGGCAAACTCCTCCACCTCGGTGGGGCGCTTTGCCAGCACATCCTGCCGCATGCTGGGCATGCCATCGGGGTTGAAGGTGGGCATCATGGCGTCGAGGAATCTCACATCGTTGTCCGGCGGCAGGGGCACGCCCTCAAGGTTCGCCAGCCGGATGACCTCCTGCATGGCCGCGCGCATCATGTCCTGTGCTTCGCCGGGCTGGCGCAGGCCGCCGTAGGGCTGGTCGAAGGCGGCTGCGGCCTGATTCAGGCCGTCGTTCACCATCAGCTTGTTCCACTGCTTGTAAAGAATATCCCCACAGGGCTCGTTGGCAATGCCGCACTCGTCCAGATAGTCGGCCACGGCCTGCACGCGGTCGGTCATTTCGCCGCTGCGCTCACCGAACTGGATCTTGCCCGCCTGATTGAACACCAGCGTGCGCCCGGTGCGGGTGGCGTCCATGCCGATGGCAACGCTCCACAGGGTGTGGCCGGGATAGGCTGCGTCAATGTGCTCCTCGCTGGTGATGCCGTTCAGCACGCTGAGGATGACGGTGTCCGGCCCTACGAACTTTGCAATGTCCTGAATGGCCTGTTCCAGCACCGTGGCCTTGACGGCCACCAGAAGCAGGTCTACCGGCCTGCCCTCGGCGGGGGTGACGTAAGAGAACTTGCATTCTTCGCCGTTGCAGACGACCGGTTCGGCAGAGTAGCGGGCAATGCGGTCCTCATCGGCGATGACCTGCACGCCGGGCATTTTGCGGCCGAACAGGATGCCCAGTGCGCCCAGACCGATCAGGGCAGAGGTTTTGATCTTTTTCATGTGTTCCTCCTGTGTTTATGCCTTTTTCAGCGTTCCGTCTGCGGTCAGGACGACCGTGCTGCCCTCGTCGATGCCAAGGCGGGTGAGCTCTTTGTCCGGGTAGGGCAGGGTGCGCCGGGCCCCGGCGGCATCGGCCAGCGTGACATCGCACAGCACCGGCTGACCGGCAGGCAGCTCCTCACAGCCGTACAGCTGTTCGTCAATGCGCAGAACGCGGTAGGTAGTCTCCATAGCAGCTAAACTCCTTTTTGTAAATACAGCATTTTTATTATAAAGCTCTGCGCGGGGCGCGTCAACCGCATTTGGCTTGACAGCCGGCCGGCCGGCTTGATAAAATAGGAATGATTTTTGGAACAGGGGGCAGTCACATGAATATTACGGAACTGCGTTATCTGGTGGCCATCCGCAAGTGGGGCTCGGTGAGCGCGGCGGCAAAGCAGCTGTATGCGGCCCAGCCCAATGTGAGCAAGGCGCTCAAGAATCTGGAAGAGGAATACGGCATCCGTATCTTTGAGCGCTCGTCCACCGGCATGATCCCCACCGAACAGGGACGGCATTTTATCCGGCAGGCAGAGCGGGTGCTGGACGAGGTGGACCGGCTGGATCTGGACGCCCGCAGTCGGCAGAGCAGCTGTGCGGAGCTGCGGGTGGTGCTGCCCCACGCCACCTACGCTTCCTACGCGACGGTGGATTTTTTGCAGCAGATGGCAGAAAGCCAGCAGCTGCGGGTGCATATCCGGGAATCCGGCTCCATGGAAGCACTGGACCATGTGCTGCGGCGGGGCTATCATCTGGCCCTGCTGCGCTACGCGGAGGAGGACGAGGATTACTACCACCGCTACTGCGACCGTCACGGCCTGCACCGGGAGCCGGTGATGGAGTTTGAATACCGGCTGCTGACCAACCGGGAAGGCCCGCTGTCAAAGTGCGAGGTGACCGACATCACCCAGCTGAACAGCTATATGGAGGTCCTGCACGGTGATTTCCAGCTGCCCGGCGGCGAGGACAGCGGCCTGCGCTGGCACACGAACCCGAACCGCCGCATCCATGTGTACGAGCGGTGCAGCCAGTTCTCCATCCTGCAGAACCTGCCTAATGCCTATATGTGGGCGTCGCCCATGCCCCGGCGGGCGCTGGAGCAGTATCATCTGGTGCTCAGGAAGTGTCCGGCCCAGCGCCAGCGCATGAAGGATGTTTTGGTCTATCCGGACAGGGGGACCCTGCGCCCGGAGGAGCAGACCTTTGTGCAGCTGCTGCACAAGCAGGCGGCACTGACCGTGAAATGACCGCCGAAACCGGTTAAGAACTGGCAAAACATCGGAATGCAGAAAAACCGGAAAGCAAAGGAATTTGGCCGACAGCCGCGGCGCTTTATGCGCTGCGGCTGTCTTTTTGTTGATAAACCGCACGAAAAAGAAACGAAGCATCAGCTAAAAATCTTTGCTGGTATATGGCCTTTGATATGCCCCTATACCAGAAGCATATTATCACTTCTATGAAAAATATGTTAACATAGACCCAGAAAGCCGGCCGGGATGGATGGAAAATATGGAAAATGCTTCCATCATCCCGGCACAAAGAAAAAGGAGGTTTCTGGTATGATCAGTTTCTTACTCTGTCTGGCGATCCTGATCGTGGGCTACTTTGTCTATGGTAAGATCGTGGACAACACCTTCGGCCCGGACGACCGTGAAACGCCTGCTGTGCGCATCAATGACGGTGTGGACTACGTTGTGATGCCCCAGTGGAAGCTGTTCCTCGTTCAGCTGCTGAACATCGCCGGCCTTGGCCCCATTTTTGGTGCCATGCAGGGCGCATTGTGGGGCCCGGTGGTCTTTTTGTGGATCACCTTCGGCACCATCTTTGCAGGCGGCGTGCACGACTACTTCTCCGGCATGATGAGTGAGCGCAACGACGGCGCTTCCATCGCTGAGATCACCGGCAAATACTTAGGCCCTGTGATGCAGAACGTCATGCGCGTGTTCTCTGTGGTGCTGCTCATCATGGTGGGCACCGTGTTCGCGGTAGGCCCCGCCGGCCTGATCGTGGAGCTGTGCCATCAGAGCGGTGCTTCCGGCGTGCTCACCTCGCTGCTGTTCTGGCTCATCATCATCCTGGTGTACTACTTTATCGCGACCTTTATCTCCATCGACGCGGTCATCGGCAAGATCTACCCCATCTTCGGCATCTGCCTGATCATCATGGCCATCGGCGTCATCTTCGGCATCTTCACCAACCCTGCCTACACCATCCCGGAGATCTGGGATCACTTCGGCAGCATGCATCCGTCGAGCACCCCCATCTGGAGCTTCATGTTCATCACGGTGGCCTGCGGTGCGATCTCCGGCTTCCACTCCACCCAGTCGCCTCTGATGGCCCGCTGCATGAAGAGTGAGAAGCAGGGCCACTTCGTGTTCTACGGCGCAATGGTCTGCGAGGGCGTTATCGCTCTGATCTGGGCCGCTGCAGGCTGCAGCCTGTACGAGGTGACCGGCGGATTGAACACCGGTCTGGCACAGGCGCTGGCCATGGGCCAGTCCAAGGCCATTTATGATGTCTGCTCTAAGACCATGGGCGGTGTGGGCATCGCGCTGGCAATGGTCGGCGTTGTGGTGTGCCCCATCACCTCCGGCGATACCGCATTCCGCTCCGCACGTCTGACTCTGGCCGACTGGTTCAAGATCGATCAGGACAGCTACGCAAACCGCCTGAAGCTCTGCATCCCCGTTCTGGGCGTCGGCGCTTTCCTGGGCATCGGCAATGCACTGGGCTTCATCAACTACACCGTTATCTGGCGCTACTTCAGCTGGACCAACCAGACTCTGGCTATGATCGTTCTGTGGGCTGCTTCCATGTACCTCTTCCAGGAGAAGAAGAACTACTGGATCACCGCTGTGCCTGCTACCTTCATGAGCGCAGTTTCTTCTACTTACTTCATTCTGGCTCCTGAGTGCCTTGGCAGCATCCTCAACAGCAAGACCGCTGAGGGCGCTACCATCTACAACACCGCTGTTGCATATCCCGTCGGCGTCATCTTTGCCATCGCAATGCTGGCTATCTTCCTCCATGCGACCAAGAAGCACGCTGCAAAGAATGCATAACAGCCCAGCGTACTCATCTGAGTTTCGCCGCCGTCTGAACTTACCCATTCCGAACGGCATTGCTTGAACTTCAAGCAACAAGCCGCTGCCAGTTGGCAGCGGCTTGTTTTTGTTTACAGCGCAAAAACAACTCGACTATCTGCACAGTTTTTCGCAGGCTGTTTTAGTAAGATTGTCAGATTTTTGTCTTGTTTTGTTCATGATTGGGGCGTATAATGCTATGAAGCCGGGGCGAAATGGAATACTGCCCCTAAAAGGAAGTGTTACTGATGCGCAGCTGGATCGCACGCCATCCCATCTCTTTCATGGCTCTTTACACTGTATTTTATCTGACCGCGTTCCACTGGCTCGAGGTGAATATCACCGTCCCTGCCATCTGGGTACACTGCCAGCTGGACGATGTCATCCCCTTCTGCAAGTACGCCATCGTCCCCTATTTTGCATGGTTCGCGTGGATACCCTTTACCCTGTTCTATCTGCTGCGGCACGGCGAGCGCAGCGACTTCTGGCGGGTCTGCCTGTGCCTCTTCGCCGGCATGACCATCGCGCTGAGCTGTTATGTCCTTCTGCCCACAGGGCTTGCTCTGCGGCCTTACCGGGTGTATGGCAGCGACATCTTCGCCCGTCTGGTGCGGATGCTCTATGCCGTTGACAGCTCCAAGAATGTCTGCCCGTCCATCCACGTCCTCAACACGGTGACGTTGATGATAGGCTACCGCCGGAGCCGCTGCTTCGACGAGCCGGGCCGCCGCTGGATGCGGCCTGCCGCGAATGTTCTGGGCGTGGCCATTATCCTGTCCACCATGCTGCTCAAACAGCACAGCTGCATCGACGTGGTGCTGGGCGCAGCGCTGGCCTTTGCGCTGGACGCTGCCGCCAGCAGCCTCGAGCGCACGGGAGAGATGCGCCGCATTCCGCAGCGGCTTTGAGCCGCTGTTGACCCTCAGGTTTCTCTGGGAGAGACCTGAGGGTTTTTGTATTCTCAAGTTTTCTGCGCGCTGGTGCTTTTCTGGTTCTCTTTTGGCACGCAAAAGAGAACTTAGCTCTCCGCAAAAGCAATTTATAAATATAAAAAGACCTTCAAGTTCTCTTCATGAAAACTTGAAGGTCTTTTTGTTCTCGTTTCTCCCATTTACGGCTTCGCCGAGGGTGTTACGCTGCGCTAAAACAGTCCTTCCGGCAGACAAATATCCTTCTTCGGCACCTTATCCCACGAAAAGTCTTTGATGAGGCTTTCCGGCGTCCGAGGTGCAGGCTCTTCCTGCAAGCCGTAGGCATAGGCCAGACGGCCCACGATGTCCTCGGCCGTATAGCGGGCGCGAAGGTTCTCAAGGCTCTGGTCGCCGTCCCGCTTGGAGAGCCGCCGCCCGTCCGACGCCAGCAGCAGCGGGCAGTGGGTGAACTTCGGTGCAGGCAGACCCAGAAGCCGGTACAGATAGAGCTGCCGCGCCGTAGAGGAAAGCAGGTCAGCCCCGCGCACGACTTCGGTGACGCCCATCCGGGCGTCGTCCACCACGACGGCCAGCTGATACGCAAATACGCCGTCGGCGCGGCGGAGGTAAAAGTCACCGCAGTCGCGCAGAAGGTTTTCTGTATGTTCGCCCATACAGCCGTCGGTGAAGGCGATGTTCTCGTCCGGCACCATGAGGCGGTAGGCCGGGGCTTTCTTCTTCCGCTTTTCGGCGATTTCTTCGGCTGTCAGCCCCCGGCAGGTGCCGGGATAGACGACGTTGCCGTCCGAGGTGTGGGGCGCACTGGCGGCATGGAGCTGGCTGCGGGAGCAGAAGCAGGGATAGACAAGCCCCATGGCTTCCAGCTTTTTGTAGCTCTCGGTGTAGATGCCGCTGCACTCGCTCTGGTAATATGGCTCATGGGGGCCGCCCTTGCTGCCGCCCTCATCCCAGAAAAGGCCCAGCCACCCAAGGTCTTCTTCCAGCTGGTCGGCGTATTTGCGGGGGCAGCGCTCCGCGTCCAGGTCCTCGATGCGGAGAACGATTCGCCCTCCCCGGCTCCTAGCGCTCAGCCATGCAAGGAGGCTGCACGCGAGGTTGCCCAGATGGAGCCGCCCGCTGGGGCTGGGGGCGAACCGCCCGACGACAGCGCTCACAGGCCCAGCTTCCACTCCCCGTCCTTCGGCTGGAAGATGGGGGTGTTGTAATACTCTGCCACGGCCTTTGCCATGTACTCGGCGTCGGCGCAGCTTGCCGTCTCCATGGCGGAGTGCATGGCCAGCTGGCCCAGACCGATGTCCACCATGGGCATCAGGATCTGATGGCCCAGCAGATTGCCCAGCGTGGAGCCGCCCGGCACATCGGCGCGGTTTGCGAACACCTGCACCGGCACACCGGCCTTCTTGCAGATGGCGGTGAAGGCTGCGCCGGTGAATCCGCTGGTGGTGTAGGTCTGGCGGGCATTATACTTCAGCAGGACGCCGCCGCCCATCACGACGGGGTTGGCAGGATCGCTCTTTTCGGGGTGGTTGGGATGGGTGGCGTGGCCGTTGTCGGCGCTGAGCACCAGAGAGTTGGTGCGGGCGCGGATGCTCTGCTCCCTGCTGACGCCCATGCTCTCCTCGATGCGGGCCAGCACGTCGGCCATGAGGGTACCCTGCGCGCCCTGACGGCTGGAAGAGCCGACCTCTTCGTTGTCGAACATGACCCAGATGTCTCCGCGGCCTTCCTCTTCGCCGCGGCCCTGCAGGAAGCCCCACAGAGTGGTGTAGGCGCACTCGAGGTCGTCGATGCGGCCGGACATGAAATACTCGCCGTTCAGCCCCATGCGGACGGCCTTCTCACGGGTGGCGAGGACAAGGTCAGCGTCGAGGATGTCCTCGGCCTTCACGCCGGCCTCAGCGGCCAGGACCTCTTTCAGGTTTCCACCCTTGCTGCCGAAGATGGGCTGCAGATCGACCTGCGGGTTATACTTCATGCCGTTGTTCAGGTCGCGGTTGAAGTGGATGCAGAGGTTGGGGATGCAGGCCAGCGCACGGTCAGGGCAGACCAGACGACTCTCGATGCCGCTCTCGGTGCGCACCAGCAGACGGCCTGCCACGGTCAGCGGGCGGTCGAGCCAGGAGGGCATGATCATGCCGCCGTAGCCCTCGACCTCGGCCTTGGCGAAGACCTTGTCCTCCGTGTCGAACTGCTTGATGCGCCAGGTGGGCGAGTCGCTGTGGCTGGCGGCTGCGTGCCAGCCGGTCAGCTCACCCTTGGGCATACGCCATGCCAGCACGGCAGAGCCGTTGCGGGTGGTGTAATACTTGCCGCCGGGGGCCAGCTCCCACGCGGCGCTCTCAGGGCAGTTCACATAGCCCTCGGCTTCCAGAATGGCGGACGCAGCAGCCGTGGAGTGGAAAGCACTGACGCCGGCGTCCAGAAAACGGAAAAGCTCCTCTATCGAAAAAGCTGCATTCTTCATGGTTATTTTCTCCTTGGTATTTTAACGATTCCTGTACCCTTTATTATAGCCCGCTGCGCCGGAAAGGTCAATCCGGCCCCACTGCACGGCCCCTTAAAATTTGTTCGTGACAAGGCCGATTGACAACCGCGCGGCAGAACAGTATACTAGTCTCAGAGAGATATTTTCCCCGGCCTGCGGGCCGGGCGCAGATAGAAGGAGGACATCCCCTATGACTCAAAAGCACATCCTTTCGCTCCTTGTGAGTGCTGCTCTGCTGTGCGGCCTGCTGGCAGGCTGCTCCAATACAAACGGCGACGCCTCCCACGCAAGCTCTTCGGCTTCTGAGCCGTCCAGCGTCAGCAGCGAGAGCGCCCCCAGCAGCACCGCGCAGGCCGACACCTCCGGGCTGTTCAACAAAGATTTCGACGAGAACTCACTGTTCAGCGTAGACGGCACTGCAGCCGCCTTTGAGCCCAGCCTCGGCTGGGGTCCCGGTGTGTCCGGCTGCTCCCTCAAGAGCGTGCAGGCCGCAGCCACCCTGCTGGTCTGGGCCGACGAGGCAAACCTCTCTGCCCGCACGGAAACGGCCATTGAGGACGCCTACACCCAGTGGTACGACAACCTCTCCGACTCGGAGCAGGAGGGCTTTGCCGAGGCATGGCCTATGATAAAGGACGATGCCGCTGCCCTGCTGGAAGACAAGGACGCCATGGCAGGCCGTCTGGAGGACGTGGGCCTCGACGCCAAGAAGCTGACCTTCTCTGAGAAGGACTGGAACGCCCTCGAGGATGTCGTTGACCCCCTCGTGCCGGAGGCAAAGGGCGAGTATTAAATCACAGAGAAAAGGCCGGACGCCTTTCCGCTTTGATGCGGGAGGCGTCCGGCCTTTGTTTTATCGGGATCAGACTTTCTTGAGGGTGTAGGCGCGGGTACCCATGCCGACCTTCTCGGCCTGCTCGAGAGTCGCTTTCCACTCGATGTTGGGGTTAGAGTCCTTGAAGTTGTCGTGGTGGCAGTTCCAGCCCGGGGTGGCAAGGTTCTGGCCCAGCTGGCTGTTGGGCAGCGGAGCGGCGTTCAGGCAGGCGTCGGCACAAGCCTGGTCGAGGGCCACCGGGTCGAAGGAGGCAAACATGCCCACATTGGGGATGATGGCCGCGTCGTTCTCCGGATGACAGTCGCAGTTGGGAGACACATCGATGACCAGGCTGATGTGGAAGCAGGGCCGCCCATCCACCACCGCCTGGGCATACTCGGCGATCTTGCGGTTCAGATTGGTGACCGTCTCGTCCCAGTTCACCCGGATGGCATCCCGGGGACAGACGGCGATGCACCGGCCGCAGCCCACGCACCTGCTGTGGTCAATGCTGGCCTTGCGGTCTGTGACGGTAATGCCGCTGTGGGCGCAGATGCGGGTGCAGGCGCCGCAGCCCACGCAGTGCTCCTGGGCCACATGGGGCTTGCCGGCGTTGTGCTGCTCCATTTTTCCGGCCCGGCTGCCGCAGCCCATGCCGATGTTCTTCAGCGTGCCGCCGAAGCCCGCCTCCTCGTGGCCCTTGAAATGGGTCAGGGAGATGAACACATCGGCGTCCATCACCGCCCGGCCGATCTTGGCCTCCTTCACATACTCGCCGCCCTCCACGGGGACGGCCACCTCGTCATTGCCCTTCAGACCGTCGGCAATAATGATATGGCAGCCGGTGGAATAGGGGGTAAAACCGTTGACGTAGGCAGATTCCATGTGATCCAGCGCGTTTTTGCGGCCGCCGATATACAGCGTGTTGCAGTCTGTCAGGAAGGGCTTGCCGCCCTGACTTTTTACCAGATCCGCCACGGTTTTGGCCCAGTTGGGGCGGAGATAGGCCATGTTGCCCGGCTCGCCGAAATGCATTTTGATGGCCACATATTTGCCGTCCATGTCGATGTCTCCGAAACCGGCAGTCATCATCAGCCGGGCCAGCTTCTGCTGCAAGTTTTCCCGCCAGCTGGGGCAGCGGAAATCTGCGAAATAAACTTTAGATGCCATAGTGCATTCTCCTTATCAGAGCTTTTGAGAACTTTCCTGAGATGATTATAAAACCTGAAGTTAACTTTATGTCAAGGACAAAAAAGGGATTCAATCTCTTTTTATTATCCTTCGTCCAGATCCACAGTCACCCGGTCAGTGCCGTGCTCATCGAATTCAGAGAGATAGGCGTCGATCCGCGCCATGAGTGCGTCGTAATTCTCCCGGGTCAGGGGCTGACCGTCCAGATCCCGCAGGGCCAGCTCCTCCGCCAGAAGCTCGTAGAAGATCGTATCCTCATACTGCTCGATGGCCTCGTGGATGCCGCCGTCGGCAAAGGCGCGGGAGGGGATAAGACTGCCCCGGTATCGCTCCACCAGCTTGGGCATCCCCTGGGGGACGCAGTGGGAGAAGACCTTGCCCTCCACCTGATCGTATTCCTCGATACGGTCATCACCTCGGGTGGAATTCAGCACCCAGTTTCCTATGTATACCAGATCCAGCAGTCGCCGGAATTCCTTTGGGGTCAAATCGATTGTCATGGCAAACCCCTCCTTTTTCATTATCAAAGCTTCCGTATATTATAATGCGTACTGAACAACGCAAAACGCCTTGAACGTCAAGGCGTTCAGGCATTTTTTGCGTTGTTCTGGTGCAAGGGTTTTGCGCTAAAAAGTGCAAAACCCTTGCACCTGCCGAATTGCATGGAACGCCATGCAATTCGGATACGCATTGATTTCTGTCTGAATTCCATAAAAACGGTTTCAAAGAGCCGTTTTTATGGAATTACGCACCTGACGGTGCGTGAATAAGCCGCAAAGCGGCTTATTCAGCAGACATTACATAAACAAACGAATACCGACCGATTTGGATGGGTGCTGCTGCATTTTGCCGCGGCGCTCATTCTTTTTTTATTAGCTATTGACATT
>ERZ506887.1847-NODE-1847-length-10745-cov-3.049860_pt1 | contig 10745 bp, 8 predicted proteins | sample MGYA00512905_ERZ506887 | MGnify/ENA metagenome assembly ERZ506887 | reverse complement strand
GAAATGATGTTTTCTTTTTTCATCAGCAATCGTTGTTGATGAGTGTTTGATGAATACATATCTATCTGTAAGGCAATATATTACTTCCCTTATTCATCATTTCATCAAAATAATTAGATAGCGGTCAGTTGTTCTTTCGTTACCGTATAAAACCGACCAGTTTTCCTTTTCGGCTCATAGTGGCACTCACGATGGGGTGCGAACTCATAAGCGGTGTAGGATAGCGAATTGTGTGCAGAAGTAAGTTTCCATACTTCCTGCACAACTTTCCTCACTTGATACTTTTCAACCTTGACCTGTGAATAGAGTAGCAAGGTTACAAGGTCGTTCAGGCAGAATGATACGCTTTCCACGTTCATGTTCGACATGATGTCAAGCAACAACTCGGTCATTTCTATTTCCAGTCGGTTGCGGTTGCTTCGGATTATTTTCTGCAAGGCTGCGGTATGTGTCAGTCTTGGGTTGAACCACATACGGCTTTCCTGTGTTGTGGATAGTTCCCTTTGGGTCAGGAAATAAAGAAATGCGGGTATTTCCGCTTTTAGCTTTTGCAGAAAGTTGGTATCATCACTCTGCAACGGCATTATCTTCCGCACCCAGTAGCGTGTTTCTCCTGTGTCTATGAGTATAGGCAGATATTCGTTGTTGGAACATAGCACGAACTTGGCGAAGAAAGCAATCTCCGTTCGGTCTTTGCCTTTGGCTTCCACCTTGTAGGTGAAAGTGGTGCTCAGGTTTTTCAACCGTTCGCTGTCTTCCCTGCGGTTGAGCAAAACTTCGTCCACAACGATTAGTAGCTTTCCTGCCCAGTCGGAATTGAACTGGCTGCGGAAGTCCTCGTTGGTATTGAAAGTGACATTGTTTTGAAACACAGCTTTCAGGAAGTTCAGGAAGGTACTCTTGCCCGTGTTGCGTTCTTCTGATACCAACAGCAGGATAGGCAGTTTCTGCACGGGTTGCAGGTAGAGCAATTGAAGATAGTCCATGCCCAATTCATACTGTTCACCGAAGATATGGCGCACCAATGACCGGATACAGGGAAACTCGCCTTGTTGCGGACGGTGTCCTATCGGCTCGTAGAGGTTCAGGAACTTGTCCACCACGGGACGGTAGTCCACATGGTCGGGGACGGTGCAGAAGCCGTCGTACTTCGGCACGGTGGCGAGATAGTCCTTGCCGTAGTCCTGCCGCAGTGTTTCGTTGTTCCACACGATGCGCTTCTTCACATAGCCTCCGTTCAGACGGGGCTGGTTCACTAACTTGTAGAGGGTAGTACCCACACGGATAAACTCCTCATTTTCAAAGTTGCCTTGTTTCATTAGCACTTCATTTTTTTGTTTAATCAGTGCAAAACTCGGCAATTAGCGCAGAACGGATTAACAACTCACGCATACCTCACGTAAGATTTTCTTGGATTTGGCTTTATGACATACAACAAAAGCCCGAAGAAATGCCATTCTAATGGATTTTTCTTCGGGTTTGTCGTAATCGTACGTATGAATGGCAATACACCTATTCACATACTCGTATAAATACATTGTTGGCAATGGGAATACGCATAGGTCTCACTACTTCATGTCGTCATATCATTAGAACTTATGCCTGATAATTAGACATATCCCAACCATTTATACCCAGCGAAAAGAAGATATTTGTTTTCTCTTTTCGCAAGTACAGCCTTTTAAATATGGCATTGCGCACCTGTTCCGCACCGAAGCTGTCAATGCGGAAAGCAAGTGCGACTATCATCGGAAAGCTGAACACATCGGCATGATACCCGTTCTCCTGCCGAACATACTTCTGTACCTCGTATTCTTTTAATGCTCCACTGTTATAGATGTTTCTGATGGCAGAACGAAGTGTCGGAGCAATTACTCCGAACAGTTCCACCAATTCCGGCTCGCTCATCCAAATGTTTGAGACATTCTCCGGCATGATGATATTGCCGGATTCATTCACTGTTATGCTGTTTCTTCTCATACTCATGACATCGTTATTCCGTTAAACGTCTTACTCAGTTTGTCGCCGAACATGGTCAGGTCGTTGTCGAGCTTCTGCGTGGTTATCTTTGCGTAGAGTTGGGTCGTGACTATATTCGTATGTCCCAACACACGGCTTACGCTTTCAATGGGCATCCCCTTGCTCAAAGCTAATGTTGCGAAGCCATGGCGACTGCAATGAAATGATATTGACTTGGTTATGCCACATTCCCTTATCATCCGTTTCAACGGTTTGCAGATAGACCAATAGTTCAAGCCGGGGAATATACGATTGTCTTTCTGCATCGGTCGGTAGCGTTCGACTATCTGCAAGGGTATATCCAGCAGCTTCACTTGGAAGGCGACTTTTGTCTTGTGGCGTTTGGACAATATCCACTTCTCGCCGTTCACCTCCACGATGTTGTCATTCGTCAGTTCCTGAATGTCCACGAATGACAAGGCGGTGAAACTGGCAAAGATGAAAATGTCACGGATGTATGCGAGCTTGCTGTCTGCAAACTCATGTGTCATGACCGCTTTCAGTTCATCCTCCGTCAGATATTCCCGTTCTTTCACATTGGGGCTGATATGAAACTGGATGAAAGGATTGCGCGGTATCAACCCGTTATAATGCGCTTTCATGACCACGCCTTTCAGCCACATACAGTTTGCCCATATCGAACCGTTCCGCAATCCGGCTTCAGTCGAGAGGTATGCGGCGAACTCCTTGATGAAATCGGGAGTAAGTTCCAACATGGACATATCGCTGCGTCTGTAAAACGACTTGATAAAGGCGGCTACATGGTTTCTTGCCCGTACACGTGCCCGATAGGTAGCCATTACCCTGTCTTTGCCTACCCGTTTCTTGAACACTTCGTTCTCACGGTCGAATGCTTTTAGCAGCGTCTCATACTCGCTGCCGATTCCCTGATAGGCGTTGCGCACCATCTCAGCCGTAACAAATGCCTCGCGGTCTGAAATGCGCTGGTAATGTTTGATGATTTGCGCCTTGATGTTGTCAAGGGCAAGGTTGATGTCTCGTGCCTCGCGGCTCTTGCCTTTCGCCTTGTTTCCTTTCACGTCCCAAAGCGTTTTCGGGATGTTCTGCTTACAACTGAACTGCGCCACAGTCCCGTTGATTGTCACTCGTCCCATGATGGGGACAATACCGTTTTTCTCCTTGCTGCCGTTCACGTAGAACAGAACCTTGAATGTGCTTCTTGCCATACTCGTTTTTTGTTTGCAAAGTTATTACTCAACGAGTTAGACCTTGATATGCCAACCTGTGCCACAAGCTGCCAAATACAACACGGTGTGTTAAAAATCACCATTCGGCGGGTAATGATTTGGAGACCGTTCTTCTTCATAAATCCGCTTTCCTTTACGTTACCTCGATTTTTCGCCTGTCCTCATTTGTCTTCGCAAACGCCTTATTGACAGGCATTACGAAGACATTTGTCCCTTTTTATTCGTCTTTTCCAGAGATTTTTCGTATTTTTGTTTTTGATGTTAACCCTTAAACCTGTTAGTTATGGAAGTGAAAAAACTCGATTTCGGAGAAACCCTCAAGGATTCCGTCGCCATCGGCGTAAAGAACGCACCTTCGGTGATCGCAGCAGTGGCCTTATGGCTCATTACGATCTGGATACCTTATCTCAATGTGGGGACCACAATCGCCATCACCTTATTGCCCACACAGTTGGCCAAGGGTGAGATTGTCAATCCCCTGGGCATTTTCGACAGCAAATACCGCCGCTACATGGGCGAGTTCTTCATCACGATGGGCCTGATGATTTTCCCGATTTTCATCGGCGTGCTCTTCATGGTCATCCCGGGCATCGTGCTCTCGATCGCATGGACGCTCTCCTACTATTTCCTCATCGAAAAGGGCAAAAATCCGATACAGGCCATCAAGGCTTCGAACGACGCCACCTACGGCAGCAAATGGACCATGTTCTTCGTGTCGCTGGTCGTCGGCGTGCTGTTCGGCATCGTATTCGGCATTTTCCAGGCCATCTGCAACGCGATCGGCATCGGCTTCATCACGTTCGTCGTCATGTTCATCCTCTACGTGCTGGCCATCTCGATCTCAATGTCCATCAGCGCTTCATTCTGGAAACAGCTGAAAGACAACGTGGAGTAAACGCTCCGGAGACGATCCGAAGGACGGCCGCCTGTGCCGTCCTTTTTTGTCCGCTGCGAAAAATTTTATCGAAAAACGATAAATATTATTTGTTTTTCGAAAATTAATTCTATCTTTGCAACTGTAAAACCAAAATAGTCACACATGCAGAACAAAAAATCGCTCCTGCAACGCCTGCTGGTCATTTACATTACGTTTTTCATCGTACTCGTGGCAAGCATCGCCCACGGAATTCTGCCCAATTTCTCGCGGGGCGCGGCGGAAGGCGCGGAACTCGGTAACGACATCGCCGAAAAGTGGAAATCCGGCGTGCCGCGCATGATCTACATGCTGGGCGACATCCGGGTGACGGGACAGCCCGAAACGGCCGTCGAAATCGCCGCGGCGCCGGGCGTGGAAATCAAAGCCAACGTCCGCAAACTCGGCCTGGTCGTCGAGCAGAACGCCCCGGGCACATCCCCGCTGGGGCTGGCATTCCGTTCGATCGGCGGCAGCGCATGGCTCTATGCGCTGGTTATGCTCTGCCCGCTTCTCTACCTGGCCATCATCGTACTGATGTTCGTGATCATCCACTCGCTGCGCCGCTCGATCCGCGAAGAGCGCACGCTCGACAAACGCAACGTCTGGTATCTGCGCGCAATCGGCATGCTGACGATCGTCACCGAACTGATCAGCGACACCGTGGACTGGGTGATGAACAGCCGCGCCGCCGAACTGCTCGCCGGAAGCGGATACACCGTCGACGCGGGTTTCCACGTCTCCTACGCAATGATCATCATGGGTATCCTGATCCTTTTCGCCGCCGAGGTCTTCGCCATCGGCCAGAATTTGAGCGAGGAGCAGAAACTGACCATCTAAAACAGACGACATGAGAGAAATGCAAACGATAAAAGGGGGGGGGACGACTTTATGGCGATAATCATAAACATAGACGTAATGATGGCCAAACGCAAGATGTCGCTCGGCGAACTGGCCGAACGGGTCGATATCACGCCCGCCAACCTCTCGATCCTCAAGAACGGGAAGGCCAAGGCCATCCGGTTTTCCACGCTCGAAGCGATCTGCCGCGAGCTGGACTGCCAGCCGGGCGATATCATCGAATACCGCCCCGAAGAGACACAGAAACAATAAACCTTATACCACAAATGCCCATGAAAAAACTATTGATGCTGGCCGTCGCGGCGTTCGCCGCCGGCAGCGCCGCGGCACAGATGAACCAGCCGATCCCGGCCGATCCGGAGGTCCGCACCGGGAAACTGGAAAACGGAATGACCTACTACATCCGCCACAACGAAAAGCCGAAAGGCCAGGCCGATTTCTACATCCTCCACGATGTGGGAGCCATCCAGGAGAACGATTCGCAGCAGGGCCTCGCCCACTTCCTGGAACACATGGCCTTCAACGGAACCAAGAACCTCCCGGGCAAACAGCTCACGGAGTATCTGGAGACCGTGGGCGTGAAATTCGGCGCCAACCTCAATGCCGGCACGAGCTGGGATTACACGTGCTACAACATGAAGGACGTGCCGACCTCGCGCGAGGGAATCATCGACTCGGCGCTGCTGATCCTGCACGACTGGTCGCACTTCATCGCGCTGGAGCCGTCGGAAATCGACTCGGAGCGCGGCGTGATCATGGAGGAGCTGCGCACGCGCGACGGCGCGTCGTGGCGTTCGACGATGAAGCTGTTGCAGGCGCTGGGCAAAGGCACGAAATACGAGCGCCGCAACCTGATCGGCTACCTCGACGGACTGAAGAACTTCCGGCACAAGGAGCTGGAGGATTTCTACAAACAATGGTACCGTCCGGACTACCAGGCCGTAATCGTGGTCGGTGACATCGACGTAGACGCCATTGAGTCCAAGATCAAGACGCTGATGGCCGACATTCCCGCTCCGGCCGCCGATGCTTCGCAAAAGGAGACCATCGTGGTTCCCGACAACGAGGAGCCGATCGTGAGCATCTTCACCGACCCCGAAATGCAGGGCACGAAGGTGCAGCTCTTCATCAAGCGCCCGGCGCTCCCCGAGCAGCTGGCCAATACGGTCGTCGCCGAGGCCAACAACGTGATCGAAGCCTATATGACGACCATGGAGAACGCCCGCCTGCAGGAGATCGCCATGCAGCCCGACGCGCCGTTCCTCGGCGCCGGCATGGGCACGGGCGACGTGATCGGCATCATCCCGACGCTCGACGCCACGGTATTCGTGGCCATGACCGAGGACGGCAAGCTGGCCCGCGGCTTCGAGACCCTCTATACCGAAATGGAGAAGGTGCGCCGCTACGGATTCACGCAGGGCGAGTTCGAACGCGCCCAGGAGAACCTGATGCGTCAGGCCGAACGCTCGTACGCCAACCGCAACGACCGCCGCAACAACGAATTCGTGCAGACCTATCTGAACAACTACCAGAAAAACCAGCCGATGCCCGATGCCGAGACCGAATGGCAGCTCGACAGCATGCTGATCAAGATGCTCAACGTGGATGCCGTCAACGCCTTCGCGAAGCAGACCATTCTCCCGACGAATCAGGTGATCGTGATCAACGCTCCCGAGAAGGAGGGCGTCGCAACGCCCTCCGCCGAGGAGATTCTCGCCATCCGCGACAAGGTGGCCGCATCGGAGGTCACGGCCTATGAGGACAACGTGGTCAAGGAGCCGCTGATCGCAGAAGGGACCGTGCTCAAAGGCTCGCCCGTGAAGAAGACGGTCGAGGACAAACAGCTCGGAACGACGGAATGGACGCTGGCCAACGGTGCGAAGGTCGTCGTGAAACACACGGATTTCAAGGCCGACGAGGTGCGCATGAGCGCCGTCGCCAAAGGCGGTCTGTCGGTGCTCTCCGACGGGGAGTTCTACATGGGCGAGATGATGCCTGCCGTGAACTCGATGTCGGGCGTCGGCAAATTCCCGGCCACGGAGCTCAAGAAGCAGCTTTCGGGCAAAACGGCGTCGGTGCAGCCTTCGGTGGAGAACTACGCCAGCGCCATGAAGGGTGTCTGCTCGCCCAAGGACATCGAGACGATGCTCCAGCTGCTCTACCTCAATTTCACGCAGCCCCGGTTCAACAAGGACGACGTGGACAATCTCACGAAGATGCTCCTCGCCCAGCTCGCCAATGCCAAGTCGAATCCCGACTTCCTGATGCAGGAGAAGGTGGCCGACGTGACCTACGGCCACAATCCCCGCCGTCAGATGATCTCGACGGAGATCGTCAACAAGTTCGACTTCGAACAGCTGCCCGGCATTTACGCCAAGCTCTACCCCGGAGCCAACGGATTCGTCTTCACGTTCGTGGGCAACATCGACCCCGAAACGCTGAAACCCCTCGTGGAGAAATACATCGGTTCGATCCCCGCCGCCCGCAAACCGATCAATTACGTCGACGACAAGGCCTATCCGGTGAAAGGCGAGGTTACGGAGGAGTTCACGGCTCCGATGCAGCAGCCGAAGGTCTCGGTCAACTACCATTTCTCGGGTGAGATGCCCTACACGCTCAAAAACAAAATGGCCCTGACGTTCCTGACGCAGGCGCTCAATTCGCGCTATCTCGTTTCGATCCGCGAGGAGAAGGGCGGAACCTACGGCGTGCACGTCCAGGGTTCGACGAAGTACATCCCCCGCGAGACTTACAGCATGACCATTTCGTTCGACACCAACGAGGAGATGGCCGACGAACTGCGCGAGATCGTGATGAAGGAGATCGAGGAGATCGCAGCCAACGGTCCCAAGAGCGAGGACATCGAGAAAAACCGCGAATTCATGCTCAAGAGCTGGAAGAACAGCCTCGAACAGAACGGCGCATGGATGAACTACATCCAGATCAAATGCGGCTCGGGCCTGAACTACATCGCCGACCACGAACAGGCGATCCGCGACCTGACCAACGCCGACGTGCAGGCGCTCGCCAAGAAGATCCTTGCGGACGGAAACCTCGTGAAGGTCGTCATGCGCCCGTCGAAGTAAGCGACAAAACGATCAATTTTTCAAAACAACAGAACAAGGCAGTCACCCGGTTGACTGCCTTTTCTTTTTCCGAACGGGCTGAAAATGGTTAACTTTGTACCGTTAATTCCCAAATTCATCATGCAAAAAAGTATTCGGCTGGTCTCCGGCCTCTATCTCAAACTGTCGCTGCTGACCGTCGCCGTCGGCCTCGTGCTGCGCGTCGTACTGCTTTTCAATGAGCAGACCACCTCACTCGCCTTCTCATTCGGCGAATGGTGCGAAGTCTTCCTGCTGGGCGCCGTGAACGATTTCTGCGCCGCGACGGCGGGATTCATTTTCCTCTGGCTCTTCATGTTGAGCGTTTCGCGCACCAAGTACAGAAAGCCGTGGGGCTACATCCTCCTCGCCCTGCTCGTGGCGGCGTTCTGCTACGTGGCGTTCTTCAACACGATCTTCGACGAATACGGAAGCGTCGCGCCGCGAATCGCCCTCTATGTGCTGGGCTACTGGGCCGGCAGCTTCGCCCTGCGGCTCTTCCTGCCCGAGGGATTCCGCAACCACTGGACTACGGTGTGGTTCGCGCTCTTCGTCGTCCTTTACGTGGGCGCCATCGTCTTCAACGGCATCAGCGAATATTTCTTCTGGAACGAATTCGGCGTCCGCTACAACTTCATCGCCGTCGATTACCTGGTCTACACCAACGAGGTGGTGGGCAACATCATGGAGTCCTACCCCGTCATTCCGATGACGCTGGGCATCGTCGTCGTGACGCTGCTCGTGACGTGGTACTTCTTCCGCAGCGAACTCGTGCAGACCGAATGCCTGAAAGGCTGGAGGTGGAAAGCCGTAATCGGACCGGCCTACGTCGCGGCGCTGTTCGCCGCGATCGGGCTGCTGAACTTCAACACCCGCTTCCAGGACAGCGACAACGTCTACGTCAACGAATTGCAGGCCAACGGACTCTACAAGTTCTACGACGCCTTCGTCAAGAACACGCTCGACTACGAACAGTTCTACCTCACGCGTCCCGAAGCCGAGGCCGAAGCCTTCGTGCACGGGGTCTACCAAAGCACGGGCGACAACCTGCACGCCGTGCGCGCCGAAGGGGAGGAGATCCGCCGCAACATCGTGCTGATCACCATGGAGAGCATGAGCGCCTCGTACATGGAGCGGTTCGGTAACACGGAACGGATCACGCCCGCACTCGACTCGCTCTACAAACTGGGACTGGCGTTCGACCGCGTATACGCCACGGGCAACCGCACGGTGCGCGGCCTGGAGGCCGTGACGCTCTCGCTGCCGCCCTGCCCGGGCCAGAGCATCATCAAGCGTCCGAACAACGCCGGAATGCACTCCACAGGAGCCTTGCTGCGCGACAAGGGTTACAACGTGACCTATTTCTACGGCGGCAACAGCTATTTCGACAACATGGAGACCTTCTTCTCGGGCAACGGATACGACATCGTCGACCAGAAAAGCTACAAGCCCGAAGAGATCACCTTCGCCAACATCTGGGGCGTCTGCGACGAAGACGCCTACCGGAAGGTCATCCGCACGCTCAACGAGGAGACCCGCAGCGGCAAGCCGTTCTTCGCCCACGTGATGACCGTCAGCAACCACCGCCCCTTCACCTACCCCGCCGGACGAATCCGCATTCCCAACGACTCGAAGAGCCGCGCCGGAGGCGTGCTTTACAGCGACTATTCGCTGGGACGGTTCTTCGCCGAAGCGGCCAGGCAGCCGTGGTTCGAAAACACGATCTTCCTCGTCACGGCCGATCACTGCGCTTCGAGCGCCGGCCGCACCGAGATTCCGTTGCAGAAATACCACATCCCGGCGCTGATCCTCGCCCCCGGGCTTATCGAACCCGGAGTGGTCGACGGCATCGTCTCGCAGATCGACCTGATGCCCACCCTGCTGTCGCTGCTCAACATGAGCTACGACTCGCATTTCTACGGCCGCAGCATCTTCGACCCGGCATATGTCAACCGCGCGTTCATCGCCACCTATCAGGACCTCGGCTACCTCGAAGGCGACACCTTCACGATTCTGTCGCCCGTGCGCCGCTTCGAGCAGTACCGCGTGGTTCCCACCGAGGAGAATCCCCACCACCTCGAAGCGATGGAGCGGAAGGACGCCGTGCAGGTCGACCGCGCGATCGGCTACTACCAGACCTCCTGCAAATGGAACAAGCGGTAGCGCTGCCGCCGCGGCACAAAAAAACTGCGACCCTTTTGGGTCGCAGTTTTTTATTGCTCAAACGCGGGATCAGTCACCCTCGTAATCGTCGCCGCCGTTCTTCACGGGAGGATCGTAGGACGACGCCGGCGTCATCCGCTCGATCTGCGCCTCCGTCAGCAGGTCCTCCGTCTTGAAGGCGAGGTCCTCGATACGGCTCACCGAAATCTGATACTGGGCATAGTTCCACTGCGTGCCGTAAACACCGTAGATGCCGAGCACGTCGCCCACGGCCCCGTCCTTCGGAATGGGCTTCATGGCGAACTGCGAATAACCGCTCGTGCGAACTCCGTAGATGCCCGCTTCAGCCGTAGACGTGGCGGCGTCGTTGTAGGAGATCAGCACCGAAGCATAGAGGCGCACGTTGTCCCGGTTATAGGCACCACGGTACCACGCACCGAAACGGGGCGTTCCCCAGTCGGTCACGATCCAGCTCGG
>ERZ506887.1844-NODE-1844-length-10755-cov-24.092243_pt1 | contig 10755 bp, 19 predicted proteins | sample MGYA00512905_ERZ506887 | MGnify/ENA metagenome assembly ERZ506887 | reverse complement strand
ATTTTAAATTTCGGGATATCGGAACGCCTGCGGGCGTTCCGATATCCCATTTTCATGGGAGGGGTCGTAGAGGGAGACGACATTTGCAGCGCCGCTTTCTGCGAAAGCGCGGCGCTGCGGAGAAAGCTTCTACCAGCCTTCAGCAGGCTGAACCCTCTCAGGCGCTCCCGCGCCAGCTCTCCCGAAGGGAGAGCTTTTTGTGCTGACCGGCAGATATCCAAAGCTTCCCCTTCGGGGGGAGCTGGACGCGACCAGCGGGAGCGGACTGAGAGGGTTTGCCGTCCCCTTTGGGGAAGTTGGCAAAGCCGACAGGCCTTGACTGAGAGAGCAAGCCTGCTAACCAAAAAAGCAGCTGCGACAAGAATACTCCATACGCAAAAGGAGCCGCTGCACATGGTTCCATGCAGCGGCTCCTTTTTTATGATTGCTTACTTCAGGCTGAACTTTTCCGGGTCAAAGTCCGGGTCATCCCAGAAGCGGGTCATGATCTCGGTGTGATCCTTCAGGATCGCATTGGAGTGCTCAAAGTGCGCAGCCAGACCACCGTCCTTGGTCTTGACGGTCCAGCCGTCCTTGGACTGAGTGATCTTGCAGTCGTACTGGCAGATCATGGGCTCAATGGCAATGGTCATGCCGGGCACAAGACGCGGGCCGCGGCCCTGATGGCCGTAGTTGGGCACTTCCGGATCCTCGTGCAGCTCACGGCCGGTGCCGTGACCCACGAACTCCCGGACGACCGAGAAACCGGCGTCCTCGCAGTAGCTCTGCACGGCATAGCCGATGTCGCCGATGCGGTTGCCGGCCACAGCCTGCTCAATGCCCTTATACAGAGCAGCCTTGGTCACGTCCAGCAGACGCTGTGCTTCCAAATCGACCTTACCCACCGCATAGGTGCAGGCATTGTCGCCGTTGAAGCCGTCGATCTTTGCACCGGTGTCGATGCTGACGATGTCACCGGGGCGGATGACGATGTCATGCGAAGGGATACCGTGGATAACGGTATCGTTCAGGCTGATGCAGGCCGTGCCCGGAAAGCCATACAGACCCTTGAAATTGGGGGTGCCGCCGTGCTTCACGATGAAGTCGTAGATCAGCTTATCCAATTCCCATGTGGTCATACCTGCTTCGATATGCTCACCGCCGTACTTCAGGGCAGCTGCGCTCAGGGCATTTGCCTTGCGCATGCCGTCCAGCTCTTTCGCATTTTTGATTTGAATCACGATTATGCCTCCAAAGCCTTCATGACTTCAGCCGTGGTCTCCTCGATGGAGGGGCAGAACTTGATCTCTGCCAGCTTGCCGCGGGTACGGTAGAACTCCACCAACGGCTCGGTCTGCTCATGATATGCTTTCAGACGATCCAGCACGGTGGCAGGCTGGTCGTCCTTGCGGATGACGGTCTTGCCGCCGCACAGGTCGCACACACCCTCGACCTTGCTCTTCTTGTTGACGATGTGGTAGCTTGCGCCGCACTTCTCGCAGACGCGGCGGCCGCTCATGCGGTCAACGATCACATTGTCCTCCACCTGCAGCTCCAGCACCTTGTCGATGCGGATGCCCATGGTCTCGATGGCCTCGGCCTGAGCGATGGTGCGGGGCACACCGTCCAGGATAAAGCCGTTTGCGCAGTCCGGCTGAGCCAGACGCTCTTTCAGGATGCCGATGATGACCTCATCGGGCACCAGTGCACCGGCGTCCATGAAGCTCTTGGCCTTCAGGCCCATTTCGGTGCCATCCTTGACAGCAGCGCGCAGGATGTTGCCGGTGCTGATGGAGGGGATGTTCAGCTTGGCGCAGATGATCTCGGCCTGCGTGCCCTTACCGGCACCAGGTGCGCCCAACAGGATCAGGTTCATAGGATCATTCCTTTCCTTTGTTAGAGGATGTAAACTCCAAAAAAGCAAAAAAGCACTGAAAAGTTCGAGCGTACTCTCCTTTCCAGTGCTTTCTCACATCTTAATTATTGTGGATCAACCAAGGAAGCCCTTGTGGTTGCGCATCGTCATGAAGCTGTCGAGGCTGCGGGTGGTATCAAGTGCCACACCAACCACGATCAGCAGGCTGGTACCGCCCAGCTGGATGCTCATACCGGTCAGGTTGCCCAGAATGATCGGCAGTACAGCCACCGCAGCCAGGAAGATGGCACCGATGAGGGTGATCTTGTTCAGGGTGCGGGTGATGAAATCGCTGGTCGGCTTGCCGGGACGGAAGCCGGGGATCGAGCCGTTGTTGCGGCGCAGATTGTTGGCGATCTCAACGGGGTTGTACTGGATGGCCACATAGAAGTAGTTGAAGGCCAGGATCAGCAGCAGGTAGATCACGATGTAGAGCAGCGACGTGTAGTTGAAGGTATGGAAGAAAGCATACCAGAACGGATGTGCTGCCTGATCGATCTGCAGGAAGCTGCCGATGGTGCCGGGGATCGAAACCATCGCGGAAGCGAAGATGATGGGCATCACGCCGCTCATGTTCAGCTTCAGGGGCAGGTAGCTGTTCTGCCCGCCCATCTGCTTGCGGCCCACCACACGCTTGGCATACTGGATGGTGATGCGGCGCTCAGCGTTGGTCATAACAACGATGAACACGATCACCACCAGTGCCAGAACCAGCAGCAGGGGCAGCAGGATATAGAACCGGGTCTCGCCTGCAGCGGCGCGGGTCAGCAGACCCGTGACGGTGGTGTAGACGCTGGACCAGTTGGAAACGATCGAGGAGAAGATCAACAGAGAGATACCGTTGCCGATACCCTTGTCGTCGATCTGCTCACCACACCAGGTGATCAGCTGCGCACCTGCGGTAAAGGTGGCAATGATGACAACGGCGGTAAAGATACCGGCCGCGCCGCTGGTGTACTTCAGTGCGCCCATATTGCGGATCACGAAGTAGTAGCCGAGGCTCATCACCAGAGCGATACCACCGCCGACATACCGGGTGATCTGCTGCATCTTCTGCTGGCCGTCGGCTTCCTTCGCCATGTTTTCCAGGGCGGGGATCGCAACGGTGAGCAGCTGCACAATGATGGAAGCGTTGATATAAGGCGTCACACCTAACGCGAAGAGTGTGCACCGAGACAGGGCACCACCGCTCATCATATCGAGATACGAGAGCATATTGCCGTTGGAGAACATCTGGTTCAGTGCAGAACCGGTGATGAACGGAACGGGGATGGCGCTGCCCAGACGATACACCACGAGGATCGCCAGCGTGAACAGGAGACGATTTTTAAGCTCGGGGATCTTCCATGCGTTACGGAATGTCTGGAACACCTTACATCACCTCAGCCTTTCCGCCTGCCTTCTCGATTTTCTCTTTGGCAGAAGCGGAATAGGCTGCGGCCTTCACGGTCAGAGCCTTGGTCAGCTCGCCGTTGCCCAGAACCTTAACGCCGTCCAGAGTCTTCTTGACCAGACCCTTAGCCTTCAGAGCCTCGGTATCGACGACATCGCCGGCATTGAAAGCAGCCTCCAGATCAGCCACGTTGACGATGGCGTACTGGGTGGCAAAGATGTTGTTAAAGCCAACCTTAGGCAGGCGGCGTGCCAGAGGCATCTGACCGCCCTCGAAACCAGCGTGCTTCACGCCGGAACGGGCCTTCTGGCCCTTGCTGCCGAAGCCGGCAGTCTTGCCATTGCCGGAGCCAATGCCGCGGCCCTTGCGGGTCACAGCCTTGTTTGCGCCGGGAATCGCGTGCAATTCATGAAGTTTCATTATGCGTATACCCCCTGCTATTAGGCTTCGGTGACGCTGAGCATAAAGCCGATCTTTGCGATCTTGCCCTGCGTAGCGGCGTTGTCAGGCTGAACGGTAACGTCGCCCGGCTTCTTCAGGCCCAGAGCCTCAGCGGTAGCGATCTGCTTAGCGCCGCGGCCGATCAGGCTCTTCTTCAGCTCGATCTTGAGCATCTTATCTGCCATGGTTTGTTACCTCCTTAACCCAGAATTTCTTTCACGGTCTTGCCGCGCTTCTCAGCGACAGACTCAGCGCTGACCAGGCCGCACAGACCTGCGAAGGTAGCAGAAACAACGTTGATGGGGTTGTTGGAACGCATAGACTTCGCACGGATGTCCTTGATGCCAGCTGCCTCAATGACGGCACGCACAGGGCCGCCGGCGATCATACCGGTACCGGGTGCAGCCGGCTTGAGCAGAACGGCGCCTGCGCCGTACTTGCCGACGATCTCGTGGGGGATGGTGGTGCCCTTCAGGGCAACCTTGTGCATGTTCTTCTTAGCAGCAGCTTCGCCCTTGCGGATTGCCTCAGGCACTTCGCCGGACTTGCCGATGCCGTAACCGATGGTGCCCTTGCCGTCGCCCACGACAACCAGAGCGGCAAACTTCATGATGCGGCCGCCCTTGACAGTCTTGGAAACGCGGTTGATGGAGACAACCTTGGTGATCATGCCGTCGTCTTCACGGTTTCTCATAGCCATAATGTGTTTCCTCCTCTCATTACAGCTTCAGGCCGCCCTCACGGGCGCCATCAGCCAGGGCCTTAACACGGCCATGATAAACGTAGCCACCACGGTCGAACACGACCTCGGTGATGCCCTTTTCCAGAGCCTTTGCTGCAACCTTCTTGCCGATCTCAGCAGCGGCCTCGACGTTGCCGCCGTTGCCGTTGAAGTCCTTGTCCATAGTAGAAGCCGACACCAGAGTCACGCCCTGCTCATCATCGATGATCTGAGCGTAAATGTGCTTGGCGGAGCGGAAAACATCCAGGCGAGGACGTGCTGCGGTGCCGCTGATCTTGTTGCGAACGCGGCGATGACGACGAAGACGAGCTTCGTTCTTGTCGATCTGCTTAACCATTGTCTTTCACTCCTTACCTTATTTCTTGCCCTTGCCGGCCTTGCCTTCTTTGTGCTTGACAACCTCGCCCTCGTAGCGGATGCCCTTGCCCTTGTAAGGCTCGGGCGGCTTCTTGGCGCGGATCTCGGCAGCATACTGGCCGACCTTCTGCTTGTCAATACCGGTAACGGTGAAGTGGTTGGGGTCCTGCCACACGATGGTGCAGTCCTCAGTATCAGGAATGTTCACCTGATGAGAGAAGCCCAGGTTCATGACCAGGTTGGAGCCCTGCTTCTGGCAGCGCAGGCCGACGCCCACGATCTCCAGCTTCTTCTCGTAGCCGTTCACAACACCGTTCACCATGTTGGCGATGTTGGTACGGGTCAGGCCGTGCAGGCTGCGGGCCTTGGGTTCGTCATTGGGGCGGGTAACCAGAACTTCATTGCCCTCGACCTTGACGGTCATCAGGGGATGATAGTTGGAATTCAGGCTGCCCTTGGGGCCCTTGACGGCAACCTGATGTGCTGCCTCATCGACAGTAACAGTGACGCCGGCAGGAATGACGATGGGTTTTCTTCCAATTCTCGACATTGTCTTTTACCCCTTTCTTACCACACGTAGGCCAGGACTTCGCCGCCGACGTGCTCAGCGCGTGCAGCCTTATCAGTCATGATGCCCTTAGAGGTGGAAATGATTGCGGTGCCCAGGCCCTTCATGACCTTGGGCATATCCTCGCAGTTGGTGTAGATGCGCAGGCCGGGCTTGGACACGCGGCGCAGACCAGCGATAACGGGCTCGCCGTTAGCCTGGTACTTCAGGGTGACAACGATGGTGCCCTGAACGGTGTCGTTCTTGACCTGCATGCCCTTGATGTAGCCCTCGTCAACCAGAATCTGGCAGATAGCCTTCTTCATGTTGGAAGCGGGGATCTCCACAGAAGGGTGTTTGGCAGTGCTAGCGTTGCGGATGCGAGTCAGCAGGTCCGCGATAGGATCAGTAATCTGCATTTGCCACTAACCTCCTTAGATTAGCTCTCATTTGTTTTATAATGATACCGCCCCGAAACATCGTTGCCCCGGGGCGGATATCCGACAAATTATCCGGCCCTCTGGCTTGATTACCAGGAAGCCTTCTTCACGCCCGGGATCTCGCCCTTGTAGGCCAGCTCACGGAAGCACACACGGCACACGCCGTACTTGCGCAGCACGGAGTGGGGACGGCCGCAGATGCGGCAGCGGGTGTATGCACGGGTAGAGAACTTAGCAGGACGAGACTGCTTCAGCTTCATAGACAGTTTAGCCATTGTACAAATCTCCTCCCTTAGTTGTTCTCTGCGAAGGGAGCGCCCAGAGCCTTCAGCAGCTCCTTGCCCTCCTCATCAGTCTTGGCAGTGGTGACGAAGCAGACATCCATGCCGCGGACAGCATCGACCTTCTCGAATTCGATCTCGGGGAAGATGATCTGCTCCTTGATGCCGCAGGCAAAGTTGCCGCGGCCGTCAAAGCCGTTGCCGTTGATGCCGCGGAAGTCGCGGACACGGGGCAGAGCCACGTTGAAGAAGCGATCCACGAACTCGTACATACGCTCACCACGCAGGGTGACCTTGCAGCCGATGGGAGTGCCCTGGCGCAGCTTGAAGTTAGCAACGCTCTTCTTGGCACGGCAGACGACTGCCTTCTGGCCAGTGATCTGGCCCAGATCCTTCATGACAGCTTCCAGGATCTTCTCGTTGTCCTTGGCTTCGCCGCAGGCAACGTTGATGACGACCTTGTCCAGCTTGGGGATCTGCATAACGCTCTTGTAACCGAACTTGGAGTTCAGAGCAGGAGCAATTTCATTGACATACTGTTCTTTCAAACGAGCCATTGTTCCTTACTCCTTTCTTACAGCTCAGCGCCGCACTTCTTGCAGACGCGAACCATCTTGCCGTCCTTCTCGACGTGGCCCACACGCACGGCCTTGCCGCACTTGGGGCAGATGGGCATGACCTTGGATGCGTACATAGCACCCTCAGCCTTGACGATGCCGCCCTGCTCGCCCTGACGGCGGGGCTTGACGTGCTTGGTAACCATGTTCTGGCCCTCAACGATGACCTTGTTCTCAGAGGGGCTGACCTGCAGGACCTTACCAGTGTGGCCCTTGTCCTTGCCGCTGATGATCATCACGTTGTCGCCGGTTTTAACATGAAGATTATTCATTTTTAAAACCTCCTTACAGCGATTCCGGAGCCAGGCTCAGGATCTTGGTGTAGCCGGCATCACGCAGCTCGCGAGCAACAGGTCCAAAGATACGAGTACCCTTGGGGTTCTTGTCGGCCATAACGATAACGGCGGCGTTCTCATCAAAACGGATGTAGGAACCGTCGTCGCGGCGCACGCCATGCTTGCTGCGCACGATGACAGCCTTGACGACGTCGCCCTTCTTAACGGAGCCGCCGGGGGCTGCCTTCTTGACAGAGCAGACCACGACGTCACCAATGTTTGCGTATCTCTTGCGGGTGCCGCCCAGCACGCGGAAGCACATCAGCTCCTTGGCACCGGTGTTGTCGGCAACTTTGAGATAAGTTTGCATCTGAACCATATCAGATATCTCCTTTCAAACTGTTCAAAGCAGCGGGCAAAGATTACTTTGCCTTCTCAACGATACGGACCAGGCGCCAGCGCACATCCTTGGACAGGGGGCGGCACTCCATGATCTCAACACGGTCACCGATACCGCACTCGTTCTGCTCGTCACGAGCCTTGAACTTCACGGTACGCTTCAGGATCTTCTTGTACAGGGGGTGCTGCACGCTATCCTTAACGGCAACCACGATGGTCTTATCCATCTTGTCGGACACGACAACGCCGACGCGGGTCTTTCTCAGATTACGTTCTTCCATCGTTTAACCTCCTTACTGCTTCTCAGCCAGAACGGTCATCACGCGGGCGATGTCCTTCTTGACTGCTTCGATGCGGCCGGGGTTCTCCAGCTGGTTGATGGCATGCTGGAAGCGCAGGTTAAACAGCTCGGCCTTCAGGTCTGCCAGCTTGCTGGTCAGCTCTGCGGTCTGCATTTCGCGGAGTTCATTAGCCTTCATTGGTGCCATCCTCCTTCACGGAGTCCTCACGGACAACAAATTTGCACTTGATGGGCAGCTTGTGCATAGCCAGACGCAGAGCCTCGCGGGCAGTTGCCTCATCGACATCTGCCAGCTCGAACAGAACGCGGCCGGGCTTCACAACTGCGACCCAGTATTCGGGAGAGCCTTTACCGGAACCCATGCGGGTCTCAGCGGGCTTTTCAGTCACGGGCTTATCGGGGAAGATCTTGATCCACACCTTGCCGCCACGCTTGATGTAACGAGTCATGGCAACACGGGCAGCCTCGATCTGCTTGGAGGAGATCCATGCCGGCTCCAGAGCAACAAGGCCGTACTGGCCCTGGCACACCACGTTGCCGCGGGTAGCCTTGCCGGTCATGCGGCCGCGCTGAACGCGGCGGTACTTAACACGCTTAGGCAGTAACATTACTTGTTGCCTCCTTCCTTCTTCTGAGCGGTCTTAGCGCTCTTCAGGACTTCGCCCTTGTAGACCCACACCTTGACGCCGATGCGGCCGTAGGTGGTAGCAGCCTCTGCAAAGCCGTAGTCAATGTCAGCACGCAGGGTCTGCAGGGGGATGGTGCCCTCGTGATAGCTCTCGGTACGAGCGATATCAGCGCCGCCCAGACGGCCGGAGCACATTGCCTTGATGCCCTTTGCGGGAACGGTTGCGCGATCGCGGGGGCTCATGGCATTGCGCATGCACTGCTTCATGGCACGGCGGAAGGTCACGCGGTTCTCCAGCTGACGAGCGATATCCTCAGCAACCAGCTGAGCGTTGGTAGCAGCGCTCTTGACCTCGATGACGTTGACGATGACAGTCTTGCCATACTCTTTGGTCAGCTTGTTCTGCAGAGCAACGCGCTCTTCGCCGCCCTTGCCGATGACCATGCCGGGCTTAGCGCAGTAGATGTTGACAGTCACACGAGGAGCGGAAGTGGAAGGATCCACAGTGCGCTCGATCTCGATCTTGGGGACGCCAGCGTCCTTCAGCTGAGCCTTCAGCTCAGTGCGGATCTTGTGATCCTCGACGAGGTTATCGCTGAAATCCTTCTTGGAGGCAAACCAGCGGCTGTCCCAGTCTTTAATAACGCCGACACGAATGCCGTGCGGATTTACTTTCTGGCCCATTGTTTTCCCTCCTTACTCTTTCTCTTTCAGAACAACGGTCATGTGGCTGGTGCGCTTCAGGATGCGGTAGCCGCGGCCCTGTGCACGAGGCATCATGCGCTTCAGCGTCGGGCCGGGGCAGACGTAGCACTCGGCGACGTAGAGGTTGTTCTTGTCCATATTGAAGTTGTTTTCCGCATTAGCGGCTGCAGACTTCACCAGCTTCAGAAGGGGCTCACAAGCTGCCTTCGGGGTGTACTGCAGGATTGCCAGCGCTTCGTCCAGGGGCTTGTTACGGATCAGGTCCATAACGATAGACACCTTACGAGGACTAATGCGGGCATAACGAAGAATTGCCCGAGCTTCCATGTTGTGTTCCTCCCTCTATTACTTAGAATTACCAGTGTGGCCCTTGAAGGTACGGGTGGGAACGAACTCACCCAGCTTGTGGCCAACCATGTCCTCAGTCACATACACAGGCACATGCTTGCGGCCGTCGTGGACGGCAAAGGTGTGACCAACGAATTCGGGGAAGATCGTGGAGGCGCGGCTCCAGGTCTTGATGACCTGCTTCTTGCCGGAAGCGTTCATCGCTTCAACGTGCTTCATAAGAGCAGCCTGGACGAAAGGTCCTTTTTTAATGCTTCTACCCATTGTCTTAAACTCCTCTCTTACTTACCTGCACGCTTCACGATCAGCTTATCGGAGCGCTTATGATGCTTGCGAGTCTTGAGACCCAGAGCGGGCTTGCCCCAGGGAGTCATAGGACCGGAGTGACCAACAGGTGCGCGGCCCTCGCCACCACCGTGGGGATGGTCGCAGGGGTTCATGACGGTACCACGGCTGCCGGGACGGACGCCCATGTGGCGCTTGCGGCCAGCCTTGCCCAGGTTGACGTTCTCGTGGTCGATGTTGGAAACCTGACCGATGACTGCGGTGCAGTTCACGGGCACGTTGCGCATCTCACCGGAGGGCAGACGAACCAGAGCGTAGCCATTCTCCTTAGCCATCAGCTGAGCCATGACGCCAGCGGAACGGACCAGCTGGCCGCCCTTGCCGGGGTAGAGGAACACAAAGCCAATGGCCCGCAGGTAGTCATAAACCCCCAGCAGCACATTTCCCGGGGTGCTGCCCGTAAATCGGGCCTTTCCGTCCCGGACACGGTAGCTGTAGTCCCCGCCGCCGGACAGCCCGGTTGCGATCTCAAAATTCCGGCCCCACCCTTTCGGCAGCAGGGCCAGATGGTCCCGGAGGGTCCGCTCCGCGAAGGCCAGGGTTTGGTTCTCCATAGATACACGCCCTTCTCTACATACTTTGATTACATTTTATAATCAAACAGCCCAGGGGTCAATCCTTTCTTTCTCGGTATACTTCACAAAAATGTGGGCCTCTTTTTATGATATGTGCATAAAGTTCATTTTTATTCCATTTTCCATATTGAATTTTGTCAATATTTCTGCTACCATGCAGATAACCCCCCGCGGGGGATGCCGATATTTGAATGGAATTTCAAATTAATTACAGTCACCACGCATCCCCGGGAATGATCGCCTTTAAGGAGTTGTTGCTATGAAAAAGAAGAAAAAGGGCATACAGATCAGCGATAAGGTTTGGCTGCTGATCTCTCTGCTCGCCGCCCTGCTGCTGTGGTACTGCCTCTCCCTGGGAGCCAAGACCGGCCGCAGCTTCCCCTTTATCGACAAGGTCGTCCCCGCCGTGGGCACCATGATCCAGCGGGGCGCGTTCTAGATCGGAAGAGCACACGTCTGAACTCCAG
>ERZ506887.1842-NODE-1842-length-10761-cov-6.069027_pt1 | contig 10761 bp, 15 predicted proteins | sample MGYA00512905_ERZ506887 | MGnify/ENA metagenome assembly ERZ506887 | reverse complement strand
TATTCACTATTATTACTCTTTTCCAGTTTTGGCTTGAGTACTTCCCAATCTTTTCCATGAAAAAATTCTCCATCACAGAAAATCGCAATTTTATATTTCGTAAATGCAATATCTGGTTTTCCAGGAAGGTTCGAATAGTTTTTTCTGAAACGATATCCCTTTTTCCATAGTGCTTTCCTAAGTAAAACTTCAATCTCCGTATCTTTACTCTTTATATTCTGCATATTCCTTTTTCGTTGTTCTTTTGTTAAGTTGTCCATATAATACCTCTGAACTTATATGAATATTCTAAAGAAGGTGAATCCAGCACTTGCAAGATTCACCTTCGCATTATTCGTTAATATTTGGTTCTGTGTACGGATATTCAATACCAGCAAATGATTTTAAAATTGCTTCAAAAATAATCTGTGCACCTCTGCAAGGAACGGCCATTCCAATCTGTTTCCGAACAGACTCTTTATTTCCTTTAAATTCATAAGTATCTGGGAATGTTTGTAATCTAGCACGTTCACGATTAGTCAATGCTCTTGGCTCTTCCCAATGATAAATATGGGTTCCACCCCCACCACTACCTGTAACAGTATAAGAAGGTTTGGTTGGATCCAGTCTTTTATAAATTTGACTGATTTTTGCTCCTTTAATATTAAGTTGCAATTCTTCCGGCAAATCTGCAGTAAATGCATTTTGTCCCGGTAAAATATGTTGCAATCTTCGAACTACAACATCCGATTGCCTTGTTCTTTCATTGTTCAATGCATCCTGTGGAATTGGCGGTTCTTCAATGGCTTTACGGCATGAATTATCAATATCTTTATATGGTTCTGTAGATGGAACATGGAATGTTACATCAATATCATTTCGGATTCCAACAATAATAATTCTGTGTCTAGCTTGTGGAACGCCATATTCTTCAAACTTATATAAATGAGGTGTAATTGTATAACCTGCATTTCTAAGTTCCGTTAATATCTTCGTAAAGGCTTTTCCTTCATTTGCATTTCTTAATCCACCAACATTTTCTGCGAGAAACCATTGCGGCTTGAACATTTTCAACGCTTTTACGCCATAGGAATACAGTGGCCCATATACACCATCCATCCCTTTTTGTTCACCAACTACACTGTAATCATTACAGGGAAATCCAAAAGCCAGTGCATCTATTGGAGCTAATTTACTCATATCAAACTTGCGGATATCTTCATGATACACAGTCTGTGGTTCATTACGACAAATGTTATGTCTGTATGTTTCACAAGTACTTGCATCATAATCATTTGCCCATTGATGGATAATTTTATAATCCGAATTACCTATATCAGCATGTGTTGCTCCCCAGGCAATTCCACCCGGTCCGCAAAACAATTCTCCTAATTTAAAAATCATAATCAGACCTTTCCTTTCTTAGGTTCATTCTCCGTTTTTTTAAAGAGTAAAAAATTAATATACTCTTGGAGCTGAATCATATCATCATCATTGAGCTGATCTAAATATTTTAAACGATGAATTGGATTTATGTCTTCTTCAGTAATGTAACCAGCCGTTTGCATTATCTCAAAAGGATGAAATCCCAGAGCCTTTGCAATTGAACATAGATTCTCCCATCTTGGCATTCCTGTCTTCCCAGTCTCCATTCTTTGGAGAGATGTATCACTAATGCCAGTCATTATGCTTAATTCTTTATAGGATAATCCAGCCTGTATTCTTTTTTCTTTAATATAATTACCCAAATCGGACATACATTCACCTCTTTATCAGAATACACCTAATGCTGCATTTTGTCAATATAATTTAGCATATACGCTGCATGTATGCTGCTATTTTACAAAAAATAATTGGAGCTTTTACTCCAATTATTTTTATAGAACTATCTATATATATTTCACTTTATTTCTTTTCCATCGATAAAAAGCATATATTTATCTGGATTATTAACAATATCATAATCTTTTCCATATTCAATCGGTCTAAATTCTATCTGCATAATGGATTCGCCATTTTCGATATCTTCTTTCCAAGAATATACGGTCATATCAAGGCTGGTTGCATATCCATGATCTGTAGAAAATTTTATTGAATGAAATGAATTCTCTTTATACATTTTTAAAAGCAGTCTTGCAAATGCTTCTTTATCAGAAATATTTTTTCTGTTAGCAACTACTGTAAGATTTTCATCTCTATTCATAGAAAAACTGCCAACTACATCTGGCTCATCTTCTTTATACTTTAATAAGCTTTTTCCAATTATCATTCCAACAATAATCGAAAAAACGATAGCAACAAATACAAGTGTTATATTTTTTTTCTTCATTTTATCAAGTTCCTTAGAATTATATATAAGTCTTTAGAACTACTATATCATATTTTCACGTTAAACCAAATAAAAAAGAAGAGCAATAAGCCCTTCCATCTTCTTATTCACGTATTTATTCCACCAATGCTCTCACTGCATTGATAATTCTCTGTTGCTTTTCTTTAGGTAGTTTCTCTATCATTTCAGATAATTCATTCGTAACACCAGTAACCGAATGTGTCACAACATCAATCAATAGTGTATCTGCTGAAACATCTAATGCATTTGCAATCGCAATAAAGGTATCAAGTTTTGTTACTTTCAGTCCTCTCTCTATAACACTTACATGAGTTGGACTCAAGTTTACCAGTGCTGCCAATTCTTCTTGTGTAAGATTCTTAGCTTCCCTTGCAGCTTTTATTCTCTGACCAACCGCCTTTAAATCCATTGTGACACCTCCTTTAGAACGATAACTCGGTCTAAAATTAGTATAACGATTGATCTTTAAAACATACAGAATCTACAGATTGTCAACTTGTTCTTTGGAACTATTTCGAATTAAAAAGGCCCAAAAGAGCACTTTCCCTTTTGAGCCTATACACTTTATCAGCTAACGTATTTTGCTTTCATTTTTCCTCATGGTCATGAGGCTTTTTTCTCTTAAATCGCATTCTATGAATCCTTCGATTGTTCTTTCTGTTCTTCAATAATTCGTTCTGTCGCTTTATGAATCCTATCCTTGGAATAGGGTGGTCTTAAATTCAATGATAACCGTCCCTTTCTGATCATATACGTTTCACTGCCATCCTCCGAAGCCCCTTTCAACCAGCAATCATCCGGATACTTCTCAGCGAATGCCCGTAACCGTTTCTGCAAGCTCTGATTGAAGGTATACACATCATAGAATCCGTCATCTTCATTGGTCAGAATAATCGTTTCTTTTTCACACTTTAACCTTCGCATATTCTACCCCCGCTTTCTTTCCATTTCCTGATCCAGGTACTTTGGTATCGGCTTTCCGGACCGGCGAGCAATGGCAATCTGTTTCTGATGCAGACGTTTGATCACGGATCTTCGTTTCTTAGGTTTTCCATCCTGTTGATTTCGGGAGGTCTGATTGTTGCTGCTAGCATCAGAGGTCTTTTCCTGATTCTTCTTCTGATTATTCACCAGACCGTCCACCATATCATAATTGGCTTCGGTACCAGATTCTCTGCTTCGTTCATAAGTGCCGTTCTGGTAGAATTTCTGGTAATGTTCCAGACGGATTTTACCATCTTGTTTTAGCTGTTCGACCGGATTTAGCGGTACCTGCTGTTGGATGTAATCATGAATCTTTTGTTTTGTCTTTTCATCGAATTTCTTACATTCTTCGACAACCATTTTTCCATAGGCATCCAGGATAACACCCTGGGCCTGATCTCGGTATACCTGATGTTCCATCAAATAAAACTGTTTTCCATCAATAATGATGGTGTCTGTTGCAATCCAGTTCCCCTTTTTCCCATCAATCTGATAATTCTCAGTTTCCATAGTGATCAGTGCACCGGATGTGTTGATACGAATAAATCCGGCCAGATACTGTGGATAGTTCTCATCTACATAGTAGCAGCTGATTTCTCCATTCTTGTTCAATACGAGCACGTCACTGACTTCGCATTGCTTTTTCATCCTTTTCCATATGTCAGCAGCTTTTTCATTTTCCTGCATTTCATGAATCGAGATTAATCGGTAATTTTCGACAGTAATCGACACATTCTGCTGTCTTGCCTCTTGATATGGCAGATGCCACAGTGCTTTTCCTGCTGTCTGCTGATCTACTCGGTAGACTGCAAATTGATTAAGCTTCATAGGCATCATCCTCCAAGTTATTCAGATAATAATTCAGATCCAGAGAATAGTAGTATTTGTCTTCGATCTGCTGTAATTTTCCAACCAATATATCTCTCATAGCATCTCCTGACACCCAACTTCTGGTATGAGGATGTCCTCGCCGGAATATTTTGCCGAACCGTTTGTTTTGCTGCTGAAAACGGCTGATTTTTTGTCGAAGGCATAAAGAAAGAGCGTCCTTCTCCGCTTTTGCCTTTTGATCGCCGCGCGGCGCAGCTTACGCCTGCGGAGTATTTCCGCCTCGGTCATTGGTCTCGACATTCTGTTATCCTGCATTGCTTCACCTTACTTTACTTCGATATTCTGACCTCATCCAGGAAGTCAAAAAGCATCGGCAGACCGGTGCCGATGGGCATTTCGTCCTCCCACAGGCACATCTCGCCGGTCAGCGTGACGCTGGGCTTGGTCATACGGAAAAGGAAAAATCTGTCCGTGGCGGCGCGCTTCAAATGGAGCAGGGACACCTTTCCGTCCCCGTTCGGCTGGGGATACACGGTCAGACTATGGGTGTCGCTTGCCGCCTTACGGTCAAACTCCTGCATATCCGACTCGAAGTAATATCGTGAACGCCCGTCCTCACGGGAAATGAACAGCAGCTCCATACCGTCGGTGGTGCGGCGGTCACAGCTGTAGGTATACCCTTCTTGTAGGGGCAGCAGCAGGCCGCTGAAGGGAATTCTCTCTGAAACAGTCATGGCAGCTTATTTCCTTTATCTTATCGTAGTGTCCTGTAATCCTTCCGAAAAGCGGCAACGCCGTCGTGGTTGCCACCTTTCGGAAAGGGACTTGCTGCCAAGTCCGCTTTCAGGAAAATAGGCGGTGACGGATCATTCCGCCACCGCCTATTGTGTTTAGGTTATTTCGATTTCGGAAGCGTCGGCTTATTCAGCCTCGGATTCCTTTCTCTTTTTGCCGTTCATGCCCAGCACGGTCAGAACGCCGCCGCTGACGAACAGAGCAGCCAGCCAACCGATGAGGTTGCTGCTGTCACCGGTCTGAGGAGACTTGGTGGAGTCGTCCTTTCCGGGCTTATCGGTGTTATTATTACCGCTACCTGTATTGCCGGTGCTGCCGTTGTCGGAGAGCTTGTCGATGACTGTATTCTCGCTGCGCTTAGCGCCGCAAACGGTGCATTCCTCGTGCTTGATGCCGGTGGCCTTCTTGGTAGCGGCCTTGTCGATCACCCACTGGAAGCTGTGTGCTGCCGTGTCGGCCTTGTCGCGACACTCACACTCATGCCAGTGATTGGTGTCGTCATACTTCCAATCTGTGCCATAGCTGTGGGTATGAGTGCTGCCTGTTGCGGGGATCTTTTCGGTTTCAAGAACCTTCTTGCAAACGGTGCATTCCTTATGCTTAGCGCCGTCAGCGGTTTCGGTAGCTGCCGTGTCAACGATCCACTCGCTGGCGCTGTGAGCCGCTATATCGGTCTTGGCGCCGCACTCACACTCATGCCAGTGATTGGTGTCGTCATACTTCCACTCCGTGCCGTAGCTGTGGCTATGTGTTGCGGGGAGCTTGTCGATGACCGTATTCTCGCTGCGCTTATAGCTGCAGACGGTACACTCCTCATGCTTCAGGCCGGTCTGGGTCGTGGTGGCCGCCTGGTCTACCTTCCACACGAAGGTGTGAGAGGCCAGTTCCGTTGCGCTGGCGCGCGGATCCGGGCAGGTGCTGTCGGTACACTGATGCCAATGGCTCGTCGCGTCCTGGTACCACGGGCTGCCGGCGTAGGTATGGGTGTGGGGACCCTCATACGCGCCCACGGTGATCTTCTGATCGACCTTGATACCGCTATTGCCGCTGCCATCGTTATACTGGATCGTCACATACGTCTGCCCCTGCGTGAGCTTGTCACCATGGAAGATCGTATAGTCGTTCTCGGTGAGGTCAGCCGTGGTGCCGTCGGTATAATGCGCGGTGACCACCATGCCCTTCGGGTCGAACTTGTCGCCGGCCATGTACTCGGTCTTGGTGGGCGGTGTTGTGATCTCGATGCTCTTCACCGTCTTGACGACCTGCAGCACCTCAAGCTCGTGGAATACCCGCATATCGACGCCAGGTTGAGTCGATGGATTCTTCTCGAATTCGCTTGCCGTTTCCCCGTTTACGGTCACCTTATCCTTTGTAAGCTCGGTGTGGGTATACTCCGGTTTTGCGTTAACAAAGATTTCTACCGCATACTGCGTATTTGCCTGAATCGTGGCGTCAGATGCCAGATCATCCCAGCCGCCGCTTGCATTGCGCTGCTTAATGGTAACCTTATGGATATCAACGCGCATCTGATCTGTTGAAGCCTCGATGTCGCCCGCCTTTGCATTCAGCGCATATCCGTTGATCTTGATCGGCAGCTCTGTGATCTCCTTTGTTACCGCTAATTCGTAAAAGTTATGTACGGTAACCGACTTCGTCTTGTCTGCAAACACTTCCTGCTCATTGCTTTCAATGTTGTTGCCGGGTTGATGGGACGCATTCTTCCAATCATATCCGTCTATCGTAGCATGACTGGTTTGCTTTACGATATATTTTCCTGCCTCGACTGGCACATCCATTGTGCCCTCTGTTTCGCCCGGCTTAATGGTAATGTCCACATCTTTATAGTGGCCATAATTAGCGTATTTGCGGAGAATCTCAAATCTAAATGTCTTGCCTCCTGCATCGACCCCATCATACAGTCCACTTAGATCCACGGTAATCTTCAGCGTACCCGTTTCACCCTCCGCTGCAAGCGCCGTTGCGGGCGCCATGCACAGCACCATACAGAGAACCAGTACAATGCTGAGCCATTGCTTTTTCATGATTTCTTCCTCCTTAAAAAGTATATAGACTCTCGGAATCTCCAGCCCATTGAAAACACTGGGTTTGGAGGTTCCTTTTTTATCGAAATCACCCACTTTTTTTTGCAAAAAGAGCTTTACAAACGGCTCGAAAAACGAGGCGCTTCGCGCCCTTGTTTACAGAAATGACTTTTGCGAACAGGGGGCGACTTCGATGTTACCGATTTATCCTGGCGGCCATGTGGCCTACCAGAATTTTGTGGTTGAGCAGTTGCGCAACCACTATGCCAACCCGGCAGAATTGCCGGATAGGCTATTGGACATTGCCGAGCGCTTTTGGGAGAAGAACCTGACGGGCATTGACACGCTCATGCAGGAGTGCTACTCCCGGTTTGGACCAAAACCAAGACCTCCGTCTTGTATACTGCGCTCAGTGCTGTTGTCCATCACCTTGTGATTTAAACGCTGTCGATCACCGAAGCAAAGTAGTTTTCGGACACCGAGCCGAAGAGAAAAGCGTCTATCAGACCCTCGCGCTTTGCCTGCCGTACCTTTTCGGTCAACTCTCCGTCTGTATCGTCATCCACAAAGAGAATGACCCGGCAGTTTTCCGTGTTCCGTTTTACTTTGTCACGGATTGCCATTCTTTCTTTGAACATCCAGGGCGAATACGCCTTGACCTCCATTAAAAGCACATCCGGTCGATGCGTTTTGCACCACTCGGCGGTTGCGTCCGGCGACTCGGAAATCACAACATGGCAATCGTCCAATTTTTGCATCAGCATTCGCTCCATAGTGTGCACATGGATATCGCTCTGAAAGTCCAGAACGATTTTTTTCATCATTCATCACCACCTTTTGAAAGCACAACCCTAATTTTACAGTATTTATTGTACGGATTTTTTGGTGCTTGTCACTGGCACTTGTGCCAGTAACAGAAGGAAAAATTCGATTTTTTCAAAATTTTTTTGCCTTTTGAGCGTGAAAAACGGCGCTTCAACTTTTTCCGGGGGTTTTATTTTCATAGTCGTTTTCTTGCTTCAAAAATTTGCCACTGTGAAACGGGGGTTTGAGTTTTGAACTCCTGTTCTGAACGAGAAAACAGTGCAAACAAAAAAATACCCATTTCGGGGGATTGCTTTTTGGCTCTTGAATCCGTATGCCTTTTTAAGTATAGTAAAAGAAAAGGCAGGTGGTTCTATGTACAAAGAAAAGCGTCCGGCAAAATACCTCGAAGACCTGAATGTTTACACGAAACGCCAAATCAAAATTCTTTACTTCAATGGGTATGGTCGTGACCCTACCGACAAAGAATTGAAGGACTTACTTGCCAAGGCCGATGCGCAAGATGACTTTGAGAACATCCAGTTCATCCTAAACAACTATAACTGTGACAGGATAGACGACAACGAGGATGACGATTACGACGACAGTCCGAGTGAACCGCCTGCCCCGAAAGAAGAAATTGATGCGCTTTTCGATGAAATCAGAGCTTCCTGCGTAGGACCAGTAAAGCCACAAAATCCAAATCCAAGAAACCACTTTTACCGCAAATCACGATAAAAAAGAAAGCTGCCCCTTACCAATTACGGTGAGGAGCAGCCTTTTTAATTGTTCGTTATGTAACCGTTATCTTCGGTAAAGAACTGGTCATCTTCTATCAATTCGACCAACATCTGAACATCGACACCAAAGCCCTTGAGTTCACTCCGCAAAGGAGCCATGAAGTTGGAACCGAACCCATAACTGAAACCCATGCTTTGCCGCCTTGCATATCTTTAATTCTTTTCACAATCAACTTGTAGTTGTTTATGAATGTTTGGATAATGCCCCTAAAACTTAAAAACCAGCAGCTACTCCGAAGTAGCTGCTGGAAAGTGAACCTCCCCACCTAAGCCTTTCGGCTATAGATGGGGCTTCTCCGAGGGATGTGTCTACCTTTTTCATTGGTCACCCTGCTTATCGTCGGATTTAATGTGCCGCAAAGCGCAGATATCGTCGCCCTTGGCAATAGCCTTGGGCATGTCAAGGCGGGCATCAAAGCAGCGGCCGATGCCGTGGTGATTTTTCCGTCCTTTTCCGGGATGTCTTTTTCGCTTTGATTCAAGTGAGATTCCTTTTTTACGCGCCGCAATGCACAACTAAAAATCGCCCTCGACCTGTCCATGGGTCGAGAGCGATTTAACTGTAAGGAAAACTGTAAGGTCGCAGGGCGGGGAGTTATGCCCAGGGGTCAGCCACCTGCGGAATACGGATGCCGGTCAAAAGCTGCTGCTCCCACAAAAACCACTGCCCTGTGGATGGTTTGTTACGCAGCTTTAGCGGGCGCGGGCTGTCAGCGCCGCTGCAAGCCACATATAAGGTCAGGTACCCGTCGACAAACTGCGTCCGGCTGTAAGTGTTTTCCGAAACGGTGACTCGGTACGGCTGCACAGGTGTGTAGTTGTTTTCCGGTGTGGAACCGACAAGGTAGGAACGCATCAGGTATTCCTTGCCGCGAAAACGGTCGCGGATAAACTGTTTGTCGATGCCGTTCAAGGGGCGCGGGCCGCGCAGGAAATCCAGCATTTTCTCGGTCTCGGCAGGGTTTTCCGGGTACAGCGCCAGCGCCGCCACTGTCAGTGCGGCCACTTCCTCCGGCACAGTCAGCGCAGCCTGTGGCATAGCCTTCAGCTCGTTCAAGGTCTTGGGAAGGCTGTTCAACGTGATTTCACTCATCTGGGTACCTCCTGTTCATCATGGTTTTCGGGCTATATATTTTTGCCTGTCACGCCTCGCGTGTCAGGCAAGCGTCAGCGCCAGTGCAGCACAGAGCAGCACGGCAAGGGGCTTCTTTGTATTCATCGTATTTTCTCCTTATTTCTCGGTGGGGTTACTCCCATTCCAAACCGTCTAATTCTGCTAGTCCCTGTTCGTACTCTTCGCCAGTAACACCTGTCCAGCTATCATCTACCCAATCTGGCACTGCTCCACCATCATCGCTGCTCGGCTCCTGCTGTGCGGGCTGAGGTGCAGCGGTAACAACAGGCTGCGGGGCGGCGGTCACAGCGGGCGTGGGAGCAGCCGTCGGCTCCGGTGTGGCCATAGGTTCGGGCGTTGCGGTAGGCGCTTCTGTCGGCGCAGGGGTGGCGGTCACTTCCGGTGTGGCGGCAGGCTCTGCAGCAGCAGCGGTTTCTACTGTGGCGGCAGGTTCGGCAGCATCGCCTTTCTTTCCGCCGAATGTAACGGCGCAAATTGCAATGACCGCAGCAACCGCAGCACAGCCGACTGCAATGCCGATTTTCTTTTTATCCATGTAAACTTCTCCTCTGAACAGGTTTCAAATCCTGTTTGTATTATACCCTTTCCCGTACATTTTTTCAACCGGACCTGTGACGTAATGTCATTAGAATCAATCCTTCCTTTCTAAAATTTCGTGCTGCAAAAACAGCCGCCATCGTTTTGATGTTCAGAACAATGACGACTGCAATGCAGTATTTTATTTTTCGTACAATATCAGTATACCGACTTTGCAGCAGACAACAAGAAGACTACGGCAAAATTATCGGACAGCTTGTGAATCATAGTCTTGCATGGTATCCGTTGTACAATTCCTATTGTATCCAGCTCGCACATCCCGGCAAGTAGGCGGAATCAAGTAGGAGGCGGTGACTAACCGCCGTCCTCTCACACTACCGTGCGTACCGTTCGGTACACGGCGGTTTCAATAGTTGACGTGCACAGACTGATAGGCTGTGGCTAAATCATAAAAGCCACTGTTTATCAGTCTTTCTTTATTCAGCGCCCAAATCACAGCTTTGT
>ERZ506887.1841-NODE-1841-length-10766-cov-19.376902_pt1 | contig 10766 bp, 9 predicted proteins | sample MGYA00512905_ERZ506887 | MGnify/ENA metagenome assembly ERZ506887 | reverse complement strand
TCACCTGTTTTTGGTGCATTTGTTTTTTCTGTTGTTTTCTCCGGTGTTCTGGCATCTTTCATTTCTACTTTCTGGACTTCCATTGTATCTTTCAATGTAAATGTGACATCTTCCGCAATCTCGTAACCATCCGGTGCTGTGATCTCACGCAGAGTAAGTTCTTCATTGACTGGGAGCTTTGCAATGGAATGTGGCTTTCCGTCCGTAATCCACTCTTCCAAAACAGTTCCGTCTTTGCGGATAATTTGAAGCTTTGCCCCTTCCAGTTCTTTTCCGGTTGTAAGGTCTGTTTTTGAAATTTCCACTTTGGAATATTCATCTTTCATCTCAACCTTTGTCACACTGCCATCTTCTTTGACTTCAAACGTCACATCGCTGGCAGACACATAGCCATCTTCATAAGGAGCCAGTTCCTCATGTAAGGTATAACTTCCTTCCGGCAGTCCGTAAATGACATGTCCTTCCTTACTGCTTACCCATTCTTCCACAACATTTCCGGCTTTATCAATGACCTGCAGTTTGGCTCCTTCCAGCTCATTTCCGGTTGTTGCATCTGTTTTTGTAATGCGTGTTTCTGTCGGCTGATTCTCAACTTCTTTGTTCAGTTCAATCTTTGCAAGATTCTGATTTTCGTAAGTTGCATCTACATTCCATACTTCCTCATTTGGAAGATATCCAGCTTTTCTGACTTCCTCTTTGACATAGTATTTTCCATGTGGAAGATCGCTGTCGAAAGTAAGTGTTCCCTTTGCATCCGTTGCTTTCTTTTCCAGCAAGGTATCTTTCTCTACGAGAACCTCTCCCTGATTAGAAAGAATATCTTCCGCAGCATACAGTCCAAAAATAACACCTTCCAGCTTTTCGCCTGTGACAGAATCTTTCTTTTCTACTGATACAGAAACTTTCTGTCTTTCATTTTTATAGGTAACGCCTTCATAAACGACTGCCTGTGTATCATCCTCTGCTGTCAGGGTAAATTCTTTCTGTTCTGTATTCAGGACAAATTTCTCTCCTGCTACAACTTCTTTCAGATAATACGTTCCAAGTGGCAGATTGTTGATAACTGCTGTTCCATTTTCATCTGTAGTCAGTTTGGCTACCAGGTCATCTTTCTCATAACGGACAACTGGATTTCCTGCTTCATCCTTTGCTCCGTCCGGTGAATAGATGGTATCTTTGGCATATACTTCGAATTCAGCACCTTCTACTCCGGTTTCTTCATATTTAAAGCCTTTATAAATACCTGTTTCTTCTTTACCAGATACGGCATTTCTTACTTTAGAAACCAGTGCTTTTACTTTTGCCAGAACAGAATCTCCGGTTACTTCGGTAAGCTGTTCTCCCTTTTTCGTCAGGAGCAGGCTTCCTACCTGTTCATCGTTTTTCTGTTCTACCTCTACAATCGCAGCTCCTGTATCTGGATCAATCTGATGTGCAGTGTTTGAGGATACTGTAATTACAATACCACTCTGTGGATTTTCTTTATATGTTCCTTTTGTAGTCTGTTCTAATGGTGAAATAATCGTTGTTCCATCATACAGGGACTCCTCGCTTCCCTGTCTTACAAATCCTTCCGGTGCTTTCACTTCTTCGATTCGGTAGGTAGAGCACTTCAGTTCCTGCGGTGTGATCAGATATCCTTCCTCGTTTGTTTCGAATACACTGATCTTTTCTTTCTTCGGATACTGAACAACCTGTTCCACATATTTCTTATTTGTCACATCGTAAATCTTATAAGAAGCACCAGCCTTTAAAACAGTATTTCCAGTCTGTGCATCCTTCTTTACAATTTTCAGCAAAAATTCAAACGGGCGGTCATCAAATACTCTCCACTGCATTGGCTCTCTGCTGTCATTTTCCACATTTACAACAAATGGATCAATGGTTTTCAAATTCTCAGGGGTAGTACTTTCCACTACAACATAACTTCCATACGGCAGTTCCGGGCTGACTGCATATCCTTTTGTATCAGTGATCAGTTCTGGTACTGGTACGGCTGTTCCATTCTCGTAAGTAACTGCAACCTGCTCTTTGCTGAAGTCATAATTTTTGAAATCACTTGCTGTATAGCTTTCTCCATTGGCTGGCTTCAGTTTCCCATTTTTTACCTGTGTCAGGTCGCTGATCAGATATACCTGAAATCCTGCTCCTGCAACCAGGTCTGTTTCTGTCTGCTCTCCATCTTCACTGATTTTGATCAACTGGAATGCCTGTTTCTTTACCTGCTCTTTTACCGTAAGGTCTCTTGTCACTTCCGCAACGTCCTGACCTTCATAAGTTACTGATACCTCATATTTTGTAGTATCCAGTGTATATCCTTCCGGTGGAGTGATTTCTTTTACATACATTTCTCCAAGGTACAATTCTGAAAATTCCAGTGTTCCGTCATCTCCGATGACTCCCTGTGCGATCAGGCTGTCCTGTTTATACAGAACTCCTGTTGTGCCATCTGGATGCACGATGCCCTCTTTTGCATACAGACCATACACTGCACCACGAAGAGCACTGTCTCCCTGCGCTTTAAATGCAAGTGTTTCTTTATCGATCTTTGCGATTTTTACTTTTCCGGTGACTCTCTCATCTGTTGCTGTTACAGTCAATGTCCTTCCGGCTGCAACATCTACTTTATATATTTCTGTATTCAGTTTATATCCTGTCGGAGCAGTGATCTCTTTCACGTACACTGTTTTCAGTGCAGAATCAAAATAATCGCTGACTGCTTTTCCATCTGTTCCGGTTGCTGACATTGTCATCAGCAGGTTTTCACACTTCTTATCAGTATAAATACCATAAACTGCTCCTGACAGTGGATTCTGTGTATTGACATCTTTCTTCATAAGTTCAATACGTGTCATATTCAGCCACTGTACACTGAAACTTACCGGAGCTGCTGTTTCGCTTTCAAATACACCGATATCTTGCTTGGAATCTCCGGTTGTCAACACCAGTGTTCTCCATGTCTTTCCGACAGAACCATATAAGTTGCCGGAAGCATAACTGCCTGTCAGTAATAAATCTGCGGACAGATAGAATGTATCTCCACCATAAATCTGGATTTTTCCATTTGTAACACTTGTTCCTTTGGAAAGATTATGTGCTGTCACATTTTCTGGTACACTCAGTGTCACATAGTTTCTGTGATCTCCAGACAGTGTGATATTCGGTGTTTTCTGGATATTTCCATCCCGTACTGCATTCAGCTTTGTGCTTGAAAGGCTCAGTTCACCTTTTGGCGGTTCTTCCTGTCCAAACAGATAATTGATATATGCGATAACCCCTGCATTTACAAGGTCATTATAATTACACCCTGTAAATCCGGCTTCTCCTGCATAAGCATAGCTGGCTGCAATGTGTGTATACACATACTTTTCATCTTCCGTTTTTCCAGACAGATAACTTCCTGTCAGATCTCCTGCCCCGCCATAACCATAATAAAGGACTTTCTGCAGATTTTTATTGCTGTCCAGTACCTGCGCTACATAACTTCCACTCGGTGGGGATGCTTTCTGGGACTGAAGGCAGTATGCGATCTTTCCATTGACTGTAAACAGGCAAGTAAGATAATTTCCAATATAACTTGGATAATAAATAGTTCTCCCCTTTGTCAATGTAACTGTGGAACCGCTGCTTGTAGCTCTTTCAGCCGCAGACAATACCATCACATTTCCCTCTTCGATGTCCTCTTTCAGTTCTTTGACTGCCTGTGCAGATGCATCTTCTTCAGATGTTTCAATTTCTACATCTGTGTAGTTCTGCACAGGCGAATCCGAATCATCTTCAGATTCTGTATCTGACTTCTGTTTCTCTCCACCATTTTCTTCGGAATGTGCCCTACCTTCGGTATCCGTCAGAGTCACTTTCCGGGTGATGGTATAGCTGTCACTCTTATCTTTTGGAACGACCATATAAGTGGCAATATATGTTCCTGCTTTATCTGAATGATACGCTCCACCATTCTCATCTTTGATACTTACAAGCGTAACATCTTCTTTTTCTGCATCATAATGGATTCCTTCCATACTGGTTTCCACTGCAAATGTTTCATCCGAAACCGCTTTTGTGATATCATCTGCTGTAACCGATGTATCTTTCTGGCTTGTTACCGCCTGTTCGGATGCCTGTACTTCCGTCTGCTGTTCCGAGTCTGTCTGCTCGGCCGCAAACGCATTCGCACTGCTCAAGGTACTGATGCCCATCAGGACAGCCAGTCCAAGGGCTGCGATTCTGGTTTTTAGATTTTTCACCTTCATGTGTGTTTCCTTCCTATAATAAATATATTGTTCAGTAAAATACCGCAGAAGGCTCTCCCTCTGCGGTAACATTTATCTTGTATATTGCTTTTCTGCTTTTTTCATTTCCTGTCTGGTGCGTTTTACTGCATCCATCACTGCCTTTGTCGGCAAACCATTTTCCAGACATCCTTCCAGAATTCCATCCAGATAAAATTTCGATGGTTTTGCCGGAACATCCTTATGAGGGGAGTTCATCGTGTATACGAATACTTCCCTTGCAGTTCCATCCTGTTCCTTTACCTGAATGGTTTCTTTCCCATAAAAATTCGGAAATCCTTCATAAAAATCCAGACTCTTCTCACACGCTTCTGTGATTTTCCATAAGACTCCTTCGACACAGCTTCCTTTTTCCGGCAGAACCGTTGCTACTCCATTGCCCGGAGCCCTTCCCCGAAATGCCAGCCGATAATTTTCAAGCCGGACGTTTTCCACAACTTCCGCAGCCGGACACCTGTACTTCATCTGCTCCAGATTCATGTTGCTGCCATAAGCGAAGTAATATCTATCTTCCATTTTTTCTCACCTCTATCTGACTCCTTCTGTCCTTTGATTTTTCTTCAGACACTCATACGTGCTTTTATCATATCTCCACGCAAGATCACCATCCAGATTTGCCAGCAGATGTTTTCGAACATTTTTATATTCGTCTCCAATTAACCCAAGTCTCAATAAAAATGTACGAAATGTAAATGCCGGGTTTTCTGATATCAGTGTCTTTTTCATCTGTGTCGATCTCTGATTGATTGCCTGTGCGGAAATGGCTAATGCCAGTGTAATATTTGCTCTCACCTTTCCTGCATGTAGTGTGCTTTCAAAACAACGCCATTCCAAAGTTCCCTTGGAAAACACAGCATGAAGATTCAGAGCATAATAACGGGTATGATCATAATGGGTATGACTTCCATCCCTGCCTCCATACCAGACATTTCTTACTCGGTCCATTGTGATTGATTTATTTGGTATTTTTCGGATTTTCTCCAATACCTCCGGTCGCACCCTCTGACAATAACTATTTGCTCTTCTCTCCTGCACTTTCAGTGCTTTGAACAGAATATCTTCCTTTGCATACATAATTGTCAGTGCATTTTTCAGACTCTGCGGTGTATGATTCGATGCATCTACATGAACATGCTGACCACAGGACTCATTTACAAAACCTCCATGCTGTCGCAGACATCGTACTACTTCCTGTAACTTTCCCATTTCATCATAGGATAATTTCGGAGATACCATTTCTGTTGAATATTCTCCACCTGCGTCTACAATTCGACCGTATACTTTCCGTTGTGTATAAATGCTCCCATCAGACATAAATTTCCACTTTTTTCCTTCCAGATCTATCACTGACCAGACTCCATAAGTAGTGCCGTCATAATATGCTTCTGTTCCAAACATTTCAGCAACAACTTCTGCAGCACGTTGTCTGGTAATCCCTGTCATTTCGATTTCTGTGCCAAAGTATTGGTCTTTTATACCGATCATGCCTAATGGATTCCTTTCTCAGACACTTCCTGTGTGTTGAGTTCGGAGTCTGCCTTTTGTAATAATCTGCCAATTGCCTCGATAACATTGACAGTTACTCCGTTTCCAGCCTGTTTATAAAGCTGTGCGTCAGAAGTGCTGTCTATGATCTTATCAATCTGCCAGTCGTAATAACCCTGCAGACGCAAACATTCCCTCGGAACTAACCTTCTTATTCTGCCGTGATACAAGATGCCATGACGATCGGTTGCAGTAATTGTAAACATCGGTTCTTCTGGTTCTTTCATACGTCTGCCGTTCTGACGGACATTTTCTTTGGCTGGTGTAAGGACTGCTCTTGCCCCTTCTTCTCTTAATACACCGGAACATTCTCCTTTGTATTTGTGGATTCCGCATTGTCGGGTATTAAGGCTTCTGCATTCTTCAGTTACCAGTGGTGGTGGAGACAAATCTACGAAATGAAGTGTTCCCTGTTGGATACCTGTAGTCAGGGTGTGTGCTATCTGATGTCCGACTCTTCCTCTCCTGCTGTTGAGATTCGCATAGCCTAAATCGATGCTGTCACCCTCTCTTGCAAGTTTGTAGCCGAGCTTTGTATTTTCTTTAATTGGAACACCCACATCATATAATCCTGTCTTGCCGCCCATTCCACCTGCCTGTGATGTCAGGGTACAGCTTAGTCCTTTGGGACTGTAGACTCTTTTCCCCTGACTTCCTGCCCGGACTTGAACAAGAGCTGCTCCATTTGTTTCTGGTTCAGGTAATACTTTTCCGGCACATCGGAAATCAAGATATCCGACAATATACACCCGTTTTCTTGCTTGGGGGACTCCGAAATCCTTGCTGTTAAGCACTTTCCATTCGACATGGTACCCCAGTTCAGAAAGCGTACTGAGGATGGTGCAAAACGTCCGGCCTTTGTCATGCGATAACAAACCGGGAACATTTTCAAGGATAAAATACGAGGGTCTTTTAGCTTCAAGAATCCGGGCAATTTCAAAAAAGAGAGTTCCTCTTGCATCTGCAAATCCTTCTCGCTTTCCGGCGATAGAGAATGCCTGGCAAGGAAATCCTGCACAGAGTAAATCAAAATCTGGCATTCGTTCTGGTTCGATTGTTCTTGCGTCATTACAATACCACTCCCCTTCTGTATCAAACAGCAATCGGTAGTTCTTATCCGCATAAGTATCCACCTCGCAATGTCCGACACAGACAAAGTTTCCTGCCCGTCTTAAGCCTTCACGGAATCCCCCGATTCCGCTAAAGAGATCAAAAAATTGAATGGTTGCGGCTATCAACCTCCTTTTTGCTGATAAAAACAGGCGGCATGATTTCTCATACCGCCCTTCGTTATTCTGTATCAATTGGTTACCATTCTGTTGGTTCTTCTGCTTTGGATTCTTCCGGATCAGTCTCTCCTTCTGGTTCAGTTTCCTCTTCCGTTTCGCTTTCCCCTTCTGGTTTGTTTTCCTTTTTCGGTTTGTTTTCCTCTTTCGGTTTGTTTTCCTCTTTCGGTTCGCTTTCTCCATCCGGTTCGTTTTCCTCTTTCGGTTCACTTTCTCCTTCTGGCTCGCTTTCCTCTTCTGGTTCACTTTCCCTTTCCGGCTCAGTTCTTTCTTCCGGTTGAGTTTCTTCTGTTCCCAATTCTCCAGTTGTCTGTTCGGATTCTTCAGGCTGATCTTTGCTTTGCCATTCGGCCTCTGCCTTTTCCAGTGCTTCTTCTATAATCTGAATTAAGAAGTCTTTCTGTTTCATGTGTTTCTTTCCGATGACTACTTTTAATCTCTGGAATAATTCCTCTGATACCTGTACTGCTACTGTTCTTACTGCTCCCATGCTTATTTCTCCTTTTCCTTCCACTCTGTTGAAATGTTCTTCAATGACCTGTTGTAAAAATTTTTGTGTGCTGCTTTCTGTGAGTTCAATCTCTTCTCTTACTTTCTCATGTAAGTCCATCGGGATCTTTCCGCAGATATTTTTCATCTCTGCCATAACCTTTCTCCTTTCGCTTTTGCTACACACAACATACTCCAAAGCCGCATGGAAAGCTATTCACAATACCCACCAAAGATATCGATGCATTTTATGCCTTACCCCTAGCAGATCCAACAATGTATGTATCGTGCAATCATAGGCCTCACCCCCTTTACAAATTTTCCATTTGAGATAGAAAATCCATCATCTGATCTGGTATTTCTTCCGATGATAGTTTCGTTGTCGATTGTTCCGTAGTGCCACATATTCCTAATTCCTGAACACTTTCTTTTATCGTCTTTCGAATGACTTCTTCCATCCATTTCCGATCCTCTTTTTCCAGAATTGCCTGAACCAGATACTGATTTTTCTGCCCTTCTGGAACACTTTGAAATTTCTCCCATGCCCTCTGGTGTTCTGGATTTTTCAGGTTCGGGCGGAACGAATACACAGGGCGTGTCATCTCACCCACATCTGCTCTACAATCCGTTCATACCCTGTTGCGTTGGCATGGACGTCCTCTATAAAAACGGGGCGGCAAATCGCGTCCTGTGCGGTCACGTGGCGTTTTAAAATTGCAGAGCCTCCACCCATAAATACAGTTGGTACTGCCCGGAGATCAAACCCGGATTCTGTCACCGCAGACAGTATTCTTTCTATATATTTCCGTCCGTTTTCCTGTATGATCCGTCTGGCCTCTTCTGCCATACTGCAAGATTCCCCTCGAAGCACACGCTCAATCTGAGTTTCTGTCACAGACAGTCCGGTATTTCTACGCACTTGTTCTGCTGTCTCATCAATACATCGGATTACTCCAAGTTCCAGACTTCTGCACGTTGCTGCATTCGGAACAGCATTGTCCAGCCTCATAAGGTCAACGGTCCAGCCACCAATATCAACAAGCAGAACAGACGGTTCATTCTTCAGATACTCTGGATGCAGAGCAAGCGCAGAGTATCCCTGTGGGAACAGTTTCACATCTTTTATTGTTATCTCATATAACTCACTTTCATATAAAAATCGCACTGGCTGCTCTTTCCGCAACAGATACTCCCTGAATCCCTGTTTCTCTCTTCCAAAACTTGAAAGCGGAAGTCCGACAGCCAGAATTACCTCTGTCTTTCGTTCCGCTTTCCGATGCTTGATTTCTTCTGCAATGGCTGCCAACGTCAGCAGATAATAATTATCATTGGACGTTTTATTTTTTACCAGCGTCTGTCTTCCCGTACCGCAGACATAATACTTTCCTTGATATTGCAGAACATTCTGCATGGTATACGGCTCGTAATCATACCCAATAATTCCACTTGGGAAAGACACTTGTCTTGTTTTAATGGCATAATAGCCATGATCAATTCCTATGATTATCGCAATCACATCCTTTCATTTTTTCTGTTTAACGTAAGGTCAAAAATGTTGTCACTGCTGCAACGGATCGTTGCAAAAGTGCCATTCGTGAACACTTTTCTATGTTCCAGCGTCCCAAAACCTGCGGAAAATCTGGCTTTTTTATACCACTATCGCCAGAGGAACACTACTGTTCCTTCCCAGCCGGTTATAAAAGATCCCTCTCCCGGCGGCGGTCCAGCCTGTCCGGGGGAGGGATATATCGCAAGTTTCCTTTTTGAACAATTGCCTGTCTTTTTATTTTTATGAGATGTTTTTCCTGCTTTTGTAAAATGGGAAGATACTCCAGCTCTGTCAGAAACTTCCGTATATAATTCCCCTTTTCTCCCAGCCTGTTATCATTTTCCAGCAGTTCTATTTCCACCATGTAATGAGTATCTGGATGAAATCTCTTCTCACACAAAATGCTGTCCCCTTTTATATAATCGGATTTAGCCGATTCTCTTGCTGCCGCCAAGAGTTCATAAATACTTACTTCCACCTCTTATCACCTCCCAAAAGACCAGAAAAAAACAGACCTCTTAATCGAAGTCTGCTCCTGTCGGATATGGTAATCCTCTTTCTTCATATTTTTTATCGATATAATTTCGAATCCATTCCCTGTATTCTTCCGTTAATGCCTGTTCCTGAAATTCTAGCAACCACTTTTCCCCTTTCGCTTCGTCATCAACCCATCGATCTTCTATGTACTCCGGCTCATCTAACATTTTCATCATCGCTTCAAATGGCTCTTTTACATCATCACCAAATTCTTTCCATAAGGCGATTCCATAGTTCTCCAGTTCAAAAAATTCTGTCAGATATGTCAATCGTTCCATATCCCCCAATGTCATTCTTTTTTCACCTGACAATAATGCTTGATCTCTTTTGCCACATAGATTTAAAAATTTTCTCTTTTCCATCTCCACATTCATTATACTTTTACCTCTTCTTGTTAAAAATAATTCCTTATTACGAAACATTATAAAATTCAAACTCTTTAGAATCAATATATATGTTTCTGTATTACGAAACTTTTTATTTTATAAGGGGAGTTCATCATTATGCAAAAGATTAGACCAGATATGGATATTGGTAAAAATATCCAAGCAATTCGATATAAAAACAATATGACTCAAGACCAAGTAGTTGCAAAATTAAATCTTATGGGTATCTCCATCACCAAAAGTACCTATGCCAAACTGGAAACAAATCGCATGAACATTAAGGTATCTGAATTAGTTGCACTTGCAAAAATCTTTCATACCGATATCAATGCATTCTTTTCCGGCTTACTATAGTTCGACATTCCCCGACTCCCTGTGTATATAATAGCATATTAAAAATAAGAACCAGTCTATATTCTTATCGGATATAAACCAGTTCTTTTTTCTTATCAAATAATATAAAAGTGACAGGGAATTCAGATTCTTATCTTCTGTCACTCATGTAATTATTATTCTATTTTAAATTTAATGAATTTACCCATTCTTGAATTTCTTTTTCAATGTTATTTTCTATATAAACGTCATACACATTTTTCCACATTATCTGTGTATACTGTTATTTTCAACCCCATAATTATAACTTGGTACACGCTATACACTACTATAAACTGTACTCCATTTTAGG
>ERZ506887.1836-NODE-1836-length-10792-cov-2.891124_pt1 | contig 10792 bp, 19 predicted proteins | sample MGYA00512905_ERZ506887 | MGnify/ENA metagenome assembly ERZ506887 | reverse complement strand
ATATTGGGTTATATTGTCTGGTTGTTAAAAAATCAGAAAAGAGACATGGATGCCAACAGCAAGGGAACCATGCTTTTATTACGTGTACAGCTGATTGAATATCATAGCAAGTATATGCAGATTGGAGATATTCCGTCTTATGCATATGAAAACTTCTGCGAGATGTACGAAGCATACCATGCGCTTGGTGGAAACGGCATGATCACAAAAATGAAACAGGAAATTGATGAATTGCATATTAAAAGGAAGGATGGATAAATATGAAAGATTGGAAGAACTGGGCGAAATGCGCAGGAATTAGAGCAATCAAAACTGTAGCACAGACTGCAGTAGCAACGATCGGTACAGCAACGGCACTCGGACAGGTGGATGCGAAACTTGTGATTTCGGCATCCGTGCTGGCTGGAATCTTATCGCTGTTAACCAGCATTGCCGGATTACCGGAATGTAACGCAGAGGGCGAATAATCGTCCTCTTTTAAAATTGAAAAGAAAGGAATAGGTAAATATGAAAACAAGTGAAAACGGAATTAATTCAATCAAAAAGTTTGAAGGCTGCCAATTAAAAGCCTATAAATGTGCTGCCGGAGTATGGACTATAGGATACGGGCATACTGCTGGAGTAAAATCTACAGATACAATAACACAGACACAGGCAGAAGAATATTTAAAAGCAGATTTGGAGAAATACGAGAAGAATGTAGAAAAGTATAACAAGTACGGTTGGAATCAAAATGAGTTCGACGCCCTGGTAAGCTTTGCTTTTAACATTGGCAGTATAGACAAGCTTACAGCCAATGGCACCCGTAGCAGGGCAACAATCGCAGAGAAAATTCTTTGCTACAACAAAGTCGGCGAAAAGGAAAATGAAGGACTCAAGAAGAGAAGACAAGCAGAGCAGGAATTATTCTTAATGCCAATAGTTGCACCGGTGCAACAGTCTTCCGGCAAATCCACAGATGGAAGTGGAGTTATTAGAGCGGTGCAACAGTGGCTTAATATGGAGTACGGGGACAGGCTTAGAAATTGTACAGTCTGTGGAAAGGCAATATTACTAACAGATGGCGTATTTGGAGCCAAGACAAAAGCGGCTCTTACGTTGGCTTTGCAAATCTGGATTAATACCTTCGGGCACACATTGGCCATAGACGGAGTGTTTGGAGATGAGACTAAGGCAGTTTGTAAGGTTGTGTCGGAAAAGAGTAACACAAATACTCGTGGGGCACGGATCGTGCAGGCAATACTTTATTGCTATAAGTACAACCCACAGTTGTTTAACGAAGCCTTTAACGCAGACTGTACGGCCGCTTTGAAAGCATACCAAGCAGACCACGGACTGGCCGCAGACGGGGCAGCGGGTAAACTGTTTTTCGGAAGTGCATTAATATAAAAAACAATTGGGCTGGATATCAGGTCCAGTCCAATTAATTACCAATATTTACCATTATCTTTTTTGTTATTTAGGTTGTAATATATAACTATATATTGTCAACAGGAGAGATAAAAGATGATAAAAATTGCGATATGTGATGATGAAAAATTAAGCTGCGAGGGACTTAGGTACATACTAAAGGAGTATAATTTTAATACGGAAGTAGAAATAAATATATTCACCACAGGCTCAGAAATGATGAGAAGTATGAATTCCAATGGGGGCTTTGATATAGTGTTTCTGGATATAGAACTTGGCGAAGAATCCGGCATTGAATATGGAAAGAAATTAAAGGAGTATAATTCAAGCGCAATTCTTATTTTTATTTCTGGATTCCTTACATATTTTCGCGACATGAGCGAATGTGAGCCATTTGCCTTTATAGAAAAGCCGTTTGCTAATGAAAAAGATAAAATCTTTAGTACGCTGGATAGGGCAATAAAACGAATGAATCGGCTAAAAAACAAAATATTTTCCTTCGAATATAAAGGTGAAAAATATAATGTTGATCTGAAAGATGTACTATATTTTGAATCACGGCTTCGGATTATAGTTATACATACGGCAAAGCAAGAACTCCAGTTTTATGGCAAGCTGGATGAAATTCAAAAGGAGATAGAAGATGTCACAGACTTATTTGTGAGAGTAAACAAGAGTTGTTATGTGAATTTGAATAAAATCCAAAAATTCACAAAGACAAATGTGGTGGTAGGAAAGCAAACTATTCCGGTGAGTCGCAAATACACAAGTGAATTCATGAGTAAAATGTACGATTTTTATTAAAATTATTACAAACCACCTGTTAATTATTACAACCCTCTTTATTTTGGATAAAACAATTAGTAAAATATATTTAAGAGAACCGAAAGAATGTCATTGACACAAACAACTGTTCGATATTATAATAGCGATAGGACATTTTCGGGAAATTATTTTACGTTGGAGGTGCCGAGATATGGAAGATACCAAGGAAGTCAGAGAAACTGATTACATGACAAATGAGGAGTATCAGGCAGGTTCCCCGGATTATGGGGAGCTGATAATTGAGATGGTACATAGAATTGATAATCAAGATTATTTAAAGAAAATATATTCATTTACAAAGGTCATTTACAATAAAGAGTGCAGTAAAAAAGAGAACGGTTAATCCTGTTCTCTTTTTTCACGTTTTTCAGCCATTGCATAGGCTATTTTTTTTAAGGCGGCTTTACTGGTGTCATCTAATTCCATATAAACAGTGATAAGGTCTTTGATAAACTCATCATTTCCGATAGCTATTTCGGCAACATAGGAAGATAGCTTATCATCTGCTTCTTTATACATGTTGCCTTGTCCAGTTCGGAGCCAATCTTCATTTATATTAAATTCTTTGCATATATCAGATATTGTTCTATCCGAAAAATTTTTCTTTCCATTCTCTACTTGATTTATGAAATTTCTTGATAATCCCAAGCGTGCCGCAAATTTTTCTTGATTCAATTCATTTTGTTCTCTTATTTGTATTATCCGTTTAATCATTAAAATCCTCCTTTCTTGAACTGATTATAGCAAAAAAAAGTTTACAAGTCAACAAAAAGTTATTGACAATGGTTTACTAGTGGGCTATAATATGTTTACAAAGCAACAAAATGGAGGTGAAAACATGAAAGAGAGTAAGCAAAGGATATTTGATTTATTGTCATTAATTGTATCAATTATCGCTTTAATAGTTGCATACACCAATAAATAATTTTTTCAACGCCATACCCATAAGACTTTAATAAAGACAGAAAAGAAATTATAAGTGCACAAAATGGAATAGCCTTGTCAATAATCAGCTTGTGGTGTTCGTGCTTAGCATTATCTTTGTATAGCTTATAGGCGAAACGACCGTTGGAGGTTATTTGAAGTTTACTTTTATCAAATGATTCTATTTGTCCTTTATTGTTGAGAATAGCTGGATATTCGATATAATGTAATTCATTTATTAGTCGAACAGCGGAGATGCGAACATCGCTTCCGGGTGGATAGTAAGCATCAAACAAGGATTGACTCATCGCATGGTCAGGAATGTTTATAAATGTTTTTAGAATGTTGAATTCGTCTTTGCTGATTGTGTCCATTAGAATATCTCCTTTGTGTTTTTGTAGAAATTATATCATAGAAAGAGGGTGAAATCCATGGCAAGTGACGTATTAGGAATGGTGGTGCCAACAGATGAACAGGAAGAAATCAAAGAGTTAATTTCTACCTTATTACTATTACCCAAAGAGGACAGGGCAGTGCTTTTATCAAATGCGAACGCGTTTAAGGTTCGTAGGGATATTGAAAGGGCAAGAGAGAAAGGAGAATAATGAATAGTTTAGAAATTTTTAGGAATGAAGAGTTTGGAGAAATTCGAACAGTAAATGTAGAGGGAAAGCCATACTTTGTATCCAGTGATGTTGCAAAGGCACTTGGATATACAAATCCAAGTAAAGCAGTTAGTGACCATTGTAGGTGGGTAACGAAACGTTATATACCTCATCCACAGAGTAAAACAAAGACTTTAGAGGTCAACGTCATTCCAGAAGGCGACTTGTATCGACTGGTCGGAAACAGTGAACTTCCAAACGCACAGAAATTTGAATCCTGGGTATTCGATGAAGTTCTACCATCAATTCGTAAGAACGGTGGTTACATATCTGGACAAGAAACATTATCTGATGATGAACTCATGGCAAAGGCTTTGTTAGTTGCACAGAATAAGATTGCTGAACGTGATGGCATTATCAAACGTCAGCAAGAACAAATTGCGGCTGATAAGCCAAAAACCATCTTTGCGGATGCTGTATCAGCAAGCAAGACATCAATTCTTGTTGGCGATTTGGCGAAATTGATTTGTCAGAACGGCTACCAGATAGGGCAGAAACGTTTGTTTCAGTGGTTGCGTGATAATGGTTACCTTATTAAAAACGGAAATTCAAAGAATATGCCAATGCAAAGATATGTTGAAAATGGATTGTTTGAAATCAAGGAATCAAATGTGCAAAATCCAGACAGTTCCGTAAGAACTACAAGGACAACAAAAGTAACTGGAAAAGGGCAGATTTACTTCATTAATAAATTCATTGGAAACAAAAAAGCAGATTAGAAAGGAAAACACAAAATGATGCATATGGTCAGTGTATGGATAATTGCGATTTTAGGAACAATAGCAATCTGGAAAATCCAGAAAACAATATGCACAACGATTATTTATGGAATTTACGCTTTAGTAATCGCCATATTGTTTTCGGTTTATACAGTTCAGATATTGTATCTGCTGTAGCATACAGGGATTTGGAGAAGCAGCTCCGCAGGGAATTTGAAGTTTCCTTATACAAGGCGATACATAGAAATCAAACTGATACAGCGTTGGAGATTATTGCAAATTATGAATTGCCGCTTTGTTTAAAAGAGCAGATTCATGATGAAAATGCACAGATGAATATATGAAAGGAGAGTGAAAAGCAGTTTAGGAGGTCATACTAAACAGAAAAAAAGAAAGTAGGAAAGAAAAAAATGAAGAAATTTATATCAACAATAGGTTTTGCATTAGAAATTGCAATGGTTATGGTTACAGCCTATCTTCTAATGCGAATAAAGCAGGAACTGGGAGTGCCAGTGCTACCTTAAGAAAGGAGGGGAAATGTTTGAATGCAAGAGAAGCAAGAATAATCGATATAATGCAGGAACTTGATTGCGATTATGATGCTGCTGAGGAATTGTTCATTGATGAAATACTTGAAAATTATCAGATAGATGATACGGATGCGGCAGAAATATTGTTTTTACTGGATTCCGAGAATGAAGATGAAAATATGCTTGAATTTGCAGAATTGCCATTACTAAATTCGGAAATAGAGGAGCTTCAAGACCATGTAAAGAGGAAAATTACTTACTTGCTTGGTGGCATAAATTCAAAAGCATGTAAGGAAAAAAACATCATAAAGAAAGCCTTTGTTTTCGTTTATGATCAGCTGAAAATTGAGTTTGGACTGTATGATGATTCTGGAAAAAGAGTAAGTATCAGCAAATTAAAAAGAAAGGAACTGGCAAGTGTCCATGAATTTGTAGATTGGTACGAATTTCCGAGGTGCCTTAAGGTAGAAGTGGAACAGGTAAACAAAGCTTGATTTTTCAGATAGGAGTATAAAATGGCAACAGGTAAACAATTAGAAGGCTTTATGAGAAAGCAGAGGAAGCTTATTTTAAAATCGGATGGTTCAGAAAGGGCAGAATTGATTGGTTTTGCAGTGGGATTTTTGAATGGAATGTGGATTTCCAAGGCAATTACTAAGGAACAGTACGAAACTGAGTACACAAAATTGCAGCAATTTATCGAAACGAGAAAGGTTGGCTGATACGGATGGATAAGAAAGAGATTCTAAAAATAATTGATGAAATTATTGTAAATGCAAATAAGATCAAAGATTTACAAAAGAAAATTAATGCAAAAGTAATTGATGCTAAATGCAGCATCCTTGTTTATGACGAAGAACTGCTTTTGCAATATGCAGGAGCGGCAGGGGAATTAGTTATAGAGTCAGGGTACATTTCTAGCGGTGGCTTGCATAACATAGGATTTTCATACAAAGGATATGATTTCGTGACATACGTTACAGGAGATCAACTCTTAAAGATAAGAGAAAAGGTTCTGCCACCGACCAAAGTTACAGAACCTAATCAAAACGCATAGCATAAGCTATTTCTGCTTCATTTTAGCAGAATTTACGAGAAAAATCAAATTACAAGGAGAAAGATAATGGAAAATATAAATAACAAAGTATACATAACAGGGAAAATTGTTTCAGATTTCCAATATAGTCACCAGACATATGGAGAGAAATTTTACCTATTTAATGTTTCTGCACTGAGGACAAGTGGATATGAGGATGTTATTCTGGTGATTATTTCAGAACGTCTGATTGATACTAAACAATCCTATGTTGGACAGTACATAAGTATAGAAGGTCAGTATCGCTCTTACAACCGCCATGAAGAAGTTGGAAGCAGACTTCTCTTAACGGTATTTGCAAAGGATTGTGAGTTAATTGATACTGACATAATAGGAGATAGTAGCAATCAAATCGAATTGTGCGGTTACATATGCAAAGAACCGAGTTACAGAAAAACTCCTTTGGGCAGAGAAATTGCAGATATAATGCTTGCGGTTAACCGCCCTTATGGAAAATCTGATTACATTCCATGTATTTGCTGGGGAAGAGACGCAAGATTTGTGGCAGATTTTACAGTAGGTGGACATATTCAAATCCAGGGAAGGATTCAGAGCAGGGAATATGTGAAAAAAATCAGCGAAGAGGAAATGGAAAAGCGTGTTGCTTACGAAGTTTCCGTAAGCAAATTGGAGTATCTGGAATAAAGGATTGATTAACAGCCTCAATTATGGTAGAATTACTAGAATAATTTATTTGGATAAAAGTAATACTAAAAGAGGTGTGTTATGGAAACAGGACTTATACAGATTTATTGTGGTGATGGACGCGGCAAGACTACAGCTGCCATTGGTCAGGCAATACGTGCTGCCAGTCAGGGAAAGACAGTAACCATCATCCAGTTTTTAAAAGGACGAAATGATGAAGAGATTAGTTTTATAAAACGGCTGGAGCCGGAAATCAAATTGTTTCGTTTTGAAAAATCAAATGAGTTTTATGACCAACTGTCACAGACACAGCAATCGGAAGAAGTCATGAATATTAGAAATGGAATCAATTTTGCCAGAAAAGTGGTTCAAACCGGAGGATGTGAAGTATTGATCCTGGATGAATTATTAGGACTTTTGGACAATAAGATTATTACTATGGAAGATATTCGTGAAATAACGGAACATAAAAGTGAAGATATGGAGCTTATTTTTACGGGACGTTCTATTAATGATGAAATTATGGAGATTGCAGACAGTGTTTCAAAAGTGGAAACATTGAAATAAGTTAGTTGACAAGAAGATGTAATAGTGTTATATTCATATATAGTAAAACTTTTTGAAATAAGTGAATAATAAAGATAGAGGTTGCACTGTTTAAGAGTACATTATCTGATGTAGCAGGAACAGAAGAGGACAATGGAAAGGGAACAGTGCCGAAAGGTGAATTTTCTGCAGGATTTGCCTTGGGCATGCAGTGAAGAACTGTATGACTGTCATCTAATAAAGATGGTGCGCTATCGAGGAATAGAAGAATAAGTTAATTCTATAGGAATCGGCAGGCTTGCCGGTTCCTGTTTTAATATTAAGGAGGAATCAGTATGGCAATTTTTAAAGGTGCTGGTGTGGCGATTATCACACCATTTCATGAGGACGGCTCTGTAAATTATGAAAAATTAGGTGAGCTGATCGAATTTCAGATTGCAAATAAGACAGATGCGATCATCATCTGCGGAACTACAGGTGAAGCATCCACTTTAACACACGAAGAACATTTGGAATGCATTAAATATACCATAGATAAAGTGGCAAAGAGAGTTCCGGTTGTGGCAGGAACAGGATCTAACTGTACAGAAACTGCAATTTATTTATCACAGGAAGCAGAGAAGTATGGTGCGGATGCATTGTTAGTTGTTACTCCTTATTATAATAAGGCAACTCAGAAGGGATTGATCGCCCACTATACAGCAGTGGCAGATTCCGTAAAACTTCCGATCATCATGTACCATGTACCATCCAGAACAGGATGTAACATTCAGCCGGAAACAGCGGTTGCATTGGCTAAAAATGTGGAAAACATTGTAGCTATTAAAGAAGCGACAGGAAACATTTCGCAGGTGGCAAAATTAATCCAGCTGGCAGACGGATGTATTGATGTGTATTCCGGTAACGATGATCAGATTGTGCCGATTCTTTCCTTAGGCGGACTTGGCGTCATTTCTGTATTATCCAATGTGGCACCGGAAGAAACTCATAATATTGTAGAATTATATATGAATGGAAACGTGAAGGAAAGCGCACAATTACAGTTAAGGGCACTTCCATTAATTGACCAGTTATTCTGTGAAGTAAATCCGATTCCGGTAAAGGCTGCAGTTAATCTTATGGGAATGGAAGCTGGTCCTCTTCGTATGCCAATGACAGAAATAGAAGACGCTCATAAAGAAAGTTTAAAGAAAGCAATGGAAGAATTTGGCATAAAAGTGAAATAATGCTGTTAAGGTACTTTTTGTGTGATGGAGGATAAAATGGTTAAAATAATTATGCATGGTTGTAATGGAAAAATGGGCCAGGTAATCAGCGGAATTGTAAAAGAAGATGAGAATGTAGAGATTGTAGCTGGAATAGATGTGTTTGATCAGATGAAAAATGACTATCCTGTATTCAAAAGCATTAGCGAATGTAATGTGGAAGCGGATGTTGTCATTGACTTTGCAGCTGCATCAGCAGTGGATGCATTATTAGATTACTGTGAGGAGAAGAAACTTCCGGTAGTGTTATGTACCACCGGTTTGACAGAAGAACAAATAAACAGAATTCCGGAAGCTGCTAAAAAGACGGCAGTCTTAAAATCTGCCAATATGTCACTGGGCATCAATATGCTTTTAAAATTATTAAAAGAAGTAACGGGAATTCTTGCACCAGCAGGCTATGATATTGAAATTGTTGAAAAGCATCACAATCAGAAAGTGGATGCACCAAGTGGTACTGCGCTGGCATTGGCAGATTCCATAAATGAAGCATTAAATAACGAATATGTATATAATTATGATAGAAGCAAGGAACGTAAAAAAAGAGAAAAGAAAGAAATTGGTCTTAGTGCTGTAAGAGGCGGAACCATCGTAGGCGATCATGAAGTGATTTTTGCGGGAATTGATGAAGTTATCGAATTTAAACATACAGCATATTCAAAGGCAGTATTTGCGAAAGGTGCTGTTCAGGCGGCTAAGTTTTTAAGCGGAAAGCCTGCCGGAATGTATGATATGTCAGATGTGATCGAGGCAGAAAACTAAAAAAATAAAATGAATTAAGAATAAAACACTTCTTTTCGGGAAATATTAAGACAAAGAGCAGGGCTCTTAATAGATTAGAAAAAGGAGTGTTTTATATTATGATTAAGTTGAAAAAAATGTGTGCTGGAGCATTATTTGTTCTTACTGTTTGTACAATGACAGCTTGTGGTAATAACAATGATAAAAACGGTAACAACACCACACAGACACCAACAACTACTGTAAACGACAATGCAGCCACAAACGATAATGTAGGAGGCAACGGAACTGCAACTGGTGAGAATAACGGAGCCAATGTGGACAATAATAACAATGGCGACAATATCATCAATGATGTGGGTGATGCAGGCAAAGATGTCATTGATGGTGTGGAAAATGCAGCAGATGATTTGATCAATGGTGCGACAGGTAACGAAAATAATAATAACAATAATAACAACAATATCAATGAGAATACCACAGATAAAAAAACCAATAATAACGACACAAATACAAATAACAACAATACAAAGAATAATGTAGTAGAATAGAACAAAAAGCAAATCGACTTGTCGGTTTGCTGTACATAGGAGATTAGAATGAAATTTAGACCATGCATAGATATTCATAATGGAAAGGTAAAACAGATTGTAGGCGGAAGTCTGTTAGATCAGGGAGATCAGGCACAGGAAAACTTTGTGTCAGAACAGAATGCAGTTTTTTATGCAGAATACTATCGGAAAATAGGAATTTCAGGGGGGCATATTATTTTATTAAATCCTCCTTCTTCCGAGTATTACGAATCCACCAGACATCAGGCATTGGAAGCTTTACATGCCTATCCCGGAGGAATGCAGATAGGCGGTGGGATTACTCATGAAAATGCCATGGACTACATAGAAAACGGTGCAAGTCATGTGATTGTAACTTCTTTTGTGTTTAAAGATGGAAAAATAAATTGGGATAATTTAAAAAAGCTGGTAGATACAGTGGGAAAAGAACGGCTGGTACTGGATTTAAGCTGCCGAAAGAAAAACGGAGCCTATTATGTGGTCACAGACCGATGGCAGAAATTTACAGAGGAAGTTTTGGATATAAGTATGCTGGAACGATTGGCGCAGTATTGTGATGAATTTCTGGTTCATGCGGTAGATGTGGAAGGGAAGGCTTCCGGCGTGGAAAAAGAACTGGCGGAAATGCTGGGAAACTATGGAAAATTGCCGGTTACTTATGCCGGTGGAATCGGAACTTACGAGGACATTGAAATATTAAAGCAATTGGGTAAAAATAAATTGGATGTCACCATTGGTAGTGCGTTGGATTTGTTTGGCGGCACACTGGAGTTTAACAAGGTGTTGTCCTATATGGATTAGGAGGCAGTTATGGCAGTTTTGGATTTTGAACCAAAAGAAGTATTTTATTATTT
>ERZ506887.1833-NODE-1833-length-10798-cov-7.220050_pt1 | contig 10798 bp, 10 predicted proteins | sample MGYA00512905_ERZ506887 | MGnify/ENA metagenome assembly ERZ506887 | reverse complement strand
TGCTGGCTGAGATCCCCCGTGTCCGCGAGGATGCAGGCTATCCGCCGCTGGTCACTCCCACCAGCCAGATCGTTGGTACGCAGGCTGTGTTCAACGTTATCCTTGGTGAGCGCTACAAGATGGTCACCAAGGAGTTCAAGGGTCTGGTTCATGGCGACTACGGCAAGACTCCCGCTCCCATCAAGCCAGAGTTCACCAAGAAGATCCTGGGCGACGAGCAGCCCATCACCTGCCGCTTTGCCGATACGCTTGCTCCCGAAATGGACAAGCTGAAGGCGGAAGCTGCCAAGTGGGCAACGCAGGAAGAGGATGTGCTGACCTACGCAATGTTCCCGCAGGTGGCACCCAAGTTCTTCGACAAGCGCAATGCCAAGAAGCAGGGCGTTGATGGCGATCATGTGGACTATGCCAATCAGTCTCACCCCGTCTAAGTAACGGTATTTTAAGGGCTTCCCGCTGTGAGCGGGAGGCCCTTTTTGCATAGCAGGGCGGTGGGCAGGAGATAACATGGGTCGTATAAACCGGCAGAGAATGTTTTTGCAAAAATCTGCCCCAAAAGGCAATGAACGCATTGACTTGAAAACATCCTCACTCTATAATGGATAAAAATGGATGCGCGCGGCATTCGGGTATTGCCACAAAAAAAGGAGGGGACCCCTATGAGAAAAGTTACTGCCCAGCGCCTTGCGGAATTTACGGAGCGGGACTATGTGCTGACCTTTGGCGTTGGAAAAAGGGAGTTTGACCGGATGCTGGCAGCACTGGAAGACGCTTATCGTAGGGAGCATAAGCGTAAGCCGCGCTTTACCAAGATCACCATGCTGGATAAGCTGGTGCTGACCCTGATCTACCGCCATGAATACCGCAGCATGGACAGCATTGCTGCAGAATACGAGGTCTCCCGTGATACCATTGAAGTGAATGTTCATTGGGTGGAGCAGACCCTGCTGAACGCAGATCTGATCCAGAAAAGCGTTACCTGTGTGTACAAAACCAACTGAAACAGGCTCCGGCACAGAATCCAAAGATTTTGTGCCGGAGCTTTTTTACTTATTGGCGTTCATTGCGGGCATTTTGGCCGGAATGAACAACAGTGCACCTTGAATTTTGGGCCGAAGAATAGTAAAATGAAGCTATATGTATCGTAACATGGGCTTGTGCACCCAAAGGCGGATACATATACCGGAATCTGTATGCAAAAACATTGAAAAACAGAAAATAGGAGAACGTTATGATCTTAAGCATGACCGGCTTTGGCCGTGGGACTGCTGTGCGCAATGGCCGTGAGATCACGGTGGAACTGCGCAGCGTCAATTCTCGCTACTTTGAGTATTCTTCGCGCATCCCGCGCACCTGCAGCTATCTGGACAGCCGACTGAAAAAGCAGCTCAACGAACGCATCACCCGCGGCAAGGTGGAGCTGAGCATGACCGTACAGAATGTGGATGCCGCAGATACCGTGGTTGCGGTCAACATAGAACTGGCCCGCAGCTATCAGCAGGCCATGCGGGATATCTCCGAGCAGCTGGGCGTCAAAAATGATATCTCTGCCGGGGTGATTACCCGTTTCCCGGATGTGCTCACCACCCGCCATGCGGATGTGGACGAGGAACAGCTGTGGGAGGATGTGTCTGCCGTTACGGCACAGGCGTTGGATCGCTTTGTGGAAATGCGCGCCGCCGAGGGTGCCAAGATGAAGGCCGATGTGGAGAACCGCCTGAATTTTCTGGAGGAATGCGTCGGCAAAGTGGAGACCCTGAGCGCGGGCCGTGTGGAGGCTTACACCACCCGCCTGTATGAAAAGCTCAAGGTCATTCTGGAAGACCGCGATATCGATGATGCCCGCGTGCTGACCGAAGCCGCCATCTTTGGCGACAAGACTGCTGTGGACGAGGAGACCGTCCGCCTGCGCAGTCATATCGCACAGTACCGGGACATTCTGGCTCTGAACGAGCCGGTGGGCCGCAAGCTGGACTTCCTGACGCAGGAACTGAACCGGGAGACCAATACCATTGGTTCCAAGTGTCAGGATCTGGACATCACCCGCATCGTGGTGGACATGAAGGCCGAGATCGAAAAGATCCGTGAACAGATCCAGAATCTGGAATGATGAAGTGAGATCCGGAGGAATTTATGAAGCTGATCAACATCGGGTTTGGCAATATGGTCAGTGCGGGCCGCGTGGTGGCTGTCGTCAGCCCGGACTCGGCCCCGGTCAAGCGTCTGATCAAGGAAGCGCGGGAGCGCGGGATGCTGATCGATGCATCCTATGGCCGCAGCACCCGTGCGGTGCTGATCATGGATTCCGATCACGTGGTGCTCTCGGCGCTCCAGCCGGAAACGGTGGCTAACCGCGCGGCAGGGCAGGAGAGCAGAATGACAGCAGAGGAGGAAACGTCCCATGGCGAATGATAAATATCTGTTTGTAGTTTCCGGTGCGGCAGGCACCGGCAAGGACAGCGTGGTGAAGGCACTGCGCGAAGCACACCCGGAGATCGAAAAGACCGTCTCCGCCACCACCCGCGCACCGCGTCCCGGTGAGCAGGAGGGCGTGGACTATTATTACCGCACCCGGGAGCAGTTCCAGCAGCTGATCGAGAACGATCAGGTGGTGGAGCACAACTTCTACAACGGCAACTACTACGGCACCCTGCGCGAAGAGGTGGACAAGCGTCTGGCAGCCCGGAAGGTGGTCGTTCTGGTCATTGATGTGCACGGCGCAGCGAATATCCGCCGCATGTTCCCCGGCGCGACCACCGTGTTCCTGCTGCCGCCCTCGGTGGAGGAGCTGGAACGCCGTCTGCGCGGCCGCGGCACCGAGACCGAGGACAGCATTCAGGAACGTCTTGCTACGGCCCGGCAGGAGCTGGCCCAGCAGGATAAATTTACCCTGAAGCTGGTCAACGACCGGGTCGATACCTGCGCCGATGCACTGTATGAGGCAATCTGTCGCCGCATCGAAAGCGCAGAATAACATTTGAAGGAGCTGGACGAATGCCCAAAACGGTAGGCGTTGCCGTCAGCAATGCGACCTTCCACTTTGATAAGCTGTATACCTACGCGGTCATGCCGGACCAGCAGGACACCGTAAAGCTGGGCAGCATGGTGCTGGTGCCCTTTGGCCGGGGCAGCCGCGCCCGCATGGGTGTGGTGCTGGCCTGTGATGCTGAACCGGAAAGTGCAAAGCTGAAATATCTTTTCGACGTGGCCCCGGCTTCGGCCTGCCTGACGCCGGAGCTGCTGCGTCTGGTGCATTTTCTGAAGGAACGCACCTTCTGCACCTATTATGAAGCGGTCAAGGCGGTCATTCCCTATGGTGCGCAGTACAAGCCCGCTGTGGCGGCAGACGGTGTGACGCCGGTGCTGCAAAAGCAGCTCACCCGCCACACGGAGAACTCTTACCGCCTTGTGGGCGGGCTGCCGCAAAAGCCCAAACCGACTGCCAAGCAGCTGGCGGCAGTGGCATTGCTGGGCGGCGGGCCCCGCACCCTGAATGAGCTGGAGGACAAGGGCATCAGCCGTGCTGTGCTGGATAATCTGTGCGCCAAAGGCGTGCTGGAATGCAGCAAGGTGAACAAGTCCATCGACCTGTATTCGTCCATTCCGCTCAAAAACGAGCCCATCTGCCTGACGGCAGAACAGCAGGCGGCTTATGATGCGCTGCTGCCAAAGCTGGAGGATGATGCGCCCCACTCGGCGCTGCTTTACGGCGTCACCGGCAGCGGCAAAACGCTTGTATTTTTAAAGCTGATCGCACACTGTCTGGAACAGGGCCGGAAAGCGCTGGTGCTGGTGCCGGAGATCAGCCTGACGCCGCAGATGATCCTGCGGCTCAAGAGCCAGTTTGGCCGCCGGGTGGCGGTGCAGCACTCTGCCCTCAACCACACGGAACGTCTGCTGCAGTGGCAGATGATCCAGGACGGCGGTGCCGATATCGTGGTGGGCACCCGCAGTGCCATTTTTTCGCCGCTGGAAAACATCGGGCTCATCATCATCGATGAAGAGCAGGAGCACACCTACCGGTCGGAGTCTGCGCCCCGCTATTCTGCCCACGAAATGGCCCGGCAGCGTGCGGCAGAGAACGGTGCATTGCTTTTGCTGGCCAGTGCCACCCCCAGCACCGAGAGCTTTTACGCGGCCCAGCATGGCCGCACCCAGCTGGTGCGGCTCACTCAGCGCTACGGCGGTAACCCGCTGCCGAAGGTGCAGATCGTGGACATGCGCGCCGAGCTGGCCTCGGGCAACCCGAGGGAGATCAGCCTTGCCATGGAGGACGCTATCCGCCGCAATCTGGACGCAGGTAAGCAGACCATCCTGCTGCTGAACCGCCGGGGCTACCAGACCATGGCCCAGTGCGAGGACTGCCGCGAGGTGCTCAAGTGCCAAAAATGCAGCGTGCCCATGGTGTACCATAAATCGGCGCATAAGGTATTGTGCCACTACTGCGGCAGCCAGATGGAACCGCCCACCGTCTGCCCCACCTGCGGCGGCAAGCTGCAGTACCGGGGGTTCGGTACCCAGAAAGCGGAGGAAGAGCTTGCAAAACTCTTCCCGGATGCACGGGTGCTGCGGATGGATCAGGATTCTACCGCTGCCAAGGACGCCCACGAAAAGCTGCTGGCAAAATTTGCAGATCACGAATACGACATCATGGTGGGCACCCAGATGGTGGCCAAGGGACTGGATTTTGAGGATGTGACCCTTGTGGGCGTGCTGGGCATCGATTCACTGCTGTTTGCGCAGGGCTTCCGTGCCTACGAAAACGTGTTCAGCCTCATCACGCAGGTGGTAGGCCGCAGCGGCCGGGCCAAGGATCCGGGCTTTGCCATCATCCAGACCACTGACCCCGATAACCCGGTGTTGAACCTTGCCGCCGCGCAGGACTACGATGCCTTTTTCCAGCAGGAGATCGCCTACCGGAAACTGGGCCTGTACCCGCCCTTCTGCGGGCTGTGCGTCATCGGCTTTGCAGGCGCAAAGGAGATTGAGACGGCAAGGGCTGCAGCGCGCTTTGCGGCTCTTCTGGGCCAGCAGGCAGCAAAACAGCCGGACCTGCCCTTGCGGGTGCTGGGGCCGACCCCCGGCAGCATCGAGAAAATCAACGACACCTATCGCTACAAGCTCACCATCAAGTGCCGCAACGACCGCCGCTTCCGCGACCTCGTGCGCAGCGCACTGGAATTGTATGAACAGGAAAAACTTCCGTCTAAGGCCACCGTTGCGGTGGATCTGCATTCGGACGGAGATATCTGATTAGGAGGTACCATAAATGGCAATCCGTAACATTGTAAAAGAGGGCGACCCCATCCTGAACAAGGTCTGCCGCCCGGTGACCAACTTTGACGACCGTCTGGCTACCCTGCTGGATGACATGCACGAGACCATGATCGCCGCCGACGGTGTGGGTCTGGCCGGCCCGCAGGTGGGCATGCTGCGCCGCCTGTTTGTGGTGTGGGACACCACCGACGCCCCGGAGGAGATTCCGGAGGATTACGAGTACAAGTTTATCGACTTTGTGAACCCGGAGATCCTGGCCGTATCCGAGGAAGAGGAGACCGCCTATGAGGGCTGTCTGTCCTTCCCGGGCCATAACGGCGCCGTGACCCGCCCTGTTGCTGTCAAGGTGCGCGCACAGGACCGCCACGGTGAGTGGTTTGAGCTGGAAGCCGAGGATCTGCTGGGCCGCTGCATCCAGCATGAGAACGACCATCTGGACGGCATCACCATCATGCAGTCCAGCGAGTATTTCTATGAGGATACCGAAGAGGGCAAAAAAGCTGCCCGCGAAGCGAAAGGAAACAACTGATGCACATTCTGTTCATGGGCACGCCGGATATTGCCGCTGAGTGCCTGAAAGCCCTGTATGCTGCCGGGCATGACATCTGTGCAGTGTATACCCGTCGGGATAAGCCGGTTGGCCGCAAGCAGGTGCTGACCGCACCGCCGGTGAAGGAAGTGGCGCTTGCCCACGGCACGCCGGTGTTCCAGCCCCGTACCCTGCGGGACGGCAGCGAAGATGAAAATATCCGCGCACTGGCCCCGGAGCTGATCGTGGTGGTGGCTTATGGCTGCATTCTGCCAAAGTCGGTGCTGGAAACGCCGAAATATGGCTGCATCAACCTGCACGTCTCCCTACTGCCCAAGTATCGCGGCAGCGCTCCGGTGCAGTGGGCCGTGCTGAACGGCGACGCCGAGACCGGCGTTTCCATCATGCAGATGGACGAGGGGCTGGATACCGGCGATGTGCTCTGCTGTGAAAAGATCACCATTGACCCGGAGGAGACCAGCGGCGAGCTGTTTGACCGCGTGACCGCCGTGGGTGCCCGGGTGCTGTGCGAGGTGGTGCCCGCCATCGCTGCCGGTACGCTGATTGCACAGCCGCAGGACCATGCAAACGCCTGCCTGGCTCCCATGCTCAATAAAGAGATGGCGGAGTTCCGCCTTACCGAATCTGCCGCCCACATCCACAACTGGGTGCGCGGCATGAACCCGTGGCCCGGCGCATGGTTTGTCACCTCCGGCGGAAAGAAGCTCAAGGTGATGGAGTGCCGTGCGGTGGAAGCTTCCGGCAAAGCGCCCGGCACGGTGCTGGCGACAAAGCCGCTGACCGTGGCCTGCGGAGAAGGTGCTGTCCAGCTTTTGAATGTGGTGCCTGAAGGCAAAAAGCCCATGGACGGCACCGCATTTGCCGCCGGTCAGCGCCTCAAGGCGGGGGATATCCTCTGATGGCGGCAAATCCGCGCGCGGCAGCTGTGGCGGCGCTGGTGCGGCAGGAGCAGGCCGGCTTTTCCAACCTTGTTCTGGATGCCGAGCTTAAACGCCAGCAGCTGGAAGGCCGCGATAAAGCTTTTGCCAGTGCCATTTTCTATACCGTGCTGGAACATCAGGGCACGCTGGATCACATCCTGTGCCAGTTCCTGCCCAAGGGCCTTGCAAAGCTGGATGCACCGGTGCGCGAGATCCTGCGTGCCGCGCTGGCACAGGCCCGCTATATGCAGGTGCCGGTATCCGCAGCGGTGAACGAAGCGGTCAAGCTGACCCGCACCTTCAAAAAATCCAGCGCATCCGGTCTTGTCAACGCGGTGCTGCGCAAGGCATGCAGCTACGACCTGAGCACCGCAAGCTTCAAAAACGAAGTGGAGCGGCTCATGGTGCTTGGCTCTGCCGGGCGGGATGTGGCGGAATTTCTGTACAAAAACTACCCGGATGAAGCACTGGATATCCTCACCTACAAAGCCGATGGCGGCATGACCAGCCTGCGTGCAAACCCGCTGAAGACAAGCGCAGAAGAACTCTGCACAAAGCTGCTGGCTTCCGGAGCAAAGGAAGCAAAGCCCGGCGTTGTGCCCGGCAGTGTGCTGGCCCGCTTCGAGGGAAGCCCGGCGGAAAACGAGCTGTTCCGGCAGGGATATTTCCATGTGGAAGGGCAGGCCAGCCAGCTGGCAGCGCTCTGCGTGGAAGCAAAGCCCGGTGAAACGGTCGTCGACCTGTGCGCGGCCCCCGGCGGCAAGACCGTCCTGCTGGCCGAACAGATGCAGAATACCGGCAGGCTTTACAGCTGCGATGCCGCCGAGAACCGCGTGGGTCTGATCCGCACGACGGTGCAGCGCATGGGACTGACCAATGTGGAGGTCCTGTGCAGTGATGCCACCAAGGAAAACCCGGCTCTGCCGCAGGCCGACCGCATCCTTGCAGATGTGCCCTGCAGTGGTCTGGGCATTCTGGCTAAAAAGCCGGATCTGCGCTACAAAAAGCTGGAACCGGCCCGCGAAGATGAATTATTGGCCACGCAGTCGGCCATCCTCGATACGGCGGCACAGCTGCTCAAACCGGGCGGCAGGCTGGTGTACTCCACCTGCACCATCGACCCGGCAGAGAACCAGCAGCAGATCGCGGCATTTCTGGTCCGTCACCCGGAGTTTACGGTGGTAAAGCCCGCTGTGGCGCTGCCGGCCGGGATGACGGCAGGAAAGCACGGTGCGCTTTCGATGCCCACCCGTACCGGCATGGATGGATTTTTCCTGTGCGCCATGCAGAAAAACGGGTGAGAGCTGCAATGAAACAGGCAGCTTATTCGTAAAAACCAATAGGAGAACACAATGGAACAAAAACGCTGTATCTCTTCCCTGACGCTGGCAGAGCTGACCGCTGAACTGAAAGCGATGGGCCAGCCGGGCTTCCGGGCAAAGCAGATCTTCCACTGGGTGCACCAGAAGCTGGTCACCGAGTTTTCTGCCATGACCGACCAGCCCAAGACCCTGCTGGCAAAGCTGGAAGAGCAGTTTTACATTGCTGCCCCCAAGATCGAGCGCCGGCAGGAAGCCAAGGACGGCACCGTGAAATATCTGCTGCGGATGGCCGATGGCAACTGCATCGAGACGGCCGGCAGCGATCTCTTCCGCGGCCTTGACCGGATCCATACGGCCGGCGCAGGCGACGGGCTTGTCGGTGAACTTCTTGATGTGCTCGACGTACTCGAGGTTGCAGTTGTCGGGCATATACTGAGGCGGATGTGCCCAGTACCATGCGTCGTAAGTACCGTTGTCGCAGTTGAACATGTCGTAGCCGGCATCGCCCAGGTACTTGATGGCCTTCTCGGACTCAGCCATGTCACGGCCGAACTCTTCGAAGTCAGTCTCATACGGCATAGCGCCCTTGCCCCAAGCCTTGGTCTTGGAGACGACGGAGTAACGCAGGGACACCGGGAAGTCGGCGCCGGCCTGACGCTTGATGGACTGCACGATCTCGACCGGGAAACGGAAACGGTTCTCGAAAGAGCCGCCGTACTCGTCGGTACGATGGTTCCAGTTGGCGATGGTGAACTGGTCAAGCAGATAGCCTTCGTGGACAGCGTGGATCTCAACGCCGTCGACACCGGCCTCACGCAGCAGCTTCGCGGTCTTGCCGAACGCATCGACCATCTCATGGATCTCTTCGACGGTCATCGGGCGGGAGAGCATGTCCTCCTGCCAACGGTTCGGGGTAGCGGAAGCGGAAGCGCAGCAGTAGCTGACGTCGATGACGGGCTTGGCAAGGGCGCCGAGCACCTTGTTGTTGTTCAGAGTGACCATCCAGGGGGCAACAGCCATGGAGCGGCCGAAACCAGCGGCGAGCTGAATGAACAGCTTGGAGCCGGTCTTGTGGTACTCGACCATGTAGTCGGCGAGTTCCTTGAACATCTTCTTGTTCTGCCAGAGCCATCTGCGGCCCATGGTGTCACGGACACACTGCATGCCCGGGAGAACCAGACCAACGCCGTCCTGTGCACGGTTGAGCAGGAAGTTCGCAGCTTCCTTATCAAAGTGGCAGGGCTCCAGCCATCCAAACAGAGAGGTGCCGCCCATGGAGCACTGGACAATGCGGTTTTTGATCTCGACATTGCCAATCTTCCACGGAGTAAATAGCGCGCTATACTTTTCGTCCATGAAATACATCCTTCCTTTTTCTTTTATTACGAAGATGATTTGGCCGTTGCTCGCGGCAGATCATCGAACGTTTGCGTAAGCATGACACCGTAGTGCAGTGAACACGATGCATACATACTGCGCATATCATAACATACTTTTTGACAAAAAGCAATGAAATAAAATCGACCGGCTCGTATATTTTGCTCACAAAAAGCGTAAAAGTGTGACACCAGAGGCAGAAAGCGTCTGGAAATTCCAAAAAGAAGCAGCGCGGCAGAAAACCAACGTTTAGTCAAATAATGGTATATTTTTTTGGCAGCGTGTCAATTTTCAGACACATTGACTTCCGGGTGTTCAGCGAAAAAACTACTTGAAATCCAGCGGCGACTGTGCTATGTTAATGCTATTCTTTCTTAGACCTACAAAAAAGATATGTATTAGGAGGCTTTGCTATGAGCAAGCAACTGAACCGGGAGGAAGCCTGGGCACTGTTGACGGAGTATAACCAGGATCCGTTCCACCTGCATCATGCCCGCACGGTCGAGGGCGTCATGCGCTATTTCGCGCAGGAACTCGGCTACGGCGACGAGGTGAATTTCTGGGGCATTGTCGGCCTGCTGCATGATCTGGACTTTGAGCGCTATCCCGATCAGCACTGCATCAAGTCGCAGGAGATCATGCGCGAGCGCGACCTCGACGAGCGGCTGATCCACGCCACAGCCAGCCATGGCTATGGCATCACGGTGGACATCCAGCCGGAGCATGAGATGGAAAAGGTGCTTTTTGCGGCGGACGAGCTGACGGGGCTTATCTGGTCGGCGGCGCTGATGCGCCCGTCAAAGAGCGTCATGGATATGGAGGTCTCGAGCCTCAAAAAGAAGTTCAAGGACAAAAAGTTCGCCGCGGGCTGCTCGCGCGACATTATCCGCACGGGCGCGGAGAGGCTCGGCTGGGAGCTCGACAGGCTCTTCGAGCAGACGATACTCGCCATGCGCTCCTGCGAGAGCGACATAAACAGCTTTATGGAAACCTATCGGGCATAAATAAAAGCGGAAATCCCCCGGAGTGCATAACACTGCTCTCCGGGGGACATTTTTTATTTGTCAAAGCTCGCGCTCTATTTTTTCGCGTGTCTCTTTGAGTATGGCGTCGGGGTCGTTGCCGAGAATATCGAGCCCCTCCGCGCTGAAAAAGCTGAACTTTTCAATGCCGAAAAACGACTTCGTTACGGTCTTTACATATTCGAATCCGAAGTCGCTGTCTCCGATATAGCCGCCGGCGGTGGTTATATATATCAGCTTCTTTGCCCTGCAATAGCTTATCGGAACTCCGTCGCTGCCGTACAAAAACGTGAGCCCGCCGACGCACAGGGATTCTATGTATATCTTCAG
>ERZ506887.1829-NODE-1829-length-10812-cov-3.216789_pt1 | contig 10812 bp, 8 predicted proteins | sample MGYA00512905_ERZ506887 | MGnify/ENA metagenome assembly ERZ506887 | reverse complement strand
CTTGTAGTGCAGGTGCGCACTGGTCAGGGGCACATAGGCGCTGCGCCCCACCTTACTGTCGCCTACCGATGCGATCATCAGATCTTCCGGGATGCGCAGGCCGGTCTCCCGGCAATACTGCATGGCACCCAGCGCGATGGCATCGGTGGCGCAGAACAGGCAGTCGATGTGCGGGCCGCGCTCCAGCAGCTTTCTGCCCTCGGCGGTCAGCTCCTCGACGATCTTGTCCAGCACGCCGTTGATGAAGGTGCTGCTGCCCGGGGTGGAGTAGTATTTCGAAATTTCGATCCACTCGTCGAGCGTCACCTTGACGGGAACCGACGGGAACGAAGTCAGCTCGGCCATCGCCGTGCCGATGATCAGGTTGTCCATGAAGACGATGCGCTCCACGTCCCAGTTGGCCGTGAACTTCTCGATGTAGTCCTGGAAGGCGGAGTAGTTGACCAGCGACTTTTCGAACAGCGTCTTGACGAATTCGGGGTCCTCGCTGCTTTTGAACTTCGCGGGAACCTTCAGTTCGGTGTGCGAGACGCGCAGGTTCGAAAGCGTGCGCAGGACCATGATCACGATGTAGGGAAGGTCGTCGGTCCAGAGGATCGACATCTCCTCCAGCACGTCGTCCAGCGCCTCGCAGCTCTGCAACTCCTTGAAGAAGTCCTCGAGCAGCTTTTTGTCGTCGTCGAACGAGCGCTCCTCGCGCTGCATGTAGTCCTTGTAGTAGTCGCTCTCGGTCAACTGCGCGTAGAGCGTGCGGATCAGTTCGGGATAGCGTTCCCATCCCAGTTTGCGGGCCGCCACGTGATCGTTCACCGCGTCGCTGTTGGCGATGGTGCGGATCACGGCGTTGTCCACGAACTTGGTGTTGGGGTTGAGGTCTTCGAATGTCGGCAGTTTCTTCTGTTTGGCCAGCTCCTGACGCTGTTCGGCGTAACGCGCGATCTCCACGGGGAGGATCAGTATCTGGAAATAGAGGTCATAGGCCTTGTCGACGGACGCCATCAGCGTTTTTTCCGACGCCATCATGTTATCCGCGCCCGATTTGAGATGGGCGAACAGCGCCTTGACGACCTTTATACGGAGTAATCTTCTGCTCAACATTTTTTTAGAACGATTTTTAACGGCCGCAAAAATACAACTAAAAATCAAGAATAAAAAATTAAGCCGGGAGAATTCTTTCTCCGGGCGATTTCCGCGCGGCCGTCGCGGCGGATTCCGGCGTATCCGAAAAAACGGGAGGCGCGATGGCCTCCCGATGCTGCAACTACTTTTCCCGGATCGACTTTTTCTTGCCTACATGACTTTGATAGACACAATAAACGATTCCGGCCACGAGCAGGACAAGGATGCAATAGCCGGTGCTTCGGGCGCTGGCTTTGAGCATGCTTTCGAGAGACATTTCCGGATAGAGAAGCGCGAAGACACAAAGAAAATAGATGAAGCAGGCGCCCATGTTTCGCAAGGTGAGGAACCGGGAAATACTCAAATCGTCGTCTTTCGTCTCTTTTGCATCGGGAACCGGACACGTATCGGGACGTTTATCCGGACCCTTTCTGATTCGGTTCCAAAAATAGACGGCCGAAAAGATCACGATGCTTACGATCGTATAAATGACGATGCACCGCACGAGGCGTCCCGGAGAGCAATCTTTTCCGGGTGTGGGCAGAAACGCTATAATCATCAGAACGACGTAGAAATTAGCCAATCCTTTGAGAAACACTTTCAGCTCGGTTTTGTTCATGGCAGATTCATTTTAAATTCCCTCTTCGGCCTCGCCTCCGAAATAATAGCAATGGCGTTTTATATTGGTCCTAATTTAGGACATTGGATTTTGAAATAAAAGAGGCGAACGGATAAATAGAAAAAAATATACTGAATTGCGAAAGAAATATACTCTGCCGACCGCCTGCGGGGCTCTTTGCATCCTGATTTTTAATTTTTAATTCTTAATTTTTAATTTGCTTTTGCCTATCTTTGCACCCGTATGGAACAATTGGAAGAAAAACAGCCTTTCGACGTGATCGTCATCGGGGCGGGCGCTGCGGGCATGATGGCCGCGGGTACGGCGGCGCGCAGCGGCAGGCGCGTGCTGCTGATCGAAAAGATGGAGAAGTCGGGCCGCAAGGTCCGCATCACCGGCAAGGGACGATGCAACGTCACCAACGCGCGTCCGGCCGAGGAATTCGCCGATCAGGTGCGCACCAACGCCGAATTTTTCAAGGTCGCGTTCTCGGAGTTCAACAACCGGGCAGCGATCAAGTTTTTCGAACGCGCAGGCGTGAAACTCGACATCGAACGCGGCGACCGGGTCTTTCCGCAGAGCGGCAAGGCGTGGGACATCGCCAACGCCCTGCTGGAGTTCTGCGTCGAAAACGGCGTCAAGATCATCTACAATACGCGTGTTACGGAGATTCTGACCCTCGGGGACCGGGTCTTCGGTGTGAAATACATCAACAGGCGCGGTTTCGAACGCAAGGAGGAGTGCGCGCAGGTGATCCTCGCCACGGGCGGCGTCTCCTATCCCGCGACCGGATCGACGGGCGACGGCTATGCCTTCGCCGCCGACCTGGGTCATACGATCGAGCCGCTGCGTCCGTCGCTGACGCCGCTCTTGTCGTCGCACGCCCAGATGAGATACCTCGACAAGGTGCTGCTGCGCAACGTGCGCGCGACGCTCTATGTCGATAACGAACCCGTGCGCGAGGAGTTCGGCGAGATCGGATTTTCCGACCGCGGCATCGAGGGCGCCGTGGCGCTGCGCATGAGCCGCGACGCGGTGGACGCCCTGATCGAAGAGAAGCGCGTGAAGCTGGTCCTCGACCTGAAACCCGCGCTCACGGAGGAGGTGCTGTACGAACGCATCGCCCGTGAAATCGCCGGGCTGCAACCCAACGAGTTCTTCGGCGAACTGCTGCGCAAGCTGGTTCCCAAGCCGCTGGTGATGCCGCTGGCGCAGGAGGTGGACATCCGTGCGAACTGTTACGTCGGCAAAATCACCGAGGAACAGATCACGCGTCTGGTGCGTACGCTCAAGGGACTGACTTTCCCGATCACGGACTATGCGCCGTTCGAATACGCCGTGGTGACGGCCGGCGGCGTGCGCTGTGACGAAGTGAATCCCTATACGATGGAGTCGCTGAAAGTCAAAGGGTTGTATTTTGCCGGCGAGGTGCTCGACATCGACGCCAATACGGGCGGTTACAACCTTCAGATCGCCTTTTCGACGGGCCGCCTGGCCGGGTCGCTGAAAAAATAGACGTTATGAAGATCGTCGGCCATCCCATTTCTTTCCGGTTGCCCGGGCGGGTTTCCGAACTGCGCAACCGGCTCTCACGCGCCCGTTATTTCCGCGGTCACGGAGTCCATTCGCCGTTCGTCTACGACATTGTGCGCAGCGTCTTCATGCGCGACGACCTGCTGCCGGGCCGCCGGGACCTGTACGAAGCCCTGCTCACGGCGGGCGTTTCCCGCCGTCGGGCGGTGCAGTTGCAGAATCTGATGATTCATTGCGGCTATACGACCTTTGGCCTGAATCGTGCGGATGCTGAATTCTGCGTCGCCACGTGCGGCCTGCCGCGCCCTGCGACGCTCGCGCTGGTGCGTGCGGCGGCCGAAGCGGGGCATACCGTGGCGCTGATGTCGCCCTACGACGGCTGCGAACGGCAGGCGCTGTGCGGGCAGATTATCGCGGGACACGCTTCGACGACGGTGGATAACCGCGGTTACCTGCTGATTTTCAACAACCATTTGCCGAAACAACATTTCAGGATATGAAGGTATACACGAAAACGGGCGACAAGGGAATGACCTCGCTGATCGGCGGCGAGCGGGTCTTCAAGACCGACGAACGGGTCGAGGCTTACGGTACGGTCGACGAACTGGCTGCTTTCACGGCTCTGCTGGCCGACAACATGCGCGGCGACGCTGCGTTGGCGTCGTCGGTCGGCGACCTGAACCGCATTCTTTCGCGGCTGATGTCGGTCGAGGCGCTGCTGGCCACGGGGCAGTCGGGGAGCGACAAGGTCGCTCCGCTGGACCCGGAGACCGTTGCATGGCTCGAAGGGCGCATCGACGCCATGCAGGAGGTTCTGAAACCGATTGATAAATTCACGATTCCGGGCGGAAACGCTGTGGTGTCGATGTGCCACGTGTGCCGCACCGTCTGCCGGCGCGCCGAACGCGCCGCGCTCCGTGCCGACGCCAGATACGGCGTCGACTCCACGGCGCTGGTCTGGCTGAACCGGCTTTCGGACTATTTCTACCTGCTGGGACGCACCCTCACGGCCCATTATGCCGTCGACGAGGTCCTGTGGATTCCTTGACCTGGCCGGGTATGTAAAATGCGAAGCGGCACATTCCGGGAATCGTGCCGCTTCGCATTGATATTATTTTGAGGCCGCCGGCCTCAAAATCGCTTTTTAGTATTCCTCCTCGTTGAAGAAGAAATCGTCCTTGGAGGGGTAGTCGGGCCAGATGTCTTCGATAGATTCGTAGATTTCACCCTCGTCTTCTATCTCCTGCAGGTTTTCGAGCACTTCGAGCGGCGCACCCGAACGTACTGCATAGTCGATGAGTTCATCTTTCGTTGCGGGCCAGGGGGCATCTTCGAGTTTCGATGCCAGTTCAAGCGTCCAATACATAGTCACAATATTTTTAAGTTCCCAATTGTCAACGGATTATTTGTCCTCAAGGGGTGTTAACCCGTTATGGCTGATTTGCAAAAGTATAAAAAAAACGAGAAAAACAAAGAAAAATCGGCAAAACATCGTGCGTGTGTTATTATATGGTTGGTAACCAATGTTTTGAACGGTGGAAAAAACTCGGCTGCAAATTGCGGCGAAAGGGTTTTGCCTCCTCCGGCGGGCGGCGTTCCGTGGAATATGCCGCCGTCGTTTTTTTGCGGAGTTCGTTTTTTATCGTATTTTTGTTATGATTCGAAATAATACGACTTATTTTAAAAACGAAAACCCCGACTCCATGATCCGCATCAGCCGCTTTTTCCTGCCGTTTCTCTGTTGTCTGACGGCGCCTGCCCTCGCCGGTACGCAAACCCGCTGGGAGGTGGTTCCCGACAGCACGGCCATCGTGTGGAATGTCCGCGAGGGCGATTCGCACCGGGACCATATCGAAATGAGCGGATTGCGGATTTCCGCCGTCCTGCGCTACGGTGTCGGCGCCGACGGCAGTTTCCGGTTCGAACGCAGTATCGTGTGGCCGATGCTGCGCACCATCCCGAACAATAGGCACGGTTCGCTGATGCGGCGTTTCGTGTGGGACGTTCCCCGGATGCTTTCGGTCAATGAGAATTGCCTTCAGCAGGAGAAGGTCCGCCGGATCGTGCTCGACGGCACGATGACCGTCGAGAGCGACTGGACGGCGGTCAAAGGCTCGCTTTCGCTGACGCGTGTCCTTTTCCCGTCGGTCGACGAGGCTGCCTTCTGCGAAAAATACATCCTGAAGAATACGGGCGAGAAGCCGCTTTACGTCGAGATTCCCCGGGCGCGTTCGGTGATCCGGACAGCTCCGGCAAAGGGCGTGGAGGGCAGTTACGAACTGGTGGCCGAGATCTGCGGCGACACGGCGCTGATGCTCGCTCCGCGGGCCGAGGTCGCTTTCGGGGCCTTTTTCAGCGGCCGCCGGTCCGGGGACGAAGCCTTGGCGCTGAACGCCGACGCGGAGTGCGCCAAACGCCGTGCGCTGGTGGCCGAATGGCAGCGCAATCTGGTGCTGGACACCCCCGACCCCGTGATCGACGCCATGTTCGCCTTTGCGAAAATCCGCGCTGCGGAGAGCATCTACGACACCAAGGGCGGTCTGATGCACGGTCCCGGCGGCGAGCGTTTCTATGCCGCGATCTGGGCCAACGACCAGGCCGAGTACATCAACCCGTTCTTCCCCTTCCTGGGCTACGACCGGGGCAACCGCTCGGCGCTCTGCTCGTTCGGCTATTTCGCCCGCTACATGAATCCCGACTACCGGCCGATTCCCAGTTCGATCATAGCCGAAGGAACCGACATCTGGAACGGCGCGGGCGACCGCGGCGATGCAGCCATGATCGCCTACGGTGCGGCGCGTTATGCGCTGGCGCGCGGCGATGCCGCCGAAGCGGCCGAAGTGTGGCCGTTGGTGGAGTGGTGTCTGGAGTACTGCCGCCGCCGGCTGACCGGCGACGGTGTGGTGGCCTCCGATTCGGACGAACTGGAAGGCCGCTTCCCGGCCGGGGACGCCAACCTGTGCACCTCGTCGCTTTATTACGACGCGCTGCTCTCGGCCGCAATGCTGGGCCGCGAACTGCATAAGCCCGCCCGGCAGCTGGCCGCCTACGAACGTCAGGCCGCCGCGCTGCGGAAAAACATCGACCGCCATTTCGGGGGCATGGTCGAGGGCTTCGACACCTATCGTTATTATACGGGCAACGACCGTCTGCGTGCGTGGATCTGCATTCCGCTGACCGTCGGCATCGACGAACGGAAGGAGGCGACCGTCGAGGCGCTCTTTTCGCCGAAACTGTGGACCGAAAACGGTCTGCTGACCCGGTCGGGCGACAAGACCTTCTGGGACCGGTCGACGCTCTACGCCCTGCGCGGGGTCTACGCCTCGGGCGAGACCGAGAAGGCCACCGGCTATTTGTCCTATTATTCCGGGGTGCGCCTGCTGGGCGACCATGTTCCCTACGCCATCGAGGCGTGGCCCGAAGGTTCCCAGCGTCATCTTTCGGCCGAGAGCGGCCTTTACTGCCGCATCCTGACCGAAGGGGTGTTCGGAATCCGTCCGACGGGGTTCCGGTCGTTTACCCTGACGCCGCGCCTGCCCGCGGCGTGGGACCGCATGAACCTGCGCAACGTGCGCGCCTTCGGCTCGGCGTTCGACATCGAGGTGCGCCGTGCGGCGAAGGGGATGGAGGTCGCCGTGACGCAGGACGGGCGGGAGGTCGTCCGCAAGAGGCTCCGCGCGGGGCAGAGCCTCGGGGTGACGCTGGAATAGAAAAAGAGAGGGAGGTTTCCGAAAACCTCCCTCGTTTATTTCACCGCGATGTAGAACAGGTCGAAACAACCGTCTCCCACCGGTTCGATGCGGTAGTCGTCCATGCGGATCGAGGTCGTCAGCCCGGTGTTTTCCCGGAGGAGTTTGCGGCGGTTCATGCGGTTGAGGATGTCGTAGGGGATTTGCAGCATCCAGCGCGGCAGGCGGTGCTGGAGGTCGAGAATGTCGAAGCGCGTGATGCGTTCGACGCCGCGGCGGTTTTCCGCATAGTAGTCCATCACCTTTTCGTTGCCGAAGACCCCGAGGGTTTCGATCTCCGAAAACCGTGCGGCGAGCAGCCTGCGGAGTTGTTCGGCCGTGTATTCGCGCACGTGCCACGGGTTGCGGGTGAGCGACATCGGGGCGTTGGGGGTCGTCACGATGAACCGTCCCCCGGGGCGCAGCACCCGGTGTATTTCGCGCACGAACTCCGCATCGCGTTTGATATGCTCGATCACCTGGAACGAGATCACGCAGTCGAAACTTCGGTCGGGGAAGTCCAGCGGCGGGACCACTGCCTGCCGGAACTCGACGTTGGGGCGGTCGAGCAGCTCCGGCGCCGGGGCGTGCTTGTCGACGGTGACGAACCGCCGCGCCCGGGGCGCCGCTACCTCGATGCCGTAGCCGGCTCCGGTTCCGATTTCGAGCACGTCGCCCGCGATGCGCGCCGAGGCGGCGTGGTAGGCCAGCAGCGAGCGCTGGAAAACGAAATTGTCCGAGGCTTCCGCCGAAACGCGCTCCGCGGTGTTAATCTTCGCCATGTTTCCGGATTTTGATGCCTTTTTCGCCGGCTTCGACCGCGCCGCGCTTGAGGAGCATGCCCAGCGAGCGTTTGAAAACCTTTTTGCTCGTTCCCGTGAGGCGCGTCACCTCCTCGGGGGCGCTGTCGTCGTTCAGGGGCAGGAATCCGCCGTTGTCGCGGACCAGCTGGAGCAGCACCTCCGCCGAGTCCTTCACCTGTGCGAATCCCGTCTGCTGGAGGCTCACGTCGATGCGGTTGTCCTCGGTGATACGCCTAACGTAACCTTTCAGCCGGTCGCCGACGGCCACGGGACGGAAGATCTGGTTGCGGTAGATCATGCCCCAGTGGCGGTTGTTGACGATCACGCGGAAGCCGATTTCACTCTCCGAAGCCACCAGCAGCGAGACCTCCTCGCGGGGTTTCACCGTGATCAGGTCGTTGTTTATGAAACTCTTGAGTTTGGTCGTGGCCACGCAGCGGCCCGTGATGTTGTCTTCGTAGAGGTAGACGATGTAGCTGTGTCCGGCCAGGATGCCGCCCTGCTGGTTGCGGTTGGGGAGGAACAGGTCCTTGCCGTGCAGTCCCCAGTCGAGGAAAGCCCCGTGGGCCGTCTTGTCCACCACGCGCAGATAGCCCGCTTCGCCTTCGCGCAGCAGCGGCGTTTCGGTCGTCGCCACGAGGCGGTCCTCCGAGTCGTGGTAGAGGAAGACCTCTTTCCGGTCGCCGACCTTGTCGGTCAGCGAGGTGTAGCGGTTGGGCAGCAGAACTTCGTTCTGTTCCTCGTCCGCGAGGTATAGTCCGTATTCCGATATGCGGCTTACGGTGAGGGTTTGTGTGCGTCCTGCTCTGAGCATTGTCGTTTGTTGAGAGATACGGTGCAAAAGTACGTTTATTTTCGCCCGAATCCAAACATTGCAGTCCTGCCGGTCGGAAGAAATCGCGCTTTTGTCGCGGCTTGGGCCTCTCTTTTTGCGTTTTGACCGGAAAAAGGCTATCTTTACCGGAAACAGAAAACGATCCCGCCATGAATTTCCGCCGATTCCTGCCGCTGCTCTGGGGCGGACTGCTGGCTGCCGCCGCCGCATGCGCCCAGCCTGTCAGCACGCTCTACGACAAGGCCGAATACCGTATCGCCATGCGCGACAGCGTGCGCCTCCACACCTCGGTCTTCACGCCCAAGGCCCCCGGCAAGGCCCCGATAATCATTTTCCGGACGCCTTACGGTACGGGACCTTACGGCGAGGGACAGTTTCCCGGCAGTTTCGAAAAAGGCTACATGCGCAGCTACGTCGACCGCGGCTACATCATCGTCCGGCAGGACGTCCGGGGCCGCTACATGAGCGAGGGCGAGTTCATGCACGTGCGTCCCGCGGGCTTCGGCAGCGTGGACGAGACGACGGACAGCTACGATACGGTGGACTGGCTGGTGAAGAACATTCCCGGCAACAACGGCCGTGTGGGTTTCGCGGGATGCTCCTACCCGGGATTCTACGCCCTGATGGGCGGTTTGAGCGGGCATCCGGCCGTGAAGGCCGTTTCGCCGCAGGCCCCCGTTACGGACTGGTACATGGGCGACGACGTGCACCACAACGGCATACTGATGCTGAGCGACGCCGTGCGGTTCCTCAATTCGATGAACACCCCTTCGGGACACACGCCGACGGACCGGATGCCCCGGCGCGAACTGACCTTTTCGCCCGATGACCGCACGTTCTTTCTGGAACACCCGACGCGGGCCGACCTGACGACGCTGCTGGCTCCCAACGCCTTTTGGGAGGAGATGTCCGGACACCCCGACTACGACGAGTGGTGGCGCGCGCGCGACACGCGCCGGGCCTGCTACAACATCCGTCCCGCGATGCTGGTCGTGGGCGGCACGTTCGACGCCGAGGATTGCTACGGGGCCTGGAACCTTTACAAAGCCGTCCTGCGCCAGAGCGCCCGGACTCCGCTCCATCTGGTCGTCGGGCCGTGGGCCCACGGGGCATGGCGCGGCGACGGGCGTACGCTGGGCGACTTCGATTTCGGAGAGGAGGCCTCCGGAGCCTACTATATGGAACATTTCGAGGCGCCCTTTTTCGACTGCTACCTCTGGGCGCGCGACACGGTCGACCGGCTGCCGCCCGTGGCGGCTTTCTCGTCGGGCGACAACCGCTGGCATACGTTCGGGCGGTGGACGCCTTCCGAGGCCCGCAAACTGACTCTTTACCTCGCCGACGGCGGCCGCATCACGACCGAAAAACCGACGGTGAAAAACTCCTCGACGAGCTATACGTCCGATCCTGCCGACCCCGTGCCGTATATCGCAACCTCCGGCACGCGGCGTCCCAAGGAGTATATGATCGCCGACCAGCGGTTTCTGGAGGGCCGCAAGGACGTGCTGACGTTCGTGACCGAACCGCTTGCGGAAGACGTGACCCTTGCCGGCACAGGGCTGGCCTGCGAAGAAACGGTGGAACAGCTTCTGGCGGAAAAAGGGGAAATGGTTTTTGCGGTGAAGGGAGAAAAAGGACTCCTTTCCTTTGAAGACCTGCTGAGCCGCCTCTCCCTTTCCCTGCCCCGCCGCCTTCTTCATTTCCATCCCTCTTTCCAAAAAGACCAGGTGCACCAGGTGCTGCAGCTTTTGGAGGAGACAAATCCCATTGACCGGGAGTGGACAAAATCCCTGTCCTTCATGGAAGACCATGAAGAAGAACTCAGCCGGAAAGCAGAACGTCTCGCAGAAAACCTGCCGCCCCATTTCCTTACCAATCTGTACCGGTACATTTTCTACCGCCAGCTGGATGAGTGCGAGGCCTACGATATAGAAGATGCCGCCTGCTACAGCAGTGAAAGCGTGACTTTCATCCTGCTGGAATATGCCAGAACAGGAAATCTCATCCGCTCCGTCACCCGATGGTCTGAACAGGTGGAATACGATACGGAAAATGTGTACATCCTCCTGGACCGTATTTCCGAGATGGACACACCTGCGGAGTGAGGGTTGACGGGCCTTTGGCCCGAGGGTTATGGCCGCCTGTCGGCGGCGGGTTATGTCCCCACAGGGGAAA